>JAANMX010000622.1_pt1 | contig 45929 bp, 45 predicted proteins | sample 7279681 | NCBI WGS metagenome assembly JAANMX01 (sample SAMN14094542, study PRJNA606508) | bioreactor metagenome | isolation source: A lab-scale SPAN reactor treating ammonium-rich wastewater day 351 | place: Ireland: Galway | collected 2018-01-01
CGCGAGCGCCGGGCGGCGAGCGTGAAGACGGCGCGTCTGCGGATCGCGACGAGCCTTGCGCCTCGACTGTCCGCAACGTCGTGGCGGCATCGCGCATGCCGGACCCTCAGCGTGCAGCGGTCGTACCCGGTTCGTATCACTCCACCGCGTTGGCAGCGCAACGGGCTTCGTCGAGCAAGGAGAGATAGTGCTCGGGTGCGCTCTCGAACTGCGCCCGGCAGTCCTCGCAGCAGACCCGCACCAGGCGGTTGCGGTAGATGATGTTGATCGATACGTCCTTCCTGTCGAGCGTCATCGGTGCGCCGGTCACGATGCACTCATCCGTGGGGTAGTCGGGAAGTTGTGCAGCGGTCAGTTCGGCGTCGATCTTTGCGAACAGTTCGGCCTTCGCGGACTCGAACCGGTCGGGGCAGTCCTCGCAGCAGAACCGCACCTCGCGCCCGTCGATCTCACGCACGACCGCATTTTCCCCCAGCGTCCGTCCGGAGACCGGGCAACGCTTGAGCGGGTACGGGTCGCTCGCGCGCCCGTGCGTTGGGGCACTCGAGCATGAAGCCGCGAGTGGAAGCACGAGCATGAGAACGGAGAGCGTGATGCGCGCGTGGTCGATCGTGGCCATGGCAGTTCTCCCGGAAAGGGTGATGGGAACGATCGTAAAACCAAGCCGCGCCATCCCGGCGCGCGACGAGCCGTACAACGGAAGAAACAGGGCAGATCGCGGAAACTGTGGCCCACGGTGGCTAGCGATCGCCCGCCGCGTTCGTGCCTGGCCCTCAGGAAGCGGCCTCGGACTCGTCCGCACGCAGCGAGCGGATGATCGAACCGGACAGGGCGCCGTCAACCGTTCGTGTCAGGTCGAGTTCGAGAGCCTGCCCGGTCCTGATGCTGAACGGCTCGTCCTCGCCGCAACCCGCCAGGATCTCTGCCAGGGACTCCAGTTGCGGATTGTGCCCGACAACGGCCAGCGAGCGTGCGTCGGCATGAGCCTTGATGAGTTGCAGCACGTCGTCGGCAGGCCGACCCGTTTCGAGCGCGGGTTCGACCAGCAGAGGACAGGTGAGACAATCCTGGATGATGCGTGCTGTCTCGACGGCGCGCAGCAAGCCCGACGACAGGATCAGCACGGGTGGGGCGTCGGATTCCCGCATCCGCTCCCCGAGCCATCGGGCCTGCATTCGGCCCCGGTCGCGGAGGAGGCGGTGCTCGTCGCTGCACGTGGGCGAATCCTGCTCGGCCTTGCCGTGGCGGATGATCCAGAGTCTCATGGCCGGCTCTCGCTACGGGGTGCGCATGCGGGGCTGGGCGGCCCAGTGGAGTTTCTCGATCACGGTCGCCCAGAAGCTGCCGTCCGGATTGCGGACGAAGCGCACGCCGCGCCCGTTGCGGGCGAGGATGACACGCTCGCCCGCAGCCAGCGAAGTCTGCACCTGGCCGTCGAGGACGAGCGTGGTGCCGTTGCCTCTGGCGTCGTAGTTCACGCGCAACGCGGCGATCTCGACGCATGCCGAGTCGGGCACGACGATGGGACGGAAGGAGAGCGTGTGGGCGGCGATTGGCGTGATGGCGAACGCGCCGACCCCCGGCGCGACGATCGGCCCGCCCGCCGAGACGTTGTACGCGGTCGAGCCGGTGGGCGTGGAGACGATGAGGCCGTCGCCCGAGACGATCGGGCCGGGCCGCCCGTCGATGCTGAGGGCCAGCTCGATCATGCGGTAGGGCGGGCCGGCGGTGATGGCGCACTCGTTGAGCGCAAGCCCTTCGAAGCGGGTCGAGCCATCGGGGGCACGCACCGAGGCGTGGAGGAGGGCCAGTTCGTGCAGGCGCAGCGGGGCGTCGCCGAAGAGCGACGCGGCGTGTGAAGCGAGGGAGGCGAGATCAAACTCGGCCATGAAGCCGAGGCGGCCGAGGTTCACGCCGAGGAGGGGAACGCCATGCATCACAGTGCGTCGAGCCATCGAGAGCAAGGTGCCGTCGCCGCCGAGGACGACGAGCAGGTCCGCGCCCCTGCCGTCGAGCGACGTGGCGTGGTCGTTGGCATCCGCCACGCCCACGAGTCGGCCGAATCGCTCGATGAGCGGGCGCACCTGCGTTGCCGCCCGTGTCGATTCGGCGTCGTCGTGCCTGTAGGCGAGCAGCGCGGCGCGGGGCATGAGAGAGTCTAGCGGATGGGCGGCTCGACCGGCGCGGGAGGCGTCGCTTCGATCGTCGTACCGGGGAGGCGTGTGCCGGCCGCGGCACGGACGGCACGGGCGATGCCCGCGGCGTCGATGCCTGCTTCGGCGAGCTGCCGCGACCGCGAGTCCTGATGGATCCACAGGTCCGGGATGCCGAGACGAGTGACGCTCGAAGCATCCAGCCCGAGCGCCTGCGCGGCTTCGAGAACGGCCGCGCCGAACCCGCCGATGATCGAGTGATCCTCTGCGGTGACCACGGGAACGCCCGCGGTGAGGAGTTCGGTTACAAGCTCGGCGTCAATCGGCTTGGCGAACCGCGCATCCCAGACGCCCACGCGGTACTCGCCGGAGAGCGAATCGGCGACTTCGAGTGCAGCGATGGCGGGCGTGCCGAAGGCGAGCACGGCGGCGTCGAGTTCGGAGACAGGGCAGGGAGGCGTCAGGCGACGCGCGCGACCGAGTTCGAAGGGCGGGCACGGCTCCGAAGCCAACCGCATGGACACGGTGTCGCGAGGGTAACGTACCGAGGACAGGCCGGCGTCGTAGCTCCGCATGAACTCGAGCGCGGCGAGCAGGCTCGGTTCATCGATGGCGGCCGTGATCGCGGCATCGGGCAGCACGCGCAGCAACGCGATGTCGCAGAAGCCGTGGTGCACCGCGCCATCGCCGCCGACGAGTCCGGCGCGGTCGAGGCACAACCGCACCGGCAGCCCCTGCAGCGCGACCTCCTGGAATGCCTGGTCGAACGCACGCTGGAGGAAGGTACAGTAAACGGCGAAGAACGGCCGTCGGCCGGTGCGGGCGAGGCCGGCCATCATGTCCATCGCGTGGCTCTCGCAGATGCCCGTGTCCCACGCACGATCCGGGAAGCGTTCGAGGACGGGTGTGAGGCCGGTGCCGTCAGGCATCGCGGCGGTGCAGGCGACCGCGAGCGGATCACGCTCCATGATGTCAAGCATCGCCTCCCCGAAGGCCCGGGTGAACGATCGGCCGTCGGAGCGTAGTTCGACGCGGCACCCCTCCGAGAGGAGTTCGTCGTCCTCGGCCGTGTGGAACGCTGGGGGGGAGTGGAACCGTACGGAGTCCTTCTCGCAGAAGTCGTAGCCCTTGCCCTTGACGGTCTTGACGTGCAGGACCATCGGTCGGTCGAACTCGCGGGCCTCGGAGAGAAACTCGATGAGCGTGGGCAGGTCGTGCCCGTCGATGGGGCCGACGGTGACGAGGCCGAAGTGCTCGAACCAGCTCCCTTCGGAGATCATGGCCTTGGTGGCCTCGCCCATGCGGTGGTAGGCCTCTTCGAGGAGCGAGCCGCCGGGGATGTGGCGGAGGATGTCGCGAGCGCCCTTCTTGAAATCTGCGTAGATGTGGCTGAGGCGCAGGCGGTCGAAGTACTGCGAGAGTGCGCCCTGCGGCTTGCTGATCGACATGCCGTTGTCGTTGAGGACGACGAGGAACTGGCGCTTGAGCGTGCCGGCGTTGTTCAGGCCTTCCATGGCGACGCCGTTGACGATGGAGGCGTCGCCGATCAGCGTGACGACGCGCCGGCCGTCGGGGTTGGCACGCGGGTCGTAGGCCTCGCCGTTGAGCGTGTCGCCACGGGCCATGCCGATCGCGGTGGAGATGCCCGTGCCCGCGTGCCCGACGGCGAAGAGGTCGTAGGGCGATTCGCTCGGCGCCGGGAAGCCCGCCATGCCGGCGCGGGTGCGCAGACCCTGGAGCATGTGCTGCCTGCCGGTGAGCAGCTTGTGGGGGTAGCACTGATGACCGACGTCGAAGAGCAGCCGGTCATGGGCGAAGTCGAAGACCGCGTGCAGAGCGATCGTGAGCTCGACAACGCCGAGGTTCGGGGCGAGGTGGCCGCCGGAGTGCGCGACCTGCCGGACGATGGCCTCTCTGATCTCTGCCGCGAGTGTCTCCAGGTGTTCGACGCCCATCCCCTTGAGCTGGGCAGGGCTTTGGATGGTTTCGAGGATGGACATTCGGGTTCCTGGTGCCGGGCGGCCGGCTTTCAATAGATTCTGAAATCAGTGTAGTCCATTGTCACGCTGGGGTCGGCCCGGATTCTTCGGTGCCGGTCGTTCCCGCGTTCGCGTGAGCCTCTATTTCGTCCGAACAGCGATGTAGTCCGCCAGTTCTCGGAGCGCGGCCGCCCCGGGGCCGAGTGGGTTGAGAGCGACGACGGCGCGAGCATGGAGTTCGGAGGCCGCTCGGCGTGACGCCTCGATGCCGAGCAACCCGGGATAGGTGAGTTTCCCGCCGGCGGCGTCCTTGCCGGTTCGCTTGCCGGTCTGTTCGTGCGTCTGCTCGACGTCGAGCAGGTCGTCGATGATCTGAAAGAGCAGGCCGATGGCCTCGGCGTAGTCCGTCAGGGCGGCAAGAGGGTCGGGGCACTCCGGTTGCCCCCCCGGCTCGCGCAGGCCCACGATCGCGCCCATGCGAACCGCGGCTCGGATGAGCGCGCCCGTCTTCTTGGCGTGGATGCGTTCGAGCGTCGCGTGCGTCGGAGCGAGTTCGTCGTGCCCGAGCGTGTCGAGCGTCTGGCCGACGATCATCGCCGAGGTCGCCTGCGCGAGTTCCGTGGCGAGCGACGAGGAGAGCGCGGTATCGGAGACACGGGCGACGGTCGCGAAGGCGAGCGCGAGCATGGCGTCGCCGGCGAGCAGTGCAACGGCCTCGCCCGCGTGCCGATGCAGCGTGGGCCGACCGCGGCGCAGATCGTCGTCGTCCATGCACGGCAGGTCGTCGTGGACGAGGCTGAAGGCGTGGACCAGTTCTACAGCGGCGCAGACCGGCAGGGCAGGCTCGCCTCGGCCGCAGACGGTTCGGCAGGCGTGCCACGCCAGCAGCGGTCGCAGCCGCTTTCCGCCGTCGAGAGCCGCGTAGCGAACCGCCGCGTCCAGGACGCCCGGGTAACCGGCCCGTTCGATGCTCGAAGCGAGTTCACGTTCGATCGATTCGAGCGGCGCGACCGTGCGGTGGGACAGACCGCTCGCCCCGGAGACGGCGGCGTTCGGCGCGGCAGGAATGGAGCTCGGGCAACGTGGGCACACGGGGCGTGAGTATAGAGGGCGAACGCCGGCGCCCGTTCCGTCTCGCTACGATCCGGGCCTATGCCGGGCTGGGTGCAGTTGCTGGTCGAGATCTTCCGCACCGGCGGGTGGGTCATGTACCCGCTGCTGGCGTTGAGCCTGCTGGCGGGCGCGCTGTGCTTCGAGCGGGCCGCCTTCTGGATGAGCACGCACAGCCGGGGTCGGGTGCGGCGGTTGGCGAAGATCACGTCAAGGCTGCGGAAGGGCGACGTTGCCGCGGCCACTGCGCTCGCGGACTCGGACGCGTCGGTCTACGGGCGTCTCGCGGCATCGCTGCTTGGTTCGGGCGAGGCGTCGCGCGAGGCTCTGGAAGCGCTCGCCGCCGAGCAGATCGAGGCGATGCGTCCCGCCCTCGAACGGTTCGCCGTACCGCTCTCGACGATCATCACCGCAGCGCCGATGCTCGGCATCCTCGGCACGGTGACGGGCATCATCCGCAGTTTCCGGCTGCTCGGCGGGGCGGAGGTCGTCACGGACCCCGCGCTGGTGGCGGGAGGCATCGGGGAAGCGCTGTACACGACCGCGTTCGGGCTGGTTGTGGCGTTGGCGACGCTCTTCCCGTTCGTGGTCTTCCGGTCCCAGGCGGACCGTGCGCTCGGCAGGTTGGAGGCGTTGGCCGGCGTCATCGTCGCATGCCGCGCCGCCGACGCGGCGGGTGACGCTCGGGTTCAGGACCGGGATTCGGCCGCCCTGAGGAGTTCCCAGATTTCCTGAGCGCTCGCCGCGTTGTACATCCGTTCGCGGAAGTCTTCCATCGTCATCAGGCGGCTGATGCGGGCGAGAGCCTGGATGTGGTCGCTCGTCCGGTCGGCGGGGCTGGCCAGGAGGACGACGAGGCGCACGGGCTGATTGTCGATGGCCTCGAAGTCGAGCGGCTGGGCTGGTCGTCCGAGCGCCATGGCGAGCGCGGGCATGCCGGGGCACTTGCCGTGTGGGATGGCCAAGCCGTGCCCGATGCCCGTCGTGCGGGTCTGCTCGCGGGTCCAGACAGCTTCCTTGAGCGCGGCCGGGTTCTCGACCTTGCCCGCGACCGCGAGCAGGTCCACCAGTTCATCGATCACCCCGCGTTTGTCGGCCGCGTGCAGCGGCGCGCGAATGCACTCGGGGGTGAGGATGTCCAGCAAGTTCATCGGCCTCACCTCGGCGGAGCGAAAGGACCGGACCCGGCGCACTCGGTCGGCGTTCCGTCGCCGCACGCGAGGCCCCCGGAGGGGTGGCGGACAGTGTAGCCCCCACGCCCGAGGCCCGCCCTCATTTTCGGCGTGTCATCGTGCCAGAAGCGAAGCGAATGAGCCGTCGCGGTACGAGTTGTGAGATTCTCCCGGCAGGCCGGTCGGCGCGGCCAGGCCGCCGCGTGCGGGTGAGAATCGGTGCCACCTGCCCGCCCACTCGACCATCCCCTCGTTCTCCTCCGGCTCGAGGCTGCACGTCGAGTAAAGGATGCGACCGCGCGGAGAGAGCAACGGGATCGAGTCAGCGATGATCTGCCGCTGGGTGCCCGTCAGCCGTTCGAGCTGGCGTTCTCCGAGGCGGTAGCGAGCCTCGGCCCGCCTGGCGAGGACGCCGCTGTTGCTGCACGGCACGTCGAGGAGCACGAGGTCGGTTCGCCCGTCGCAACGCTGCCGCAGGAGGGAAGGGTCGATGACCTCCACGCCGGGATGCCGGGCGAAGGTCTCGGCCAGCACGGCGCGCCGCGAGTCGTCCACGTCCGTCGCCACGATCCGGGCACTCGGGAACAACGCGGCCAGTTGGCGGGTCTTCGTGCCTTGCCCGGCGCAGACGTCGGCGATAAGCGAAGGTCGCTCGTTCGCCGCCGCGCCGACGGAGAGCGCGGAGCCGGCGTCCTGCACCCAGACGTCGGATCGGCTCCGCAGCAGCGCAACGAGCGCGGTGCGGGGACCGGTCCACACGAGGTGACCCGACGCATCGTGCGGCTCCACCGGCGTGTCCGCCGGCAACGGCGACGCGGCGTGGGCGACGTTCAGCACCGTGGGCGGCGGCACGAGCGTGTGCAACGCCTGGTACCGCGACCAGTCATGGCCGTGCCTCTTCACCCAGCGGCGGACGTGCCATTCGGGCAGGCTTGTCGCCACGCCCAGGCGCGCGACGGGGTCGTCGGGGAGCGCCGGCCCGGCCAGGGCGAGCGCACGGCCGTCGGAGAGCGGCAACTCGTCCCGGGCGAGCGTCGCCCGCTCGCGCAGCGCCCGCTCGCCCGACCCGTCCGGCGCGCGCAACTTCGCGAGCGCACGCAGGACGGCGTTCACCATCCCGCCAGCCCCCGGCCGCACGTGCCGCTTCGCCCACTCGACCGTCTCGTCGATGGCGGCGTGCGTGGGCACGCGGTCGAGCAAGAGCAGCTGGGCCGCACCGACGAGCAGCGCGGCCTGCACCTTCGGCTCGACCTTCCACCACGGGCGCGACAGGCATCGTTCCAGCAGATAGCGGAGCGTGAGCCAGCGGCGCACGCAGGCGTCCGCGATGGCGTGCGCGAAGGCCGCATCGCGCGCATCAAGCCCCGACTCGGGGAGTTCGGCGGGTTCGAGGTTCGGGAAGCGGCGCGCGTGGTGGGCGACCAGGCGCGTGGCCGCGTCCCTGGCGTCCGCCGCCTGGGCGCTTGCCCCGGGCGAGCGCGTCTCGAACGATCCACCGTGGCCGATCACGGGGCGAGTCTAGGTGAGGGTGGTGGGGGGGAAGCCTGCACGCGGAGCGACAAGCGCCGTCGTCAGCCGCTCTTCGGCATGGGCGTGCGGCGGAAGTTGATCGTGCTGCACACGTGCTTCTCGCTCGCCCTGACGGCGATGCTGCTGCTCGCGTTGCGGCCCGCGCTCGCGAAGGTCGTCCGCGAGGCCGAGGCCGATCACGCCGCGCTCGCGTTGCGCCTCGTCGCGGCCGAGGCGCGGGCGGGCGGTTCGTCGGCGGACCTGGCCGCGCTTGCGTCGAGCGCGTCGGCCCGCGAGCGCGGTCTTGAACTGCGTGCCGGCAGCGCGGAGGAACTCGGGCTTGACCCGGGCCTCGCCGCGCTCGCGCGGTCGAGACCGTGGACCCCGACCGGAGCGCCGGCGGACGACGAGAGCCAGGTCGCGGCGCTCTTCGTCGCGTGGGAGGAGGGCGAGGGCGTGTTCGTCACCGCGCGGGCGCGGATCGAGGCGGCGCGGTCGGCCGTGCTCAGGCTGTACGGCCTGGTCGCGCTCGCGCTGCTGTCGTTCTACGGGCTGATCGCGGCGGCGTTCGAGGTCTTCGTGCTGCCGCGGCAGGTCTACTCACCGATCCGCCGCATTCTCGCCGCGGACGAGGCCGTGCAGGCCGGGCGTGCCTCGGAGGAGATCATCCCCGAATCCGCGATCCCGGCCGACGAACTCGGGGACATCATGCGGTCGCGGAACCGGTCGATCGTGTCGCTGCGCCGGCACGAGGCCGCGCTCGCCGATGCGCTCTCTCGGCTGGAGGAAGTCGCGACCGATCTGCGGCGCAAGAACCACCTGCTGGAAACGGCCCGCCGGAACCTCGCGGACGCGGACCGGCTGGCGAGCCTGGGGATGATGTCGGCGGGCATCGCGCACGAGCTGAACACGCCGCTGGCGGTGCTCAAGGGACTCGTGGAGAAGCTGGCCGCCGAGCCGACGCACCGCGTCGACGCCGCCGAGGCGGAGCTCATGCTCCGGGTGGTGCGGCGGCTCGAACGCCTGAGCGAGAGCCTGCTGGACTTCGCGCGCGCCCGACCGCCGGAGACCGCGCGTGTTCGCCTGCGGCCGCTCGTCGAGGAGGCCTTGACGCTCGTCCGACTCGACCGAGGCTCGGCGGACGTCGAGATGGTGGATCGCGTGCCCGATGCGATGGAACTCGACTGCGACGGCGATCGGCTCGTGCAGGTGCTGGTGAACCTCGTGCGGAACGCGGTCGATGCCGCCCGGCGCGGGGCGGGCCGGTCGCAGTCCAACGGCCGTCCCGCGGTCGAAGTCGAAGCAACGTTGTCCCGCCGGGACGGGGGCGACTGGATCGCCCTCACGGTGACGGACAACGGCCCCGGCATCGAGCCGGCGGTCCTCTCGCGGATGTTCGAGCCGTTCGTGAGCACGACGCTGGACGCCCGCGGCACCGGGCTGGGGCTGGCGGTGGCCGAGGGCATCGTGCGGGAGCACGGCGGCGTTATGCTGGCCCGCAACCGTCCCGGCAGGTCCGGGGCGGTGTTCGAGGTCGTGCTCCCCGCGCCCGCGGAGGACGCGGCCGGCAGAAGCGAGGAGGCGAAGAACGTTCCGTGACGCCCGCTGAAAGCGAACCCGTGCCGCACCGGCTGTCGATCGTCGCGCTCGACGACGACGACGACTTCCGCGAGTACGTCCGCCGCGTGCTCGAGGAGGAGGGGCACGAGGTGCGGGCGGTGGCGACGCCGGCGGCGTTCTACGCCGAGTGCGAGCGGGCGTTGCCGGACGTGGTCCTGCTGGACATCAAGATGGGGCCGCACAGCGGCGAGGAGGTGCTGGCCGAGATCCGCCGGCGGTGGTCGCGGCTGTGCGTGATCGTGGTCACGGGCTACCCGTCGCTGGACAGCATGCGGCAGACGTTCCGGCAGGACGTCTTCGACTATCTCGCCAAGCCGTTCTCGGTGGAGGAGCTGCGCCGGACGCTCGCGCAGGCGGCGGCGGCGTTCCATCTCGGCGAGCGGCCGCAGGACCGGCTGCGCCAGGAGCTCGGGCGGCACATCCGGCTGGCGCGGACGGAGCGCGGCTGGACGCTCAAGGAGCTCTCCGACGAGTCCGGCGTGAGCGTGAGCCAGCTGAGCTCGATCGAGCGCGGCGCGCACCTGCCGAGCCTCGAATCGCTGGTCGCCGTGGCCATTGCGCTGGGCCGCCAGCCTTCGGAGTGGCTCCGGGCCGCGGGGTTCTGACGGCGACGCGCCGGCGTTGACTTGCCGCCCGCCGGTCGCTTGAGTCCGTCCTTGAGCCGTCGCGCCGAGAGCCTGCCCGCCGTCGCGCCCGAGGTGTCGGGGGTGCTCTTCACGGCCTTCGAGCCGAGCGGGGACGATCACGCCGCGGCGGTCGTGCGCGAGCTCCGCTCGCGGCACCCGACGCTCCCGATCTACGCCTGGGGCGGGCCGAAGATGGCGGCCGCGGGGGCGACGCTCGTCGAGCGCACGGGCGAGGACGCGGTGATGGGCGTGCCGGGGCTGGCGAAGGTGCGCGAGCACCAGCGGATCAACCGGCGGGTGCGGGCGTGGCTCGAGCGGCACCCGGAGGTGCGGCTGCTCGTGCCGGTGGACTCGCCCGCGGCGAACTTCCCGATCTGCCGGATCGCGCGGTCGATGGGGCTGCGCATCGTGCACCTGGTCGCGCCGCAGGTCTGGGCGTGGGGGGGGTGGCGCATCCACAAGCTGCGCCGGCTGACCGATCTGCTGCTCTGCCTGCTCCCCTTCGAGCAGGCGTGGTTCGGCGAGCGGGGGATCCCGGCGCGGTTCATCGGGCACCCGCTCTTCGACCGGCCGCTGGACCGGGCCGCGCTCGACGAGGCCGCGGCGGGACTGCCCGAAGGATCGCCCCGCATCGCCCTGATGCCCGGCTCGCGGCCCGCCGAGATCACGAAGAACTTCCCGCTGCTGCTGGAGGCGTTCCGGGCGATCGGCCGGGCGCACGAGGGGGCGGTCGGCGTGGTCGCCGCGACGACGCCGGCCGTCGAGCAGCGGCTGCGAGCGATCGCGGCGGGCCACGGCGGCTGGCCCGGGTCGCTCAGCGTGGTGGCGGGGCGGGCCGACGCGGTCATCCACTGGTGCGAGCTGGCACTGGTCGTGAGCGGCACGGTCACGCTCCAGATCGCCCGCCAGCAGCGGCCGATGGTCATCGTCTACCGCTCGAACCCGCTGGTGTACGTGCTGCTGGCGCGGTGGGTGCTCTCGACCGAGTTCTTCACGCTCCCGAACCTGATCGCGGGGCGGGAGATCGTGCCGGAGCTGGTGCCGCACTTCGGCGGCCCGGAGCCGATCGCCGAGCACGCCCTGCGGCTGCTCGCGGACCCGTCGCTCGCGGCCCGGCAGCGGGCGGAGATGGCGCGGATCGCGGAGAAGTTCGCGGGCCGGCACGCGGCCCGCAGCGCGGCCGATGCCGTCGAGCAGTCGCTCGGGCTGATGAGCGTCGCGGCCGAGACGGTCTGACCCGCGGGTTCTGTCTTCGGTCCCTGCGTTCCGGCTGCTGCGCCCCGGGGATCCGTCGCTGGACCCCGGGGATCCGTCGCTGATCCCCGGGGATCGTCGGATGAACCCCGCGTCGCGGCTCAAGCCCCCCGCGCGGGAGGCCGATAGCCACGCGGGTCCGAACCGTCGCGCGATCAGTCCGGCCCGGGTCGCACGGGCAGGAGCGCGACGGTGCACCGTGCGTTGCCGATGCGGTCGATCAGGCCGAAGCCGTCGAGGATCGGCGCGCCGACGGGCAGGCCGCGGTCGAGGGCCTTGTGCGCGAGGGCGTGCAGGTCGTGCTCGGCGGTCGCGGCGTCGGCGGTAAAGAGAATGATGAGCACGCCCGCGAGCCGGATGGCGCGTTCGCCGGCGAGCTTGCGGGCGTCGGCGAGCGGACCGCCGACCAGCTCGGCGGCGTAGTGCCGGTTCGGCCCGGCGAACCCCTCGACGTAGGTGAACTGTCCGACGGCCTTCACTTCGAGCCACGCCGCGTCGGAGGGGGGGACGGCGCCCTGGGGCATCCGCTCAGCCGCGGCGGACGCCTCGAAGAGAGTGCCCGCGGCCCGGTCGCGCTCCCGCAGCTCGACCGTCTCGTCCATGAGGCGCAGCCCCGGGCGTTCGAGCACGACCAGGTCGCACCGCTTCCGCTCGGCGTGCCGTGCGCGGCGGGTCGGCTCGCCGGGGTAGGGCTGCTCGCGGAGCGCCCCGAAGCCGGCGTCCGCGAGGCCGGCGGCGAGGATGGGGTGGAAGGCGGTCTCGTCGAGGGCGTCGAGGCCGTGGACGGCCTGCTCGGCGTCGAGACGACGGGCCTCGGCCCGGAGGGCGGCTGTGCAGGCCTCGACCAGGGCCTCTGGACACCACATGCAGGATCGACGATACTCCCCGCTCGCCCGGGGCGGCGGGGTCGCGCCCGGGACAGACACGGACGCCCTCGCGCGGCCCGCCGGACCAGGGCCGCATCGCGCCGGCGACCCACAGCACGGAGCCGACATGCAAGCCCTGACCGACTTCATCGACGTGATCAACGGCGTGCTCTGGCACGACTACGTCCTGTACATCGTGCTCGCCACGGGCGTGCTGTTCACAATCTGGTCCGGCTTCGGGCAGTACCGCGCGCTGACGCACGGCGTGCAGGTGATCCGCGGCAAGTACGACAACAAGGCCGACCCGGGCGCGATCAACCACTTCCAGGCGCTCTCGACCGCGCTCTCGGCGACGGTGGGGCTGGGCAACATCGGCGGCGTCGCGCTGGCCATCGCGCTGGGCGGGCCAGGCGCGGTCTTCTGGATGTGGATGGTGGGCATCTTCGGCATGGCGTTGAAGATGACCGAGGTCACGCTCGCCATGCTCTACCGCAACACCGACGACCCCGAGAACCCGCACGGCGGGCCGATGTGGGTGGCGCAGAAGGGCTTCGAGAAGTGGAGCCCCGCGCTCAAGCCGCTGGGCGCGATCGTCGGCGGCATCTTCTGCGTCACGCTCATCATCTCGGCGATCACCGGCGGCAACATGTTCCAGGCCTGGAACGTCGCCGAGATCACCAACAGCTACTTCCCGGCCGTGCCGAAGTTCGTGGTCGGCGTGATCCTCGCGATCCTCGTCGGCATGGTCATCATCGGGGGCATCAAGCGCATCGGCGCGGTGGCCGGGCGGCTGGTGCCGCTCATGTGCATCCTGTACCTGCTGGCGGCGGTGTACGTCCTCGTCGTGCACATCGGCGACATCCCGAACATGCTGAAACTCATCGTCGTCTCGGCCTTCACGCCCGCCGAGGCCGGCGGCGCGTTCCTCGGCGGCACCGCCGGGTACGCCTTCCTATGGGGCATGAAGCGGGCGTTGTTCTCGTCCGAGTCGGGCCAGGGGTCGGCCCCCATCGCCCACTCCGCCGCCAAGACGAACGAGCCGGTCCGCGAGGGCGTCGTCTCGGGCCTCGAGCCGTTCATCGACACCATCGTCGTCTGCACCCTGACGACGCTCGTCATCCTGCTCAGCGGCGCGTGGAACCGCGAAGCGGAAGCGACCTTTGACTCGATGCCCGCCCTCGAGAACGCCCGCGCACTGACCGTGCAGGAGGGAACCCGATCGCGGACCATCCACGGCGTGCTCATCGGTGAGAGCGAATCGGAAGTAGCCTTCCTCAACGGCGAGACCGGCCCGGGCGAACCCGCGTACAAGGTCTGGCCGCGTTCGGCCGTCGTCGCGCTCGGGACGGACTCGTCCCGGTGGGTGCCCCGGACCGAGGGCGTTCCGGAGAAGACGGCCGAGGCCAGGCGCATCAGCGGGGCGTGGCGTGCGGGCAACACGGTGTTCATGGTCGTCCACGGCGACCACGACTCGCGCACCGGCCGCGATCTGCACCGCCTCCGAGGGTTGGTTCAGGACGTGAACGGCACGCTGCGCATCGCCTGGGCCCCGTACTCATCCCCCAACGAGCCGCGACTCGACAGCCCGGGTCTCTACAACGATTTCGTCGGTGCCGCCCTGACCGGACACGCCTTCGACCGCGTGATGCCGGGCCTGGGGATGTGGCTCGTCACCATCGCATGCTGGCTCTTCGCCGTCTCGACCATGATCTCCTGGGCCTACTACGGCGAGCAGGGGATCGTCTACCTCGTCGGCAACGGGGGCGTCATGCTCTACAAGGTGTGCTATTGCGCACTCATCATCATCTCGACGCTCGGCTTCATCCGCACGGACGCCCAGCTCGACTCGTGGACCGCGCTCGGCACGGGCGTCATGCTCTTCGCCAACATCCCGATCATGCTCATCTTCGGGTCGCAGGCGATGAAGGCCTACCACACGTACATCGGCAAGTTGAAGCGGGGCGAGTTCGTCGGTCACCCCTATCCGAAGCCGCTGGACGTGGTCGAGGGCAAGGACGTCAAGTGACGTGCAACCCGGCGCGCATCACGCCGCGCCGGCCAGCGTGCCGTCCGTCTCGCGGGCGATCTTCGAGATCGTCTCGCGGGCGGACTCGCGCGCCATCGCCGCCGACCGGCGCACGCACGCACGCCACGCCCACGGCAGCGGGAGGGCCGTCAGCGGCAGGTACCAGGCGTAGGTCAGCCACGGCATGCGCGTCGTCCACCCGCCGTAGGCCGGCCAGTACGTCGCCAGCAGCGAGTCCGTCAGCAGCACGCCCGGCCAGACCGTGACGGCGAGCACGACCGCGAAGACCGCCGGCATCGGCCACGGGCGCCGCAGGTCGAAGGTGATCCGCGTCGTGCCGTCCTGCCCGTCGGCAAACCGTCCCCTGAGGACGTGCGTGAACGGCGTGGCGAACGCCTCGGCCTCAAAGGCCGTGTCATCGAGCGGCCGGTAGTCGGGCAGGCGGCCGCGCCGGGCGGCGGTCGAGAGCCGCGCAAGCGCATCGGCGGGCGCGAGAGGCGTGCGGACCTCGGGGAGCGGCGCAGCGGGCGTTGCGGGTCGGGGGTCGCTCACGCGATGGCTCTCTGGCCGAATCGTGGGGGAGTCATGCGGTGCCGGGCGGGAAGTGTATCGGCCGCGGGGCGAGTCCCAATAACGGCGATTGTGCGCCTGGCGGAGCATGCTGCGAGCCGGGCACACCGTTCGCCCGTAGAAATGGCGAGTGACGGACCCGCGTTTTCAGTCCCGAGTCGGCGTGCCCGCGTTGCGAGTGGTCAACGCCGGGACGTTGCCGCGTCGGCGAACGGTGCGCACGGACGACGCTGCCCCGGACATCCGATGGGCGGACGCGGCCCACGCGGTCGAGGTCGAGAACCGCTCCGCGGCCGCGCTGACCGCGTCAGACGCCCGCTGGGCGATGGCGGTCCGAGTGGCGGCCTCGCTGGAGGGCGGTCGTGCCGCCGTCCTGCCGCCGGAGAAGCGCGACCGCCTCGTCGCGCTGGGCGTGAACCTCGGCCTGCGCCCGTTCGACACGAACCTCGTGATCGCCATCGTGCAGGACGCGGCCCGACTGGGCGAAGGGCTGCACGGCCCGAGCGTCGAGCCGCGGCTCCGGCTCGTGCGGCCGGCTCAGCGCGAGCGCACGCCCGCGCACCCGGTCGTGCTGCTCGTCATGGCGGCCGCGCTGGCCGTGGTAATGGTGCAGATCGCGCTGGCGTGGTTGACGGAGTGAAGGGTGAAGCCGTGTGAGGGTGAACCGCTCCCTCACGGTCGCGGCTCGTTTGTTCACTCGACGTTCAGACTCCGCAGGTACGCGGCCAGTTCCGCCCGGAGGCGTTCGCGCTCGTTCGTCGCCTGCGTGATCTCCGCGCCGATCTGTTCGAGGCGGGTTTCCTGGTCGGAGAGCCGCTTGACGTAGCGCGTGTAGAGGTCGCTCTGGCGGTCCACGGTCTGCATGTTCTGGCGGACGCGCTGCTGGTCGGTGTTGATCTCGTTGCGCTCGTTCTGGAGCCGGGCGATCGTCCTCTCCGCCTCCTGGACGAGGGCCTGCCGCCGGGCGGCCTCCCGGAACGCCTCGACGACCTTCGCCGATGCACGCCCCGCCTGCTGGTGCGCCAGCAGCGTGGGCAGGTCGTAGGAGAGCAGCTCGAGCCGTTGGCTCTGCACGATCTGCTGCGTCACGGCCAGTTTCGCCGTGTCGTTGGCCTTGGCCGACACCTCAAAACGCAGCGTGTCCTGTGTGCGTTCCTTCGGCTCGGCGGTGTCCACGAGTTCCCAGCCCTCGAGTCGCGGGTGCTCGACGATGATGGTTCGCCCCTGCTCGCGATCCTTGTTCTCGAAGGCGTACTCGACCGTGTGCTGCTGCTGCGTGGTCTGCTCGATCAGGCCGTCCACGATCCGGACCTTGCGCACCGAGGATGCACCCCGGTCGGTGGTCGTCGCGGCCACGTCCAGATCGACGGCGTAGGCGAGGAGGCGTTTGTCGCCCGCGGGGACGTGGCCGATCTGGGCGTCGCCCGCGTAGGCCGCGCCGTCGAAGACGGCGATCGGGCCTGGCATGAGTTGCAGGTCGCTGGTGTTCGTGATCTCGACGCCGCGCATGGGGCTGGAGAGGCCGTCGTTGCGGTTGAAGATGCTGACGCGTCGGGCGTCGATCAGGGCGGAGAGGATCGGCAGCATGGCGGACTGCTGGCGCGCGACCGTGACCGGCGTATCGAGGACGTACTGGAAAACCTCGCCCTCCTGCGCGGCGGTGGCACGCGAGCCGGCGACGTAGCGCCCGAGCATCTCCGCCGTGAACCCGGCCGAGAAGTCACCCGCCTCCTTGTCCATCGCGGCGGTGGGCGCTCCCGGCATGAGGAGACGCGCCGTGGCTCCTCGCCTCCTCTCGGTCGCGCTCTCCTCCTGTGCATCACGCATCGGGCTTTTGCCGACGCCGGCGGCGTATTCGCGCGGCGTGACCCCGGACGCGACGGGCACGGGCACCTCGGGGCGGTCGAGGTACAGCGGCTCGTAGAGGTCCATGCGGAAACTCACCGGCTGGCCGGCGACGAGCGCCAGCCGCACGTTCTGCCAGTCCTCATCCGTGGTGTTCTCGACGATGGCCCACCCCTGGAGCCGCGGCCCGGCATCGCCGCCCTCCTCGGGCAGCACCAGCCGGTACGAGGTCTTCCACACCGGCGTCTCCTGCACATAGGCGATGACCACGCGGCGCGACCCGCGACCTGTAAAGTCGATCGCCACCGACTTCGTCGTGTCCGCCCGGTGCTCGGCCAGCGCGGCGAGGGCCTTGTTCAGTTCGTCGGCGAGGGCTGCGTCGAGCACCTGGAACGAGCGCACCGAGTCGAGTTGCACGGTCCGCACACCCTGGGCCGTGAGCAGGTTCAGCGAGTGCTCGACCGTCGAACGGTTCGTCTGGGGATGCACGACGTTCCGCGCCTCGACGCCCAGCACGGCCCCGCGCTCTTCGCCTTCCGTCGTGCGCACGAGCACCTGGGCCCCTCGCAGTCGCGTGAGCAGGACGGCCCGGCTCGGGTCATCGGAGATGTCCACCGCGAACGCCCGCAGGCGGCGTTCCAGCGGCTCCTTCGAGGCGTAGGTCACACCGGCCACCGTGCCGCCGTCGAGGTCGAGCACGACCATCGACTTGAGGATGTCGTTCACCTGCTCGGTGCGGAAGCGGAGGCTGGCCTGCGCGTCACCCTCGACGACGCCCTGCCGAACGAACGAGCCGACCCCCGATCGGTAGAGCGTGATCTGGCTGATGGGCAGCGAGTCGGCCCCGTCGCCGATGGCGAGGGCGGCGTGCGGCGCGGCGAGCGCCATCCCGGCGGCGAGCACGAGCGCGGCGGTCGAGTGTTTCACGGTTCGTCTCCTGGCTCGGGCGAGTGAACAGGCCCGGCGCAGCCTAGGTACCGTCGCGGGCTTGGAGCGGGTGCCGGCTGGGGGGCGAGTTGCGCCGGCGTGACACGCCGTGCCGGGCCGTATAGTGGCGCGGGAGGTCGCATGGCAGGGCTGCCGGTGCTCGAAGGGGGTTCGGTTCGCGCGGGCCTCGACGGGCTTGGACGCGAACTTGCAGCGGCGGTGGAGGGCGAGGTCCGGCTCGGCCTGCACGACAGGATGCTCTACGCGACCGACGCGTCTCTCTACCAGGTCGAGCCGCTGGCGGTCGTGATTCCCGCGTCGGTCAAGGACGCTGTTCGCGCGGTGCAGTTCTGCGCTTCGCGTGGGCTGCCGATCCTGCCGCGCGGCGGCGGGACGAGCCTCGCCGGGCAGTGCACGAACCGGGCCGTCGTGATCGATTTCTCCGTGAACTGCCGGGGCGTGCCGTCGGTGGATGCCGGAGCGCGGCGCTGCCGGGTCGAGCCTGGCGTGTGCGTGGACGAACTGAACGAGCGGTTGGCGCCGCTGGGCCTCTTCTGGCCGCCGGACCCGGCAACAAGCCGACACGCGAACGTCGGGGGGTGCATCGGCAACAACGCGGCAGGGGCACGGTCGATCCGCTACGGACGGACGAGCGAGAACCTTCTCTCGATCGAGGCGTGTCTGGCCGACGGAACACAGGTGCGGTTCGGTCCGGGCGCGGCCCGCGTGCAGCCGCGCGTGGCCGATCTGACCGGGGGGGTGGTCGAGATCGTCCGAGCACAGGCCGGGTTGATCCGCGAGAGATATCCGAAGACGGTCCGGCGCAACGCGGGGTACGGTCTGGACGAAGTGCTCCGGCAGCTGGACGCGGGCGTGCCCCCGCTGGACGTGAATCTTGCGCCGATGCTGTGCGGCAGCGAAGGGACGCTCGCGGTGACGCTCGGCGCGGAGTTGCTGCTCTCGCCTTTGCCGGTCGCGCGCGGGCTGGCGGTGGTTGGGTTCGCGTCGCTCGACGAGGCGGTCGAGAAGGTCGCGCCGATCCTCGCGCTGAGGCCGACGGCAGTCGAACTGCTCGACGACATGGTGCTTTCGCTGGCGAGGGCGAATCCCGGCTGCTCGCGGCTGCTGGACGTGCTGCCGGTGGTGAACGGCGTGACGCCGGCGGCGGTGCTGTACGTCGAGTTCTCCGCCGAGCGTGACCGCGGCGAGATCGACGCGGGTTTCGCCGCGCTGCGTGGGCTGTTGCCCGGTGTGCCGGCAATGCTGCATGTCGAACCTTCGGCGATGCTGCGGGCGTGGGCGCTCCGCAAGGCGGGCGAGCCGCTGCTGCACGGCGTGCCGGGAGATCGCAAGCCGGTGACCTTCGTCGAGGACAACGCCGTCCCCGTCGAGCGGCTGGCAGAGTTCGTGCGCCGATTCCGGGAGATCGTGACGCGGCACGGGACGAAGGCGGCGTACTGGGCGCACGCCTCCGTGGGCGTGCTGCACGTGCGACCGATGATCGACCTGCACGACGAGAGCGACCTCGCGCTCCTGCGGTCGATCGCCGTCGAGGTCGCCGACCTCGCCCGCGATCTCGGCGGCGTGATGTCGGGCGAGCACGGCGACGGGCGGGTTCGATCGCCGCTCATCGAGCGGTTCTACGGCCCGGAACTCGTGCGCGCGTTCCGCGAGGTCAAGACGCTCTTCGACCCGCAGAACCTGCTCAACCCCGGCAACATCGTGGCGCCGCTGGGCGCAGGCGACGCGCTCGGTCGCGGCGGGCCGGGGGTCGAGTCGATCACGGAAAAACTGAGAGTGCGCCCGATCTGCGCGGACGTGCGAGCGCCGATCGTGGACACGTACTTCGACTACGCAGGGCAGCACGGGTTCGGCGGCGCTGTCGAGCAGTGCAACGGCGCGGGCGTCTGCCGAAAGAAACGCGGCGGGACCATGTGCCCGTCGTACATGGGCACGCTGGACGAGCGGCACTCGACGCGCGGTCGCGGCAACGCCCTGCGCCTCGCCATCACCGGCCAGTTCCCCGGCGGCGAGGTCGGCTCGCCCGCATGGAACGACGCCGAAACGCTCGCCACGCTCGACCTGTGCCTCTCGTGCAAGGCGTGCAAGGCGGAATGTCCGAGCAACGTTGACGTCGCGAAACTGAAGGCGGAGTACCTGGCCCAGGGCTACCGGGCGCGTGGCGGCGCACCGTTCGTCGCGAGAGTCTTCGGGCGAGTGCGAGAACTCTCGCGCGTGGCGTCGTTGACGCCCCGTCTGGCGAATGCTGTGAATCGCACCGGGGTCGCGCGCCGCATGGCGGAGCGTCTCCTCGGCATCGACCGCCGGCGCACGCTGCCGGAGTTCGCCGCGCCGCTGCATCGGCGCGTGCGTGGTCGCGTTATCAGGCGACCCGATGATCTCCGGGGAGGTGCGCAAACGGTCGTGGTGTTCGGCGATTGCTTCACGCTCTACGGCGAGCGCGGGCTGGGCGAGGCGGCCGTTCGCGTGCTCTCCGCCTTCGGATACCGCGTCGCGCTCGCCGATGCGGGGTGTTGCGGCAGGGCGATGATCTCCACGGGGCTGCTCGAAGACGCCAGAACGACGATCGACCGGACGATCAATCGGCTGCTCCCGTGGCTCGAGGACGACCGCGCCGAGTCGATCCTCGTTCTGGAGCCTTCGTGTCTGTCCGCGATCAGGGACGACTGGCTCAGCCTGCGGACCACGACGCCGATCGAGGTCCGACGGCGCATCGCGGCGCACGCCGTGCTCGTGGAGGAGTTCCTCGAGCAGCGGTGGGGGAACCACCCGAACCGATCCGAGGTCGAAGCTGCCCTCGCGGCGCGGCCTGGGGGCGCACGCATGCTCTTCCATGCGCACTGCCACCAGAAGTCGCTCTGGGGCCAGGAAAGTTCGGGTGCGCTGCTGCGGCGAATCGTCGGTGATGGTCTGACGACGCTCGACGCCGGGTGCTGCGGCATGGCCGGCTCGTTCGGCTACACGACCGGCCGGTACGATCTCTCGATGCGGATCGGGGAGTTGGCGTTGTTCCCGGCCGTCCGCGGCGATCCGGGCGCGACCGTCGTCGCCACGGGCACCTCGTGCCGGCACCAGCTCAAGGACGGCGTCGGCGTGCGGGCGCTGCACCCGGTCGAGTGGCTGGCGTCCATGCTCGACTGATCGGGCGTCAAGTGTCGTCGCGCTGCTCGACGACCGAGGCCCGATCCTTGTCGTAGACGTAGAGCGTGCCCGGCTGCTCGTTGCGGCAGGGCTTGTGGGAGCCGTCGCAGAAGGGCGGGTTCTTCGTCAGTCCGCACCCGCAGATCCACAGCGGTTTGTCCGTCGGAATCAGGCCCGGCTCGATCTTGTACGGGCCGTCGCGTTCAAATCGGACCATGCGAGCCACGGCGAACTCCTCCGCTCAGGCGGGACTCTGGAGGGTTTCGAGGATGCCGGTCAGGACGTCCTCTGCAGCTTCGGGGGCGGCGCCGAGGTACGTCCGCGTGATGATCCGGTGTGCGCACACGGCCGTCACGTTGTCGAGGATGTCCTCCGGCACGGCGTAGTCGCGTCCGCGGAAGAGGGCGGTCGCGCGAGCGGCCTGCGTGAGCGCGAGCGAGCCGCGCGGCGAGACGCCGATCTGGATGCGGTCGTGGCGGCGGGTGGCGTTGGCGAACTCGACGACATAATCGAGCAGGGTCGGATCGACGCGCACGCGATCAACCTCGGATTGGAGGTGCAGCAGCTCGTCCTTGTCGATCGCCGGCTTGAGCGATTCGAGCACGGTTGTCGCCGGGCGGAGTTCGAGGATGCGCCGTTCGTCCTCGGGGGCGGGGTATCCGAGCCGGACGCGCATGAGGAACCGGTCGAGCTGGTTCTCGGGGAGGGGATAGGTGCCCTCGAACTCGTAGGGGTTCTGGGTGGCGAGCACCATGAAGGGCTGGTCGAGACGGTGAACGACGCCGTCGATGGAGACGCTCGCCTCGCTCATGGCTTCGAGCAGGGCGGTCTGGGTGCGGGGCGTGGTGCGGTTGATCTCGTCGGCGAGGACGATATTGGCGAAGATGGGGCCCCGCTTGAAGGTGAACTCGCCGGTCTCGCGGTCAAAGATGGAGACCCCGAGCACGTCGCCCGGCAGCATGTCGGGGGTGAGCTGGATGCGACTGAAGGAGCAGTGGATGCTGCGAGCGATGGCGTTGGCGAGGACGGTCTTGCCGACGCCGGGAACGTCCTCAATCAGCAGGTGCCCGCGGGACAGAAGACAGCAGATGATCCGATCGACGGCTGGGCTGTTGCCGAGGAAGACCCGTTGCACGTTGTCGCGGAGTCGCTGGATGGCGTCGGGCATGGGGTCTGCTCGCTGGTCCGGTTCGTCCGCGAAGGTCGGGGGTTGCGTGGGGGCGTGAGTATATGGGGGTCTGGGGGGTTCGCGCGGGGCGATCCGCGGTCGCGTATGCTCAACGCCGCTCGCCGGGGGGCGGCCGCGGGGTCGAGTGAGTGCATCGGAGCGCCATGAGTGAAACGGCCCGACAGGGGGGGGGAAGCAGCGCACGGCAGGGCGAAACACCCCGCGCCGAACGCCCCACCGGTTCGCTCGCGCTCGACCTGACCGGGGACCTGCCCTGCGCTTCCTGCGGGTACAACCTGCGCGGGTTGTCCGTGAGGGCGAACTGCCCTGAGTGCAGCGTGCCCGTGAGGGCGACGATCCTCGCCAGAATCGATCCCAGGGCGACCGAGATCCAGCCCATCCCCCGCCCGCAACTCGTCGCGGCCGGCGTCATGTGCTGGTCCCTCGGGGCCCTCGCGGCGGCGCTCTTCACATGGATGATTCAGATCGCCCACGTCGCCGAGCTGATGCGAGGCGCGGCGTGGAACGTGGGGTGGTGTCCTGAGGCCGGTGTCCTGGCGATGCTGGTCTCCGGGCTGGGTTCGCTTGCGGTCGTGCGTCCCCACGCTGGCATCCCCGCGCGGAACGTGGTTCTGGCGATGATCGCCGCGGGGGCGTACGTGCCCCTTGCCTGGCTGCACTGGCAGATCGTGGGCGTGCTGGACGCCGTCGCACCACCTCCGTACTTCGCGCAGAGCGGCATCGTCGAGGAACTGGTGTTCGACAGGTTGTGCCTGCGCCTGGCGATGTCGGGGGTGATGGCGGTGATGGTGCTGTGCCTGCGACCGAACCTGCGGCTGCTGGTGGCGCGGTCGCTGGTGCTGCGGACGGGTCGCGTGGATCGTCAGACCATGTACGCCGTGCTTGCTTCCGTCGCGGTCATTGCTCTGGGCGACACGATGGGGTTGCTCGCGGCGGTGCTGCGAGGCCCGATCGGAGACTTGACGGCCATTTCCAGCCTCTTCCTCGTCGCGGTAGGTTCGATGCTGCTCACGATCGCTCTGGCGGGGCTTGTGATCGACTCGTGGCGGCTGATGCCTGTGCTGCTGCGTCGTCCGCTCGCGCTCGGAGACGTTTTCGGCGGGGATGAGCCTGAATCGCCGGAGGGAGGGCGATGACGGAGGCCGAGCGTGCACGGTTCGATCGGTTGCTTGAGGAGGTGATCGAGAGCCTGCCGAGGCGTGTGCGCGCGGTCCTGGAGGAACTGCCGGTGATCGTTGTTGACCGGCCGTCCCCCGCCCTGCTCGACGAACTCGGCATCCCGCCCGAGGAGCACGCCGATGCCGCCGAGGAACTCTGCGGCCTGCACACGGGGGTCTCGCTGCCCGATCGGTCGGTCGATCGCTCCGGCGACCTGCCGGACGACATCCACCTCTTCCGCGTGGGCATCGTGAACCTCGCCGGGGGGTGGGAGAGCGGCGACGAGGCCGTGCGTGAGGAAATCCGCATCACGCTCCTGCACGAGATCGGGCACCACTTCGGGCTGGACGAGGACGACCTGGCGGACCTCGGGTACGACTGAGCGAAAAGGCTCGCGGGGCGGTTCCTGGTGCGGTTCGGGCGGTACACTCTGGCGGAGCGAGCGGAGTGCTCCTGGAGAAAGTTCCATGCGTCACGCTGTCGTCTGTTGGTTGGCGACCTGTTTCGTCCTTGCGGTCTTCGTCCCTGGCGCGAGAGCGCACGACGGCGGTCCGGCGGGTGTCGTCGTCCTCGAAGTCGAGGGCGCGCCGGTGGAGGCTGCCGGCCCGCTGGCGTGGCTGGGCATGGGGGAGACCACGCTCCGGGACTACGTCGGGATGCTGCACGAGGCCGCGTGGCGCGACGACGTGGACGCGGTCTTCGTCCGCCTGAAGGACTCCGCGCTGGGGTTTACCCACGTGCAGGAGTTGGGTGATGCGATGCTGGCGGTTCGGGAGGCCGGCAAGCGGGTGATCGTGTACGCCGAGAACTACGGGCCGACCGACCTGCTGCTCGCGTCGTACGCGGACGAGAGCCTGATCCAGCGGGCGGGTTCGGTGTCGTTCCCCGGGATGCACATGGAGGAGATATTCCTTGCAGACACGCTGGCGTGGATCGGGATGAAGGCCGATCTTGTGCAGGTCGGCGATTACAAGGGCGCGAACGAGATGTTCACGCGAAGCGGCCCGAGCGAGGCGTGGGACCAGAACGTCACCCAACTGCTCGACGGGCTGTACGCCGAGATGCGGGCGACGCTGAAGGCGAACCGCGGGTTGAGCGACGCAGAACTCGACGCGGCGATGCGAGACCTGTGGTGGGGGACGGCGGAGGAGGCCGTTCGCCATCGACTGCTCGACGGAGAAGTTGATCTCGACGAGATCGAGGACCGGCTGGCGTCATCGCTCGGCACGGAAGTCGAGTGGGCCGACGAACTCGGAGCGTCCGTGCAGCCGCCGAGCATGTCGGACCCCTTCGCGGTCTTCCGCATCTTCATGCAGCAGCCCGACCACTCGGCCAAAATGCCCAGCATCGCGGTCGTCTACATCGACGGCGCGATCGTGGACGGCGATTCGTCCCGGGGCGGGTTCCTCGGCGAGTCGAGCGTCGGCAGCCGTACCATCCGAAACGCTCTTGACGACATCCTCCACGACAACCTGATCCTCGGCGTCGTGGTGCGCATCGACTCGCCCGGCGGGTCGGCGACCGCGAGCGAGGTCGTCTGGCAAGGGCTGCGGCGTGTCGCTGCCGAGAAGCCGGTCTGGGTGAGCGTGGGGTCGATGGCGGCCTCGGGCGGCTACTACATCGCCGTCGGCGGCGACCGCATCTACATGAACCCGTCGAGCATCGTCGGCTCGATCGGCGTCGTCGGGGGCAAGATCTCGATGGGGCCACTCTACGACAGACTCAAGGTGCGGGTGACGACCCGGACGCGCGGCCCGGCGGGCGACATGTTCTCATCCACCGAGCCGTGGTCACCGACGCAGGTCGAGCAGGTCCGGACGAAGATGAAGCAGACCTACGACCTGTTCGCCCGCCGCGTCGTCGCGGGGCGACCCGGCATCGATCTCTCGAAGACCGCCGAGGGTCGTCTGTTCACGGCCGAGCGGGCGATCGCGCTCGGCATGGCGGACGAGATCGGGGGCCTGGACTCGTGCATCGAAGCGCTCGCCGCCGAACTCGGTCTTGACGAGTACGACGTGCTCGAGTTCCCCGGTCCCAAGAGCATCGCGGAGTTGCTCGAAGAGATGTTCGGCTCGGCGCTGGCAGCGCCGGGTCTGTCGCTCCCGGCGGGATTCACCGACGCGGCCGGCGAACTGCTCGGGGATCAGACCTGGTCGCAGGTCCGGCGCGGCGCCGCGGCCCTCGTGCAACTCCGCCGCGAGCCTGTACTGCTCACCCTGCCCAAGGCGATCGTGGTTCGCTGAGCCGAAGACGAAGCGTCAGACCTCCATGATCTCGCGGGTCTTCTCCTCGACGGCGGCGTCGATCAGCCCCTCGTATTTCTTGAGCATCTCCTGGATCTCGGTCTTCAGGGTCTCGATTTCGTCTTCGGGGTAGTGCTTGCCTTCCTGCTTTGCCAGCCCGTCGGCGTGCTTGTTGGCGTCGCGGCGGGCATTCCGAAGGGCGACCTTCTGCTCTTCGCCCATCTTCCGCGCCTGCCCTGCCAGTTGCTGCCGCCGCTCGGTCGTCAGTGCGGGGACGTTCAGGCGGATCTGCTTCGCCTCGACGATCGGGTTCATGCCCAGACCAGACGACTCGATCGCCTTCTTGATCTCGCTGAGCGAGCCGGGATCGAACGGCTTGATGAGGATCTGCGTCGGCTCCGGGATGCTGATGGCGGCGAGTGCCTTGAGGTCGGTCGAGGAACCGTAATAGTCCACCTTCAGGTAATCGACGAGCGCGGTCGTTGCCCGCCCGGTGCGGATGCCTCGGAGTTCTTTCTTCAGGTAGTCCACGGCCTTGAGCATCGCGTCTTCGGTTTCGAGGAGGATGGTGTCTGGGTCGGTCATGGGTTCGCTCCGTGATCGGGCCGTCGGTTCGTCGGCTTAGGCGCGGTCCACGCGGGTGCCGATCGGCTCGCCGGCGACGACGCGCCGGATGTTGCCGGGCTGCTTGAAGTCGAACACGACGACGGGGATGCCGTGCTGCTGGCACATGGCCAAGGCGGTCAGGTCCATGATGCCGAGCCGCTGCTCGATGGCCTGAGTGAAAGTGAGACGTTCATATCGCTTGGCGGTCGGGTCTTTGCGAGGGTCGGCCGTATAGACGCCGTCCACCTTGGTCGCCTTGAGGAGCACGCCGCACTCCAGTTCGCGGGCGCGAAGGGCAGCGCAGGTATCGGTCGTGAAGAATGGATTGCCTGTGCCCGCGACGAGCACGACGACCCTCCCTTTCTCCAGGTGCCGCAGGGCGCGCCCCCGGATGAACGGCTCGGCAACCGAACGGACTTCGAGGGCGGAGAGCACCCGGGAGTCCACGCCGAGCGTCAGGAGTTTCTCCTTCAGGGCCAGACCGTTGATGACGGTGCCGAGCATGCCCATGTAGTCGGCTGTGGCCTGCTCGATGTGCCCGGCGGCGGCGAGTTGTGCCCCGCGAACGATATTCCCGCCGCCGACGACTACGGCGACCTGGACACCGCTCCGGGTCGCGTCGGCGACCTCTCGGGCGATCAGTTCGAGTTCGTCCGGGTCAATGCCGAAGCCCCCCGGCTTGCAGAAGGCCTCGCCGCTGAGTTTGAGCAGGACGCGACGGGGCTTCTGCGCCTTTCCGGCAGCCGCCTGCCTGGCCTGGGTCGAGGCGGTGTCGGGCATGTGGGCGGCTCCATGGGAGGAAAGGGGTTCCGGCGGCCGCATTGAACGGCGCGGGGGGGCGGGCGTCAAGCGACAGAGGGGATCGAACCCGTTGCCCGAGGCGTGCGAACAGGCTCGCGGCGTGCCCGAAGGCAGCGGCAACGCCGGGCGAGAGCGCAGGTAGACTCACATGGAGCGCCGCCGCGTCGCCGATGAGGGTGTGCATGAGCCGCAGCGAAAGCCAGCAGGAGGCTGGGCGCGATCCGGCCCCGGGTGGGTTGATGTGGCCGACCGCGCCGGGGGGGGAGACGCCGGAGGTCCCCTTCGAGGTCCGGCTCATCCGATTCGCAAAGCGGGCGACGGTCGTCGGCGTTGTCGTCTCGCTGCTGATCCACCTGACGGCCTGGTTCATCGCCATGCACCTGCGAGTCGAGCACAACTCGCGGGGCGGAGCGGCGGGAGGTGCATCGGTTGTCGACTTCGCCGTGATGACGGACGTCGAGTTGGCGCAGTTGACCGACGAAGCCCTCGCGCTCGAATCGCCCGTCGTCCCGGAGGTCACGCTGCCCGATACGGCGACTGTTGATCTCCTCGACGCGCCCCCGGACATCGACCTCAGCGGCGCGATGCACGAACTCGCCGAGACCGGCTCGCTCACCGGAGCGGGCGACCTCGGCAGCGGACCGGGCATGGGCGAGGGCGGCGGCGGTGCGGGCGGGGCTGGTTTCTTCGGCGCGGAAGCGACCGGCTCGCGCTTCGTCTACATCGTGGACACCTCGGGGTCGATGAGTTTCGGCGGCAGGATCGAGCGGCTCCGGGACGAACTTACCAAGTCGATCGACGGGCTGATGGAGAACGCGCACTACCTGCCCATCACGTTCTCGACCGGGGCGATCCCGCTCGGCGGCGAAGTCCGCTGGCTCCAGGCCAACGAGCGAAACAAGCGATCGTCACGGCGCGAGGTGATGGCCATCCAGTCCGGCGGCGGCACGAACCCCGCGCCCGCGTTCCACCTCGCCTTTCAACTCCGTCCGAGGCCGGACGCCATCTTCTTCATGACGGACGGCGAGTTTCCCGATCAGGTTGCGGGCGAGATCGAACGCCTGAACGCCGAGCACCGGGTGCCGATCCACTCCATCTGCTTCATGTCCCGCGAGGCGGAGGCGCTCATGCGGCGGATCGCGCGCGAGTCCGGCGGGACGTACACCTTCGTGCCGGGAGGCGGGCCGTGATTCCCATCGGCGTGCTCGCGACGATCGCGGTCGTCGTCTCGCCGTGGGCGGACGAGCCTGCATTGACGCTGCGCGGTCGAGAGATGCCGCCGCCCGGCGTGATCGTTGCGGTTTCGTCGGACGGCGTCGCGGTGCGGGATGGTGGCGCCGCGCCGGTCGTCGTGCCATGGGACAAGGTGCTCGTCGTGCGCGGCGAGCACGCCGCGGTCGCTGAGGCGTACATGCCGATGGCGAATCGGGCGTGGAGGGCCAGGGCACGCCTCGAACACGGCGACGTCCCCGCTGCTGAGCCGCTCTTCGAGGAACTCTTCGAATCGATGCACGACAACCGGGGGCCGACGGGCGAGCGCATCGCCTTCGGCCTGCTCCGGTGCCGCCTCGCGCGCAACGCACAATCGCTCGCGATTGTTCCGTGGGTGTCGTTCCTCCGCGCGCGTGAGGCGAGCGGTGTTCCTGCCGTGCGTGACGACGCGACCATCGACGGCGTCCTCGACGGCGAGACGGGCCTTGTCCCGGACCTGCCGCCGGTGTGGGTGCCGGGTCCCGCGGTGCGCGTGCTGGCGACGGGAGGTGCTCTGACTGCTCGCACGCCGTACTCGACCCGCGCGGAGGCTTACGCCGCGCTCTACCTCCACGCCGCACGCGCAACATCGGGCGTCGAATCCACGTTGCCCATCGTCACGTCGCGCGAGCCTGGTGTTGAGTTCGTGGCGCGGATTGTCAGTGCGACGACGGCGACGGACGGTGCGGCCCGCGAAGCCGCACGCTCGGCGCTCGCGCCGTCGCTGGACGCGGGTGCGCCTCCGTGGCAGCAGGCGTGGGCGCGGCTCGCCCGAGGCCGCTCGTTGCTGATGGAGGCCGACGACGGGGCGCGCCGGCTCGGCGTTGTCGAGCTGCTCACCGTTCCCGCCTCGTTCGAGAGAGAACTGCCCTACCTCGCGGGAATCGCCCTCGCCGACGCATCCGTTGCCCTCGAATCGCTGGGCGACCCTGGCGGTGCAGCGCGGCTCCGCGCGGAACTGCTCACGAGATTCGCCGGCCATCCCGCGTGCGAGTGGGACGCGATCCGGCGACACGGCGAGGCAACACCCGAGCAGGCAGCTGCCGATTCGCTTCCGCATTCAACGGAGACCGCAAGACGATGATCCTCACGACGATCGTGCCCGGTGTTCTTACGCTGGCCCAGAACGCGGCGACGGACAAGTCGCTGATGGACTACATCTCGCAGGGGCGGCAGGTCGGGTTCCTCATCATCGCGCTTTCGTTCGTTGCGGTGGTGCTCATCATCGCGCAGGTCGTTCGCCTGCGGATGAAGCACCTCGCTCCCGCTGTTCACGTCGCGCGGCTGCACGAGATGCTGCGAGCGAACGACACAGAAGGCACGATCGCCTACTGCACGGCCGAGGAGAACGCGTCGTTCCTGACCCGCGTCTTCGGGTCCGCCCTGCTCCGGTGCCGTCGCTCCGCGTTCGGATTCCTCGAACTGCGTTCCGCGCTGGAAGAGGCCGGCCAGCAGGAAGTCTCGAAACTCCAGCGTTCGACCGAGTCGATCGGCCTGATCGCGACGGTCGCGCCGATGCTCGGGCTGCTGGGCACCGTGGTCGGCATGGTCGGCGCGTTCGACACGCTGAGCACCAGCGAAGGCGTGGCCAGACCGGACGAACTGGCGGGCGACATTTCGGTCGCTCTCATTACGACGGTCATGGGGCTGATCGTGGCGATCCCGTGCACCGCCGCGTACGCGTGGCTGCGCAACCGGATCGACGCGATGGCCCAGGAGATCGCCCGGATCATCGACGACCTGGCATCACACCTGGAGAGCGCCGGGGCATCCGCTCCCGGCTCGCCGGGCGGCTCGCAAGCCGGTGCGAAACCGGCGCCGCGACCGCGTACGGGGGTCGGCACGGCATGAATCTGTCGCCGAGAACAGGCCGCAAGCAGCGAGGCTTCGATCTGACGCCCATGATCGACGTCGTGCTGCAGCTCATCATCTTCTTCCTCTTCACGTCCCAGTTTTCGCAACTCATCCGCTCGCCGATCGACCTGCCGGAGCAGCCGGGTGAGAAGGACGCGGCCGTCGGCTCCGGCCTGGTCGTCGTTGACGTCCGACAGGATGGAACCGTCCTCATCGCGAACGAGCCGGTGTCGCTCGACGGCGCGGTGCGCATCGTGCAGGCCGAGATCGGCAAGCGCGGAGGCGACGCGGCTTCCCTCGAACTCCTGATTCGCGCCGACCGCGCGGCCCGCGCCGCGACTGTGAACGACCTCGTGGACAGGCTGGCAGCGCTGGGCGTGCGCCGCTGGCAGGTGGGCACCGCGGACGTGCCGGGGGCCCGGCCATGAGGCTCACTCGACGGACCGAGCGTGAAGGCGAGGAAATCGGCCGCCTCCCGATGACGACCATGATTGACGTCGTCTTTCTGCTCCTCATTTTCTTCATGGTGACGACGACGTTCACCAAGCGAGAGTCGCAGGTCGGCAGCGCGCTGGCCGCCGAGCGCCGCGGCGGCGCGGCCGCGGACCTCCAGCCGCAGATCGTCCGCGTCGAGATGGCCGGGGCGGTCCCGGTCTTCCGCATCGGGCAGCACGTGCTGACGGAACGAGGCCAGCTCGTCGCCGTGCTGCGAGAACTTCCCAAGGACGGGGGCGTCTTCATCCGCGTGTCGGGAGACGTCCCCTGGGACGCGGCGGCGGTGGCGTTGCAGGCCGGTGTTGACGCGGGATTCACGAAACGGACGTATGTACCGGCGAACTGAAACCATCACCGCGATCCTGCTGGCGTTTATCGCGATCTTCGCGGGCGATGCCGCCGCGCAGACCGATCCGGCTTCGGAAGACGCGGTCGAGCGCTACCTCGCCGAGCGAGGGCTGACCGACCTGCTCGCGGTGAGGTTACAGGAACGGCTCGACGCGGCGCTCGGCGACGAGCGAGTCGCCATCGCAGAGAGGCTCGGGTCGCTCTACGTGCGGCTTCTCACGGATGCCGCGACGCCGGAGCAGCGCGCACGGGCGGAGACGCTCAGCCGCGAGCTGCTCCGAAAAGTGCCGGAATCCGAGTCGTTTGAACTCCGCATCAACCTGGCCAAGGCGTCGTACCTGAAGGGCGAGGAACTGGCGGAGCTGCACCGGCTTCGCATCGCCGGCCCCGAGGAACGGAGCGAAGCAGAGCGCGTCCTGCGGTCCGTGCTCCCCATCTTCGAGGACGTCGGATCGAACGTTCACCGGCGGGTCGAGTCGTTCGAACGGCGCGAGCAGCGCGGCAGCGATCCCGACCCGCAGTCGCTCAAGGAGCAGCTCGCAGAGGCACGCCGGCTGCGCTCGCTCGCCATGTACTACACCGGCTGGTCGAGGTACTACCTCGCGCTCGTCAGCGGGGATGCCCGCCTCGCCGAGCAGGCGAAGCGGGACTTCGGTTGGCTGCTCAACGCGCCGGGCAACCGCGAGCCGACCGTCGAGCGGCTCCCCGGTCCGCTGCTTCGGTTCGAGCATGTGGCCCGTGCCGCGATGGGTGTAGCGTTGGCCGCTTCCGTGCGGGGCAACGACGTCGAGGCCGTGCGCTGGCTCGACGTGCTGGTCGAGTCGCCCGAGGTGCCCGAGTCCGTCCGGCGACAACTCTTCACCCGGCGCATCGCCGTTCTCGGCGCGGCCCGCCGTTGGGCTGACCTCGACCTAATGATTTCTCGTGCCCGACGAGCGGCGGACGGAAAGGATACTCACCTCGAAACCGCGGACGCGCGCCTGCTGGCAGTCGTTGTGCTCGAGGCGCTCGACGACCCGAAGGCGCGCGGCGTCGCCGGGCGGGATCGGCTCCTTGAAACGCTGGCCCAGACCGCCCTCGGCGACCTGGTCGCTCGCGGCGAGGTCGGGCACGTGATCGACCTCGTGGGCCGCTATGGGACCGCGCCGATCGGCAACGAGGGGTTCATCGTGCAGTTCGTGCGAGGGCTGAGGGCATACGAGCGGGCGCGCGAAAGCCACGGTAAGACAGGCGAGGACGGCGAGGCGCCGACGGCCGACGAGGCGGTGGCGAACCGCTACCGCGAGGCCGCGCGGGCGATGCTGCTCGGCGTCGAGGCGGCGGACGCGGGCAAGTTCCCGAAGGAGCGAGCGCGGGCGGCATTGCTCCGTGGACTGTCGCTCTACTACGCCGGTGAGCCGGAGGCGGCCGCAGATGCCTACGAGGTTGCGGTGTCGCTCGCCCCGGGCGATGACGAGCGCCAAGAGGCGTTGTGGTACGCGATCGTCGCGCTTGATCGAGCCGTGGAGGGCGGACGTCTCTCGCTCGTGCCGCGGCGCGACCGGCTCGCGGGCGTCTTCCTGCAGTCGTTTCCGAAGACCGAGCGTGCGGCGCGGCTGCTGCTGAGGCGCGTCGAGGGGGGGTTGCTCGACGACGTCGAAGCGATCGAGGTGCTGCTCGCGGTGCCGCGCGAGTCAGCCCTGTACGACGTCGCACGCAGGCACGCTGCCCGGCTGCTGTACACGCAGTGCCGGATCGCACGCCCCGCCGACCGCGGCGCGATGGCTGCCAGGTTCGCGTCGGTCGCGGAAGAGTTGATCGAGCGAGACCGCTGGACGGTGATGAACGGCACGCCGGTCGAGGCGGGAGAGGCAGCGGACTTCGTCGTGCTCCGCGTCCGGCAGATGCTCGACGTGCTGATGTCGGCGGCGGCGCCCGACGTTCGACGCGCCGAGCGTGCGTTGGCGGCGCTCGAAGAGGTTCGCGCGTACCTGGGACTCAATCTCGACGCGCTCGAGGAGGAGATCGAGTACCGCAAACTCCAGATCGCGCTCGTCCATCGTGATCGTCCGAAGATCGATGCCGCCTCGCGGCGGCTCCAGGAGATCGGCGGCCGCTTCGCCGAGGCCGCGGACCGGCTCGTGTACCGCGTCGCCCTCGAACAGCGACGGTCCAATCCCGACGACGCCTTCGCCGCGAGGGAGGTCGTGCGCACCGGCTCACGCATCCTGGCTGGGTTCGAGCCGCTGGAGTCGTCGATCTCGAACCAGCAGGTCGCGTCGTTGATGGAGGCGATCGCGGATGCCGCGGATGCGTTGTGGCGGCTCGAGCGAGACGAAGCGGCACGCGGCGCAGCGCTGCGGTTGGACGCGAGGCTGATCGATCTCGGCAGGCACACCGCGCGCTCCCTGCGTCGCTACTCACGCCTGAGCGAAGAAGCGGGCGATGCTGAGGCGGCTCTCGAAGGCTGGCGCACGCTCCTGGCGGGCCTTGCGCAGGGTAGCGACGAGTGGTTCGAGGCGCGATACGAATCGCTCCGGTTGCTCGCGGCCGTGGATGCGCCGCGTGCCCGCCTCGTGCTCGATCAGCACAAGGCGCTCTTTCCGCAGTTCGGCCCGGAGCCGTGGGGAGCAAGGCTGCGCGAACTCGACGCCGCGCTGCAGGCGACGCCACCCATCGTGCCGAACGGGGGGGGGACGCCGTGAGCGCGGTGCCCCATGCTTCCGGCGTTTCGCTGATCGCCCGCTTTCTCGGCGAGGACGCGGCCAGGGGGGGGCCGTTCGCGCTGCTCGGGTTGCGACCGGGCGCAGCGGACGATACGGTCGTCATCGCTGCGCTCGAAAGGCGTCTTGCGGCGCTGGCCGCGCACCGCCAGAGCGAGACGCCGGAGGCGGACGAGGTGCGGCTGGCGCTGCACGCTGCCGCGGCGCAGTTGCTCGACCCTGCCGTTCGTGTTCATCTGGCACGGCGGTGGGGGGGTGAGGCTGCGGCGCAGCAGGCCGCCCTCGCCGCGCCTGCCTCGGAAGCCGGGCGCGGTGTTCTGCTGGAGCACGACGCGCTGCTCACGCTCGCCCGCTACGGCGGCTGGAACCAGCGATCGTTGCGCCGGCTCATGTTGCTGGCACATGCCCGCGAGGCATCGCCGGACGAACTGATCGGAGCGTTGCGACGCCTCAGCAGCCGCGATTCATCCGATGCTCGAAGCGTGCCGCGTCCCGCGTCCCTGCCATCGGATCCCGACGAGACCGCTCGGGTTCCCGTGCGGTTTTCCGGCCTGCCCAGGCCGCTCGCCGATGAGCCGCCACGCCCTGCCGATCCACGCCCACCCGAGATGGTCCGATCCGAAGAGGACGATCCCGCGAAGCGCATTCTGCGCCGCGGCGCGTTCGTGGTCGTCGGGGGCTTTGTTGCGCTCGCGGTGATCGGCTCGATCGCAGCCATCATCCTGACCGCGCCCCGAACCCCGGTCGAGCCTGCACCAGCACCCCCTCCCTCGACGCGAACGGCAGCAGAACCGGCACGGGTCGAGCCGTTCCCGCTCAGGCCCGGCGGCGCGAAGGAGGCCGCGCCACGCACCGCCGGCGTTCCGTCGGCGACGGAGCTGAACGCCGCGTTGCGCGGACTGGAGGTCGCCGCCGACGGGCTGACGCTCGACCTCGCGGAGGCGCTGGCGGTCTTTCGCTCGTCGGTGCAGGACGTCGCTGCCAACTGGTGCCTGCTCACGCCCGATCGGCAGCGAGCGGCGATCAACTCGGTCGTGGAGTTCATGCACGCCGCGTCGGGCACGCCTCCCGTCGCGTCCGCGGCGGCAGAAGCGATCGCGTCGGGGTCGTTGGTCATGCGTGACGGGTCCGCGCCGACCGCCGATGGTGTGTGGCCTGCGGTGTGGTCGGCCGGCGTGCTGGTGCGACTGCGCGGCGAGGGCGCGCTGGGCGCGACCGCATTGCGCGTCATCGAAGACTCGCTCATTCAGTCGATCGGGGGCGCTGCACCGGCATCCGGGCGCACGTTCGAGGCTGGTGCGGTCGCCGCGCTGGGGTTGATGCCGCGGCGGTTCGTGCTGGGCGAGCGTCCGGGGCGAGAAGCGGAACTGGAGCGATGGAAGCGCTGGACGCGGGCCGTCGAGGCCGCCGCGGCCGAGCAGCCCGCGCGACGGACCGAGTTGCTGCTCGCAGGTCTGGATGCGTTGGTTCTCGCGGGGCCGGAACCAGACGAAGACGCCGCGATCGCCGACGCGATGGTCGAACTGACGCTCGCGCTCACTTGGCGGCGCGGCGATCGTTCTCGCGCGTGGCTTGCGCAGGCGTTCGGCAACCCGCGCGTCTCGAACGCCGACCTGCACGTCATCACGACCGCGCTCGCGACGCGGTCGAACGCCGAGGGCGTCGATCCGCTGATGTCGCTGCCGGCGCGTTCGATCGATGCCCAGCGCCGGGAACTGCTGCGCAGGTACGAGACCGCTTGGGGGTTGCCGACCGCTGCTCAGCGCGACGATCTCGCGGACGCCTGGCTCCGCGAACTGCGCCGCATCGTGCGCGATGCGGAGCGTGATCGCGCGCCGTTCGAGCACCTCGCCCGCGCGGTGGTCGCGGCCCGATTGAACGCGGCCGCCGTGCTGCGGTGGTCCGGCGGCCTGGACGCTGCCGCCGCCCTCATCGACCGGCTTGACGCTCCCGTCAAGGACGCGATGGAAACGGCGCGCGGCAGCGTCGGCGACCAGGCGGTCGTCTCTCCGGGGAGGTACGACGGCGCGTGGGCTGTCCGTTACATCTCAGCCCAGCGCGACGCTGACGCTCGGGTTGCCCTCCTCCGTGAACTTGCCGGGGGCTCGCTCCTGGACCCGATCAGCGGCGGGGTGGTGGCGCAGGAGGCGGTGCGCGGCTCGCCGGCACAGGTCCGACTGGCTGCACGCGACGCCCTGCTCACGCTGCGGCTGAACGCATCGGCCGTCAAGGGCCTGCTCGAGCAGGCGCCGACCATGCCGCGCACGATCCAGAACGCAGAACTGGTCGCGCAGATGACAGGCACGACAGTCGTTTCCATCCGCGATCTGGAGTGGAAGCTCAAGACGCGGCGTATGCTGGTCGAACGGTTGATGGAGCTGCTCGCGGCCGAGGGGGAGGTCGGGCGGGTCGATCGCCTTGCCCCGCTGCTCGCCGAAACGTACGCGGGTATGGCATCGTCAGCGCTCGCGTCATCATCGTCCGACGGCACGCCCACTTCGGCCGACGAGAGCGCTGCCCGCGTGCGCGCGCAGTGGCAACGACTCGCCGCTGAACTCTCGGCAGGGCGATCGGGCGTCGTGCGGGCGGAGGAGATCGAGCGTCGCCGCACGGCGAGGCTGGCCGTTGCCGGCGGGCCTGTGCAGCGATTCGCCGTCGAGCAGCTGGCGATCGCGGAACTGCTCTCTGCGGTGATCGCGGTGGAGAGACCCGAGCGAGCCGCCGAGGCCGCGGGCGTGCTCGCCGAGCTGGGGAACTCGCGCCGTGCCGCCACGCACATCCTGCACCAGATCGCCGCGACCGAACTGGCGATCGGCCGCCTGTGGGCGATCCGCTTCGGAGAGGAACGGCCGTGAGCATCCTTCTCGCAGCAACGCTGGCCGTCACGGTCGCCCTGGCGCAGCCGGAGCAGGCGTTGCCTCTCGCCACGCTGCCGATCCCGCGGCTCGAAGAGCGCCTCGCCGCGCTGTCGCCCTCCGACCCGCGCGGCTATCTGCTGCTCGCGGAGGAGGTTGCTTACGAAGCGGACGACCCGGCGCAGGTCGAACTGGCTCGCACACTCTACGCCCTCGCCTTCGAGCACGACCGTCGCCGCAACTGGTCGGCCGGAGTCGGAGCCAGCGCGTGCATGGGCTTGGCGGCGATCGCGCGTGTGGATTCCGAGCAGCGGTGGCTTGCGGCGATGGCGAGCAGGCTCGACCGGCGTTACGCCGTGCCGGAGTGGATGCGCGGGCGCGACGAGGCGCTGCGCTCGGAGATCGCGCTCGCGGCCGCGGAGGCGATGGGCGAGGCCCGCGCCGGGCAGGGCATCCGCGCGCGGGAACTCCTGCGAAAGCCCGGCGTGCGCGAGGCCCTCGAACGCTACGGACGGCTTGTCGGCCTCGGCGGCGCGGGCAGCGTGCTCTGGAACACGGAGCGCTATGCCGCGGCATGGCCATGCCCGGAGTGCCGCAACGAGCGGGCTGTCTTCGTACCGGGAACGGACCCGCCGAGTTACCGGTTGTGCGCGACCTGCCGCGGCGACCCGGGTCCGCAGATGTCCGCCGCGGAGTTCATCGACCAGTTGCGGCTTGAATCCCGCCTCTTGGAGGGAGTTCACCGCTCGTGGGCCGCGCAGTTGGCCGTGGATGGCGGTGCGCCGTTGCGTGACCTCGATCCCGAGACCTTCGCGGCCTCGCTCGGCGTCGATCCCGAGCGGTGCCTGTGGCGCGGCGGGGGATGGGTGAAGCCGGACGCGGAGTAGCGCTTTCCCCGGGCTACACTCGTTTCAGCCTGGGTTGCACGATCCCCGATCGCAAACGGAGATACCCGATGTCCGACTCGACCGCGCCTTCAACCGGCTCGACGCAGGCCTCGCCGGCGAAGCCGACCATCACCTTCGAAGATTTCGCGCGTCTTGACTTGCGCGTCGCGCGCGTCATCGAGGCCGAGCCGCACCCGAACGCGGATCGCCTCCTTAAACTCCGGGTCGATGACGGCTCCGGGACGACGCGGCAGATCTGCGCCGGAATTCGCGAGCACTACAAGCCGGAGGAACTTGTCGGCCGGTGCATCGTGATCGTCGCGAACCTCGCGCCCCGGACCATCCGCGGCGAGGAATCGCGCGGGATGCTGCTGGCGGCCAGCGAGCCGGGCGAGGGTGATTCACGCCGTGTCGTGGTGCTGTCGCCGTCGGCGGAGGTTGCGCCCGGTTCGGTCGTTTCCTGACGTTTGGTTCAGCGGCGCCCGCCGCGAGGCTCGTTCGGCCGCTCAGGCGAGCGCTTCGCACGCTCGACGGCCTGCTCGACGGCGCGGTCGATGAACGCTTCGCGCTCGGCGTGCTGCCGGGTGAGCTCCGCTCGCAGTTCTTCGATGCGCCGGCTCAAGGAAACAATCTCGTGCTCGCGCCGCTTGATGCGGGCATCGAACTGGGCCTCGAGCGCGCCCCGCAACGACGCGGACGCGGCCCGGAGCGCGGCCTCGTCGCCCCCGCCCAGCACGGCCCGGTGAACGTCACGCAGCGCATCGGCCACGAGCAGGCCGCTCCGGGTCTCCGCGATCATGAGGTCCGCCAATGCTGGGTCGTGCTCGCGGGCCACGCGGATCTCCGCCACGCGACCGGCCAGGCGGCGCACCGTCCGCTCGACGAGCCAAGGCTCGGAATCGTGCACCTCGCGCAGCCGCCGTGCGATCGGCGGCACGGCCGAATCGAGAAACGCCATGACCTCTTCGTCGGTTGCCGGGGGGGGGATGTCGCCCGCCAGCGGCTCCTGCTCGAACGGGCGTCCACGCGGCCACTCCCCCCGCATCGGCACGCCCGGCTCAGCGATCGGCGGCGGCACCTCGCCACGGTCCAGCGCGTCGAGCGCGGCGCTCAGTCGCTGCTCCAACTGCCGGGTCTCGTCCAGTCGCCGCTGGATGCGCTCGCGCATTCCCTCGCGGTCAGGCTGGCGCAGCGCGGGGCGGTCCTCGCGCGGCGGGCGCTCGGGCTGTGCGGCCGAGGGGAGCGAAAGCCCCGCTATCGCGGCAATCATCGCCATGGCGTGGTATCGAGTCACAGCGAATCCTCCAGGTCGTCCCAGTCGTCCGTGTCCGGTTGCGAGAGCCGGTCGGCGTCCGTCGAAACGACGCCGAGGCGTGTGCTGAAGCCGTCGTCGAAGAGGTCATCCAGGGCGAGCCACGTCTCGAGCGCCGCAGCCGTCACGTTCGCCGTCGGCGCCGGGGAAGGTCCGCCCCGGTTCAGCGTCGAGATGATGCCGATCGTCCCCGCCAGCAGCACTGCCGCCGCGGCGAGCCGAAGTCCCAGCCCCCACCCGATCCGCGGTCGTGACGTGCCGCCTGAGCGCAGGAAGGCGTGCGAAGCGCGGTACACGTTCGATTCGAGCGAGGTGGGAGCGGCCGCGCGATCCGACGCGGCGAGCCGGTCGAGCGCTGTGTTGATCCGGTCGAACTCGTCGTTGAGCTGTGCGTTCATCGCGTCGTCTCCGCATCACCTGTACGTTCGGCGTCTTCGATCATCGACCGCAGTTTGCGCAGCGCGCGGTGGTGGCGGGCCAGGAGCGTGCCCATCGGTTCGCCCAGCAGGTCCGCGATCTGGCGGAAACTCAGCCCGCCGTGGTGCCGCAGCTCGACCACTTCCCGGTCGGCGTCGGACAGGCTCGACATCGCCTCCCGCAGCGCGGTGAGCGAGGTCTCCTCGCTCGTGCGGCCCCGGTTCTCCGCGGCTCGATCCACGGCCGCCGCGACCGTCGCCGGATCGGCCGGCGTCGCCTGACGTGCGATCCGGCGCATCTCGTCTCGCGCCCGGTTCACGGCCACTCGGAAGAGCCACGATTCGAAGCGGCCCCGCTCCGTGTACCCCCCCCGTGAGAGTTTGCTGGCGACTGTAACAAACACGGACTGCGTGACCTCCTCGGCCAGGTCGGGACGCCGACACCGGCTGTGGACCAGGGCGAAGACCCGCCTGGCGTACAGGTCCACGATCTCGCGCCAGGCGTCCGCATCGCCGCGCGATGCCGCGTCCAGAACCTCGGCCAGCCGCCCGTCGTCAGGGGCGATACCCGGCGCCGGGTCCGTTCGCTCCATGGCGGGAGGCATGCCGTCCGCAGAACGCCCCAGTCCGGTGAGGATTGCCCGGTTCCCGGCGGCTGGCCGACTGGAGGGGTAGGCTGGGGGGATGTCCGCCATTGTGTACACCGTTACCGCGACACTCCCGGACCGGCCGACCGCCGAACGCTACGTCGATTGGCTCAGGGACGGGCATATCGACGCCGTCGTCGCGGCCGGGGCACACAGCGCGATGATTGTTCGGGTCACGGACCCACCCGATCCGATTCGGGTCGAGACCCGGTATGTCTTCCCGACGCGGGAGGCCTTCGATGATTATCTCGCTTACCACGCCCCCGCGCTGCGGGCTGACGGAGCCAAGCGGTTCGGCCCGGAAACCGGGGTCCGATTCGTTCGGACGGTGGGGGAGGCCGTGTAGGGGGTGCTGTGGGGTCTGGGGCGGGCGATCAGGCACAGCCATCCTGTCGTAGACTCCCCGTGGTCATCCGATGCGGCCTCGCGGTTCGGAGACGGCCGGGTGGGCAGGGGAAGAGGGTGAACCACCGGGAGCGAATCCGGATTGGACCCGAGGAGCGATGAGCAACTGCTGGAGGCGTATCGCTCGGGCGAGTCGGACGCCTTTCGGACCCTGATCGAACGCCACCACGACGACCTGCTGCGTTTTCTGGTCCGCCTGACCGGCGATCGGGCCGCGGCGGACGACGTTTTCCAGGAGACCTTTCTCCAGATTCACCTCTCCGCCGACTCCTTCGACGTCGAGCGTCGTTTCCGTCCCTGGTTATTCACGATCGCGGCGAACAAGGCCCGTGACCACCTGCGTAGGAAGGGACGCCGGCAGGAGATGGAACTGTCGGCCCCCGTCGGAAGGGCGGGGGGCGGCGACGAGCACGGGGGGGTTCAGTTCGTCGATCTGATGGAGATCGACGTGCCCGCTCCGGACGCCGCCGCAGACGCGAGCGAACGCGACAGGCTGGTGCAGCGTGCGTTGGACGAACTGCCCCTGCCGCTGCGGGAGATCCTGCTCTTGGCCTACTTCCAGCGGCTCAGCTACGCCCAGATCGCCGAGGATCTCGGCATCCCGCTCGGGACGGTGAAGTCCCGCCTGCACGCGGCGGTCGCGGCGTTCGCCCGGAAGTGGAAGGCCTCGCAGAACGGGGACGATCGGTGATGGACACACGAACCCCATCGGCCATGGGCGAACACGCACCGGCATTGAGCGCGGCCGATGCCGCTGCGCTCGACGCGCTGGTCGCAGCGGGATTTGACCTGGGTTCTGTCACCGAACCGCACCGGGCGCGCGCCCAGCGAATCGCCTCGCTCCTCGGCTTGTTGAACAATGCGCCGATCGGACGATCCGGCAGGCTCGTCGATCTGGTGTTCGCCGGTGCACTCGGCCTCGAACCGAGCCTGTGCGCCGAAGACGCGGCTGCTCTCGACGCTTGGCTGGAGTCCGGCGGCCACGCCGCAAGCGTGCCCGTGGCGCTGCGAGCGCGGGCCGAACGCCACGGTGCGCTTGCGGGGGCCGTGTGCGAGTGCGACCCAGGCGACCGCGACTCCCTCGTCGATCGCACACTTGCGCTCGTGCAGGCGTCGATTGATCGTGGCTCCGAAAGCCTCGTCTTTGAAAGGGCAGCGGGGCGGCGGGTCCGTTTCGCCGACCTGGTTTCTGTCGCCGCAGTGCTGCTGATTGGTGCTTCGGTCGTCTGGCCAGTTCTCTCCTCTGTTCGTGATCAGGCCCGGCGCATCGCCTGCGCCGCCAACCTTCACGGCGCTGCCAACGCCATGAGCGGCTACGCCAGCCTGAATCAGAACGCCCTGCCCATGGTCACGGCCTCCTACGGCGGGGGCACGTGGTGGAACGTCGGCAAAGGCCCCGACCGCTCCAACTCCGCCAATCTCTACACACTCGCCCGCGAAAAGTACCTCTCGCTCGCAAGCCTGGCCTGCCCCGGCAATCCGAACGCAGCAACCGTGCCTGCCAGTCCGGAAGACCGCGACTGGCGGACCCTCGACGAGGTGTCGTACTCCTACCGCGTCATCTCCGTGCCGCAGGCGCCGCGCTGGGGCGATTCAACCCGCGTCCTCGTGATGGCGGATCGCTCTCCGGTTGTGCAGCGGGCTGTCAGGGGTGAGCGACCGAACCCGGTGGCCTCGACGCCGAACCACGGCGGGAGGGGCCAGCACCTCCTGTTCAACGATGGGGGGGTCGAATGGCACGCCAGCCCAGTCCTTCCCAACGGCGACAACATCTGGTTCCCGAGGTCGCTGGAACGGGTGCTGCACCAGTTGTCCGGCGGCCGACTGACCGGCCGGGAACTGCCGGACGGTCCGGATGATGCGTTCGTCGGACCCTGATGACGGGGCCGGTAGTGCCTCGTCTCTCATACTCGGGGGCCTGCTGCGCTCGGCCCGCCGCGAAACTTGCTGTTCCAGAGCGCTCGGCCTAGCCTTCCCGCCCCCGGAGAGCCGGGCAAGGGTTGGAGCGCGGTCCCATGCCGAAGAACAAGAGCCACAAGGGCCTGCTGAAGCGGATCAGGATTTCGAAGACGGGCAAAGCCCGCCACCGCTCCGCCTACCACAAGCACCTCTCGTCGGGCAAGAGCGGCAAGCGGCTCCGCCAGCTCCGCAAGGACCGCTACATGGCCGGACCCGACGCCAAGCGGCTTGAGAAACTGCTCTTCCGCCGACTGCGCGGGCGCAACCAGCCCCGCAGCGCGATCCGGCGTTCTCCCTCGCCCGAGCAGCGTGCGGCCGCGCAGGCCGAGGCCGCAGCCGCCTCGAGGGAATGATGAAGCGAACCGCGGGGCGATGAACGCCCCGGAGACGATGCCCGCCGGGCCGAAGCCAGCCGCCGTCGGCTGCCCCGTCGGACGCGAAGGAGACGACCGATGCCACGCGCAACCAAGGGCGCAGCCCGCAACCGCGCACGCAAGCGCATCTTCCGCCAGGCGCGGGGGTACTACGGCACGCGCAAGAACCACTTCTACCTGGCGCGCGACGCTGTCCGTCGTGCGGGCGTGTACGCCTACCGCGACCGACGCGCCCGCAAGCGCGACCTGCGCTCGCTCTGGATCACGCGCATCACCGCGGCCTGCCGGATGCGAGGTACGCGCTACAGCCGGTTCATGAACGGCCTGCGTCTCGCGGGCATCACGCTCAACCGCAAGATGCTCAGCCAACTCGCGATCGACGAACCGAAGGCCTTCGACGGACTCGTCCAGACCGCCGAGAAGGCCACGCGGGCGCAGCCGGCCAACGCCTGAACCGAAGACGGCGGGCCGGCCCTCGCTCGGGAAGGATGTGGCATGGACGGATGGTGGCTCGCCGACGCTTGGCAGCACAGCCCCGTCTACCTTGTCTCGTGGGTTTTCTGGCTCATCTTCTCGATCACGCTGCACGAACTTGGGCACGGGTGGGCGGCGATCCGTTGCGGCGATCGCACACCCATCGAACTCGGACACATGACGTGGAACCCGACCGTCCACATCGGGACGCCGGGCCTGATCGCGTTCTTCCTGTTCGGGATCGCCTGGGGCGCGATGCCCGTGAACCCGAGCCGCTTCCGCGGGCGATACGACGACCTGATCGTCTCCGCCGCGGGACCGGCGATGAACGTGGGCCTCTCGCTGGCCTGCGGCCTGGCGCTCGGGCTGTGGATCGCGCTCGCCGGCGGGTGGGCCAGCGACGCGATTTCCCTCGGCTCGATCACGCTGTACGAGAACGTGCAGACGTTCCTCATGCTCGGGTGCGCTCTGAACGCCGTGCTGGTCGTCCTGAACCTGCTGCCGATCCCGCCGCTCGACGGCTCGCGCATTCTCGCGAGCGTGTACGCCCCCTACGAGCGGCTGATCTCACGCGACAACGCGCCCGTCGTCGGCCTGATCCTCTTCGCAATGGTCTTCTTTTACGGCGGGGGCGTGCTCTGGACGATCGGCTGGGGCGTCACGGATTTCCTCAGCGAGGGCGTTCTGCGACTGATCGCGCCGCGGTATTTCGAGATGAACTGACGGCGAGGCGTTGAATGATCGGCCTGAGGGGTCACGCCGAGCGGGGCTTGGCGATCGGGTCGCGAGGCCGGAGGTTGGCCACGAAGGCCGCTGCGGCCATCACCGCCGTCAGCAGGCCGTTGCGCATGGCGATCGGCGTCCAGTCCTCGACCGGCAGGCTCGCCCCGACCCCGCACCCGCATGGCACAGGCACGGGCGGCGGCCAGAAGACGAGGGCGGTTGCGTAGAGCGCCATCGCGCCCATGAGCGCGGCGAGCGCGAGCGCGCCGAGAGCGATCCGCCTGCCGCGATCGGTCACGAGGCACCATGCCGCGACGACTCCGACGACAACCTCCGCGCCGGACACGCCCCACGCCGCCGTTCCGGCCAGCGACTCGGGGATGAGGTCGTGCTTGACGAGCAGATCGGAGAAATGCCGCATCTCGGCGAAGTGCCGGAAGCCGGAGACGAGGAAGACGACCGCGCCGGCCGCCACCGGCAGGGCCGCCACCGCTTTGCGCACGCGAGGGGAGTCGATCACGGCGTCAATCCCTCACACGCCCTTGCGGCGACGGACGATCTCGAAACCCGCGAGAACCACGAGCGTCACTCCCGCCAGCACCAGCGGCCAGCGGTAGGCGCGCAGGTCGTCGCCCGAGTAGGGCTTGACCTTGGTCTTGTCGGGCGGGTTCCACGTGCCATCCTCGTTGCGTGTGAAGCCGGCCGCGCTGGCCTGACGCTTCGTCTCCACGATCACGCGGTTGTCGATCGCGGCGCTCTCGACGGCGGACCGTTCGAACAACGCGGGATTGCCGTTGGCGTGGAACTCGACGTGCGTGAGGACGGGGCGGGGCACACTCTGCGTCTCCGACCCCCACGACATCGCCAGCGGGAACCCCGGCGGACTCTCGGGCGAGTACAGGAACTCGGATTCGCGCCGATCCTTCGGGTCTTCTCGCCAGCGTCGTACAGGCGTGCCTGTCGGGTCGATCTCGACGCCGCTCGGCGCGAGGTTCTCGAGCCCGGGCTGCGAGTACCACACCAGCCAGGCGCCGCTGGACGTCCGCGCAAGCGAGGTGATGGCCTGAGGGTTTGCTCGCAGAAAGTCGAGGTACCCGATCGGAATGTAGTCGGCGATACCGAGTCCGCCGAGGCTCTCCCCTGAAGCCCAATCGACCAACTGTGGCGATTCCCCCTGACTTCTATACGACTTGCCACTCGGATCCCGTCCGATTACGGATTTCCAGGACGCAAAGAACCACGCGCGAGATTCGGCGTCAAAGCCGACCGTAGTCCGGCCGTAGACTGTTTGCGAGGTTGGCTCGTACACAGCGATCACGCTTCCGCGATTCGGCAGGGCTTGCTCGACAACCGCCGCGAACTCGCGGAGTAACAAAGGAGAAACCTTGCCGGGTTCCTCCTGGCCGCACGCGGAGTTCACCAGAGCGGCGGCGAGGGCTCCCGCAGCCACGTTCAGCCAACATTCTCGACTCATCACTGAGGAGCCTGGTTGTCTTTGCACGAGTTTTCGCACCTCATGACCGTGAGTTGCAGTGGCCAGCAATCAACGTTCATCCCGCCCGGATCGTACGCCCAGCAGCAGTTGCCGTCCGCAAGCTGCCCGATCATCTCGGCATCAGGGTGAGGCGGCTCGTCGCAGGGCGCGATGATGAACACGCCGCTGCCGCCGAGCGTGTACGTGCAGCAGAGGGCGTAGCGGGAACCCGGGCGGCGGACCTTCGACAGCGGGTCGCTCGTCGACGAGTTGCCCGAGCCCGCCTCGCAAACAGTCGCGAAGTCACCGGTGCACGCGCCGCTCGGTCCCTGCCCGTCCACAGGCCAGTCGTAGGTGTACCGGCAGCAGACCGGCGCCATCTGCGCCATCATTCCGACCCCCGCCAACAGCAGGCTTGCCATTCCTATCGCTCGATGTGACCCTCTCATCTCAATCTCCTCTCTGACTCGTGTTTCACCAACGGTCCATCCCTCTCACGCCGAACCACGTCGAGTACACGGGCATGCCGATCTCGTTTTCCACGTACGGCGGAAGCCCATTGTGAAAATCCAGGTACGTTCCCGCGGTCGCGGACCCATCCGCAAACGCCGCGGGAAAGACCCACAGGTCCATGCAGCAGAACTGTGTACCGCCCTCCTCGGGGATCGGGCTGCCGTTGTGCACCTTGAACAGCAGCCCCTTGGACGACGGGAACAGCACCTGCTCTGCCCGTACGGGCGATGTTCTCTGCTGCTCGACCGGGACCGTGTGCCCGGGGCGCATCAACGCCGCGTCGTACACCATGCACATCGACATGGCGATCGAGGGGTACTTGTCCCGCCGATGCACGTCCGGGTCGATCTCGCTCTCCGACTCGAAGTGACCGGCCTTGAGAACGGCCTCACCCCACGACTGGGCCGCGAACCAGGGGTCGGTG
>JAANMX010000623.1_pt1 | contig 45909 bp, 41 predicted proteins | sample 7279681 | NCBI WGS metagenome assembly JAANMX01 (sample SAMN14094542, study PRJNA606508) | bioreactor metagenome | isolation source: A lab-scale SPAN reactor treating ammonium-rich wastewater day 351 | place: Ireland: Galway | collected 2018-01-01
GAAGTGCGCGTGTCCGAAGTGCGGCAGGCCGGCGCGGCGCGAAACCGACACGATGGACACCTTCGTCGACTCGTCGTGGTACTACATGCGCTACTGCGCGCCCGACAACGATCGGGCGATGGTCGACGAGCGCAACGACTACTGGATGCCGATGGACCAGTACATCGGTGGCATCGAACACGCGGTGCTGCACCTGCTGTACGCGCGCTTCTGGACCAAGGTGATGCGCGATCTGAAGGGCGACTTTCCCGGCGACCCGCAGCGCGGACTCGTGTGCTTCGACGAGCCGTTCAGCAACCTGCTGTGCCAGGGCATGGTGCTCAACCACATCTTCTCGCGCAAGACCGACAGGGGTGGCATCGAATACTTCTGGCCCGACGACATCGAGTGGATTCACGACGAATCGGGCAAACCGATGGGCTGTCGCTCGAAAACCGACGGGTTGCCGGTCGACTACAACGGCATCGGGACGATGTCCAAGAGCAGGAACAACGGCGTGGACCCCCAGTCGCTGATCAACCGCTACGGCGCCGACACCGCGCGGCTGTTCGTGATGTTCGCCTCGCCCCCGGAGCAGACGCTCGAGTGGTCGGGTGCCGGGGTGGAAGGCGCGCAGCGCTTCCTGCGCCGGCTCTGGGCCTGCGCGTTCGGGCAGCACGCGAACCTTTCGGCAGCGGCGCCCGAGCCGCTCGAACCGGCGCAACTGTCCGACGCCCACAGGGCGCTGCGCCGCGAAATCCACACGATCCTGCGCCAGGCCGACTACGATTACCAGCGCCGGCAGTACAACACGGTCGTCTCGGCAGCGATGAAGATGCTCAACGCGATCGAGAACGCGAAGCTGGCACCCTCGCGTGAAGCCACCGGGGTGATGCGCGAGGCGCTGTCGATCCTGATCCGGGTGCTCTACCCGGTGGTGCCGCACGTCACCCACGTGCTCTGGAGCGAACTCGGCCTCGCGCGCGGCCACGGCGATCTGCTCGATGCGCCGTGGCCGCAGGTGGACGAGGCTGCACTCGCGCAGGACGAAATCGAGCTGGTGCTGCAGATCAACGGCAAGGTGCGCGGCGCGGTGCGTGTGCCGATGCAGGCCGATCGCACCGCGATCGAGGCCGCCGCCGTGGCCACCGAAGCCTTCGCGCGTCACGCCGAGGGCCGTGCCGCGCGCAAGGTCGTCGTGGTGCCTGGCCGTCTGGTCAACGTCGTCGTCTGAACCCGAACGGCGATGCCTGCTGCGCGACCCGGCGATACGCCGCACCATCCCGGGGCCGGCGCCGCCGCATCGGCACCGCGCACGCTGCGGCGGCGCGCACTCGCGATCGCATTGGCATCGATGACGATCACCACCACCGGGTGCGGCTTCCAGCTGCGCCGTTCGGCCGCGCTGCCGTTTCGCACGCTCCACACCGGCTTCGCGCCGACTTCCGCGATTGGCGCCGAATTCCGTCGTCTGGTGCGCGTGGCCGAGGACACGCGGCTCGTCGACGATCCGGCAGCGGCCGAGGCACGGCTCGAGGTGATCCGCGAATCTCGCGAGAAGGAGGTCGTCGGTTTCTCGGGCACGGGGCGGCCGCGCGAATACCAGTTGCGTCTGCGCTTCACGTTTCGCGTGGTCGATCGCGACGGCCAGCCATTGCTCGCACCCACCGAGATCATCCTGCGCCGCGACATCACCTCGAGCGACATCGAGCTCGTCTCGAAGCAGCAGGAGGAGGAGCTGCTGTATCGCGAGATGCAGTCCGATCTGGTGCAGCAACTGCTGCGACGGCTCGCCGCGATCCCACGATGACGCAGGTGCGTGCCGAGGGTCTCGTCACGGCGCTGGCGCGCGGCGTGCCGCCGTTGGTGTGGGTCCACGGCGACGAGCCGCTGCTCCTCCAGGAAGCCGCCGACGCGGTGCGCCGGGCGCTGCGCGACGCCGGCTTCGACGAGCGCCGGGTGTTCGACGGCGGGCGCGGCTTTCGTGCCGACGCATTCGTCGCCGAAGCCGGCGCGCTGTCGCTGTTCGCGAGCCGCCGCCTGCTCGAGTTGCGCCTTCCGGGCAAGGCAAACCGGGAGATCGGCCAGGCGCTCGCCGATGCGGCCGCGCAGGCAGGCGCGGACACCCGGTTGCTGGTCACCGGGCCGCGGCTCGATCGCGCGATCACCGAGACGGCGTGGTTCGCCGCGCTCGATCGGCTCGGTCTGATTGTCCCGGTCTGGCCCGTCGAGCGCGCACAACTGCCGCGGTGGATCGCTGCCCGGCTGGCACGCCAGAACCAGCGCGCCGATCGCGACACGCTGGCCCTGATTGCCGAGCGGGTCGAGGGCAACCTGCTCGCGGCGCACCAGGAGATCGGCAAGCTGGGGTTGCTGTTTCCGGAGGGTGCGCTGCCACCCGGGCAGACCCGTGCCGCGGTGCTCGACGTCGCGCGCTACGACGCCTCGGACCTGGTTGCCGCCATGCTCGCCGGCGACGTGCCGCGCGCGCTGCGCACCCTCGACGGTCTGCGTGCCGAAGGTGTTCCCGAACCGCTGGTGCTGTGGATGCTCGCCGATGCGCTGCGCACGCTGCTCAGGCTCGTCGAGTCGCGCAGCAGGGGTCGGCCGCTTGCACAGGCGATGCGCGAGGCGCGCGTGTTCGGTGCGCGCGAACACCTGTTCGAGCAGGCGCTGCGGCGTCTCGGCGAGGACCGGATCCGCGAGGCGCTGCAGTGCGCCGCCCGCACCGATAGAATGATCAAGGGTCTCGACGGGGCCGACGCCTGGCGCGGGTTGCAGGAACTGGCCATGACGGTCGCGGGCGCCCCGATCCTTGCAGGGAACTGACGTGGACAGCCATCCGATCGACATCGAGGCCTATGTGGCCGACGTGGGCCGGCGCGCCCGGGCAGCCAGCCGCCTGACTGCGCGCGCCTCCACTGCCGCGAAGGATCGCGCGCTCGTCGCCACGGCCGAGGCGATCCGCCGCGACGCGGCGGCGCTGAAAGCCGCCAACGCGAAGGATCTCGCCGCCGCGCGCGCGGCCGGCCACGATGCCGCGTTCGTCGACCGGCTCGCGCTCACCGACGCCGTGATCGAGTCGATGGCCAGCGGACTGGCGCAGATCGCCGCGCTGCCCGATCCGGTGGGTGAGATCCTCGAGCTGCGCTACCGCCCCACCGGCATCCAGGTGGGCCGGATGCGCGTGCCGCTGGGCGTGATCGGCATCGTCTACGAATCGCGCCCCAACGTCACGATCGACGCGGCCGGCCTGTGCGTGAAGTCGGGCAACGCCACCATCCTGCGCGGCGGCTCCGAGGCGATCCACAGCAACCAGGCGCTCGCCGCGCTGATCCGCGAGGGGTTGCGCTGCGCCGGACTTCCCGAGGACGCGGTGCAGGTGATCGAGACCACCGATCGCGCTGCCGTCGGCGCGCTGATCTCGCATCCCGAATGGGTCGACGTGATCGTGCCACGCGGCGGCAAGTCGCTGATCGAGCGCATCGCCCGTGACTCGAAGGTACCGGTGCTCAAGCACCTCGACGGCATCTGCCACGTCTACATCGACGACGACGCCGATCTCGACATGGCGGTACGCATCGCCGACAACGCCAAGACGCAGCGCTATTCGCCGTGCAACACGATGGAGACGCTGCTGGTCGCCGAAAGTGTCGCCGCCGAAGTGCTGCCCAGGCTCGGGCGCATCTACGTGGACAAGCAGGTCGAACTGCGCGGCGACGGCCGGGCGCGGAAGATCCTGTCCGTTGCAGGCATCGCCTGCAACGAAGCCACCGAGGCTGACTGGCGCACCGAATACCTCGCGCCGATCCTGTCGATCCGCGTGGTCGCCGGCCTCGACGAAGCGATGGACCACATCGCCGCCTACGGCTCGCAGCACACCGACGCGATCGTCACCGGGAACCACACCCGCGCGATGCGCTTCGTCCGCGAAGTCGACTCCGCCTCGGTGATGATCAACACCTCCACGCGCTTCGCCGACGGCTTCGAATACGGTCTGGGCGCCGAGATCGGCATCTCCACCGACAAGCTGCACGCGCGCGGACCGGTCGGTCTCGATGGCCTCACTTCCCTCAAGTACGTCGTGTTCGGCCACGGCGAGATCCGCGGCTGACCGATGCCCGGACCGATCCGCCGCCCCGGGGCGGGCACACCCCGGTTCGCACGCCACCGCCCACTCATCGCCCGGCTCCGGAGCGTGTGATGTCGACGGGTTATCTGTGGGTGAAGGCGTTTCACATCGTCTTCGTGACCAGTTGGTTCGCGGGGCTGTTCTACCTGCCGCGGATCTTCGTGAACCTGGCGATGGTGGGGGGGGCGGGCGCGGAGCGCGAGCGGCTGCTGCTGATGGCGCGCAAGCTGTGGCGCTTCATGCAGCCGCTGATGTGGCTCGCCATCGCGCCGGGACTGTGGCTGTGGCTCGGCTACGGCGTCGGCGGCGGGTGGATGCACGCCAAGCTGGCGGTAGTGGTGCTGCTGCTCGCCTACCACTACGGCTGCGGGCGTCTGCTGCGCGGCTTCGAGCGCGGCACCCAGCGGCGCTCGCACGTCTGGATGCGCTGGTTCAACGAACTGCCGGTGCTCGCGCTGCTGGTGATCGTCGTGCTGGTCGTGGTCAAGCCCTTCTGATGGTGCCACAGGCCGGGGCGTTGTTCGCCGCCTGCCCGCGCGGGCTCGAAGACGCGCTGGCCGCCGAACTGACCGGCTTCGGCGCGCGCGAGTGCCGGGCACTCGCCGGCGGCGTGCTGTTCGACGGCGATCGCGCACTCGCCTACCGTGCGAACCTGTGGTCGCGGCTCGCCAGCCGCGTGCTGCGCCGCGTCGGGCAGCGGCGTTATCGCGACGACGACGATCTCTACCGCCTCGCGCTCGGGGTCGAATGGGAGCGCTTCTTCGACGCGCGCCATTCGCTGCGCGTCGACCTGAGCGCGGTGCGCGCGCCACTGCGCAGCCTGAACTACGCGACGCTGCGCGTGAAGGACGGCATCGTCGACCGTTTGCGCAACCGCACCGGCGCGCGCCCGTCGATCGACACCCGCGCGCCCGATGCACGCGTGCTCGCGCACCTCGAAGACCGGCAGGCAACGCTTTACCTGGATCTGAGCGGCGAGGCGCTGTTCAAGCGCGGCTGGCGCCCGGGCCGCGATGACAAGGGCGCGGCGCCCCTGAAGGAGAACCTCGCAGCCGGCCTGCTCGCGTTGTCGGGCTGGACGCCCGAGGTGCCGCTGTACGACCCCTTCTGCGGCTCCGGAACCATCGCGATCGAGGCCGCGCAACGCGCGCTCGACGTTGCACCCGGCCTGCAACGCCCCTTTGCGCTCGAGAAACTGCTGGACCACGATGCATCGCTCTGGGCGGCGCTGCGCGCCGAGGCGGCCCGCCGCGCGCAGGCCGCACTGCGCCGCGACGCACCGATGCCGCGCCTCGCGGCGTCCGACATCGATCCGCGCGCGGTCGAACGTGCGCGGCGCAACTTCGAGCGCGCGGGCCTGCCGGCGCAGGCGATCACGACGCGCGTGCTTGCCGCGGCGCAGGCACGGCCACCGTTCGACACGCCCGGCTTCATCGTGACCAATCCGCCCTACGGCGAGCGCATCGAGGCGGGCCGCGCGGCGGCCTCCGCGCCTGGCGCGCCGCGTGACGCGAGCGGCCACGATCAGGCGATGCGCGCGTTCGGCGCGAACCTGCGCGCCCGATTCACCGGCTGGCAGGCATGGCTGCTCAGCAGCCGCCGCGAACTGCCCGCACAGCTCGGCATGAAGGAGCGCCGCCGCACGCCTTTGTACAACGGTGCGATCGAATGCCGATTGTTCGGATTCGAGATCTTCGCCCGCGCCGACGGCTTCAGTGAAGATGACGCGCCGTGCAGGCCAGCACCCGCCCGAGGCACCGCCAGCCGGCGATGAACGCCACACGGCCCGCCGCAACCGCCGTGGCGGCCAGCACCGATTGCAGCCCATGCGTGCCGAGCGCGCCGACGACCGCTCCAGTCGTCACCGACAGGGCACCCGGGAATCGGTGCAGGCAATCGGCACTCACGGCACGCGACGCACGACATCCGTGCAGCGCCCGGCACGCATGGCGCGCTCGAACGCCACGATCACCAGCGCTTCGCCGCCGGAACCACCCGGTGGTCCGGCTTGCGGCACCAGGTAGCCACGCACCACGGCGAGTACCGGGTTACCGGGATTCTCGCTGATCGCCCGTTGTGCGTCGTCGAGCGCCGCGCGTGCAGCCGCAAGCCGGCGCACGGCCAGCGGCGCGCCGCTGGCGGGCGCTGCCTCAACCACCGGCAGGCGCCGCCCGGTCAGGCAATCTCCGAACACCGCAAGGCCGTCCTCGCGCAGATAGCTGCCGGCCAGCCGCAGCGGCCCCGCCAGCGGATCGACCTGCGGCGCGCGCACCAGCGTCGCATTGCGCAGACCGCGAATCCCGCGTCCTTCGTTGTCGACGATCTCCAGTCCATCCGGAGTCGCGCGGCGCAGCCGTCGCGCACCCTCGGTGTTGCCGCGCAGCACGAGCGTGTCGGGCGCATCGGCTTCCGTGTTCCAGCGCCCGATGTCGTAGGCGACGCGCATCCCGGCACCTTCCGCGTCCGCCTCGCGCATGCGAAACGTGCCATCGGAGAAGATGGTCAGCGTGAGCCGCCGCGCCGGGCAGCCGGCGCACTGCAGCGCCCCCGAATAGGTTCTCGCTCCGGCGTAGACGACGCGCGCCGCCGCCTCGTCGATGCTCGGTGCGGCCGCTGTCTCGGCCGCGGCGGCATCGCGGACTGCGCGCGCCTCGTCGCGCACCGGCACGGCCGCAGCTTCGCCACCTGCACGCGACAGCGACGGCGCCTGCGCGCACGCCGCCACCAGCAGCGACGCGACAACGCATGCCGCAGGCACCGCGCGCGTTCGCACCGATCGCTCCTCACCAGGCATAGCCGAGCCCGACCAGCCAGGTCGCGTCGCCACTGCGCCGTCCGGGCGAGGGCTGGCTGTCCCAGTCGAAATTGAACTGCAGCGAAGCGGTCAACCCCGAAGCGAACGGCACGCGCAGGCCGGTGCGACTGCGCAGCGTGACCTGCGACGGGTCGCCGAGGTTCAGAAAACCCTGCTGATCGTGGAACAGCTCGCCAGGCCACGCGTCGAGCCGATAGCCGAGGTTCGCGCCCCAGCCCAATGCCGGCCAGGATTCGTCGGAACCGGCAATGCGATGGATCTCGATCGCGTCGAGTCCGCCGCGCAGCGACAGCTTCGTGCGTCCGGTCTGGACGAGTTGCACGCCGAGCCCGGCACCGGCGGTGGCGCGAACGGAGATGTCACGGAAACGGTCGCGCTCGACCGAGCCGCGCAGGTAGCCGAAGCGTCGGTCGTCGAGAAACCGGTCGAGATTCCCGCCCACCAGCCAGTTCGACGCGGTCGTGGCCGCGTCGCCGCGCTCACGGTTCAGTTTCGCCGTCGATGCGTAGCGCCAGTCGCGCGCGCGCGCCTCGAAATCACCCTCGGCATACGCCCTGTCGCCAGTGCTGTTGCCGCGTACGAGCGTGCCCGCAAGCGTGACCCGTCCCTCGTAGGACGCGCCCTCGCCGCTCTCCTCGGGCCGGGGTTCGAGGTAACGCACCCGCGCCAGCGGGATCGTGATGGCGGGCTGCGGCTGCGCGGCAAGCAATTCCGGACCGGTCGGCACGGGCACGTCCGGCTGCACCCACCCGGCACCATCGACGCCGCCGCTCGGGGAAGACGCCTCGGGTGTGAGCGCGACCTGCCCGGGTGCCGCAGGCCCGAGCGTCATCGACTCGGTGTGCTTCGAGCGCTCGCGCAACACGCGCACCGGTTTGTCGGTTTCGATCGCCCGGATCTCGTAGCGTGGAATGCGCAGTTCGCCGGCCCAGGTGGTCTCGAAGACGAGCGTCGATGGCGACATGTGCAGCACGCGCCCGGTGAGACGATCCCCGTTGTGCAGCGTGATGGAGTCGGCCCGCGCTGTCGGTGGCGCCGCCAGCGCGCAGGTAACGGCCAGCGCCGCCAGGCAGGGAACTGGGCGGCCGACGAAGCGGAAAGCAGGCATGCCGCGGTTCTGCAACGATGAGTCGGAGAAGACCGACGTGCCGGGTCCGCCCGCCGCGGGCCCGGCACGTCGGATAGCGAGTATAATCGCAGGGCTTCGGCAACATTCCCTCCGCATCGCTGATCGCCAACGCGGCGGCAGCGCAACCCCTGCGAAAACGTCGGTTCGCTGCCGCTCGAGCGGCACGGCGCGGGTACCGTGTGTCCGCGCGAACCAGGAGGCCAGCATGGCAAAGGAAGAACTCATCCAGATGGAAGGCGTCGTCGCCGAGGTGCTGCCCGATACGCGATTTCGCGTCACGCTCAGCAACGGCGTGGAAGTCTCCGCCTACGCGTCCGGCAAGATGAAGAAGCACCGCATCCGCGTGCTGCCCGGGGACCGGGTCACGATGGAGCTCTCGCCGTACGACCTCACCAAGGGCCGGATCAGCTTCCGGCACAAGGACTGACCCGGCGAGCCGGGCCGGGCACCGCCGTACCCGCGGTGACTCAGACGATGTCCAGGTGCTCGAGACCGCGGGTGAGGTCGCGCTCCGAGCGCTTGCTGTTCAGCTTGATGTTCAGCCGCAGATCGTTGACCGAGTCCGCATTGCGCAGCGCGTCCTCGTAGCTGATCCGCCCGTCCTCGAAGAGGTCGAACAGCGCCTGGTCGAACGTCTGCATGCCGAGCTCGCGGCTCTTCTTCATCACCTCCTTGATCGCGCCAACCTCGCCCTTGAAGATCAGGTCGGCGATCAGCGGCGAGTTCAGCAGGATCTCCACCGCAGGGACCCTCCCCTTGCCGGCGGCCATCGGAATCAGTCGCTGCGAGACGATCGCCTTCAGGTTCAGCGACAGGTCCATCAGCAGCTGCGCGCGTCGCTCCTCGGGGAAGAAGTTGATGATCCGGTCGAGCGCCTGGTTGGCGCTGTTCGAGTGCAGCGTGGCCAGACACAGGTGACCCGTCTCGGCGAACGCAACCGCGTGCTCCATCGTCTCGCGGTCACGGATCTCGCCGATCATGATAACGTCGGGCGCCTGGCGCAGCGTGTTCTTCAGCGCCACTTCCCAGCCTTCGGTGTCCACGCCGACTTCGCGGTGCGTGACGATGCAGTTGCGATGCGGATGCACGAACTCCACCGGATCCTCGATGGTCACGATGTGACCGTGCGACATCTCGTTGCGGTGACCGACCACGGCCGCCAGCGTGTTCGATTTGCCCGATCCGGTGGCACCGACGACGATGATCATGCCGCGCTTGGTCAGTGCCAGTTCACGCAGCACCGGCGGCAGCTGCAACTGCTCGAAGGTGGGGATCTCGGTGTTGATCGTCCGCAGCACGATGCCGACCCGGTTCTGCTGCATGAACGCGTTCACGCGGAACCTGCCGACGCCGGCCGGGCTGATCGCGAAATTCACTTCCTTGTGCGCTTCGAACTCGGCGGCCTGCCTGTCGTTCATCAGCGCACGCGCGAGTTCTACCGTGTGCTGTGGCGTCAGCGGCGCGGTCGACACCGGCTGGAGCTTGCCGTCGATCTTGAACGCCGGCGGGAACTCTGCCGTCAGGAAGAGGTCCGATCCGTTGCGCGCGATCATCAGGCGCAGCAGGTCGTGCAGGAACTTGGAAGCCTGTTCGCGTTCCATGGCGCAGTCCGGTGGGTGTGATCGGCCAGGTTGTCGGGGTGTCCCCGGCTGACATGTCAGCCCGGGAAGTTCTCCTTCACCGCGGCGACTGCGCGGGCTTCGGACATCGACACGTGGTTCTTGCGTACCAGGTCCGTCAGGCACTGGTCCAGCGTCTGCATGCCCATCGACCCGCCAGTCTGGATCGCCGAGTTCATCTGGGCCACTTTCGCCTCACGGATCAGGTTGCGGATGGCGGGGGTGCCGATCATGATCTCGTGGGCCGCGATGCGGCCGTTGCCGTCCTTCGTCTTGAGCAGCGTCTGCGAGATCACCGCGCGCAGCGACTCCGAGAGCATCGCGCGCACCATGTCCTTCTCGGCGGCCGGAAACACGTCGATGACGCGGTCGATCGTCTTGGCGGCCGACGAAGTGTGCAGCGTGCCGAACACCAGGTGGCCGGTCTCGGCAGCGGTGAGTGCCAGGCGGATCGTCTCGAGGTCGCGCAACTCCCCCACCAGGATGATGTCGGGGTCTTCGCGCAGCGCCGAGCGCAGCGCGTTGTTGAACGACAGCGTCATCGGCCCGACTTCGCGCTGGTTGATCAGGCAGCGCTTCGACTCGTGGACGAACTCGATCGGATCCTCGACCGTGAGGATGTGCCCGTAGAGGTTCTCGTTGACGTGGTTGATCATCGCCGCGAGCGTGGTCGACTTCCCCGAACCCGTCGGACCGGTGACCAGCACGAGGCCGCGCGGCGTCATCGCGATCTCGGAGAAGATCTTCGGCGTGTTCAATTCTTCGAGCGTCAGGATCTTCGACGGGATCGTGCGCATCACCGCCCCGGCCCCGCGTTGCTGCACGAACGCGTTGACGCGGAAGCGCGCCAGGCCGGGAATCGCGAAGGAGAAGTCGCACTCGAGGCTCTCCTCGTACTCCTTCCGCTGCGAGTCGTTCATGATGTCGTAGATCATGCCGTGAACGTCCTTGTGTTCCATCGGCGGCAGGTTGATCCGGCGCACGTCGCCGTGCACGCGGATCATCGGCGGCAACCCCGCTGACAGGTGCAGGTCCGAAGCCTTGTTCTTGACCGCGAACGCCAGCAGTCCGGCAATGTCCATCGCGCATTCCTCCATCGGCTGCGACGCCGCAAAGGCGGCGCCGTCATTCATTCCTGCTATCTTCTGAACCGACGGGTTCCCCGGCAGCCCCGCCGGGGCGAAACGGCGATTTCCGCGATGAACGGCAACCACACGTTGCGCCAAAGCTACGAGCAGGTCCTCGAGCGGATCCGCAGCGCCTGCGAAGCGGCCGGCCGGCCCGTCGGCTCGGTGCGCCTGCTCGCCGTCAGCAAGGCGTTCCCCGCCGGCAGCGTGCGGGCGCTGGCGACCCTGGGCCAGCGTGCGTTCGGGGAAAGCTACCTGCAAGAGGCGCTGGACAAGATTGCCGCGTGCAGCGACGAGCGGTCGCGCGTCGCCGACACAGGGGTGCCGCCCGCCAGCGTGCGGGCGGCGCCCGGGCCATCGTTCGAGGGGCCGCTCGAGTGGCATTTCATCGGCCCGATCCAGTCAAACAAGACCCGTCCGATCGCCGTGCACTTCGACTGGGTCCACTCGGTGGACCGGGAAAAGATCGCGCGGCGCCTGTCCGAACAGCGCCCCGCGCAACGGGCTGCGCTGAACCTGTGCGTTCAGGTCAACGTGTCGGGCGAGGCGAGCAAGAGCGGCGTGACGCCCGGCGAGGTCGTTGCGCTGGCACTGGCGGTGGCGTCGCTGCCGCGGCTGAGATTGCGCGGACTGATGGCGATTCCCGAACCGACCGAAGACGCGGCCTTGCAACGCGCCCGCTACGCCACGCTGCGCGAACTTCACGCACGCGTGCGCGCCGCACTCGCCGGCGCTGGCGCGGCGCGCGATTTCGATACGCTCTCGATGGGGATGTCGGCGGACCTGGAATCCGCGGTGATGGAGGGTGCGACGATCGTTCGGGTGGGCAGCGCACTGTTCGGCACCCGCCCGGCGCCGGAACCGGAACCCGGCCCGCCGCCCGATGCGTCGCTCAGCTCAGCGCTCAGGTCATCGACTTGACGGCAGCGGCGAGACGACTCTTGTAGCGCGACGCCGCATTCTTGTGAACGATCTTCTTGTCGGCGATACGGTCGATCACGCTTTGCGCGGACCGCAGCGTGTTCGCCGCCGCTTCCTTGTCGCCAGCCAGGACGGCCTTGCGGACCGACTTGATCGCGGTGCGCAGACGCGAGCGCAGGCTCGAATTGTGCAGGTTGCGCGTGACCGCCTGGCGGGCACGCTTGCGGGCAGAGGCAATGTTGGCCATGAGAGAATCTCGCTCAGTTCGAACTCCGGTACCGTGGTTTCCCGCCTGTGGGTCGGGCACCGCCGCGGCCTCGGAAACCGTCCCGGAAAGCCTTGAATAATAACCGATTTCGCATCAAGCCCGCAAACCTGCACGACGGCTGCCGCCAGCGCCGCAGCCGCGCATGAGCCTGCTGCGGGCCGCGGCCACCGTCAGCGGCCTCACCCTGCTGTCGCGGATCACCGGCCTCGCGCGCGAGAATCTCACCGCCGCGATCTTCGGCGCATCGGCTTTCACCGATGCCTTCTTCGTGGCGTTCCGTCTGCCCAACCTGCTGCGACGCCTGTTCGCCGAAGGGGCCTTCTCCCAGGCCTTCGTGCCGATCCTGGCTGCGTCCCGCACACAGGCCGAAGCGCGCGACGGCGCCGACCCGCAGACCGCGCTGGGCGAAACGAAAGCGCTGGTCGATCGCGTGGCGACCGCGCTCTTCTGGGCGCTGGTGGCCGTGTCGCTGCTGGGCGCAGCGGCCGCGCCCGCACTGGTCTGGGCGATCGCGTCCGGGCTTCGCGGGCAACCGGGCGTGTTCGATGCGGCGGTGGTCATGACCCGCTGGATGTTCCCCTACATCCTGTTTGCTTCGCTGATTGCGCTGTCGGCCGGGATCCTCAACACCTGGCAGCGCTTCGCGGTGCCCGCATTTACGCCAGTCATGCTGAACCTGTGCTTTATCGGTGCGGCACTGGGCCTGGCGGGGCGCTTCGATCCGCCGGTCTATGCGCTGGCCGCAGGCGTCGTGCTCGGCGGCATTGCCCAGCTCGCGATCCAGATTCCGGCGCTGCGGCGCATCGGCATGCTGCCGCGCATCGGGTCGAACCTGCGCCAGGCGCTGACCGACCCGCACACGCGCCGCATCCTGCAACTGATGGCGCCTGCGGCGCTGGCGGTATCGGTGGCACAGGTCAGCCTGCTGATCAACACCCACATCGCGTCGCGCCTCGCCCCGGGCAGCGTCTCGTGGATCTCCTACGGCGATCGGCTGATGGAATTCCCGACCGCGCTGCTCGGCGTGGCGCTGGGCACCGTCCTGTTGCCGACGCTGGCGAACGCACGCGGTCGCGGCGACGACCACGCATACAGCGAACTGCTCGACTGGGGCCTGCGCCTGTGCGTCCTGCTGGCCCTGCCATGCATGGTGGGCCTGGCGCTGATGGCCGAGCCGCTGACCGCGCTGCTGTTTCACTATGGACGCTTCGACGCGCACGACGTCGAGATGACCCGGCGCGCGGTCAGCGGCTACGCCTTCGGACTGGTCGGACTGATTGCGGTCAAGGTGCTCGCGCCCGGCTTCTATGCCCAGCAGGACGTGCGCACGCCGGTGAAGATCGCACTCGTCGTGCTGGTGGTGACGCAGTTGCTGAACCTGCTCACCGTGCCCTGGCTGGCGCACGCCGGACTGGCGGTGTCGATCTCGTTGGGCGCACTCGCGAACGCCGGCTTGCTGCTCAGGGGTCTGTGCCGTCGACGCGTCTGGCGACCGAGCCCGGGCTGGGCGAAATTCCTCGCCCAGACGCTCGTCGCAACTGCGCTGCTGGCCGCCACCCTGGCCATCGCGGTGCCGCAATTCGACTGGATCGCGCTGCGCGCAGCGCCGCTCGAACGCATCGGACTGGCGCTGGGACTGGTCGGCGGCGGAGTGCTCGTCTATCTGGCCGCGTTGCTCGCCCTGGGCGTGCGGCCGATGCAGTTCGTGATGCGCGGGCGCCGAAGCGGACAGGGTTCGTGAACGGCTGACCGGCAGCCTGCGCGCGGCCACCATCGATCCCGATCCTTGCAGTCTTCCGACGGAGTGCGGCATGCAGATCACATTCATCGGCGGCGGCAACATGGCTGCCGCACTCATCGGAGGGCTGCTCGCACGCGGCGCGGCACCCGCTTCGATCCGCGTGGTCGAACCCGTCGCGGCGCAGCGCGAGGCGCTGCATGCGCGTTTCGGCGTTGCCGCCTTCGAGCGCGCCAGCGCCCAGGCCCTGGCCGATGTCGACCTGGTGGTACTCGCGGTCAAGCCTCAGCAGATGCGCGAAGCCGTCGCAGCGCTGCAACCGCTGCTGCGTGACGCGCTGGTGGTCAGCGTGGCTGCCGGCATCCGTATGAGTGATCTGTCGCGCTGGCTGGGCGGCCACCAGCGCATCGTGCGGGCGATGCCGAACACGCCGGCACTGATCGGCATGGGTGTGACCGGCCTGGCCGCGCTGCCCGGCACCCGCCCGGCCGACCGCGAGACAGCCGACCGGGTGCTCGGTGCGGTCGGCCCGACGGTGTGGGTCGACGCCGAGCCACTGCTCGACGCGGTCACCGCGATCAGCGGCAGCGGACCGGCGTATGCTTTCCTGTTCATGGAAGCAATGCAGGACGCGGCACTGGCAATGGGCCTGGATGCGCGCCAGGCGCGCAACCTGGTCCTGCACACCTTCGCTGGAGCCGCACAGCTGGCGCTGCGCTCCGATGAAGGCCCTGCCACGCTGCGCGAGCGCGTGACCTCGCGCGGGGGCACCACCGCCGCTGCGCTCGCCGTGATGGAGGGAGGCGATCTGCGCGGACTGGTTGGCCGGGCCATCGAAGCGGCGCATCGGCGCGGCATGGAGATGGGCGACGAGTTCGGCGAAGCCTGAACCGGGCCCGGCGGCAGTGCCATCGCGCCGGCATTCACCTGCGGGCGCGGCGCTCAGCCGGCGAGGTAGCTCGCGAACACACCGCCGAATACGGCGGCGCCGAACCAGTTGTTGTGGTTGAACGCCCGGAAGCATCCGTCGCGGCCGCGCTCGCGAATCAGTGTGTAGTGATAGGTCGCGATGCCTGCCGCCACCGCCAACCCCGCGAAGTACGCCGCTCCGAGCCCCTCGATGCGGCCGACCGCGGCGAGCAGCGCGACGGTGGCCGCGTAGCAGATCATCACCGCGACGACGTCGAAGCGGCCGAACGTGATCGCCGCGGTGCGAATGCCGATCTTCAGGTCGTCGTCGCGATCGACCATCGCATACTCGGTGTCGTAGGCCAGTGCCCAGAAGACGTTCGACACCAGCATCGTCCAGGCCGCCACCGGCAGTTCGTTGCGGACCGCCGCGAAGGCCATCGGTATGCCGAACCCGAACGCAATGCCGAGATAGGCCTGCGGCAGCGCGAGGAAGCGCTTGGTGAACGGATAGCTGACGGCCAGGAATGCCGCCACCGCTGCGAGCGCCCAGGTCAGCGGGTTCATCGGCACGACCAGCATCAGTGCCACCAGCGAAAGCGCGACGAACACCGCCACTGCCTCCCAGGGTTCGATTGCACCGGCGGTGAGCGGGCGGTCGCGCGTGCGCGCGACGTGCCGGTCGAAGTCGCGGTCGGCCCAGTCGTTGATCGCGCAACCGGCCGAGCGCATCAAAAGCGTGCCCAGCGAGAAAGCGAACAGCAGGTACGGATCGGGCCAGCCGCGCGAGGCAATGAACAGCGCCGCAAGCGTGGGCCACAGCAACAGCAGCGTGCCGATCGGCCGGTGCATCCGCGTGAGGCGCCAGTACAGGCCTGCGCGCTGCCTGAGTCCGGGCGGGCGCTGCGGATCCCCTGACGCCGGCATGCCGGCACCGCGGTCGAAGTGAAAAGGCATGCGCGGCGTCGCGTGTCGCACCCGGTACGCTAACGGCGTGCCGCGGCCGGCTGGCCGGTATAGGTGGGCACCGCGTCGGCGCGTCCGGACGGCCCCACCCGAAGACCGGCTTCGCGCATGCGGCGCAGGTTCGCGTCGCCGATGCCGCGCACCCTCGTCTTCAGGTCTTCCAGATCGGTGAACCGCCCTGCCCGACGCGCCTCGACAATCCGCGCCGACAGGACCGGGCCGACGCCGCGAATGGTCTGCAACTCGTCCCGGGTGGCGGTGTTGACGTCGAGCGCCAGCGGCGCGCCGGCACAGGACAGGCCGAGCACGGCGGCAGCGATCGCACGCCGCACGGCGGCGGTCTTCACGCAAACAACTCCTGCGGTGTGACCGCCGCGGTGCCCAGCTTGCCGACGACGATTCCGGCGGCGCGATTGGCCAGCGCGACTGCCTGCGCAATCGGTCGACCGGCCGCGAGCATCGACGCCAGTACCGCCACCACGGTGTCGCCCGCCCCCGAGACGTCGTAGACCTCGCGCGCCTGCGCGGGCACGTCGAGCACGCCATCGTCGGAGAACAGCGTCATGCCTTCCTCGGAGCGGGTCAGCAGCAGGTGGCGCACCCCGAGCGAGCGGCGCAATGCCTGCGCGCGCGCGGCGAGATCGGCTTCGTCGCGCCAGGTGCCGACGACTTCGCGCAATTCGCCGCGGTTCGGCGTGAGCACGGTGACGCCGGCGTAGCGCGCGTAATCGTCCCCCTTGGGGTCGGCGATGACGATCCGCCCGGCCACGCGTGCCAGCGCAACGATGCGCTCGATCTGCACCAGCACCCCCTTTCCATAGTCGGACAGCACCACCACGTCCGCCTGGTCGATGGCGGCACGCGCTGCCTCGAACGTCTGCGCCAGCGCCTCGGGCCCGGGCGCCTGCTCGAAGTCGACGCGCAGCAGTTGCTGCTGGCGACCGATCACGCGCAACTTGATCGTGGTGGCCAGTTGCGGGTCGTGCGTCGCTCGCAGGGCGATGCCGTGCTCGCGCGCCAGCGCTTCGATGCGCCGGCCCGGTTCGTCCTCGCCGATCGCGCCGACCAGCACTGCGCGCACGCCCAGGCAGGCCGCGTTGAATGCAACGTTGGCCGCACCGCCGAGCCGCTCGTCGCTGCGCGTGACGCGCACCACCGGCACCGGCGCCTCGGGGGAGATCCGCTGTACGTCACCGAACCAGTAGCGATCGAGCATCAGGTCACCCACCACCAGCAGGCGCGCGCGCGTGAAATCGATGCGCGGTTCTGTCTCAGCCACGTTCGAGCTCCTCGCTGCGCCTCGGTGCATAGGTGTCCCAGCGGTTGCACCCCGGGCACTGCCAGTAGAACTGGCGCGCCTTGAAGCCGCAATGGCTGCAGACGTAGCGCGACAGCCGGCGCGCCTGCGCCTGGATCAGCCGCTGCGCCAGTTCGACCTCGGCTTGTTCGTCGCTGCGCCGCAACGCGGCCTTCATCGCCAGCAGCCTCTCCAGCCCGAGCAGCGACGGCGCCGCCTGCAGGGCCTGCTCGGCCCATGCCACCGATGCGGCGCCACCATCGCGCTCGGCGCGGGCTGTCGCCAGTGCGGTGAACGCGTCGATCGACGGATGCTCGCGGTGTACCGCTTCCAGGGCGTCGATGCCCTCGTCGCGGCGACCGAGCGCGGTGAACGCCGCCAGCCAGCCGGGCGCGACCAGCGCCAGCCATTCCGGGCTGTCGCGCTCCACGCCGCGCCATGCCTCGATCGCCGCCGCGTGATCGCCTTCGGCGGCCGCCACCTCGCCGCGCAGCAACCGGGGCCGCGGGTGGCTCGCGTCGACCTGCTGCGCCTGGTCGAGTTCGCGCCGTGCATGATCGAAGCGCGATCCCGACTCGCCCGCCAGCGCACGCGCTGCGAGCTCGCAGCGAAAATGCGCGATGTCGCGCGCGCGATTCTCGCCGCGGTCGCGCTGCAGGCGCTCGGCCAGCCTGATCGCGAGCGGCCAGTCGCGCACCATCTGCGCGATTTCGAGGCGATGGTGCAGTGCCGGCGCGCCGTAGCGGGTACCCTCGAGGCGCACGAACGCGTCTTCCGCGCGGTCGAGCAGGCCGGCCTTCAGGTAGTCCTGGCCCAGCTCGAACAGCGCGTGCTCGCGCTGCAACGCATCGAGACCGCCGCGCTCGACGAGGTTCAGGTGCACACGGATCGCGCGGTCGGTCTCGCCGCGGCGACGAAACAGGTTGCCGAGCGCAAAGTGCAGATCGACGGTCTCGGGGTCCAGGCGGACCACGTCGATGAACGCGTCGATCGCCTTGTCCGATTGCTCGTTGAGCAGGAAGTTCAGGCCGCGGAAGTAGGCGTCGGGCAGCCCCGCGCCATCGCGGCGCCGCCCGCTGCGCCCGAGTGCAGCCTCGTAGCGCGCAGCGAACCAGCCGAGCCCGAAGAACAGCGGAATCGCCAGCAACCACCAAGCCTCGAACTCGAGCATGAACGCACCCGCGGGCTCAGCTAGACGCCCAGGCCGACCGAGGCGCCGCTGGCGGGGTCGGCCACCGGCGGCGCAGGCGCCTGGGCGGGTGCGGCGGGCCGGCCGGCGTGGCGCAACTCCTTCGTCAACCGCGCGATCTCGCGACGCTGGCGAAACAGCGACGGCACCGCGCCGAGCAGACCGAGCACGACCCCGGCCGCCAGGAAGATCAGCAGGAAGACGACCAGCGGGGCGCGCCACACCAGCTCGCCCGGGAGAAACCGCAATTCGACGGTCGCGGTGTTCGACAGCGCGAACCCCAGGGCCAGCAGGAACAGCATCAGGTTGAAAAGCCAGGTGACGACTCGCATCGACGGCTCCGATCGGTCCAGGCAGAACGCTATTCTGACCGACGGGAGCGTCGGAGTGGCAAGCAGGAGGATCGGCCCGGCGCCTCGGCCGCAAGGCCATGGCTCGTGCGCAGGCGCCGTCGCCAATCAGGCTGCGTCTTTCGGGGAATTGCCGTCGACCCGCTCGCGCAGTTCCTTCCCCGGTTTGAAGTGCGGCACGCGCTTCTCGGGCACCAGCACCCTCTCGCCCGACTTCGGATTGCGCCCGACGCGCGGCGGACGATGCGACAACGCGAAACTGCCGAAGCCGCGGATCTCGATGCGCCGACCGTCGGCGAGCGTGCGCGCCATTGCGTCGAGGATGGTCTTGACGGCGAACTCGGCGTCCTTGGCAACCAGTTGCGGATAGCGCTCGGCGAGCCGCGCGATCAGCTCCGACTTGGTCATCGTCGGTTGCGCGGCATCACCCGCAAGGCTGCCGTCGTCAGACCGGATCTCCATGGGCCCCATCCGCCTCCAGCACCCGTGACCGCGTCAGGCCGCGGTACCGGGCGCGCCTCACCGCCGGACGCCGGCGGGACGCACCCCGGTACCCGCGGCGGTTCTCACTCCTTCGGCGTGTCGAGCTTGGCGCGCAGCAGCGCCCCGAGGTTCGTCGTGCCGCTGGCCGCACCGCTTTCGGCCTGGATCCGCTGCAGCGCCTCGGCGGTCTCGGCCGTGTCGCGCGCCTTCAGCGACAGGTTGATCGAGCGATTCTTCCGGTCGACGTTGACGATCATCGCCTCGACTTCCTCGCCTTCCTTCAGGTGGTTCCGCGCGTCTTCCACCCGGTCGCGCGAGATCTCGGAGGCGCGCAGGTACCCCTCGACGTCGCCGCCCAGGTCGATGACCGCACCTTTCGGATCGACGCTCCTGACGATGCCCTTGACCACCACGCCCTTCTCGTGGGTGGCGGCATAGTTGCTGAACGGGTCGCCTTCGAGCTGCTTGACGCCCAGCGAGATGCGCTCGCGCTCGGTGTCGATCGCCAGCACCATGGCCTCGACATCGTCGCCCTTCTTGAAGTTGCGCACCGCCTCTTCGCCCGGGCTGTGCCACGACAGGTCGGACAGGTGCACCAGGCCGTCGATGCCGCCGGGCAGACCGATGAACACGCCGAAGTCGGTGATCGACTTGATCGTGCCGCGCACCCTGTCGCCCTTGCGATGGTTGTCGGCGAACTCTTCCCACGGGTTCGGCCGGCACTGCTTCATCCCCAGCGAGATTCGACGACGATCTTCGTCGATCTCGAGCACCATCACTTCGACCTCGTCGCCGAGCGCGACGATCTTGCCCGGATTGACGTTCTTGTTGGTCCAGTCCATCTCGGAGACGTGCACCAGCCCTTCGATACCCGGCTCGATCTCGACGAACGCTCCGTAGTCGGTGATGTTGGTGATCTTGCCGAACATGCGCGTGCCCTGCGGATAGCGCCGGCCGATGCCGACCCACGGATCGTCACCGAGTTGCTTGACGCCGAGCGAGACACGGTTCTTTTCCTGGTCGAACTTCAGCACCTTGGCGGTGACTTCCTGGCCCACCTGCAGCACCTCGGACGGATGACGCACGCGGCGCCAGGCCATGTCGGTGATGTGCAGCAGCCCGTCGATGCCGCCGAGGTCGATGAACGCGCCGTAGTCGGTGATGTTCTTGACCACGCCGTGGACGATGGCGCCCTCGTGCAGCGTCTCGAGCAGCCTGGCGCGCTCCTCGCCCTGCGTGAGCTCGACCACCGCGCGGCGCGACAGCACCACGTTGTTGCGCTTGCGGTCGAGCTTGATGACCTTGAACTCGAGGGTCTTGCCCTCGTAAGGGGTGGTGTCCTTGACCGGGCGCGTGTCGATCAGCGACCCCGGCAGGAACGCGCGGATGCCGTTGGTCATGACGGTGAGGCCGCCCTTGACCTTGCCGGTGATGGTGCCGTCGACGTGCTCGCCGGACTCGAGCGCCTTCTCCAGGCTGATCCAGGCCGACAGGCGCTTGGCGCGGTCGCGCGACAGACGCGTCTCGCCATAGCCGTCTTCGAGCGCCTCGATCGCCACCGACACGAAGTCGCCGGCCCGGACATCGAGTTCGCCGCGGTCGTTGTGGAATTCCTCGATCGGAATGAAGCTCTCGGACTTCAACCCGGCGTTGACCACGACGAAGTTGTGGTCGATGCGCATCACCTCGGCGGTGATGACTTCGCCCTGGCGCATTTCCTGGCGCGACAGGGATTCTTCGAACAGCTGGGCAAAACTTTCGGCCGGAGCCGATATTGCGGTTGCGGTAGTCAAAATGGTTCCCGTTCTTCAAGACACGCCGGATGGCCGATTCCGGCGCACGCACCGACGATGAGTTCGCAGCGCGCGCCGGGCGGCAACCCAGCGGAGTTGACGCTGATCCCGCCGCGAGCGGCGGGCCCCTTCCGCCCGGGAACCCGGTTCCCTCGATCCGTGGCGGTCCGGATCACGTCGCCGCCAGCCCGTGCGGGCCGATCAGCGTCGCACACGATGGCGATAGACCCTGAGCACCTGCGCGACCGTCTCGTCGATGTCCAGGTGCGTGGAGTCGATCACCACCGCGCCTTGCGCGGGCCTGAGCGGTGCGACGGTGCGCTTCGAGTCGCGTTCGTCGCGTTGTTGCAGATCCCGTAAAAGGTCGGCGAGGTTAGCAGAAAACCCCTTTTCGATCAACTGCTTATACCGCCGCTCGGCGCGCGACCCGGCGCTCGCGGTGAGAAAGATCTTCACGGTCGCATCGGGAAACACCACGGTGCCCATGTCGCGTCCGTCGGCCACCAGCCCGGGCGGGCGCCGGCAATCGCGCTGCAGACCGAGCAGTGCGGCACGCAGCGCCGGCAGCGCGGCAATCCGCGACGCTGCACTGCCCACCGCCTCGTCGCGAATCGCCTCGGTCACGTCCTCGCCGCCGAGTTCGAGCCCGCCATCGCCGAAGCGCACCGGCAGCGCACCGGCGAGCGCCGCGAGCCCCGCTTCGTCGTCCAGCGCAATGCCGCCGCGCAGCGCCGCCAGCGCGCACATCCGGTAGAGCGCCCCGGAATCCAGGTGGGCCCAACCGAGCGCGTGCGCGACCCGTTGCGCGACCGTGCCCTTGCCCGAGGCGGTGGGGCCGTCGATCGCGATCAGCGGCGCCAGAGCCTGCAACCCGCTCACGCCTGCGGGCGCCCTTCGATGCGCAGGCCCGCCGAACGCGCCAGCGCCTCGAACCCCGGGAACGACGTGGCCACATTGGCGGCGTCGTGTACGACAAGTTCGCCCTCGGCGCGCAGCGCCGCGATCGCGAACGACATGGCGATGCGGTGATCGCCGTGCGCCTGCACCGCGCCCCGCACGAACGCCGATGCGCGCTCGCCGCGGCCTTCGATCACCATGCCGTCGGGCGTCGGCGTCGCCTCGACGCCGAGCACGCGCAGGCCCTCGGCCATCACCGCGATTCGATCGGACTCCTTGACGCGCAACTCGGCAGCGCCGGTGATCACGGTGCGCCCGCGTGCACAGGCCGCTGCCACGAACAGCGCCGGAAACTCGTCGATTGCCGGCGCAACCAGTTGCGGCGGCACCGCAGCCCCGTGCAGCGGCGCGGCACGCACCCGCAGGTCGGCGACCGGTTCGCCGCCGACCTCGCGCTCGTTGCACACCTCGATGTCGGCGCCCATCAGCCGCAGGATGTCGATCACGCCGGTGCGCGTCGGATTCATGCCGACGTGCTCGACGATCAGGTCGGAACCGGGAGCGATCGATGCGCCCACCAGGAAGAACGCCGCCGACGAAATGTCCGCCGGCACGTCGATCGCGGTGGCGCGCAATGGCTGGCCGCCGCGGACGCTGACCGCCGCACCGTCGCGCTGCACCACGACACCGAAGCCGCCGAGCATGCGCTCGGTGTGGTCGCGCGTGGGAGCCGGTTCGATCACGGTCGTCACACCGCGGGCGTAGAGCCCTGCCAGCAGCAGTGCCGACTTCACCTGCGCGCTGGCCATCGGCATCGGGTAGCGCAGCCCGTGGAGCGCCGCGACCGGCAGGATGCGCACCGGCGGACAGCCGTCACGCGTCTCGATGCGCGCGCCCATTGCGGCCAGCGGCTCGGCGACGCGGCGCATCGGCCGCTTCGACAGGCTCTCGTCACCCACCAGCGTCGATTCGAAGCGCTGGCCCGCGAGCAACCCCATCAGCAGGCGCATCGCGGTGCCGGCATTGCCGCAATCGAGGGACGTCCCCGGCGCACGCAGTCCGTGAAGGCCCACGCCGTGCACCGTGACGCGGCCGGCGCGCGGGCCGTCGACGCACACGCCCAGCGCACGCACGATCTGCATCGTCGAGATCGCATCGGCGCCCTCCAGGAAGCCCGTGATTTCGGTCACGCCGTCGGCGATCGCACCGAGCATGACCGCACGATGCGAGATCGACTTGTCCCCGGGCACACGGAGAATTCCGGACAGGCTGCCGCCCGGGGCGACATGGAAACTGCGGGACATGAAGTTTTTCCTGTGGCGCGCCGCGCGCCGGAGCTAGATTGCGCTCGTGAACGACGAGGCAACCATGATTCTACAGAGCACCGACAGGCGCGCCGAACGCCTGTTCACGTCGCTGCCCCGCGCATTGCGGATGCCCGCCACGCGAGCGCAATTTCCGCACGTGCTCGCGCGCATCGCTGCCGAATGGGAGGTGCCGAGGCGCTTTCTGCAGCTGATGGACGAGTTGCTGATCGACCAGCGCGGCGGGCGCGCGGGCTTTCCGTTCGAATGCACCCTTGAAATGGCCAACCTGCGCGAGTACTACGTGAAACAGGTGCAGCGGGGCCAGGCGAGCCGCTCCCGGTCCATCCCCGCATCCGACTGGCGCTGACGGGCGCGCAACGCCCGGCCGGTGCGTGCCGCAGACGCGGCCGCTGCCCCGGCCGTGAGGCTTGCACGGGCGAACCTGGCCGGGCTGGTTGCACCAGCCGCTCAGCCAAGCTGGTTGCGCCAGCGACTGGCCGTCGAGAGAATCGCCAGCAGCGCGTCGCGGTCGCGCGCTTCGAGCGCAGCGACGATCGCCTCGTTACTCGCGCGAAAGCGCGCCGCCGAGGCCAGGCAGGCGTCGCGATTGTCGAGCAGGATGTCGGCCCACATCGCAGGCGCGGACGCACCAACCCGCGTCGTGTCGCGCAGGCCCGCCCCCGAGAATTCGAGCGCCTGCCCGGCCAGTTCGCCACCCGCGATCGCCGCCGACAAGCCGAACGCGACCGCATGCGGCCAGTGCGACGCCTCGGCGAACACCTTGTCGTGCAGTGCCGGATCGAGCGTCGAGACCTGGGCGCCGACCGTCCCGAGCAGACGCTTCACCGCTTCGCAATGCTGCTGCGGGGTGCTGTCGACCGGACACAGCAGCCAGCGCCGGCCGCGAAACAGACCCGGGTCGGCCGCCTGCGGTCCGCTGCGCTCGGAGCCTGCGATCGGGTGCCCGGGCACGAAGCGCAGGAAGGCGTCGCCGAGCACACGCCGCGCCGCGTCGATCACGCTGCGCTTGGTGCTGCCGCAATCGGTGAGGATCGCCTGCGCCCCGAGCACGTCGCGGACCTGTGCGAACAGCTCCGGCATTGCCGTGACCGGCGCGGCGACCACCACGAACGCGGCGCCGGCGACCGCCTCGGCGACGCTGTCGCAGGCCACGTCGAGGTGGCCGAGTGCGCGCGCGACGCGCGCGTCATCGTTGGGTGAATAGCCGACCACCTGCGCCACCGCGCCGGCACGCCTGAGCGCCGCAGCCAGCGAGCCGCCGATCAGTCCGACGCCGAGGATCGCGATCCGCTGGGCCAGCGGCGACACCGCCTGCACTTCAGCGTCCCGTCACGCGGGCGAATGCCTCGAGGAAAGCCTCGTTCTCCGCGGGCAACCCCACCGTCACGCGCAGCCATTGCGGCAGGCCGTAGTTGTCCACCGGGCGCACGATGATGCCGGCGCGCAGCAGCCCCTCATAGACGGCACCGGCGTCACCGACACGCACCAGCACGAAGTTGCCGTGCGAGGGGACATACTCGAAGCCCATCCGCGCGAACGCCGACTGCAGCCGTGCCAGTTCCTGCCGGTTCAGCTCGTAGCTGCGCCGAAGGAACTCCACGTCGCCGAGCGCCGCGATCGCCGCGGCCTGCGCCACCGTGCTCACGTTGAACGGCTGGCGCACGCGATTCATCAGATCGGTCAGTTCGGCCTGCGCCAGACCGAAACCCACCCGCAGGCCGGCCAGCCCGTAGGCCTTGGAGAAGGTGCGCGAGATCACCAGGTTCGGATGGGCACGCAGCCAGCGCGTGGAGTCGAAGCGCAGCGCAGGATCGAGGTACTCGTTGTAGGCCTCGTCGAGCACCACGACCACGTCGCGCGGCACGTTTTCCAGGAATGCGGCGATCGCATGGGACGGCAGGAAGGTGCCGGTCGGGTTGTTCGGGTTCGCGATGAACACCAGCCGCGTGTCCCCGGCGATGGCCGCGCGCATCGCGTCGAGATCGTGGCCGAGGTCGCGCGCCGGCACCACGATCGCCCGCGCACCGGTCGCCTGGGTGGCCAGCGCGTAGACGGCGAACGAGTACTGCGAATAGACCGCCGAGGCGCCCGGTTGCAACAGCGCGTGCGCGGCCAGTTCGAGGATGTCGTTCGAGCCGTTGCCCAGCGTGATCCATTCCTGGGGCACCGCAAAGCGCTTCGAGAGCGCCTCCTTGAGCTCGAATCCGTTGGCGTCCGGATAGCGCCCGAGGTCGGCCGCCGCAGCAACCATCGCGTCGCGCGCCGAGCCGGGAATGCCCAGCGGATTCTCGTTCGACGCCAGCTTGACGATGCGCTCGGGTTGCAGTCCGTACTCGCGCGCCAGCTCGGAGATCGGCTTGCCGGCCTGGTACGGAGCAATTCCCCTGACGTACTCGGGTGCCTGGATGCTCATGGAATTCGATGCCTGCGAATGCCGCCGCCGGTGGGCCCGACGACTGGCGTGCAAGGATAACCGACCCGCAGGCGCGAGCGCCGTCAGGTCGCGCGCGGATACGAGCCGATCACCTTGCAGAGTGCGGCCTGCGACTGCAGTTCGGCCAGCGCCGCGGCCACCGGCGGGTCGTCGCGATGGCCGATCAGGTCGATGTAGAAGTAATATTCCCACAGACCCTGGCGTGCCGGGCGCGATTCGAAGCGCTTCATCGACACGCCGTGGCGCGCGAACGGCTCGATCAGCGCATGCACTGCCCCCGCCCGATCCGGCACCGACAGGATCAGCGAGGTCTGGTCGGCCCCCGAAGGCGCGCAGGCATGGCGGCCGAGCACCGCGAAGCGGGTCCGGTTGTTGGCGTCGTCCTGGATGCTGCGCACGACGATCTGCAGGCCATAGCGCTGTGCCGCATGGTCGCCGGCGATCGCGGCGGTGCCCGGGTCCGCAGCCGCGAGGCGCGCAGCCTCCGCGTTGCTCGCCACCGGCACGCGCTCGATGCCCGGCGCATTGCGATCGAGCCAGCCGGCGCACTGTGCGAGCGACTGCGGATGCGAGACGATCCGGCGCACGCCGTCCAGGCCGGCGCCGAGCGTCATCAGGTTCTGGCGCACCGGCACCGACACCTCGCCGCTGATCACGAGCGGCGTGAGCAGGAACAGATCCAGCGTGCGGTTGACCGCGCCCTCGGACGAGTTCTCGACCGGCACGATCCCGAAATCGGTGGTTCCCGCCTCGGTGGCGCGAAACACCTCGTCGATCGTCGGGCAGGCGACCGCGTCGACCGAAGACCCGAAGTGGCGCAACAGCGCCTGCTCGGAGAAAGTGCCCGTCGGGCCGAGATACGCCACGCGCAGACGCCGTTCGAGCTCGCGGCACGCCGAGACGACTTCACGCCAGATCGCCTCGATCGCGTCGCCCGACAGCGGGCCCGGATTGAGTTGGCGCAACCGCGACATGATCTGCGCTTCGCGCTCGGGCCGATAGACCGGTGCGTCGGTGCGCTGCTTGAGTTCGCCGACCTGCCGGGCCAGTGCGGCGCGCCGGTTCAGCCGCTCGATGACCTCACGGTCGATCGCGTCGATCGCCGCGCGCAGCGCATCGAGCTCGCCGTCAGCGGCCGCGGGCTGTGGATGGTTTTGCTCGGCCATGGCGGCGCTCGTCGGACGGATCGGTGGCGGGGATCGTATCAGGCGTCGCCCGCCTCACCGGCTGCGGGCGCCTCTGCGCTGTCGCCCTCATGGCCATTCTCGGCGGCGTCGCGCTCGACCACTCTCTGCACGCCGGTGAGGGTGGCCCCCTCGTCGATCGTGATCAGCGTGACGCCCTGCGTGGCACGGCCCATCTCGCGGATCTCGGCGACGCGGGTGCGCACCAGTACCCCGCCAGTGGTGATCAGCATGATCTCGTCGCGTTCATCCACCAGCACCGCCGCGACCACCCTGCCGTTGCGCTCCGAAGTCTGGATCGCGATCATCCCCTTGGTGCCACGGCCGTGCCGCGTGTATTCGACGATCGGGGTGCGCTTGCCGAAGCCGTTCTCCGTGGCCGTGAGCACCGATTGCTGCTCGTCACCCGCCACCAGCATCGAGATCAGCTGCTGGCCGTCCTCGAGCATCATGCCGCGCACGCCGCGCGCCGCGCGGCCCATCGGCCGCACGTCGTTCTCGTCGAAGCGCACCGCCTTGCCCGCATCCGAGAACAGCATCACGTCGTGACTGCCGTCGGTGACCGCGGCCCCGATCAGGAAATCGCCGTCATCGAGGTCCACCGCGATGATGCCGGCCCTGCGCGGGTTCGAGAACTCGGACAGCGGCGTCTTCTTCACGGTGCCCAGGCTGGTGGCCATGAACACGTAGTGCGCCTCGTCGAACGACTTGACCGGCAGCACGACGGTGATCTTCTCGCCGTCGGCCAGCGGGAACAGGTTGACGATCGGCTTGCCGCGCGAGGTGCGGGTGCCCTGCGGCACCTCCCAGACCTTGATCCAGTAGACGCGGCCGCGGTCGGAGAAGCACAGGATGAACTGGTGCGTGTTCGCGATGAACAGCTGGTCGATCCAGTCTTCTTCCTTGGTGGCCGCGGCCTGCTTGCCGCGCCCGCCGCGGCGCTGTGCGCGGTATTCCGAAAGCGGCTGGCTCTTGACGTAGCCCGAGTGCGACAGCGTGACGACCATGTCCTGCGGCGCGATCAGGTCTTCGGTGTCCAGGTCGGTGGCGTTCAGCTCGATCACCGAGCGGCGCGCATCGCCATACTCGGCCTTGATCGCCTTCAGCTCGTCGCCGATGATCTGCGTGATGCGCTCCGGCCGCGCCAGGATATCGAGCAGGTCGACGATCTGCCCGATCACCTCGCGGTATTCCTGCACGATCTTGTCCTGCTCGAGCCCGGTGAGCCGCTGCAGCCGCATCTGCAGGATCTCCTGCGCCTGCGCATCGGAGAGGCGGTAGGCACCACCCGACAGGCCGACCGACGGGTCGAGCCCCTCGGGCCGGAACTCGGCGATGTCGCTGCCCGCGCGCTCGAGCATCTCGCGCGCCACGCCGGCGCTCCAGCCGCGCGCCATCAGGCGCTCCCTGGCGATCGGCGGCGTCGGCGAGGCCTTGATCAGCTCGATCATCTCGTCGACGTTGGCGATCGCCACCGCCAGACCTTCGAGAATGTGGCCGCGCTCGCGCGCCTTGCGCAGTTCGAACATCGTGCGTCGCGTGACCACCTCGCGCCGGTGCGCGAGGAACGCCTCGAGCATCTGCCGCAGGTTGAGCAGCCGCGGCTGGCCGTCGACCAGCGCCACCATGTTGATGCCGAACGTGTCCTGCAGCTGTGTCTGCTTGTACAGGTTGTTCAGCACGATCTCGGGCAATTCGCCGCGCTTCAACTCGATCACCACGCGCATGCCCGACTTGTCGGACTCGTCGCGGATGTCGGAGATGCCATCGATCTTCTTGTCGTTGACCAGGTCGGCGATGCGCTCGAGCAGCAGCCGCTTGTTCACCTGGTACGGCAGTTCGTCGACGATGATCGCGCTGCGGTTGCCGCGATCGATCTCCTCGATATGCGTCGTGGCCCGCATGACCACGCGACCGCGCCCGGTGCGGTAGCCCTCGCGCACGCCCTGCACGCCGTAGATGATGCCGGCGGTGGGAAAGTCGGGTGCAGGAACCAGTTCGATCAGCTCGTCGATCGTCGTCTCGGGCCGGCGCAGCAGGGCCATGCAGGCCTCGACGACCTCGCCGAGGTTGTGCGGCGGGATGTTCGTGGCCATGCCGACCGCGATGCCGGCCGAGCCGTTGATCAACAGGTTCGGGATGCGCGCCGGCAGCACCGTCGGCTCGCTCTCCTTGCCGTCGTAATTCGGCTGGAAGTCGACCGTCTCCCTGTCGATGTCGGCGAGCATCTCGCCGGCCAGTCGCTGCAGCCGGCACTCGGTGTAGCGCATCGCCGCCGCGTTGTCACCGTCGACCGAGCCGAAGTTGCCCTGGCCGTCGACCAGCAGGTAGCGCAGCGAGAAATCCTGCGCCATGCGTACCAGCGTGTCGTAGATCGACGCGTCCCCGTGCGGGTGGTACTTGCCCATCACGTCGCCGACGATGCGCGCGCACTTCACGAACGGCCGGTTCCAGACGTTGTTGACTTCGTGCATCGAAAACAGCACGCGCCGGTGCACCGGCTTCAGGCCGTCGCGCACGTCAGGCAGCGCCCGCCCGACGATCACGCTCATCGCGTAATCGAGGTACGAGCGGCGCATCTCCTCTTCGAGGCTGATCGGGAGGGTTTCTTTGGCGAAGGAATCCATGCGGAGGGATCTCGGCGGGGGCGCGCGGCTGCCGCTAAACCTTTGAATTTTAACACGCACACCGACCGCGTCCGGGCACCGCGCCACCGATCGCTCGCGTGTGCTTAAATCGCGCAGGAAGCCGCTCGCGTCACTGGCCCGTCTTCGCCCGACTCCCGGAACCGCCCTTGCCGAACCCGCTCCTGATCGCGCCGCAGTGGATCGTCCCGGTCGACCCCGCTGCGACGGACCCCCGTGACCACGACCGCGCGCCTCGTGTGCTCACCGACCACGCGCTGTTGATCGAGGCAGACCGCATCGCTGCGCTGCTGGCGCTCGGCGAGGCGCGGCAACGCTATCCGCACGCCGAAACCCTGGCGCTGCCCGGGCACCTGCTTGCACCCGGCTTCGTGAACCTGCACGCGCACGCAGCGATGGCGCTGCTGCGCGGCGTCGGCGACGACCTGCCGCTCGAGCGCTGGCTGCAGCAGCGGATCTGGCCGCTCGAATCGCGACTGGTCGGCGCCCAGTTCGTTCACGACGGTGCGCTGCTCGCCTTTCACGAGATGCTGCTGGGCGGCATCACCTGTGTGAACGACATGTACTTCTTCCCCGAGGCGGCAATCGCGGCAGCCGCCGCGTTGGGGATACGCAGCGTCCACGGCATCATCGTGATCGATTTCCCGTCGGCCTGGGCGAGCGACGCGGCCGACTACCTGCGCAAGGGCCTGCAGTTGCGCGACCGCATGCGCGACGAACCGCTGGTGAGCTTTTGCCTCGCACCACACGCACCGTACACGGTGAATGACGGGGCGCTGCGCCGGATCGCGACCCTGTCGCGCGAACTGGGGCTGCCGATCCACACGCACGTGCACGAGACGCGCGAGGAGGTCGAGGCCGGCATCGCGCAGCACGGCATGCGCCCGCTCGAACGGCTGGCCGAGCTCGGCGTGGTCGGCCCGGAGCTGATCGCGGTGCACGCGGTGCACCTGAGCGAAAGCGACCTGCGCCTGCTCGCCGACGCCGGAGCCTCGGTCGCACACTGCCCGCACTCCAACCTCAAACTGGCCAGCGGCATCGCGCCCACGGCGCGCATGCACGAACTGGGCATCACGGTGGGCCTCGGCACCGACGGCTCGGCGAGCAACAACCGCCTCGACCTGCTCGGCGAAGCGCGCACCGCAGCGCTGCTCGCCAAGGGAGACTCGGGCAGCGCCGAAGCGTGGCCCGCCGCGCGCACGCTGCGCGCGATGACGCTCGACGCGGCGCGCGCGCTCGGCATGGACGACCGGATCGGCTCGATCGAAGTCGGCAAGCAGGCCGACCTGGTGGCGCTCGACCTCTCGGGCGCCGAACTCGCCCCGGTGTTCGACCCGGTCTCGCACCTCGTCTACTGTTGCGGGCGCGAGCACGTTCGGCATGTCTGGGTCGCTGGCAGACATGTTGTCAACAAGCGACAAATCGCTGACGATTCAGCCAGAGTCGTGATCCATGAGGTGGTTGGCCGAACCGCTGTGTGGCACAATCGTGTCGGCGAAATTTTGTCAGGTCAGGTCTGATTCCGGGCCACGTCGAACCTGTCAGCGTCGAACCCAGAATTGCGTTCTACCGAAAGGAGAAACATGAACAAACCGGTCAAACTGGCCTGCGTCGTCGCTGCGGCGATGCTGGCGGCCCCGTTGGTGTCGTATTCGCAGACCGCACCTGCCGACAAGGCGGGTTATGTCGTCAGCCCCGACCGCACGGTCGTGAAGAGCGGTGCCGGCCTGTGCGTACACACCGGCTACTGGACGCCAGCCGACGCCTTCGTGGGTTGCGACGACGATCTGCTGCCGAAACCGGCGCCCGCGCCGGCGCCCAAGCCGGCCCCGGCGCCTGCCCCGGCACCTGCCCCGGCCCCGGCGCCCGCCCCGGCACCCAAGCCTGCGCCCGCGCCGGCACCCACGAGCGAGAAGGTCACCTTCGCAGCCGATACGTTCTTCGACTTCGACAAGGCCGTGCTCAAGCCCGAAGGCAAGGCGCGCCTGGACGATCTCGTCGGCAAGCTCGCGGGTGTCACGCTCGAGGTGATCATCGCGGTCGGCCACACCGACAGCGTCGGCACCGACGCCTACAACCAGAAGTTGTCGGTGCGCCGCGCCGAATCGGTCAAGGCCTACCTGGTGAGCAAGGGCATCGAAGCCAATCGCGTCTACACCGAAGGCAAGGGCGAGAAGCAGCCGGTCGCCGACAATCGCACCCGCGAGGGCCGCGCGAAGAACCGTCGCGTGGAAGTCGAGGTCGTCGGCACGCGCACGCGCCGCTGATCGTGCCGACCGGCCGGCTCGTCCGGCCGGATGGCTGTCACCCCGCTTCGGCGGGGTTTTTTTCGTCCCGTAGAATCACAGGTTCTCGCACGCCCGCACGCCACCCGCCATCGTGACTGCCGCTCCCGCCGCCAACGTCGATCCCGCCGAACTGGAGAAATTCCAGGCGCTCGCGGCGCGCTGGTGGGATCCGCATTCCGAGTTCCGGCCGCTGCACGAAATCAACCCGCTGCGGCTCGACTGGATCGATCGAATCGCGTCGCTGGCAGGCAAGCGCGCCGTCGACGTCGGCTGTGGCGGCGGCATCCTTGCCGAAGCCATGGCGCAGCGCGGCGCGCAGGTCCGCGGCATCGATCTCGCCGAACGGTCGTTGCAGGTGGCCGAGTTGCACGCGATCGAGAGCGGCGCAGCAGTCGAATACGAGCGCATCGCTGCCGAAGACCTGGCGGCGCGGGAGCCCGCCGCCTGGGACGTGGTCACCTGCATGGAGCTGCTCGAGCACGTGCCCGACCCCGAGTCGATCGTGCGCGCCTGCGCAAACCTTGCACGCCCCGGCGGCTGGGTGTTCTTCTCCACGATCAACCGCAATCCCAAGGCGTTCATGCTGGCGATCGTCGGCGCGGAGTACCTTCTTCGCCTGCTGCCGCGCGGCACCCACGAATACGGGAAATTCATCCGGCCCTCCGAGCTGGCTGCGGCGGCGCGCCGCAGTGGCCTCGACGTGATCGCGATGAGCGGCATGACCTACAACCCGATCACGCGGCAATATCGACTCGACGCGCGCGACGTCGACGTCAACTACCTGGCCGCATTCCGGCGCCCCGCCTGAACCCGATGACGGTCGAGCGCCCGCTTGCCCTGTTCTTCGATCTCGACGGCACCCTGGCCGACACCGCCGAAGACCTTGCCGCGCCGATCCACGCGATGCGCGCGGAGCGCGGCCTTGCCCCACTCTCCGACGAGGCGTTGCGCCCTTATGCGTCGATGGGCGCGCGCGGCCTGATCATGAAGGGTCTGGGCGTGACGCGCGAGGACGCCGGTTTCGAGCCGCTGCGCCGCGATTTCCTGCAGCGCTACGAGGCGGCAATGCTGGTGCGCACCCGGTTGTTCGACGGAATGCCCGAGGTGCTGGACGCGCTGGACGACGCCGGCATCCGCTGGGGCGTGGTGAGCAACAAGTTCGAGCGATACGTGCGCCCGATCCTCGCGGGGCTCGGCCTGCTCGGGCGCTCGGCCTGCGTGGTTGGCGGCGACACCACCGGTTATTCGAAACCGCACCCCGAACCGCTGTTGCACGGCGCCCGCCTCGTCGCAGTGGATGCGCACCGCTGCATCTATGTCGGCGACGACCAGCGCGACATCGAAGCGGGTCACGCTGCGCGAATGGCTGCGATCGCCGCCGCGTACGGATTCTGCGGCGGCGACGCACCGCCGCATCAGTGGGGCGCCGACCACCTGATCGGCGAGCCGCTGGATCTCCTCGATCTGCTCGGGTTGCGCTGATACACCGCCGCCTGCCCGCCGTCGAGCCAGCGCGCGCACCGCCCCCGTCGCCTGCTCAGAGAAATCGATCGAGCAGCTTTCGGCTGGGGCGGTCGAGTGCGGCGATGTCGCGCACGAGGTAGTGGATGCCGTGGGTATCGGCAATCAGCAGCGTCGAGCGCGACAGCCGCCGGATCGCCTCCTCGCCGGGGAGCACGAAGCGCGTCGGACCCCGGTCGGTGATCACCTCCCAGGTGCAGGGGGTCACGAACCCCGACACCGCGCGGATGCCGCGGATCTCGGGCATGAACTCGCGCCGGGCGAGTTCCTCGTCGAGCAACGCGCGCGTGGCCTCGGGCAGGTCGGCGAGCCGCGGGATCCAGACCAGTTCGTGTCCGTCGACGTCGACCAGCGACACACCTTCGACGGGCGCCGAAATCGGAAACGCGCGCACCGCGACGGCGCCGACGTGGACCGTGCCGTCGGCCAGTCTCGCCACCAGCCGGCCGAATGGATCCCGGCCGAGCGCGAATCCGGGCGCTGCGAGCACTGCCGGCGCGGCGGCAGCCTGCGATGGCTCGCGCGCGTTCGAAGGCTCGCTCACGCCTGCTTCGCTCCGCCGGCGATCGCCGGCGCAATGGGCGGTGACCCGGCTTCGGCGTCACGCCCGGGCCGCGCGGCACCTTCGTCGAGCCGATCGGCCTCGGCACGACGCTGTTGCGCCTGGTAGAGACGATAGTAGGCGCCTTCGCAGGCCATCAGCTCGTCGTGCGGACCGACCTCGGCCACCTGCCCGCGATCGAGCACCACCAGCCGGTGGGCCTTGCGCAACGTGCTCAGGCGATGCGCGATCGCGATCGTGGTGCGGCCCTGCACCAGGTTGTCGAGTGCCTTCTGGATTTCCTTTTCGGTGGCCGTGTCGACCGCCGACGTGGCCTCGTCCAGGATCAGGATGCGCGGGTCGATCAGCAGCGCGCGCGCGATCGAGATGCGCTGGCGTTCGCCGCCCGACAGCGCCTGGCCGCGCTCGCCCACCAGCGAGTCGTAACCGTGCGGCAGCCGCAGGATGAACTCGTGGGCGTGAGCGGCGCGCGCAGCGGCGACGATCTCGTCGCGGCTCGCTCCCGGCTTGCCGTAGGCGATGTTCTCGGCGATGGTGCCGAAGAACAGGAACGGCTCCTGCAGCACCAGTCCGATGTGGCGCCGGTACTCGGCGTTCGGCAGCGAGCGGATGTCCACGCCGTCGACCAGGATCGAACCCTCGGAGACGTCATAGAAGCGGCAGATCAGGTTGACCAGCGTACTCTTGCCCGAGCCGCTGTGGCCCACCAGACCGATCATCTCGCCCGGTGCGATGTCGAGGTCGATGCCGCGGATCACCGCCCGGTTGCCGTAGCGAAAGCCGATGTTGCGCAACTCGATGCGCCCGTCCACCCGCGACAGGTGCACCGGCTGCGCCGGCTCGGGAACACTGGAAACGTGGTCGAGGATGTCGAAAATGCGCTTGGCACCCGCGGCCGCCTTCTGCGTGTGCGAGACGATCCGGCTCATCGAATCGAGACGTGTGTAGAAGCGGCCGATGTAGGCGAGAAAGGCGGTGAGCACGCCAACGGTGATGCTGCTGCGGGAAACCTGCCAGATGCCGAACGCCCAGACGACCAGCAGGCCGATCTCGGTGGCCAGCGTCACCGACGGCGAGAACAGCGACCAGACGCGGTTCACCCGGTCGTTGACCGCGAGGTTGTGTTCGTTGGCCGCCCGAAAGCGCGCCGCCTCGCGGCTCTCCTGCGCGAACGCCTTGACGACGCGAATGCCCGGAATCGTGTCGGCCAGCACGTTGGTCACTTCCGACCAGATACGATCGACCTTCTCGAAGCCGTGTCGCAGGCGATCGCGCACCAGGTGGATCAGCCACGCGATGAACGGCAGCGGCAGCAGCGTCACAGCCGCGAGCCACGGATCGATCGAGATCAGGATCGCCGCGGTCATCGCGATCATCAGCACGTCGGTGGCGAAATCGAGCAGGTGCAGCGACAGGAACAGGTTCAGGCGGTCGGTCTCGCTGCCGATGCGCGCCATCAGGTCACCGGTGCGCTTGCCGCCGAAGTACTCGAGCGACAGCCCGAGCAGGTGCTCGTAGGTGGCGGTACGCAGATCGGCGCCCAGCCGTTCGCTGACCAGGGCCAGGATGTAGGTTCGCGCCCAGCCGAGCACCCAGGCGAGCAGCGCAGCGCCCAACAGCCCGCCCAGGTAGGCGCCCACCAGCCCGGCATCGATCGGTTTGCCGTTCTGGAACGGGATCAGCACGTCGTCCATCAGCGGCATCGTCATGTACGGCGGAACCAGCGTCGCAGCCGTGGACGCCAGAGTCAGGAGAAATCCCGCCAGCAGCTGCCGCCGGTACGGACGCGCGAAGCGCCACAGCCGCAGCAGCGTCCAGGTCGATGGCGGCTCCTCGCTCTCGCCAGCGCCTTCCGCTTCGACGGGTCCCGGCCGGGCACAGCGCGGGCACGGCGCACCGGGCACGGGAAGTAGTTTCTGACATTGCGGACAGCTCGCCGTACGCAGGACTCCGACCGTTGCGCCACCCTCGCCCAGGTATTCGAATCGCTCGACCAGTCGCTGTGCGGCCGCGTGCTGGCCGAGGGTCAAACGCCAACCGGTGATGCGTGCCGCAGCGCTTCGCAATTCGAGCGCGGCCACGCCGCCCTGGTCGCTCAGCTCGAGCGCCAGTCCGGGCTCCAGTGCCCAGTCGTGCCATGATGTCCGGTCGGCAGCGGCAGCCAGCAGCCGTCGCGGGGTGAGCAGCAGCAACCCTGGCGCGAAGCGCAGGCGCTCGTCGAGGTCGAGTTCGACCCAGGCCAGCGGCGCCTCGCCGGATTCGAGTCGGGCTTCGACCTCGCTGCGCCATGCAGCGGGAAGCGATGGGTCGGCGGTCCGGGGCGTTGCTGCGGCTGCGGTCATGGACATCCTGCCGCGACGCGGGGCCGCGGGCCGGCAAGCTTACCGCATCCCGCGGTGGTCCCGCGGCACGCCGGCGATGCCGGCGCCGGCCTGCCGTCAACCGAAGCCGGCCTGCTGCGTTCAACAGCGAAGCAACTTCCGGAACCTTACATGCCCGCACCCCGTCCGCAGGGATCCACCGTAACCGCCCTCCCCCGGAAGGACATCGAGATCCTCGAGTACCGGTTCATCCGCGGGCCGGGTCGCTGGACCTACCGGCCGGTGCTCGAGGCGGTCGTCGACATCGGCGCCCTGGAAGACTTTCCTTCCAACCTGATTCCCGGGTTTCCCGAGCGGCTGGTGTCCTGGTTGCCGACGCTGGTCGAACATCACTGCAGCTACGGCGAGCGCGGCGGGTTCGTGCGCCGGTTGCACGAGGGCACCTGGCCGGCACACATCCTGGAGCACGTCGCGCTCGAACTCCAGAATCTCGCCGGCATGCCGGTCGGTTTCGGTCGCGCCCGCGAAGCGTCCCGGCGCGGGGTCTACCGCGTGGTCATCCGCGCGTTCCAGGAAGAAGTGGCGCTGGCGGCGCTGTACGCGGCGCGTGACCTGGTCATGGCCGCGATCGAAGACCGGCCCTGCGACGTCGCAGGCACGATCGAGGAGTTGCACGCGCTGTCGGACGAACACTATCTCGGCCCGAGCACGCTGTCGATCGTCGATGCCGCCGACGAGCGCTCCATCCCGGCAATCCGCCTGAATGACGGCAACCTGGTACAACTCGGTTACGGCGCCCGCCAGCATCGCATCTGGACCGCGGAATCCGATCGCACCAGCGCGATCGCCGAAGGTATCTCGCGCGACAAGGACCTCACCAAGCAGTTGCTGCAGGCCTGCGGCGTGCCGGTGCCCGAGGGTCGGCTCGCCCGCAGCGCCGAGGATGCCTGGGAGGCGGCCTGCGAGATCGGCGTACCGGTGGTCGTGAAACCCTACGACGGCAATCATGGCCGCGGCGTATTCACCAACGTCATGTCCCGCCAGGAAGTCGAGGCGGCCTGGGCGGTCGCGATCGAGGAAGGCAGCGGCGTCATCGTCGAGCGCTTCGTGCAGGGCAAGGAGCACCGGCTGCTGGTGGTCGGCGGCCGAATGGTCGCCGCCGCGCGTGGTGAACCCGCGTACGTCCTCGGCGACGGTCGTTCCAGCGTCACCGAACTGATCGACCTGCAGTTGAACAGCGATCCGAGTCGCGGCAGCACCGAAGACCGTCCGCTGAACTTCGTGCGCATCGACTCCTCGGCACGCATGGAACTCGCGCGTCAGGGCTACGACGCCGAGTCGATTCCGCCCCCCGGCGAGCGCCTGCTGATCCAGCGCAACGGCAACGTCGCGATCGACGTCACCAGTCAGGTGCATCCGAGCGTCGCCCACGCGGTGGCGGTCGCCACCGACGTGGTCGGCCTGGACATCGCCGGCGTCGATCTGGTGGTCGAGGACATCTCCCGATCGCTGTACGAGCAGCGCGGCGCGATCGTCGAAGTGAACGCCGGCCCCGGGCTGCTGATGCACCTGAAGCCGGCTGCCGGCACCGCCCAGCCGGTGGGCGCGGCGATCGTGAACAACCTGTTCCCCGCCGGCGACTCGGGTCGCATTCCAATCGTCGGCATCGCCGGAACACGCAGTGGCACCGCGATCGCGCGACTGTTGGCCGAATTCATCCGCCTGACCGGACGATGTGCCGGCCTGGCCTGTGGCGAAGGCCTGTACGTCGGCGGACGTCGCCTCGCCGACGGCGATCGCGCCCGGTGGGAACCCGCTCGCCGGCTGCTGATGAACCGGCGCGTCGAGGCAGCCGTGATCGAGAACGACGGCCTGGCGATCGCCTCCGAGGGCCTCGCCTACGACCGCTGCCAGGTTGGCGTGGTCACCGGCATCGATCCGGAGGCGGCGATTCCGCAGTTCGACATCGCGAGCGCCGAGCAGATGTACGCGTTGCTGCGCACCCAGGTCGACGTCGTGCTGCCGGGGGGCGCCGCCGTGCTCGACGCCGCCGATCCCCTGGTCGCGAAGATGGCGTCGCTGTGCGATGGCGACGTGCTGTTCTACGACACCGGAGCCGGCAGTCAGGTCGTCGATGCTCACCTCGCCAACGGACGGCGTGCAGTGGTCGTTCGCGGCGGGCGGATCGTGCTGGCCACCGGCGAGCGCATCCTTCCGGTGGCGGAACTGTCGCGCCTCGCAGTCGGCGACACAGGCGGGCGCCGTCTGGACGACCTGCTTGCCGCGATTGCCGCAGCCTGGGCACTGGACATCAGTGCCGACCTGATCCGCACCGGTATCGAGACGCTGTACACGGTGCAAGTCGAGGCGAACGAAACCGTCGCTGCCTGACCGCTCCTCGCGACACGCCCAACCGGCCAGCCCGTCATGGACATCTCACGCATCCGCGCGCTGCGCGGCCCGAATCTCTGGTCACGGCGCACGGCGATCGAAGCCATCGTCACCTGTGACGAGCCCGAACGCTGCATCGACCTGCTGCCGGGCTTCGAAGCGCGCCTGCGCGCGCGTTTCCCCGCGATCGGGCCGCTGCAGCCGCTCGGCCAGTGCCAGGGCGGATCGATTGCCCACGTGCTCACGGCGGCGGCGCTTGCACTGCAGGCGCAGGCTGGCTGCCCGGTGAGCTTTTCCCGCACGACCCCGACCACCGAGCCCGGCGTCTACCAGTTGGCCGTCGAGTACACCGAGGAGTGCGTGGGCCGCTTCGCGCTCGAACTGGCCGCGGCCCTGTGTCGCTCGGCGCTCGACGACGCCAGCTTCGACCTCACCGATGCGCTGGCGCGGCTGCGCGACATGGACGAGGAGGTGCGCCTGGGACCGAGTACCGGCGCCATCGTCCAGGCTGCAGTCGCGCTTGGCATCCCCTATCGACGCCTCACCGAAGGCAGCCTGGTGCAATTCGGCTGGGGCAGCCGGCAGCGGCGCATCCAGGCCGCCGAAATCGACGCCACCAGTGCGGTGGCCGAGCAGATTGCGCAGGACAAGGAACTCACCAAGCAGTTGCTGTCGGCGGTCGGTGTCCCGGTGCCCGAGGGGCATGCGGTCGGCGACCTCGACGAGGCGATCGCCGCATTCGAGGCGCTCGGCAGCCCGGTCGTGGTCAAGCCGCGCGACGGTAACCAGGGCAAGGGCGTGTCGGTGAACGTGCAGACGCGCCAACACCTCGAGGCGGCCTGGGCGGCAGCCAACGAGATCAGCTCCGACATCCTGGTCGAGCGCTTCATTCCCGGGCACGACTTCCGCGCACTGGTGGTCGGCGGCCAGCTGGTGGCTGCAGCCCGGCGCGAGCCCGCGCACGTGATCGGCGACGGCATGCACACGGTCCACGAACTGGTCGACGAAGTGAACCTGGATCCGCTGCGCGGCGAGGGCCACGCGACCCCGCTCACCCGCATCCGCCTGGACGAGGTCGCGCTCGCCCAGCTCGCCACGCAAGGCTACGGCACGCAGTCCATCCCGCCGCGCGGCGCACGCGTGCTGCTGCGCCACAACGCGAACCTGAGCACCGGCGGCACGGCCACCGACGTCACCGACGATGTGCACCCCGAGCTCGCGGCACGCGCGATCGAGGCCGCCCAGACCATCGGTCTCGACATCTGCGGCGTCGACGTCGTCTGCGAAAACATCGGCCGGCCGCTCGAGGAACAGGGGGGCGGGATCGTCGAGGTCAATGCGGCGCCCGGTCTGCGCATGCACGTCGCGCCGTCGTACGGCAAGGGCCGCCCGGTGGGCGAAGCGATCATCGGTACGCTGTTCGCCGACGGCGACGATGGCCGCATTCCGGTGATTGCGGTCACCGGCACCAACGGCAAGACCACCACCGTGCGGCTGATCGCCCACCTGCTGGCGGGCACCGGGGCACGGGTCGGCATGACCAACACCGACGGCGTCTATGTCAACGGCCAGTGCATCGACACCGGCGACTGCAGCGGACCGCGCAGCGCGCGCAACGTGCTGATCCATCCGCACGTCGATGCCGCCGTCTTCGAGACCGCGCGCGGCGGGATGCTGCGCGAGGGGCTGGGCTTCGATCGCTGCAAGGTGGCGGTGGTCACCAACATCGGCGTCGGCGACCACCTGGGCCTGAACTTCATCACCACCGTCGAAGACCTCGCGGTGCTCAAGCGGGTCATCGTGCAGAACGTGGCACCCGACGGCATGGCCGTTCTCAACGCAGCCGATCCGATCGTCGCGAAGATGGCCGCCGCGTGCCCGGGGTCGGTCACCTTCTTCGCGGCCGACGTGCAATTGCCGCTGATGGCCACGCATCGCGCGAAAGGACATCGGGTGGTCTACGTCGACGGCGACGCGATCGTCGCTGCGCAGGGCGACTCCGAGCGACGCATCGCGCTGGTCGACGTCGCGATCACGCGACGCGGCACGATCGCCTTCCAGGTGGAGAACGCAATGGCTGCGGTGGGCGCGGCCTGGGCGCTGGGGCTCGACTGGCACGCGGTGCGCGCCGGCATGCGCAGTTTCGTGAGCGACGCGAGCACCGTGCCCGGGCGCTTCAACGTGTTCGACCACCGCGGCGCAACCGTCATCGCCGACTACGGCCACAACCCCGACGCGATCGCCGCGCTCACGCGCGCGGTCGACGCGATGCCGGCCCGGCGCCGCCTCGTCGTGATCAGCGGCGCAGGTGACCGGCGCGACGAGGACATCCGCCGCCAGTCCGAGATCCTCGGCACGGCCTTCGACGAGGTCATCCTCTACGAAGACCAGTGCCAGCGCGGCCGCCGCGACGGCGAAGTGGTTGCGCTGCTGCGGCAGGGGCTGGCCGGTGCAGCGCGCGTCACCCGCGTGCACGAAATCCGCGGCGAATTCCTGGCGATCGACACGGCGCTCGGCGGGCTCGAGGCCGGCGACCTCTGCCTGATCCTCATCGACCAGATCGACGAGGCGCTGGCACATATCGCCAGCCGCGTCGCGCTGGCGCGCGCTGCAGCCGTCCCGCAGCCCGCCTGAGGCTCCGGTCGGCGAGCGCGCGACCGTTCAGGCCCTGGGCGTGGCCCGCGCGACGATCGCCGCGCAATCGACCCCGCGCGGCAGCGCACCGTAGTTGTGATGCCCGCTGGCGGCCAGGCGCGATGCGCAGAACGCGTCGGCGACCGCTGCCGGCGCGTGCTGCACCAGCAGCGCCGCCTGCAGCGCCAGCGCCATCCGGTCGACGACGTCGCGCGCGCGATACTCCAGATCGGCCAGGTCGCCGAACTCCTTCTGCAGCGCCGCCACGTAGCGGTCGAGCGCGGCGTTGGCACCGCGTGCCTTCGCCAGTTCGGTGAAGAACGCCCCGACGACCGCCGGTGTCTTCTGCATCGCGCGCAGCACGTCCAGGCACTGCACGTTGCCGCTGCCTTCCCAGATCGCGTTGACGGGCGACTCGCGAAACAGCCGCGGGAACGGGCTGTCCTCCATCACGCCGCTGCCGCCGATGCACTCCATCGACTCGTACGCATGGCCGGGCGTGCGCTTGCAGATCCAGTACTTGCCCACCGCGGTGCACAGGCGCACCAGCAGGTCTTCGTGCTCGTCGTCGCGATGGTCGAGTGCACGCGCGATGCGCATCGTGAGCGCCACCGAGCCCTCGCTCTCGAGCGCCAGGTCGGCCAGCACGTTGCGCATCAGCGGCTGCTCGTTCAGCACCTTGCCGAAGGCCGAGCGCAGCGAGCAGTGGTGTAGCGCCTGCGCGACGGCCGCACGCTGCCCGGAGGCCGAACCGACCATGCAGTCGAAGCGCGTCATCGCCACCATCTCGATGATCGTGCGCACGCCGCGCCCCTCCTCGCCCACCATCCACGCGAGCGCGCCGCGCAGCTCGGTTTCGCTCGACGCGTTCGAGACGTTGCCCATCTTGCGCTTCAGGCGCAGCACCTGCAGCGCGTTGCGGCTGCCGTCGGGGCTCCAGCGCGGCATCAGGAAGCACGACAGCCCGTCGGGCGCCTGCGCCAGCGCGAGGAACGCATCGCACATCGGCGCCGACACGAAGTACTTGTGGCCGACGAGTTCGTAGGCCTCGCCCGGACCCTGTGCGGCACCGACCGGGAACGCGCGCGTGGTGTTGGCGCGCACGTCCGAGCCGCCCTGCTTCTCGGTCATCGCCATGCCGATCGTCAGGCCGCGCTTGTCGGCGTCGGGCACGTTGCGCGGATCGTAGACGCGCGCGGTGATCTTCGGCTCCCAGAGGCTCGCAAGGCGCGGCGTGGTGCGCAGCGACGGCACTGCCGCGAACGTCATCGTGACCGGACACTGGTGGCCGGCCTCGACCTGCGAGTGCAGGTACACGCGCGCGGCACGCGCCACGTGCGCTCCGCTCCCCGGATCGGACCACGGCGAAGCGTGCAGCCCGTGTTCGATCGAGGTTTTCATCAGCGTGTGATACGCAGGGTGAAAGCGCACCAGGTCCGCGCGGTTGCCGAAGCGGTCGTGCGTGTCGAGCTCCGGCGGATGGCGGTTGGCGAGCACCCCGAGTTCGAGGTAGTCGGCTGCGCCGAGCATCGCGCCGAAAGCGGCCAGGTCGTCGTGTGCCCAGCCCGCGCCCTCGCGTCGCACGGCCTCCTGCAACGCCGCGTCCTGCAGATAGAGGTTGTAGTCGACGAGGTCGCACGCGACATTGAAGACCTCGTGGGTCTCGGCAAGGTAGAGCGAATCCTTGCGCAGCGATTCGGGAGCGTTCATGACGCGATCTCCAGCGTTGCAGTGGGGGCCGCCCGCGGCGCGCCGCGTGCCGGGCGGACCCGATCGGATGCGGGACGAACCCGCGTGCTCGCGCGGCGACCGGTGCCGTCGCGCAGGAACCGGTGCCAGATCGCATGCCCGGCCGCATCGAACCGCAACACCGCGCCAAGGAAGTCGCGGCGTGCGTCCACGTCGATCAGTGGTGCAGGCAGCAGCGGGTCGAAGACCAGCTGGCGAATCGCGGCATCACCGAGCACGAATGACTCGCGGGCCGCAACCTCCAGCGCGAGCGCACCAGCCCGGGCCAGCCAGCCTTCGAGGCGCGCACGCGTTTCACGGTAGGCGAGCGTGAGCGCGCGGCCGTTCCACAGCGCAACCGCACGCTGCGCGCGGATCGAATCGAAATCGTGCGCGACGAACACCGCGGCCTCGGACTGAAGCCCGAGCCGCAGCAGGCGTTCGCGCACGGCTTCGACGCCACCGGCGAGATTGTCGGGGCGCAGGAACAGGCCACGGTCGAGTTCACGCAGGCCCAGCATTCCGAGCGCGCGAGCGCGCGCTCGCAGCGCGACGCGATTGCTGCGGCCGAGATCGCCGACGTAAGCGACAATCCAGGCGCCGTCCCAATTGCGCACGCGAGACTCGGCGCTGCGCCAGATGGCCACCTCGTCGGCGAGTTGCGCGGCCCCGGGTCCGAGGCGATATTCGCCGCGGTCGGCGGCTTCGAGCAGGCCGGCTGCCGACAGCCGCGCGAGCGTCACGCGCACACTGTTCTCGCGGATGCCGAACAGCGCGCAGGCGACGACCGCCTCACGTGCAGCGAGCCGCCGGTCGGCAGCGCCCAGCAGCAGGTTCAGGATCAGGTGGCGGGGCTCGGGTTGCATCGCGGTCACCACTGCAAAGATTACGCCAATCGCCCGTTATTGACAATTGATGTAAGTATTGTTGCCGGCCAGATGGGCACCGGCCACCTCGTCGATACCGCCGGGCGACACCCCACGCTCCAGCGCGCCTGCAATTCCAGAGACCATCCTCCAGAGGTCCTTGCCCTTGAAACCACCGAACCGGCCTATACTTGCAGGCATGCGCGAGTCGTCGCGCAGTGTTGCGAAGCACCAGATTTCGGGGCCGACCTGGTTTCGACGTGGGTAGCGAAGCGGCACAGGGCATGCCGAGGCGCCTTTTCCTCGTAAATCCATTGGCAAAACCACAAACGCCAACGACGAGCGTTTCGCTCTGGCCGCTTAAGGCCTGAGCCGCTGCACCGGGTCGCCGATAGCCCGGGTTCCGCAAGGAACAGCAGCGTCATTCATGTCGGATCGTGCCGCGCCGGGTCACTTGTCGCGGAGCTAGAACCAAGGTGACTGGATGCAAGTCGGCCTGTCGACCGGCCAAGCCTGCATCGAGATCCAAATAGATCGACTAAGCATGTAGAACTGGTCGTAGAGGACTTGCGGACGCGGGTTCGATTCCCGCCGGCTCCACCAACCACAAGGGCTCGGATAGTCTCCGGGCCCTTTTTCTTGCCCGAAACCCCCGCGCCACGCGGGGTTCCGGTCGATGGGCTTGCGGATACCGTCTCGCCATCCTGCCGCGAAATCCGTGGTTTTCGGGTCTTTTCCCGCCCAGAGCCGTCTCTTGTCTCTGTTTGGCTTGCGGGTAGGCGGAGCCTCGAACGGCCAAAATCAAGCACTTGCACGCACCGGTTCGCTGTCAACCGTGCTCGCCGATCAGGCATCGAACGCCACCCAGATGGTGGCGCACAGTCGAATCTTGTTTTATCATGAAGAATCAAGATGAATCATGATGGAGATGGTCATGACGACTGCTGTCCGCGAAAAGTTCTCCTCCCAGGCCGCACCCGATGTGCTGGCCGCGCTGCGTCAGATTGCCGAAAACCAAGGCCGCCAGTTCCAGGCAGTGCTGGATGATGCGCTGCGCGACTACATCGATCGGCAGCAGAAGGAACGCCCCCGCCGCCACGTGATGACGGCGTTTGCCTCCAGTCTGGATGAGTTCGACAGCCTCTATCGCGAACTGGCCAAGTAAGCCGTGGCGCACGATTACCTGACCGTGGCCGATGTGCTGGGCATGCACACGGTCTTAATACAGCGCTACGGCGGCGCGCCGGGCGTGCGTGATCCAGGGGCACTGGAGGCCGCGTTGTTCCGCCCGCAGACCGGCTACTACGACGACATCGTGGCCGAGGCCGCGGCGCTGCTGGAAAGCCTGGCGATCAACCACCCGTTCGTGGACGGCAACAAGCGCATCGCCTTTGCCGCTGCCGATGTGTTCCTGCGCATCAACGGCTGGTGCCTCCAACGTGCGCCGATGCAGATCCACGCCGAGATGATCCAGATGTTCGAGTCGGAAACATTTGATATCGCCCATCTCGATCCTTGGCTGCGGTCTTTCTCCATCGCCGCAAAGTGATGCAATGAACGGAAAAACACCCAACCCACAGACACAGACGGCAATGGCAGAAGCCCGGGCGATGGCACGGAACCGGGTGCCTGAACCGGTGGAGACCACGGCAGACGTTGAGTCGCTCCCCCACTTCACCAAGCCCGCCCGCCAACGCTGGGAAGCGATCCCAACCGCCATGCGCCAACGCCTGCGATCCAACGTCTGGTGCGGGCAATGCCGTCACGGAACGACGATCATCGACTTCAGCGGAACGATCAAGGGTGGCGACTTGCTGCTGGCGGGCCAATGCGCCGAATGCCGCAGTGACGTGGCCCGAGTGATCGACAGTTCCCGCGTGTTTGCGCGGGTTCATGCGGATAGCTGCGGACTTCGCCGTCTGGCCGTCTGGCCCGTGGGAGTGACGGCCAAGAAGCGCGGCTATTTGCCGCGGAGTTCGAGCCGAGGTCGACGTTGATGTTGGTTCTTGCTCTGGATTTCTATCTCTGATGTCCTCCGGGGCGCCCGTAGGGTGCCCCCCCGGAAGGACCAGTAGCGGCATCGAGTGCAGTCGCCCGGTGTCGCGCGGGCGGATCGACGCGGCGATACTTCGGGCAGCCGAAGCAAAGCAAGCGCGGCGACGCCCCGATCCTGGCAGTCCGGACGCCGCCGCGCCCCACCCCCGGGAGCCCTGGAAGGGCTTGCTCCGCAGGCGCGTGCAGGTATTGCATCGGCCGCCCGCGGCGTCCATCGCACTTCGGCTCTTCGCCGAGGTGGCCCGATGCGCGAGGCGGGGCGGCTGTTCGTGTGCGCGCGTTGCCGCACGCAGGTCGTGCTGTGTTCGCGCTGCGATCGCGGCAACGTCTATTGCGGGCG
>JAANMX010000625.1_pt1 | contig 45871 bp, 49 predicted proteins | sample 7279681 | NCBI WGS metagenome assembly JAANMX01 (sample SAMN14094542, study PRJNA606508) | bioreactor metagenome | isolation source: A lab-scale SPAN reactor treating ammonium-rich wastewater day 351 | place: Ireland: Galway | collected 2018-01-01
TGCTGTCGCAGAAAGGGAAAAGGTGGACGACTTTTACGCCGCCCGCAGCAGCTCCATGCCGCCGCTTCCGTGGCCTAATTTCTCACCGCCGTTCTCAAAGATCAACGACCGGCATGTCAAATCAGGTTCGGGGGCAGCTGCAGAACGTTTCGTTTCAGTTGCAGGACGTTATTGTTCAGATCCAGGGCGGAACGTCCGCCTCTCGCGCTCTGGCCCAGCAGATGCCGCAACTATTGGGTGGCTTCGGCGCGCTGGGTGCAGCCCTTGGCCTTGTCGCGGGCCTTGGCATTCCGTTTGTCGCATCCCTCTTGAACATGGAGGAGGAAGCGATTGACCTTGATAAGTCGATTAAGCGCCTTGTTGAGGGACTTGAGGCGTTGCGTGAAGCGCAGCAAAACGCTGCCATCCCGGTTGACCAGTTGATTGAGAAGTATGGCGCGTTGGCTGACGAAATGGGCCGTGTGTTCCAGAATCAGTTGGCGATTGCGCGGCATGAGTTGGAGGCTGTGGGGGCGTCCATTGAAAAGGCTATCGGATCGACTGCCGAATTGACCAGTATGGTTACGAGGTTCGATAGCTTGAAACAGGCCGTTGACGCTGGCGTTATCAGCCATAGCGAGTATATTCGCATGCTGCGCGATCTGGAAGATCAGTTCGGTTTCACCGTAGCGCAGGCCCTGCAATACCAGAACTTAATGGACGGCGTTGCCAATGCTCAGGGGCCGGAACAGCAGGCCCAAGCTTGGCTTGACGTTCACGATTGGCTAGAAGCGAACCGCGTGTCTCTGGAAGCGCAAGGCGTGGCCGTTGACGACATGTTGCGGCAAACGAACGAGTTGGCGCGCGGTTACGGCGACGCTCATAAAGCCGCGTCAGATGCTACCAGCGCCGCAGAGGCCGGGGCAATCGCAACGGATAGTTGGGCGGCTGCGGCGGCGAATCTTGCCGCGAACATGGATGGTGCGGCGGCTGCGGCTAGCCGAGCGGCAGCAGCAGTTGGCGCTGCTATTGCGGCGCAGAACCGTGCGGCTGGTTTGGGCGGTCTCGGAGGGCTTGACCCTTTCTCCGCCTCATCTGGGCGTGCACTGACTGCGGTTGCCGGTGGTATGAATATTCCGCAGCAGGCCGATTTTGATCGGCAATGGCAGGAGCAAGTTAAGGCGCAGGAGGAAGCCGCGAAGGCTGCGGAAAGAGAGGCAGCGCGCAAGTCGCGCTCCAAGGGCGCGAAATCCGGCGGGCGTAAGGGGAAGGACCCTTATACTAGCGAGGATCTGATGGAATCGGCGCAGCGCGATTTGACGAACCTTGAGCGCCAGCTTGAACTCCTGGGCAAGAACACAGAGCAAGCCGAGGCCCTTCGGGCCAAGTGGCAGTTGCTGGATGAGGCGAAGCGGCGCGGCCTGACGGTTGATGAGAGCCTGACCGCTGAAATCGACCGTCAGTCGGCAGCTATCGGCAAGATGGCGGCGGAATATGAAAAGGCGGCCGAGGCGGCAGCCTTCTACGCCGACATGAACGAACAGGCGCGGGACGGGTTTATCGACGCCATCGTGGAGGGCGAGAGCCTTGCCGGCGTGCTGGGTGACGTGGCGAAGGCATTTGCGAAAGCTGCGCTGCAAGCCGCGCTGTTCGGCAAGGGGCCATTGTCAGGCGGCATGGGCGGGATACTGAGTTTCCTTCCCGGCTTCTCGTCTGGCGGCTACACGGGCGGCACAGGGCGCAATCAGGTGGCAGGCGTGGTGCATGGCGGCGAATATGTCATGTCGGCGCCTGCGGTGCAGCGGATCGGGCTTGAGAACCTTGAGGCGCTGCACAGAGGCGGATCGGTCGGTGGCAGCCAGCCGGTCGGCGGGACCGTGGATATCGTCCTGCACGCGCCCGAGGGCTTCACGGCCGAGCAAGTCAAGCAGGTGCAGGGCATCAGCGTGCAGGTCGTCACGTCCAACGCGCGCCGCCAGTCCGATCAGAAGTATCTGGCAGGGGGTGGCCGCTGATGCAGGTATCGTTCCCGTTCCCGGTCAAGCTGCAATCCTCGGTGCCGAAGCTGGAAGGGTTGCGCTTCCAGCCGTTCACGAACATCGACGGCGAGACCTTCGCCAAGCCGGCGCTGAACGGCTTCTGGCGGCTGGACATGACGGTGCTGGCCCATGACATGCAGTCGCACCTGGCGCTGTCGTCGTTCGTCACCCAGATGAGCGCGGCCGGCACCACCTGCGTCGTTCCGGTCTGCACGCAATGGCGCCCGAACGATCAGCGCGGCCGCCGGCTGACCGGTTGCGACATGGCGCCGCTCTACATGTTCGATCACGTCGGCTTCATGGGCGAGCCTTTCGACGGCTTTACCCTGCGCGCCGCCGCCGCCCATCGTGCCAGCTATATCGACGTCAACAAGCCGGCCCTGTCGCAGCTGTGGCCGGGCCATTTCATCACTCTGGGCGACCGCCTGCACCAGGTGGTCAATACCACGGCGATTGGCGAGAGCGAGACGGCGATCCGGGTTTCGATCATGCCGAACATCCGCGAAGCGCAGCCGTCCGGGGCCGTGGTGATCGTGGATCAGCTGCGGCTCAAGTGCATGTTGGAGTCCGGCGATCAGATCGGCGTCAGCACCGGCCGGTTCCGTTCCTCGGCCCTGTCGCTGGTGGAGGCGTTCTGATGCCGGACATCCACGACATCCCCGACGAGGTGCTGCGCAACGGCGTCACCGGCTGCACGATCCTGTGCCAGATGGATTTCAAGACCAACCCCAAGAACTGGTGGCTCGGCTATGGCCCGCTGACTGCTGGCGGGGTCGAATATCAGGGCACGGGCGACGTGATCCAGATCAGCGCCATGGAGCTGACCTATGGCATGAGCGCCGGCATGGTGCGCTTCACGATCCCCAATGCTTCGCCCGAGATGATCGCGCTCTGCGACAATCAGGGATCGGAGGTGAACGGGCGGCGGGTGCAGGTGCTGTATCAGCTTTTCGCAACGGATGAGCGCGACGGTGAGCACCGGGGGCGGATGATCGGCGATCCGATGAGCGTGTTCGTCGGTCGCATGAAGGACATGACGAGCACGTCCAGCGCCGACGCCCGCACCATCGAACTGGAATGCTACGGGCGCATGTCGCAGCAGGGCAAACCGCCCTATGGGCGCTGGACGCATACGGACCAGCAGCGCCGCTATCCCGGCGATACCGGGCTGGAACTGCTGACGACGCTCAAGGACAAGGCGATCACATGGGTTCCGGGGGGTTGATCAGGGCCGCCGGGATGGATGACATCCCCCGCGTCATCGACCTGATCGAGAAGCTGGCCGCGACCGTAAATGGGTTGCCGGTCGACCGGATCAAGGCTGGCGAAACGCTGGCTGGGCTGATCTGCGATCCTGCCGGCGTGGTTCTGGTCTCCGGCGCCGGGTTCGTCGCCGGCCGCCTCGGCGACACGTTCATCAGCCGGGATCTGGTGGCTTATGAGATGGGCTGGTTCGCCGAGGATCGCTCGGGTCTGCCCTTGCTGCGGGCCTTCGAGGCATGGGCGCAAAGCCGGGGGGCGGCGATGATCGCCATGTCCTGCAGCGGCGGTGCCGCGCAGCGCATCCTTGAGCGCTCGGGATATGAGGTCATGGAAATCAAGATGGTGAAGCGCGCATGATTTTCACGGCCATCAGCTATGCAGCGGGTTGGGTGGGTGGTTTCCTCGGTGCCGCCGCTGGCCTGTCTTTCTCGGCCGCCGTCACGTTCGGAACCTATTTCGGAACCGTGGCAACGGCAGCCATTGCCATCGGCATATCTCGCGCGTTGCAGCCGAAGATCAACATCCCCGTTTCGGAAATCCAGGCGGTCATCAATCAGACCGACGCGCCGCGCCGGATCTACGTTGGCAAGAACCTCACGGGCGGCATCAGGGCTTTCTTCCACACCAAATCCGGCACTCTCTATCAGTTGGTCGTCATTGGACACGGCAGGATCAACAGTTTTGCCGAGTTCTGGGTTGATGGAGAACCGGTTGCGGTATCCGGCGGCGCTGTCACCAGCACGGACAAGGCTGGGTTTATGTGGGTTGCCACTCGTGACGGATCGGGGCAGGGGGGCAATTACCCGGCGCTGTCGGATGCGTTTCCGGCGACCTGGGGCGCAAATCGCCGGTTGCAGAGTCAGGCCACCTTTCTAGTCCGCATGAAAGCGCCGGCGCCCGAGGATTTTGCGAAGATTTTCCCGAAATCCTACAATACGGCAGTGCAATGGGTGATCGAGGGGCAGAGGATATACGACCCGCGCGACGCCGCCACGGCTTACAGCGACAATGCCGCGCTGGTCATCTCGCACTACCTGACCCATGCCGATGGCTACCGGCTGGCATCGGGCGAGGTGGACTGGCCCAGCGTCGAGGCCATGGTAGACGTGTCCGACCTGCCGATCCCCCAGAAGGCCGGGGGCACGGCGCCGAACCTGCGGCTCTGGGGCTACTGGACGCTGGACGAAGGCCCGGTCGATGTGCTGGACCGCATGCATGCCAGCAGCGGCATCCGGGCCTATGAGACGCAGGACGGCAAGATCGGCCTGATCGGAGGCGGTTTCGGCACCCCGGCCACCACGCTGACGGCCAAGGACATTTCGTCCATCGTGACCAAGGAGGCCATCAACGAGCGCGAGGGCTATAACGTCCTGGTGCCGTTTTTCCTGTCCGAGGACCAGAAGTTCACCGTCACGGAGTTGGAACCTTGGCGGGATGAGGATCGGCTGGCCGAGGAAGGCGAGGTATCGGCCGAATACCGCATGGAGATGTGCCCGAACCAGTCGCAGGCGCGCAGGCTGGCGAAAAAGCAGATCCACGACGACAACCGCGCCAAGGTCGAAATCGTCACCAACCTTGTCGGCCTGAAGGCGCGCTATCCGCGCTTTGCAGGCCAGCGTCATACGATCCTGCTGGACTATCGCCCCGAGGATGGCAGCGGCCGGCAGATCGTCGGGGAATACGAGGTGCTGAACCATCAGTTCGATCCGATCAATCTCGAATGCCGGATCGAACTGGCAAAGGTGGATCGCGCATCGGAGGCATGGGACCCCGAGGAAGAGGGTGATCTGATCGTCCCGCCGCCGACCCCGGAACTGGACGGCCCGCCGGAACTGGACGCGGTGGTGACGCAACGGATCATCAACACGACCGGCACGACGGCGCAGGCGGTGATCGAGGTTGCCGCGGTCCCGATCCCCGACAGGGACGATCTGGAAGTGCAGGCCGAATACAGCATGGTTTCTCCGGAGGCGGGTTACTGGCAGCGAATGGTTTCGTCCGGGATGATCGCGACATCTCCGGCAATCAGTGATCGCGCCATCTATGCTGTGCGCGCCCGCTGGACCGGCTTGTTTGAGGGTGTCGATGACTGGGAAGATCTTGGCAGCATCACCATCCAGGTTGATGCCACGCCGCCGGGCCAGCCGTCCGAGCTGATCCCATCGAACGGCTCGGGCTATGTCCACCTCTCGTGGCGCAATCCCGCCGGCGCTTTTGCCAGCATCCGCGTCTATCGCAACGGGACGAATGATTTCGGCACTGCGACCATGATCGGCTCGACGGGCGGCGTATCGGGGCAGATCAGCGAATATCAGGACGACGCGATCAGCCCGGCGACGACCTATTACTATTGGGTCGTCGCTGCCAACGTCAGCAGCGTCGAGGGCACGCCGGCTGGCCCGGCGAGCATCACCACCCCCTGACACTGACCAAAAATCACTGACCGACAGGCTCGCTCCGGCGGGCCTTTTTCTTTTGGGAGGGGCCATGCCTTTCATCGACGACGTCAATCGCCTGCTGCGCGACCATGAGGGCTATACGGGGGACGGGCAGGGTGGTGTTGGGCCCCTGCCGGTGGGCGACAGGTCCACCGCGCGCCGGGCAGTCTGGAAGCGCGACCTGCGCGAGCTGCTTATCACCTTGGCGCAGACCATGGGCGATCCGTCGGCATTGCAGGACATCCTGGACGAGTTGGACGGCAAGGCCGACCTCGCCAACAGCGGCCGGTTTTTCACGAGCCGCGCCGCGGCGGTGAGCATCGGCCAGTCGGCCCTGCCGGGCACCCTGGGTCTGATCATGACCGTCGAGGATGGCTGGCTCGCGGTGCGCAGCTTCAGCAATGCTTCTGATGATCCTCTGTTCGAGACGCAGCCCAGCTGGGGTGTGGCGCTGCGGGCGCCGAACGCCGCCACCCTGGCCGGTGCCCTGAACGTGGCTTCGGTGATCCCGCTGATCAATATCGGCGGGACCGGGAACGCCATCACTGCCGATCTGGCCGTCAACGCCGTAGCAGCCGGCGCGTCGGTTACCGCCAGCACCTCGGTGCGCTACGTCCCGGCCGCGACGAACAGCAACGACACCGAAACGGATGTGACGCTGTTCGTGACCGGCGATGAGCCGCGTATCGTCCGCACCGAGGATGGCATGCGCCTTCCAGCGGGCTATTTCGTCGCCGGTCGGGCCTATACCCTAGACCGTCGCGGAACGATTTGGCGGGTATCGTCGGGCGGCGTGAGCCGGGCTGAACTGACGGCAAAGGCTGGAGCGAACACTGTTGCCAATGCCCTAAACATCTCCGGTGTCATTCCGTTGAGCAATGTGGCCGGGAGCGCCAATGAGATTACGGCGGACCTCGCGCCAAATGCCGTTTTGGCCGGCGTCTCGGTGGTCTTGGGTACGACTGTCATGCTGATCCCGGCCTCTACAAACACAGGGCCGGTCACGTTGTTCGTCGCTGGCGATCAGGTGCGCGGCGTCTATGATCCCGACGGCCAGCCGCTGCCGGCCGGTTATTTCAAGCCGGGGCGTGGCCATACCCTGACCCGATATGACGGCGGTGCATGGAGAGTCCTGGGCGGCACAGTCGATCCGAAGGACATGACTGCCGTCCTTGGGGGCAAGGCCGATCTGGAAAACAGCGGTAAGATTTTCACATCTCGAGGGGATGCAGTCGCGGCTGGACAGTCAAAACTTCCGGCATCCTTGCGCAGCATCATTACGATGAACGGTCCCTGGATGTATATCCGCACGCCGGCATCTACGGACGATCAGCTTTTTTCAACGGCGCCCTATTGGGGTATCCATCAAGTCCACAATATGACTTGGCCCATCGTGAACGGGGCGATTCCTCGCCTCAACACGGCGTCGGTTGCGTCCGGGCCCTATCAGGCGTCTTTTCCTGCCTCCGAAAGCCGCTGGCTTCGCGGCGGAGACCTAACCCCGAAAAGCAAAGTGGAGTTTATCCCGAACCGGAACAGCCCGGCGAACCCGTCGATCATCATCGATGGCGATATCGAGCGATCGATCCTGTCCAGCACGGGTGCGCCCCTCCCGGCGGGGGCGATGCGGGCGCAAAAATCCTACATCCTGAACCGCAGGGGTGATGCGTGGCGGCTGATGTTCGACGATCAGGTCGCCGTGCCTGACGACCTGGTGGAACGCCTGGGGGCGTTGGAAACTGGACTGACTGCTGAGGCGCAGAGCCGCGCGGCTGGAGATCAGGCCGAGTCCGCGGCACGGCAGGTTGCCGTCGCGGCGCTACAAGACGATGTGAATGATCTGCGCACAGATGTCGATGCTCTGGTCAGCGGTACCCGGGTGGTGGGCGATTGGGACGCGTCCTCGGGCGCCTTCCCGACCGCGCGCCCCGACGCTGCCCCGGTGCAGGCCGGCGACCAATGGACCGTAGCCGGTGGCGGCGCTGTGGATGGCATAGCCTTCGCTCCAGGTGACCTTCTGATCGCGCTGGTGGACGGCGGGGGTGCGGCCTATGCCGGCACCTGGAGCCGCCGCATAGGAACGGCTACGCAGGCTGATCAGGTCAGCACCTCGGAAATCGGCGTCACGGTGCAGGGCTGGCTGGACTATGCCGGCCGGCTCTATACCTCGCGCGGCGCAGTGATCAGCAGCAGCGTCCCAGCGCCGGTGCAGGTGCTGCAATGGCAGGACGATGCCCTGGTGCTGGAGGTGGCGCGCACCACCGATCCCAGCGCGGCCTGCCTGGCCACCAATGGCGGCGCGGTCATGTGGGCGCCGAAAGGGCGCCCCACGCCACTGCATTTCGGGGCGATCGGGGACGGGCAGACGGATGACACTGTTGCGGTCCAGGCGTGGATCGACTTCCTGCGGGCATTTTCGTGCAACGGGTGGCTGCCCGGCGGCTATGCGTTCAGGGTGTCGGCTATCGATGCGCATCCGACCGCACCATACTCTATCACAGGTGATGGCGAGCGGGCATCGGTGATCGTGATCATGAACCCCGACCGTGCCGGTATCGGGTTCAACCTCAGTCACCCTGCGACGCCCAGTACGAGGGGTTCCGCCGTTGTTCTTCGCAGCTTCGGAATCGAGGTTGCTGCCGGAAACAAGGCCAAAGCGATGTCCCATCGATATTCGTCTGACCTTAAGATGCGGCAAATCCGATTTGGTCGGCAGCCGGGGAACGCTGCAGAAGTCCAGGTGACAATGCTGGAGATCGAGAAGCCGTGGAACGTCGATATCTCGGAAATTTCGTTGTGGTCAGGCGGGGTGAACTTCCCGGCGCATGTGATCCCAGAGACGTTGCGTTTCACGATATCGGCCGGTAGCGACGTGCTGTCTACGAGCGATGGCTCGAATTTCTTCACCGGCGATATGGTGGGCGACTTCATTACCCTATCCACCAATTCGGCTTCGATCCCGCAATGCTTCAGGGTCATCAACTTCTTCGACGCGACACAGGTTCAGGTCGATGTCGTGGCGCAACGGCCCTTCACTGCCGCGCCGGGCTTCTTTGGCGGGGTCAGGGGGTCTATGGAGGCGGGTAGCAACATCTTGACCATCCAGCGCGCTGCGCTGACTGCCGATGATGTCGGCCGCAAGGTCTATGTGCATGGGGCCTATCTGCAGGATGGCCGGGCATGGCCGTTGCCGGCCCGTGTTACCGCGGTTAACGGGACCGAGATCGTGCTGGACGCGGTCGCAACGCTTGACGTCGAAATGACCGAGCTAGTTTTTGACCCGGCCGTGGATTTCGGAGATTACGACTATTCGACCAGCCAAAAGGCCAACGATTTCAAGTTCCGGGACCTGCATGTTGAGCGCCATCAGGGTACGGGCCTTGTGGTGACCGGGGTCGGTGCGTCCGGGTCGGATGTGAAACTGCATGGCAACCCTCCAGAAGAATCGGTTATCAGGTCCACCAATATCCAGATGTATGCCTATGACTGGTACGGTCATATCGACGGCGGCTTCGAACAGCAGGTCGGTGGAAACCGCAAGGGCCGCATCCTCATGACTGCGATGGATGCGGCAACCAGCCTCGGTTACTTCGAGACTATCGCGATTCATGACGCGCCCACCGTCTGCCTCGATCTCTGCGCCGCCGGTGCGATGGTCGATATCACGGGCATCAAGGCCAAGGGGTCCGGCGCCAGCACGAGGTTGCTGCGCGGTGTCACCAAAGTGATCGGGGATGGCCTGATCCGGTGCGGATTCGTCAGCGCAAAGGACGTTCCAGCCATCCATAGCATCGGCTACTCGATGGGGGCCTATACAGTCTCGACCCTGCCCGACCCGTCGAGCGAACTCGGCCCGATCATCGTCATGGATGCACCCGGGCCGGTGATGGCGTTCTCGAACGGCACCAGCTGGTTGCGCTGCAGCGATCTGGGCGTGATTGCATGATCTGAGCCTGCGGCCGGCCGGGTGGCATTGACGCCGATCCGCCCGGCTGCAATGAATGCCTCCGCTAAGAAGAGGGTAGAGATGCAGGACATTTGCATTATCGGGGGATCGAATAGCCTGCTGCGCAACGGCTGGTCGACGCATTTCAGGGAAATTTGTCAAGACAGGTTCAGAATCACAAACCTCTCCATCGGCGCCGCAACTTCCCTTATGGGAATATTCCGCTTGCTCAGGGAGGGAGATGTCCCGGACGATTCTACGGTCATATGGGAATATGCCTTGAATGAATCAAACCATTTCAGGTCTGGGCAATCCCTTGAAAGTTTGATGCATCACCTTGACTGGTTTATGGAGATAGCGCGGCGGCGACGTATTCGAGTGCTGCCCGTGATCTTCTGGACGCGACCAGAGCATTTGTCGGGCGGAAAAAGCGAGTATCGCATTGCGCTGCAAGAAAGGTTGCTTAGCCACGGTCTTTCTTCTATCGATGCGTGGCGCCCGCTTGAGGATTTTGCAACCAATCAGGGGGCGGACATCGCGTCTCTATTCTCCGACAACATGCATTATTCCGTGGACAATACATTCTTGCGCGGAATAGCCGAGATGGTGGTGGATCGCATGCCGAATGCTTCAGTTCCCAAGCCTGCGGAGAGGCTTAAAGAGAGGTCGTTGAAGCTATGCGCTCCATCCGGAGAATCGGATCAGTTCAAAAATAGCATTATCCAGGCGGACACATTCCCAATGGATTCAGGAGAAATGATCGTAGATGTTGAGGGAAGGCTCCTAGCGTCATTTGTCATCGCCGCAAAAGATGCCGGCGCCATTTCGGTATCATCGGATGAGCGCCTGATTGGGGTTTACTCTCTGCAATCGCCTCCGGATATCAAGCCGCCGGCTAAGATATTAAAGCATATCGTGCATTGGAGATCGGAGAATGACCTGCGCGACATTAAGGGGAGCCTGACGATATCAGGATGTAATCCTGTGGAAAAGCCGATCACGCAGAATATGTTTTCTTGGCGCGGGCCACTCTCTGACCGGCCGAGGATGGATGCATATATCTGTGCCCTGATTGAACAAAAATAATAGTCACAAACAGACCCAGTGCAAAGCCCGCCGAAGGCGGGCTTTTTCATGCGCCGCTGGCGCGCAAACATGGAGACGGGGAGATGGGTATCGTGCCGTCGGTAGATAACAGGATAAGCGCGGGTAACATGCTTGTCGCGCTTGGGATGATCGTCAGTGTCGCGGTTGCGTGGGGCAACCTGTCTGGGCGATCTGACAATATGGCGGCTGAGCTTTCGGCGGTCAGGGCGATGGCGGCCGCCAATGAGGCGCGCATCCGGGCGCTGGAGACGGCGACCGCCCGTCAAGATGAGCGGATGGTGCTGATCCTCGACAGCCTGCGAAAGATCGAATCGAGGATCGAGCGCGGGGCGCATCCGTAGGCGCCGTCATCAGTTCCCGTCAACCGTGACGCCCAGCTCGGCTGCCAGCCCCTCCAGCGCGGCGATGGTCGCGTCGTAGCTGTTCCCGGCCTTCGGGAACCGCGCCTTGCGGCCGCGATACCAGCGCAGCCATTTCGGCAGCTCGTCCAGAGGATAGGTTGCCGACCAGATCTCGCCGGTCAGGGTGAAGGTGGTGTCGTCATGCGTCGCTTTCATGGCGGCGTTTTGCGACTGCCCGCCGCCGGCTTCAACCCCATCCGACCGCCCCGCCTCGCGCGGGGTTTTTTCATGGAGAAACGACATGACAGCAGTCATGAACGCGGTGCGCGCGCGGCAAGCGCGCTGCGCCGCCCTGGGCTTTTGGCCCGGACCCATCGACGGAATCGACGGGCCGCGCACCCGCGCCGCCTATGCTGCCGCCATCGAGGCGCAGCGGGAGCGCGGCGTGCCGTTCCAGCACCCGACCGGGATCACGCGCATCCACTGGCACTGGACCGCGGGCGGCTACAGCCCGAATGCCGTGGACCTGCGGTCGTATCACGCGCTGATCGATGGCGAGGGCAAGATTCGCTGGCCGGTCGATCCGACCACCTCGCGCTCGCACACCCTCAACGCCAACGGCGGCGCTATCGGGCTGTCGATCTGTGCCATGGCCGGGGCCCAAGAGCGGCCGTTTGCCTGGGGCAAGGCGCCGATCACGCCGGCGCAGGTCTCGGCTCTCGCGCGCGAGACGGCGCGGCTGTGCCGGACCTATGACATCCCGGTCTCGCGCTGGTCCACGCTGTCGCATGCCGAGGTGCAGCCCACGCTCGGCGTGGTGCAGCGCAGCAAGTGGGACATCACCGTGCTGCCGGGCATGTCGGCGCCGGACGATCCGATCACCGTCGGCGACCGCCTGCGCGACCTGGTCGCGCGCGAGCTTTCCACCTACTGAGGAGCATCATCATCATGCAGACCATCATCAACGCGGCCGCGCCGCATCTCCTCGAACTGATCGGCCTCGCGATCACCGCCATCATCGGCTGGGGCGTGAGGCAGGCCAGCAAGCGATGGGGCATCGAGGTCGAGGCGAAGCACCGCGAGGCGCTCCATTGGGCCCTTTTCACCGGCGCCCAGCTTGCGCTTGAGCGCAGGCTGACCGGGAAGGCAGCCCTCGACCTGATCCTCGCCTATGCTCGCAGAAGCGTCCCCGACGCGATCATCAATCTGCAGCCGGCGCCCGAGGTGCTGACCGATCTCGCCAAGGCCAAGCTGGAGCAGGTCGCGGCCGAGAAGGTCAAGGAGGCGAGCAGCGCGGCCGTCGACAAGCTGGCCGACGCCCTGCGCCGAGCGGGCGCCGCCTGACCGTGCCGATCCTAATCCTCATGGTGGTGGCAGCAATGGCCGCCGCCGCGGTGATCACCATGCAGGCTGCTGGCCTTTGGATTGACCGCCGCACCGCATAGCGCTTACGCCCCCGTCCCGGTTCGCCCGGGGCGGGGGCTTTTTTTGCGTTTCAGGCACCTGATCATGCACGCTACCATCGTAGGACTGACGATTCGGAGGCCGCCCCCTTTGTGCAACCAGTATGTCCCGCCCGAGAGCTATGACGAATTCCGCCGAGTGTATGACTATGAGGTCGAGAACCTGACCGGCAACGAACCGTGGTTCGATGAGGCGTTCCCGGATCGGACGTTGCCTATCGTGCGCAAGGGTGGGGCCGGGCTTCAGTTGGTCAAGGCGCGCTGGGGCATGCCGTCGCCGCCGCGATACCTGAGCAAGTCCGGACGCGACGCCGGTGTGACCAACATCCGCAACGTGGGCAGCCCCCATTGGCGCCGCTGGCTCGGCATCGAACATCGGTGTCTTGTCCCGGTCAAGCGGTTCGCCGAACCGGGCCCGGACGGACGCCCAGTCTGGTTCGAAAGCGCCGACGGCCGTCCCATGATGTTCGCCGGGATCTGCGTTGATGGATGGGTCAGCATCCGCAAGGTCCGCGACGGTGAGACCGAGGATGACCTGTTCGGTTTCCTCACCACCGAGCCGAATGCCGAGGTCGGGGCAGTCCATCCCAAGGCCATGCCGGTGATCCTGCGCACGTGCGAGGAATGGGACGCATGGCTCAACCTGCCTTGGGACGAGGTTCGCCATATGCAGCGGCCGCTGCCGGACGGTGCGCTGCGGATTGTGGCTTAACCCCGCTCAAAGAACCCCGGATGCGGCCGGTTGATCCCGAACTGGATCGTCCCGGGGCCGAAGCGCTGGTTGATGAAGTCCGCCGCCGCCGATGCGCGCTCGCCCAGGGTTCGCTCGGCCGGTGCGACCGGCAACAGGAGGTCGCCGGTGCGCGAGTTCAGATGATCCACGTCGCCCAGATGCACGCCGATGCTCAGCAGCTGCGTGCCGCGGATCTCCGGCCATGCCCGGCGCCAGAGCGCCCGGTTCATCCGCATGAATTCCAGAGTGTCTTGCGTCGGGGCGCAGCGCATAGATCGCGCCCACGGATAGCGGCCTAGTGGTGACAGGTGCAGGCTGAAGCTGCCAGCGACGCGCCCGTCGCGCCGCAGCCGCGCCGATGCTTTTTCCAGCAGCCAGCGCGAAACCAGATAGGCCTCGGCCGGCGCCCGGAACTCGGGCGCCAACACCTTGCTGTTGCCGAACCCGCCGCGCCGCGTCTTGACCAGCGGGATCGGTTCGCCCTGAAGCGCCCGTACGAACCGCTCGCCCTCGACGCTGCGCCAGATGGCGCGGGCGTGGCGCGGATCGAGGCGGCAAAGCGACACGACGTCCCGCACGCCGGCCCGCTCTAGCCGGGCGCGCATCGAGCGCGAGATGCCCGGCAGATCGTCCAGGGTGAGGTGCGCGATGCGGTCGGGCATGTTGTCCCGGCCGAGGTGCTGGCAGCCGTTCGGTTTCTCAAGCTTCCCGGCGATTTTGGCCAGCAGGTGATTCGGCCCGATCCCGGCCGAGAACCGCAGGCATTCGCCGACCTCGGCCGCCACCGCGGCCTTGAGCCGCGCGACCAGTGCGCGGGCCCCATCCAATTCGGTGGCATCACCTGATAGAACGATCTGGAATTCGTCCACCGAGCGGATGCGCTCCAGCTCGGCATAACGGTCCAGCACCGCCGCGACACGCAGGTTGAACCGGACGTAGAGCCTGTGGCGCGAGGGCAAGAACACGATGCCAGGGCACAGCCGCCGCGCATCAGGCACGCTGGTGCCCGTCTTTACGCCGTGAGCCTTGGCCTCATAGCTGGCCGCGACGCAGCACCCCTTCTCGTTCTCCATGGCGGTGATCGCCACCGGCCGACCGCGAATCGCGGGGTTCAGCTGCTGCTCGACGCTCGCGAAGAAGCTGTTCATGTCGATGTATAGCGTGCGGAACGGTCCCATTCCTCAAGATCCTGCGGATGTTCATCGGGCCATTAATGTTCTATTTATGTTCTCATCTGGCAAGAGGACGAAATGGACAGGAAACAGCAGCTCAGCAACGTGTCATTCGGGGGCGCTTGGTCGGAGCAGATCGCCGACGACGAGGCGCTGGCGCTGGCCGTGGCGCGCCTTGATGGCGCCGTCATCGACACCATGGCCGTGGATCTGCGCGGTGATCCCGAACTGGAGGAGGCGCTCGCGCGCGCCGCCGCGTCGCATCCGAAGGGGGTGATGCTGGTCAAGGCTTGGGGCAGGGCGCTTGCAATGCCCAACCCCGACCTCCGCTCGGCCGAACTGAAACGGATTGCAACCGCGCTGCGGGTGGGTATTGGCGCCCGACTGCCAGCGCACGACAAGGGGGAATGACGATGGGTTTAAGACCATTGAACTGCAGACTTATGGTCTACGGCACAACGCCTGAACAGCTGATCGCCGATGAGATCGGTATCGTTATTCCGGGAAGCGAGGTTAAGGGGATCCGCCATTTCGGCCTGGACCGCTGGATGGTCGATGTGCGTAAGACACGGCATGAGAAACCTGTGACAGTGTGGGTGAAAACGAGCGTCGTGGACGACACATTTCTTCAGATCCAGCTTGTCGACCAGCCGTCGCTTGCCGGGCTTTGAATTATTGATCTCAAGGGAAAGCCCCGCAGAGGTCGGGGCTTTGCGCTTGCGGATCGTGGTGTTGCCCCCTCCTAAAGGCATCTCCGGTGATGCGGGGCGGCGCGGTGTTTTCGTGGGACAGCGGGCGCCCTAACCGATTGAAAACTCCTGTCCCGCTCTCGTGGGTCAATGGGTCAACTTGCGATAATAATATCAATGGGTTCCATTAATTATTGGACGCCCTCCGGGCCTACCACCCCCCTTTTCCCTTCGTCCTGAAATCGCCCTGTCCATCGACAAGGCGGCCGCCCGTCATCCCCCGCCTGCGCCCAGCCGTTTCAGACGCCGCGTCGGTCCAGGAAGCCTGCCAGCACATCGGACAGGCGCTCGGCCCAAAGCTGCTGGCCCGCCGCATCGGCGATCAGGTCGTTCCTGACCTCGATCAGCACGTTCGGGCGGCCATGCGCCAGCGCATGGCGGTCGATGGAATCGCCGTCGAGATGGCCGGAATAGGGCTCGTTCTCGCCGGTGATCCAGCCCAGGTCGCGGCATTCGCGCACCAGCGCCGGGCCGAGCCGCTTGTCGCGATGCGAATAAAGCACCCCCACCGCCCAGGGCCGGCGCGGCCGGCCGCGCAATTGCCGGGTAAAGCTGTGGATCGCGCAGATCGCCCGGCGCGGATGCTTTGCCGCCAGCCGGGCATAGGCCGCGTGATAGGGGCGGTAGAGCCGCTCGAGCCGCCTTTCGCGCTCGGCCGCGTCGATATGGCGGTTGGCGGGAATCACCGTGCCGTCATAGATGCGCATCACCAGCGTCGGGTCGTCCTCGCCCCGGTTCGGGTCGATCACCAGCCGCGAGAAATCCGACAGGATCGCCGGCGCGTCCAGCCGCTCGGCCAGCGCGCGCGTCAGCCCCGCCGCGCCCACGTCATAGGCGATGTGGCGCGCCATGTCCTCGGGCGCGATGCCCAGCTCGCCGCCGCCGATCCAGCCCGGCACGCGGTTCGTCGCATGGTCGCAGGTGATCAGCCAGCGCGAGGGCCGGTCCTCTCCGATCGTTGAATAGGGCTGTGCCGTCATCCGTCCGTCGCCTTTCCGCTGCAAGGTTTAGGCAATCGCCGGACCAAGCACCAGTTGCCGCAAGCGCTCCGATAGGCCATAACAGCGGCGACGATAGCGCAAACATGCACGGAGAGACGGATGAGACGGCATCGCAAGGTCAAGATCGTGGCAACCCTGGGCCCCGCATCCAGCGATTTCGCCACCATCCGAGCCCTTTTCGAGGCCGGCGCGGACGTGTTTCGCCTGAACATGAGCCACGGCACGCATGAGGAACAGCGCGCCCGCTATGACATCATCCGCCGGGTCGAGGCCGAATCAGGCCGCCCCATCGCCGTGCTGGCCGACCTGCAAGGGCCCAAGCTGCGCGTCGGCACCTTCGCCGACGGCCCGCACGACCTGGCCGACGGGCAGGCCTTCCGCTTCGACCTGGACCCCGCGCCGGGCGATGCCAGCCGCGTCCAATTGCCGCATCCCGAGATCTTTGCCGCGCTGGAGCCCGGCGCCGAGCTTCTGGTCAACGACGGCAAGATCCGCCTGCGGGTCGAGGCCTGCGGCGCCGATTTCGCCGATTGCACGGTGACGGCGGGGGGCGCGATCTCGAACCGCAAGGGCGTGAACGTGCCCGACGTGGTGCTGCCGCTGGCGGCGCTGTCGGACAAGGACCGCGACGACCTGGAATTCGCCTGCGCGATGGGCGTGGACTGGCTGGCGCTGAGCTTCGTGCAGCGTCCCGAGGACGTGATCGAGGCGCGCGAGCTGACCAAGGGCCGCGCCGTCATCCTGTCCAAGATCGAAAAGCCCGCCGCCGTGCGTGCGTTTTCCGAGATCCTCAAGGTCTCGGACGGGATCATGGTGGCGCGGGGCGACCTGGGGGTCGAACTGCCGGTCCATTCCGTGCCGCCGATCCAGAAGCGGCTGGTGCGCGCCTGCCGCTCGGCGGCAAAGCCGGTGATCGTCGCCACGCAGATGCTGGAATCGATGATCGAAAGCCCGATGCCGACCCGCGCCGAGGTCTCGGACGTGGCCACCGCCATCTACGAGGGCGCCGATGCGGTGATGCTCTCGGCCGAAAGCGCCGCCGGGGCCTATCCGGTCGAGGCGGTCGCGACCATGGACAACGTTGCCCGCTCGGTCGAAAGCGATCCGACCTATCGCGACATCATCGAAAGCTCGCGCAGCGCCAAGCGCCAGACCGTGGCCGATGCCATCGTCGCCGCGGCGCGCGAGATCGCCGAGACCACCGACATCTCCTGCATCTGCGCCTTCACCCAGTCGGGCACCACCGCCAGCCTGACCGCGCGCGAGCGGCCGCGGGTGCCGATCGTCGCCATGTCCTCGGAACAGGACACGCTGCGCCGGCTGTGCCTGACCTGGGGCACGCATTGCGTGCAGACCCCCTCGCTCGAGCGCTTCAAGCAGGCGGTGGTCAATGCGGCCAAGGCGGCGCGGGATTTCGGCTTTGCCGACGAGACGAACCAGATCGTCGTCATGGCCGGCGTGCCCTTCAACGTGCCCGGCACCACCAACATCCTGCGCATCGCGCCATGCGACGAGCGCTTGATCTATCGTACCGATCCAGAATAAGGCGCGGGTTCAAAGAGATCCGCAACGGAAAGGTAATCCGATGATCGACATCCTGCTGCTGGCCGGCGTGGCGCTTTGCGTTCTTTCGGTCCTCATGGCCATCGTGTCGGTGGCCCGCACGCAGGCCCCCCGCGGTGCCGCCATCCTGCTGGTGCTGGGCCTTGCGATGCTTCTGGCCGGGGGGTGGCTGGACCAGCGGCCCTTCGGCGTGCAGTCCCTGCAGGAAAGCTGGCAGCGGCTGGTGAACGGGCAGGTGACGACGGGCACCGATCCGGTGACCGCCCCCGCCCCCGCGCCCGAGGCCCCGGCCGAGGAGGCGCCGGCGGAAACCCCGGCCACCGATGCGCCCGCGAGCCCGGCGGTTGAGACCCCCGCTGCCGAGACCCCTGCGGTCGAAGCGCCCGAAGCGGATGCGCCCGAGGCTGCGGCCCCTGCGGCGGAAGAACCCGCCGCCGAAGAGCCTGCTGCCGAAGAGCCTGCTGCTGAAGCCCCCGCCGCCGATGCCGCCGCCCCGGATGCGGGCGAGGGCGAGGGCGAGGGCGAGGGCGAGGCGCAGGCTCCGGCCGAGGGCCAATAGCCCTTGCCAATCCGCGCGTGCCCGCTTATAGGGCACGCTTCCACCCACGCGGCCGGCCGATGGCATTGCCGAGTCGCGTGTTCACTCTGACCGCAAGGAGAGTAAAATGCCGAAGATGAAGACGAAAGCGGCCGCCAAGAAGCGGTTCTCGATGACGGCCTCGGGCAAGGTCAAGGCCGGCCCGGCCGGCAAGCGCCACGGCATGATCAAGCGCTCGACGAAATTCATCCGCGATGTGACCGGGACCATGATCCTGTCCGATGCGGACGCGAAGATCGTCAAGAAATACATGCCCTACAACCGCTAAGGAGAACCGGACATGGCACGAGTCAAATCGGGTAAGATCACCCACGCCCGCCACAAAAAGGTTCTGGACGCGGCGAAAGGCTATTACGGCAACCGTTCGCGGAATTTTCGCACTGCGACCCAGGCCGTGGACAAGGCCAACCAGTATGCGACCCGCGACCGCAAGACCCGCAAGCGCAACTTCCGCGCGCTGTGGATCCAGCGCATCAACGCCGCCGTCCGCGCCGTCGATGCCGAGATGACCTATTCGCGCTTCATCGCCGCGCTGGCGAAAGCGGGCATCGAGGTGGACCGCAAGGTCCTGGCCGACTTGGCCGTCCACGAGCCCGAGGCCTTTGCGGCCGTCGTCGCGCAGGCGAAAGACGCCGCCTGAGTCGGGGCGAGAGGATGAAACGGATGAAACCCGCGCTGCTTCCGGCGCGGGTTTTTTCGCGGCCGGACCATGGGGGGCGAGGGGGGCTTTGCCCCCACGCCGGGCCGGCCCCTCGATGGGGCCGGCCCGGCGTTCCCCCAGGATATTTGGGCACGAAAGAAGCCGGGGGTCGTGACCTTTTCGGCGGAGGCCGGCGCTGATGTCCCCGGATCTGTCTTCCCCGCGCTATCCCGTTCGCGTGCCCTTGCAGCGCAAGCCGATCGGGGTGATCGCCAGCGCCCTGGCCGCGCGGCGCAACGTGCTGGAGCTGATCCCCGAGATCGCCACCCGCCAGCCCATGGTTTCCGGGCGGACGGGCGCGCGCTGGCACATGGTCATGGACCCCGAGGCATTGCGCCGCGTGCTGAAGGACCGGGTCGAGGATTATCCGAAATCGCTGGTCACCCGGCTGATCCTGGAGCCCGCCATCGGCAATTCGCTGTTCGTGGCCGAGGGCGCGCATTGGCGCTGGCAGCGCCTGGCCGCGGCACCCGCCTTTTCCCAGCGCCATGTCGAGGCGCTGGCCCCGGTGATGACCGCCGCCGCCGAGGCCTGCGTGCGCCGGCTGGCGGCGGCGTCGGGGCGGGTCGAGATCTTTTCCGAGACCGCCGCCGCGACCTTCGAGGTGATCTCGGACGTGACCTTTTCCGGCGACGAGGGTTTCGACCGCGACGCGGTGCATCGGGCGATCGACGCCTATATCGCCGGCGCGGCGCGGGTTTCGGTATTCGACGTTCTTGGCCTGCCCGGCTGGATTCCGCGGCCGGGGCGGTTGTTCTCGGGCAATGACCTGCGGCGGATGAAGCGCCTGGCCGACCAGGCGATCCGGCTGCGCGCCCGGTCCGGCCCGCATCCGGTGCCGGACCTGCTGGACCTGTTGCGGGCAGGGGTGGACCCCGAGACCCGGCGCCGCATGAGCACGCCCGAGCTGCGCGACAACCTGCTGACCTTCATCGTCGCGGGGCACGAGACCACGGCGCTGGCCCTTGCCTGGGCGCTTTACCTGCTGGCCTTCGATGCGGAGGTCCAGCACCGCGCCGCCATCGAGGCGGTCGCGGTGCTGGGCGGTCGCGCCGCGACCGCCGCCGACCTGCCGCGCCTGACCTATATCCGCCAGGTGGTCGAGGAGGCGCTGCGGCTTTATCCCCCCGCCGCCTTCCTGTCGCGCACCGCGCGCACTGCCGACGTCCTGGGCGGGCGCGAGGTGCGGCGGGGCGACACGGTCATGCTGCCGATCTATGCGCTGCATCGCCACCGCCTGCTTTGGGATGATCCCGACCGTTTCGACCCCGAGCGCTTCGCGCCCGGCGTGACCCGCGACCGCTATGCCTTCCTGCCCTTCGGCGCCGGTCCCCGGATCTGCATCGGCGCCAGCTTCGCCATGCAGGAGGCGGTGATCATCCTGGCCACGCTGGTCGCCCGCTTCCGCTTTGCGCTGACCGAGCGCCAGCCGCAGCCGCGCATGATCCTGACCCTGCGGCCGCATGGCGGGCTTTGGCTGCAGGTCGCGGAACGCTCTTGAAAGCCCGCGCGGGCCGGGCCAAAGTCGCGCCATGATCACCATCTATCACAAGCCGACCTGCTCGACCTCGCGCAAGGTCCTGCAGATGATCCGCGACGCCGGGCATGAGCCCGAGATCGTCGACTATGCCCGCGCGGGCTGGAGCCGCGGCCAGCTTCTGGGCCTGTTCGCCGCCGCCGACGTGACGCCGCGCCAGGCCTTGCGCGTCAAGGGCACCGATGCCGAGGCCCGCGGCCTGCTGGACGCCGGCGACGCCGATATCCTGGCCGCCATGGTCGAGAACCCGCTGCTGGTCGAGCGTCCCTTCGTCTGCGGCCCCGGCGGGGTGCGGCTGTGCCGCCCGGCCGAGCGGGTGGCGGAAACCTTCGCCCGCTGAGGCTTTTCCCTGCGGCGTCCGCGTGCTAATCGGCGCGGGCAAACCGCAAGGAAAGCCGCCCATGTCCGACCAGTCCGACCTGACCACCCTTCGCCAGTCCTATCTCGACCGCATCTCGACCGCCGCCGACAGCGACGCGCTGGAGCAGGTGCGCCTGGCCGCCCTTGGCAAGAAGGGCGAGATCAGCGGCATGATGAAGGAGCTGGGCCGGATGACGCCCGAGGAGCGCCAGACCACCGGCGCCGCCCTGAACCGCCTGAAGGACGAGATCGACGCCGCCCTGCGCGCCCGCAAGCAGGGGCTGGAGGATGCGGCGCTGGATGCGCGGTTGAAGCAGGAATGGCTGGACGTGACCCTACCCGGACGGCCGCGTCCGCAGGGCACTATCCACCCGATCAGCCAGGTGACCGAGGAGGTCACGGCGATCTTTGCCGACATGGGCTTCCGCGTGGCCGAGGGTCCGCAGATCGAAAGCGACTGGTTCAACTTCGACGCGCTGAACATCCCGCCCGAGCATCCCGCCCGGCAGGAGCATGACACTTTCTTCATGGCGCGCTCTGCCGACGACCCGCGCCCGCCGCATGTGCTGCGCACCCATACCTCGCCTGTGCAGATCCGCGCCATGCAGGCGACCGGCGCGCCGATCCGGGTGATCTGCCCCGGCCGCGTCTATCGCATGGACATGGACCAGACCCATACGCCGATGTTCCACCAGGTCGAGGGGCTGGCGCTGGGCAAGGACATCTCGATGGCGAACCTGAAATGGACGCTGGAGGAGTTCTGCCGCGCCTTCTTCGAGGTGGACGAGGTCGAGCTGCGCTTCCGCGCCTCGCATTTCCCCTTTACCGAGCCTTCGGCCGAGGTGGACATCCGCTGTTCCTGGGAAGGCGGCAAGCTGGCCATCGGCCAGGGGGAAAGCTGGCTCGAGATCCTGGGTTCGGGCATGGTGCATCCCAAGGTGCTGGCGGCCGGCGGCATCGACCCCGAGGAATGGCAGGGCTTCGCCTTCGGCATGGGCATCGACCGCATCGCCATGCTGAAATACGGCATTCCCGACCTGCGGGCCTTCTTTGAAAGCGATCTGCGCTGGCTGCGGCATTACGGGTTCGCGGCGGGGGACGTGCCGAGCGTGAGCGGTGGGCTGTCGCGGTGAGCTTTCGCAGTCACGTGGTGGCTGCCATCGCGGGTGCCTTCATCGGCTATCCGATCACCGCGGGCTTGGAACTTGTCGTAAAGCATCTCGGCCAACTGTATCATGCGCCGGCTGCTTTGGTCTGGCAGGCCGATGACCGTTCTGGTGAGACCAACTGTTCCAACCTGGAGTATTGCGGCGGGGGCGTCTATTTCCTTCTGGAAAATTCGGGGAGTGATCTCTTACAGGATGTCAGCCTGAACTTTCGCAAGCCTGTCGCAAATATCTATCGGGATCCGATCGTCACGATCGCCTGGGAGAAAAACGGGTCTTTCTTTCAAGTGCCGAACATACCGGCGCATCATGTGTTCGGGATCCTGGTGACGGGGGTGAAGAAAGCGGACATCGCCGGCGTCTGGGCAAATGGTTCCCTGGTTCCGGCTGGGACCGTCCAGCTATTCGGCCAGAAGCCCGGCCCGGTGAAGAACGGACTTATCGTGTTCTTCGGTGTGATTTCGATCATGTCGATTTTTGCCGGGGCGGCCGCGATGGTCGTCGCATGGATAACTCACAAGGAAATCGAACTCCTGAAGTGATCCGCTGGCATAGTCGGCATGCCGTCTCGATCCGCAGTCTTTATCGCCAGCCCGACCCCAACCGCCGCCGCATTTCGTCCTTGTCGTCCTGGATCATGCCGGGGATCAGGAACAGGTCGATCAGCGCCCAGAGGCACACCAGCCCGACCAGCGGCCAGCCGATCAGCACCGGCGTCAACAGCCAGCCAAGACCCCAGAGCAGCAGCATGACGACGCCGCTGGCCCAGCGGCCCAGATACATGCGATGCGCGCCGAAACCCCAAAGCAGGATCGCCAGCAGGTAAGCCACCAGCGGCGATTTCGCGTCATTCGCGACCCTCTGTTCGATCAGCAGTTCCCTTTGCGTGTCCATCGGCTCCGTCCATGTTAATGCAATTTACATATAGGCCGGATGGGCGTCGCAACAAGGGCGGGCCGATGCGCGGGATGTTTGCCCATCTCGCGGTGAGCCCCGCCGGGTGCCGGGCCTTCGCATCCGGGTGGCACCACCCTACCAATCCGCCGCGCCATGCGCTAAGGGACGCGCAAACGTGACGGAGCCGCGCTCATGAAATTCACCCTCTCCTGGCTCAAGGAGCATCTCGACACCACCGCCAGCCTCGATGAGATCACCGAGGCGCTGACCGACCTTGGCCTCGAGGTCGAGGGCGTGGCCGATCCGGCGGCGAAGCTGGGGGCCTTTACCCTGGCCAAGGTTCTGCATGCCGAGCAGCATCCCGATGCCGACCGGCTGCGGGTCTGCCGCGTCATGACCGACGAGGGCGAGAAGCAGATCGTCTGCGGCGCCCCCAACGCCCGCGCCGGCATTACCGTGGTGCTGGCCAAGCCCGGCGACTACGTCCCCGGCATCGACGTGACCCTGGGCGTCGGCAAGATCCGCGGCGTCGAAAGCCATGGCATGATGGCCTCGGAACGCGAGCTGGAGCTGTCGGAGGAGCATGACGGCATCATCGAACTGCCCTCGGGCGAGGTGGGCGACAGGTTCGTCGACTGGCTGGCCGCGAACCGTCCCGAGGCGGTCGATCCGGTGATCGAGATCAAGATCACCCCGAACCGCCCCGACGCGCTGGGCGTCCATGGCATCGCCCGCGACCTTGCCGCGCGCGGGCTGGGCCGGCTGAAGCCGGTCAGGGACGTGACCGTGCCGGGCAGCTTCGCCTCGCCCATCAAGGTTACGATTACGCCCGAGATGGCGGAGAAGGCGCCGTTCTTCAGCGGCCGGCTGATCCGCGGGGTCAGGAACGGGCCGGCGCCGGACTGGCTGCAAAAGCGGCTGACCGCCATCGGGCTGCGGCCGATCAATACGCTGGTGGACATCACCAATTTCTTCACCTTCGACCTGAACCGGCCGCTGCACGTCTTCGACGCCGACAAGGTGCGGGGCGACCTGACCGTGCGCGCCTCGGCCGAGGGCGAGGAATTGCTGGCGCTGGACGGCAAGACCTATGCCTTCGCCCCCGGCACCATGATCATCGCCGATAAGGCCGGCCCGGAAAGCATCGCCGGCATCATGGGCGGCGAGGAGACCGGCTGTTCCGAGGAAACGGTGAACGTCTTCCTGGAAAGCGCCTATTGGGATCCCATCGCCATCGCCACGGCGGGCCGGGCGCTGAAGATCAGCTCCGACGCCCGCTATCGCTTCGAACGCGGCGCGGACCCGGCCTTTACCCGGCCGGGGTTGGAGCTGGCGACGCAGATGATCCTGGAGCTGTGCGGCGGCGAGGCTTCCGAGGTGGTGACGGCGGGCGCGGTTCCCGACACGACTCGCAGCTACCTTCTGGAGCCGGCGCGGGTCAGCAGCCTGGTCGGCATGGACATCCCCGAGGCCGAGCAGCGCGCGACGCTGGCCGCGCTGGGTTTCCGGCTGGAGGGCGACCGGGCTTTCGTGCCCAGCTGGCGACCCGACGTGCAGGGCAGCGCCGACCTGGTCGAGGAGGTGGCGCGCATCGCCAGCCTGACCAAGCTGCAGGGCCAGCCGCTGCCGCGCCCGCAGGCGGGCGTGCCGCAGCCGGTGCTGACCCCCTTGCAGCGCCGCGAACAGGCGGCGCGGCGCATGGCGGCCTCGCTGGGCTACAACGAATGCGTGACCTACAGCTTCATCGACCATAAGGCCGCGGCGCTGTTCGGCGGGGGTTCCGAGGCGGTCAGGATCGAGAACCCGATCAGCAGCGAGATGACGCATATGCGCCCCGACCTGCTGCCGGGCCTGCTGGCGGCGGCGGCGCGCAACCAGGCGCGCGGCTTTGCCGACCTGGCGCTGTTCGAATGCGGCCCGGTCTTTTCGGGCGGCGAGCCGGGCGAGCAGGATCTGCACCTGTCGGGCATCCTGGTCGGGGCGAACGCGGCGCGCGACCCCTATGCCTCGCGGCGCAAGGTGGACATCTACGACGCCAAGGCCGATGCCGAGGCGGTGTTGCAGGCCATCGGCGCCCCCGCGAAAGCCCAGATCAACCGCAAGCTGGACGGCTGGTGGCATCCCGGCCGGGCGGGGAACATTGCGCTGGGGCCGAATACGCTGGCCACCTTCGGCGAGATCCACCCCCGCGTGCTGCGCCATTTCGGCATCAAGGGCGCGGCGGTCGGCTTTACCCTGCGCATCGCCGCCGTGCCGCTGCCCAAGGTCAGGACGCCCTCGCGTCCGGCGCTGGTGCTGTCGGACCTGCAGGCGGTCGAGCGCGACTTCGCCTTCGTGGTGGATGGCGGCGTCGAGGCGCTGGCGCTGGTCAATGCCGCGGCGGGCGCGGACAAGGCGCTGATCGAGCGGGTGACGGTCTTTGACCAGTTCACCGGGCTGGAAGGCGGCAAGAAATCCATCGCCATCACCGCGCGGTTGCAGCCGCGGGAAAAGACCCTGACCGATGCCGAGATCGAGGCGGTCAGCGCCAAGATCGTCGAAAAGGTCGGCAAGGCCACCGGCGGCGTGCTGCGCAGCTAGGGCGGGCCATGGGGCCGGGGTCCGCGCCCCGGCCTGATGCCCCGGTTCAGTCGGTGAAATAGCCCAGCGTTTCGAAATCGCGGGCGTAATGGTCGCGCACCCGGATCCGGTCCACCTGGTCCCAGGCGATCTCCAGCGGGTCGGGGCGCAGGTCATGGGTCAGGCTTTCGGGCGGGGCGACGCCCAGCCATTCCGCCATGCGGGCGACCGGGGCCTGCAAGCCGTCCTCGAAGCGGAAGGTCTCGACCTCGCTGCCCAGGAACTCCCATTGCGGGCGCAGGTGGTTGTCCAGGCAGAAGGGTTCGCGCTTCTGGCGGTTCAGCCAGTCCTCGAGCCAGAGCGAGAAGACGGGCAACCCCTTGAAGAAGTTCTCTTTCGCCAGATGCGCCCGCATCCGGTATTCGCTGGCGACCCGGTCGTAGGGGTTGCGCACCACCGTCAGCGCATGGTCGAAATACCCCTCGCCCAGAAGCGCGCGGATGTCCTGCATGCGCAGGTGCTGCGGCGTGCATTTCATCGCCGCGGGAATGCCCTGGCTGAACAGGCGCAGCGGCGCGACGCCCTGCATCCAGTTCTCGATCGACGTGCCGCCGGTCTTGGGGATGTGGATGAAAAGGATACGTTTTCCGTTATACTCGATAAAAGGCATGCAACCATCCGGGAAAGTTTCCCGGACGGTCCATGAATTGCGCATCGGATGCAAGCCCTGCCGCGATGCCGGTCAGGCGGCGCCGACCTCGATGCCGCGCTGCACGGCGGGGCGGGCAAGGAAGCGGTCCAGATAGGCCCGCACATTGGCGAACCCGTCCATGCCGGTTTCGACCTCGGCCTCGTAGTTCACGCGCACCGTGCGCAGCCAGGGGCCGGTGGCCATGTCGGCGATGGAATATTCGCCGGTGATCCAGTCCCGTCCCTGAAGCTGCTTGTCCAGCACGCCCAGCAACCGCCGCGCCTCGTTGTAATAGCGGGTGCGCGGGCGGGGATCCTCGATCTCGCTGCCCTTGTAGCGGTGGAAATAGCCGACCTGGCCGAACATCGGCCCGACCCCGCCCATCTGCCACATCAGCCACTGGATCGTGTGATAGCGCGCAGCCCCCGAGGCGGGCAGGAATTTCCCGGTCTTGTCGCCCAGATAGATCAGCATGGCGCCGGTCTCGAACAACCCGATGGGCTGGTCGTCCGGCCCGTTCGGGTCGATCATCGCCGGGATCTTGTTGTTGGGGTTCAGCGACAGGAATTCCGGGGTGAACTGGTCCTCGGGGTCGCCGATGCTGATGCGGTGGGCGTCATAGTCCAGCCCGCATTCCTCCAGCATGACCGAGGTCTTGATGCCGTTCGGGGTGTTCAGCGTGTAAAGCTGGATCACGTCGGGACGCCGGGGCGGCCAGCGGCGGGTGATCGGAAATTCGGAAAGTGCCGTCATGTCGTTTCCTGTCGAGTCCTGTCTCATGTTGCAAGGGGTTAGCGTGATGTGGCAGCCTTTGCCGGAACGCGCGCAACAGGCTGGGAAAGGTAAGCCCATGTTCAAGGAGTTCAAGGAATTCATCGCCCGCGGCAATGTCATCGACCTTGCCGTCGGCATCATCATCGGCGCAGCCTTCACGGCGATCGTGAATTCGCTGGTCGCCGACCTGATCAACCCGATCATCGGGCTGTTGACCGGCGGCACGGATTTCAGCGGGCATTACCTGGTGCTGAAGGGCGAGGTTCCGCCGGGCACCAGCCTGCAGGTGGCGCGCGATTCGGGCGCCTCGGTCTTTGCCTATGGCGCCTTCCTCTCGGCGATCATCAATTTCCTGATCATCGCCTGGGCGGTGTTCCTGCTGGTCAAGGCGGTGAACCGGGTGCAAAGCGCCGCCACCCGCAAGAAGGAGGCCGAAGAGGCCGCCCCCGCCGGCCCGACGCAAGAGGAACTGCTGATGGAGATCCGCGACGAGCTGCGCGCCCGCCGCGCCTGAGGCGAAAGCGACCCAGGAAGGCAATGGCGCGGCCCCTCTTGGGGTCGCGCCTTGTCGTCCATGGCGGCGATTTTCGCTTATATCCCGGCTCTGGCGGCGCTATGGTCGAAGAAACCGGCGCCGCCCGGCAGCCGCGAGACAGGGATCGCCCCGATGATCGAGCTTGACGCAACGGATCGCCGCATTCTTTCCGTCCTGCAACGCGACGGGCGCATGACCAATGCCGACCTGGCAGGCGAGGTCGGGCTGTCCCCCAGCGCTTGCCATCGCCGCGTGCAGCGGCTGGAAGAGGCGGGGGTGATCCGCGGCTATGTCGCGCTGCTCGACGCGCGCAAGCTCGAACGCCCGACCACGGTCTTCGTCGAGATCACGCTGTCCGGCCAGGCCGACGAGTTGCTGGAGGCTTTCGAGCGCGCCGTGCGCACCATCCCCGACGTGCTGGAATGCCACCTGATGGCCGGCTCGGCGGATTACCTGCTGAAGGTGGTGGCCCAGGACACCGACGATTTCGCCCGCATCCACCGCCAGCGGCTGGCCAAGCTGCCGGGGGTGCAGCAGATGCATTCCTCGTTCTCGCTGCGCACGGTGGCCTTCACCACGGCGCTGCCGGTGTGAATGTGCCGGCGTGAATGAAAAACCCCCGTGCGTGGCACGGGGGTTTTCCTGAAACGAACGTGTCGCTCGTCTTACAGCGCGCCTTCGCGTTGCGCTTTCTTGCGCGCCAGCTTGCGGGCGCGGCGGACGGCCTCGGCCTTTTCACGGGCCTTCTTGACCGAGGGTTTCTCGAAATGCTGCTTGAGCTTCATTTCACGGAACACCCCCTCGCGCTGAAGTTTTTTCTTCAGAGCACGAAGCGCCTGTTCGACGTTGTTGTCGCGAACACTTACCTGCATGTGGTTGTCACCACCTTCCTAGGTTAAAGTTGAGCTGATTTGCAGGACGCGGCCTTCTAGCAAGCCGAATCGGCTTTGTCCAGATTTTCTGGACCCGCGCTGCAGGAAGAAAAAAGGAGAGTGCCATGACGGATGACCGCGAGCGGCTGATCGAGGCCGCCCTGTCCCATGTCGTCTTCGAGGGCATGGGGGAAAAGGCCATCGCCGAGGGCGCGCGCGACATCGGCATGAACCCGGCGCTGGCGCGGGTGCATCTGCCGCGCGGCGGCGCGGATCTTGCCGCCGCCTATCACCGCCGGGGCGACCAGGCGCTGCGCGACTGGATGGCCGCGCATCCGCCCGAGGGACGGTTTCGCGACCGCGTCTCGGCGGCGGTGATGCAGCGGCTGTCGCTGAGCAACCGCGAGCTTGCGCGGGCGGGGGCGGCGATCCTGGCCCTGCCGCAGCACGCGGCGCTCGGCGCGCGGCTGGTCTGGGAGACGGCCGATGCGATCTGGGACGGGCTTGGCGACCGCTCCGAGGACGTGAACTGGTATTCCAAGCGCGCGACGCTGTCGGCGGTCTATGGCGCGACGGTGCTTTACTGGCTGGGCGACGATTCGCCCGAGGCCGAGGAGACGCGCCGCTTCCTGGACCGCCGCATCGAGGGCGTGATGCGCTTCGAAAGCCTCAAGGAACGGGTCGGCGGGCTGCCCGGCGTCTCGACCCTGGCCGGGCTTGCGACGGGCTGGATCAGGCGGCCGGAAAATCGCAATCTGCCCGGAGCGTTGCGCGCAAATCCGCGCGCCCGGACGGAAGGAGGCGACGGGTGATTCCCGATGTGATGCAGGCGATCGAGATTTCATCCCCCGGCGGGGCCGAGGTGCTGCGGCCGGTGACGCGGCCGGTTCCGGTGGCCGGGCATGGCCAGATCCTGATCCGCGTCGCCTGGGCGGGGGTGAACCGTCCCGACGTGCTGCAACGCGCCGGCTCCTATGCGCCGCCGCCGGGGGCCTCGGACCTGCCGGGCCTGGAATGCGCCGGCGAGGTGGCGGCCGTCGGCCCAGGCGTCACGCGCTGGAGGCCGGGCGACCGGGTCTGCGCCCTGCTGCCGGGCGGCGGCTATGCGCAATACGCGACCTGCCCGGCAGACCACGCCCTGCCGATTCCGCAGGGCCTGTCGCTGCGCCTGGCCGCCGCATTGCCGGAAACCGCCTTCACCGTCTGGTCCAACGTGGTCATGCGCGGGGCCCTGCAGCCGGGCGAGCGCTTTCTGGTCCATGGCGGCTCCTCGGGCATCGGCACCATGGCGATCCAGATCGCCAGGGCGCTGGGCGCGCGGGTCTGGGCGACGGCGGGCTCGGCCGAGAAATGCGCGGCCTGCGAGAGGCTGGGCGCCACCGCGATCAACTATCGCGAGCAGGATTTCGTCGCCGTGCTGCGCAAGGCCGGCGGCGCCGATCTGATCCTCGACATGGTCGGGGGCGACTATATCGCCCGCAACGTCCGGTGCCTTGCGGATGACGGCCGGCTGGCCATGATCGCCTTCCTTGCCGGTCCCAAGGCCGAGATCAATTTCGCCCAGATCATGGCCCGGCGGCTGTCCGTGACGGGCTCGACCCTGCGCCCGCAATCCGACCTGGCCAAGGCCCGCATCGCAGGCGCGTTGCAGGAACGGCTCTGGCCGCTGGTCGAGGCCGGGGCGGTGCGCCCGCTGATCGACAGCACCTTCCCGCTCGCCGAGGCGGCCGAGGCGCATCGCCGCATGGAGGGCAGCGGCCATATCGGCAAGATCCTGTTGCGGGTTTCGGCCGAGGATTGACCGCTCCGGCGGTTTTGGCACGGCCCGGTGCCTCCGGCGGGGATATTTGAAGCACGAAAGAAGCCGTTAACCGAATCGCAAGGATTTTCTGCCAGTTTGGAATCACGGAACAGGCGGGGACGCCGATGGCCGTCACGGAAGAAGCCACACCCCGACCTTCAGCTCCGGCGGGCGGGGTGTGTGCTTTTCTTTCGTGTCTAAATATCCCCGCCGGAGGCATCGCAGCCGTTCCGTCACCGCGGCGCCGGCATCAGGAAGCTGCCCTGGCAATCCCGCCTGGCAGCCTCGGCGCAGGCGCGGGGCTGCAGGTCGCGGGTCAGGCAGATGCGGATCTCTTGCAGGGCGCGGGCGCGGCAGGTCACGGTGATGCCGTCGCGCGCCAGGCCGGGATTGGCCTCGATGAAGGCGTCTTCGATCACCTGGGCGGGCAGGGTGACGTCGCGGTCGAGCCGGCGCAGGGTTTCGGGCAGGGCGATCCGGGCGGCGGCCTCGCGGGTCAGGGCGAAGTAGTCCCGCGCCGGCAGGCCCGAGCAGCGCCCGTGCTTCTTCCATTGATGCCAGGCCAGGCCGCCCGTTCCCATCACATCCGCCATGGCGCGGGTTTCGCGGCGCGGGGGGTCGCGGGCCTCGGTCCGGCAATATTCTGGCCAGCCGCGTTCGTATTGCGGCCACAGGCCATGGACGACGAAGCCAAGCTTCCGTCCGCTCGCGCATTGCTCGGCATCGCGCTCGGCGCGGCACCAGCTGGGCGACCAGCTGAGCGACAGGACGTAATAGTCGAACCGTCCCGCGATGTCCTGGGCCAGGGCCGCGGGGGCGAGCAGGAGGAAGGCGATCAGGATGGCCGGTTTCATGGTGGGGAACCTAGCGCCGGTCCTTGCCGCGCGCCACGAATTTCAGGCTTTATTTTGGCCCCTTCCGGCCCTATATAGCCTGTCAATCCCCCGAAAATGGAATGGCACCCCGCCGAAAGCCGTTTTCCCCGGCCGGAAAAGATATTGTTAAGGAGAAGGTCATGAACAAGCCGCTGATGGCCAAGGCCACCGCCGTCTGGCTGGTCGACAACACGACGCTGAGCTTCAAGCAGATCGCCGATTTCTGCGGCATGCACGAGCTTGAGGTCCAGGGCATCGCCGACGGCGACGTGGCGGTCGGCGTCAAGGGCTTCGACCCGGTCGCCTCGAACCAGCTCGACGCCTCCGAGATCGAGAAGGGCCAGAAGAACCCGCTGCACCGGCTGAAGCTCAAGCACAACCCCGCCGCCGAGGGCGAGGAGAAGCGCCGCGGCCCGCGCTATACGCCGCTTTCCAAGCGCCAGGACCGGCCCGCCGCGATCCTGTGGCTGGTCAAGTTCCATCCCGAGCTGGGTGATTCGCAGATCTCGAAGCTGGTGGGCACCACCAAGCCGACCATCGCCTCGATCCGCGACCGGACGCATTGGAACATCCAGAACATCCAGCCCATCGACCCGGTGGCGCTGGGGCTGTGCCGGCAGTCCGAGCTGGACGCCGCCGTGCAGAAGGCCGCCAAGCGCAAGGCGGCCGAGGGCGGCGCCATGACCGACGACGAGCGTCGCAAGCTGCTTTCGACCGAGACCTCGCTTGCCATGTCGGACGAGCCGCGCCTGCCCAGCTCGATCGCCGGGCTGGAGAATTTCAGCCTCAGCAAGGATGACGACAAGCCCGAGCGGGACGACAACCTGGATGCGGACAGCTTCTTCAACCTGCCCGATGCGGATGACGACGAGGACGAGGATCACTGAATCCCGCAAACCCCGGAGCTCGGCTCCGGGGTTTTTTCTGGCCGGTCAGATCGACAGGCAGATGTATTTCATCTCCAGGTAATCCTCGATGCCGTGGCGCGAGCCCTCGCGGCCGAGGCCGGATTGCTTGACGCCGCCGAAGGGCGCCACCTCGGTCGAGATGATGCCGGTGTTCACTCCGACGATGCCGTATTCCAGCGCCTCCTGCACGCGGGTGATGCGGCCGATGTCGCGGGCATAGAAATAGGCGGCGAGGCCGAAGATGGTGGCATTGGCGCGCTCGATCGCCTCTTGCTCGGTCTCGAAGCGGAACAGCGGCGCCAGCGGGCCGAAGGTTTCCTCGCTTGCCACCTTCATCCTGTCGGTGATGCCGGTGACGACGGTCGGGTCGAAGAACAGCCCCTCGCGCGGCTTGCCGCCGGTGACGACGATGGCGCCACCCTCGACCGCGTCCTGGATATGCTCCTGGACCTTTTCGACCGCATCCCGGTTGATCAGCGGGCCGGTGGTGACGCCTTCCTCTAGCCCGTCGCCGACGCGCAGCTTGTCGACCGCCACCGCCAGCCGCCTGGCGAATTCGTCATAGACCCCGGCCTGCACATAGATGCGATTGGCGCAGACGCAGGTCTGGCCGTTGTTGCGGAATTTCGAGGCCATGGCGCCTTCCACCGCCGCATCCAGGTCGGCGTCGTCGAAGACGATGAAGGGCGCGTTGCCGCCGAGTTCCATCGAGCATTTCAGCACCTGGTCCGCGGCTTGGCGCAGCAGGATGCGGCCGACCTCGGTCGAGCCGGTGAAGGTCAGCTTGCGGATCAGCGGGTTCTCGCAGAATTCCTTGCCGATGTCGGAGGAGCGCGACGAGGTCACGATGCTGAACAGCCCCTTGGGCAGGCCGGCGCGTTCCGCGAGCACGGCGAGCGCCAGGGCCGAGAGCGGCGTTTCGGCGGCGGGGCGGCCGACGAAGCCGCAGCCGGCGGCGATGGCCGGGCCGCATTTGCGGGTGATCATCGCATTGGGAAAGTTCCAGGGCGTGATCGAGCCGACCACGCCGATCGGCTGGCGGATCACCGTCAGGCGCTTGTCAGGCTGGTGGCCGGGGATGGTTTCGCCGTAGATGCGCTTGGCCTCTTCGCCGAACCATTCGATGAAGCTGGCGCCATAGGCGATCTCGCCCTTGGCCTCGGGCAAGGGCTTGCCCTGTTCGGCGGTCAGGATCTTGCCCAGGTCGTCTTGGTTTTCCATCATCAGGTCGAACCATTTGCGCATGATCTGGGCGCGTTCCTTGGCGGTGCGGGCGGCCCAGCCCTTCATCGCCTCGGCCGCGGCGGCGATGGCGCGGGCGACCTCGGCGCGGGACAGGTCCGCCACCTCGGCGATCACGTCGCCGCGCGCCGGGTTCACCACCGGAAAGGTCTTGCCGTCATCGGCGTCGATCCATTCGCCGGCGACATAGGCGCGGGTCTGCAAGAGCGAGGGGTCTTTCAGCAACATCTTCAGGTCGGTCGCATGTCTGGTCATGGCGGGCTCCTTCCGTTCGGGTCGGGTGCAGGCTTGCGCTTTTGCCGGGCCAACGCAAGCCGCAGCTGCCGCGTGCCGGGATCGAGCAATCGTGATGAACCGGATGGCGGGCTGCGGCGTTGCCTTGCCATCGTCAGGTTTTCCCTCTTGGCGTATTCGACTGGGCGGCGTCTCTCTCTGGCGCCGCCCTTTTTCGTCGCTTCTGTTTCGCCGCGGCAGGGATTATTCCTTGGGCAAACCCGGTGATGGGCCGGATTCAGGGTACTTGGAAAACGGTGAAATGCGGGAGCTGGATGAGCTGAAGGCGCTGGGCGATCCCGGCAAGGCGGCCGAGATGGCGGCCTATCACAAGGCGCCGCGCGAATATCTGGGCGTGGCGGTGCCGGTGATCGATGCGCTTGCCCGCGGCTGGCGGGCGGGGCTGGACGTGCCGGGGCGGGTCGATCTGGCGCGGCGGCTTTGGGACAGCGACCTGCACGAGGCGCGCATCGCGGCGGCCAAGCTGCTGACCCAGGCGCGGATCCGGCCCGACGACGCGGCCTGGGATCTGATTGCCGGCTGGGTGCCGCAATTCGACGGCTGGGCGATTGCCGATCACGCCATGAAGGCGGGCGAGCGCCGGCTGCTGGCCCGGCCCGAGCGGCTGGACGAGGTCGAGGCCTGGCTGGACCATCCCCGCTTCTGGGTGCGCCGCGCCGCGCTGGTCGGCACGCTGCCCTGGACGCATATCCGCAATCCCAAGACGCAGGACCTGGAGCGGCGCGAGCGTGTGCTGGCCTGGCTGGACCGGCTGGCCGACGACCGGGAGTGGTTCGTGCAAAAGGCCATCGGCTGGTGGCTGCGCGAACTGTCCAAGCACGATCCCGGCCGCGTGCGCGACTGGCTGGCCGCGCATGGCGCGCGGCTGAAGCCCTTTGCCCGGCGCGAGGCGGGGCGGTGGCTGCCGGAAAACCGCGGCGGGACGGTGCAGGACCGGCCGGGCGGCGATCAGCTGCCATAGACCTCGATCGTGGGCAGGTCGGTCAGGCTGACGCCGATCAGTTGCAATGCCGGCAGCGAGACCTGGCTGCCGCCGCTGGCCGGGCCGTCCAGCGGGATCAGCCGCACCTTGGCGGATTTGCCGTTCGCCGGGTTCACGATGCGGCCGTCGGCTTCGGATTTCACCAGCGGGGTCTTGATCCAGAAGCCGGGCTGCGAGGGATCGCCCAGCGAGGCGATGGTGGTGCCGATCCGACGCTCGCCCGTGGCGGGCGGGGCGGCGGCGGCGGCCTTCTGCTCGCGGGTGGTGGTGTCGAATTGCGCCGCCGTGCGCGCCGCGGGCGAGGGGCGCGCGGCCGCGGTCAGCACCGAGCCCGCCGCGGTTCCGGTGCCGGCCGTCGCGCCGTCGCTGCCGGCGGTGGTGCCGGGCGTGCGGGGGGTGGTCTGCGTTGCGGGGGTGCAGGCGGCCAGTGCCAGCAGCGCCAGCGCGCCCAGAAGGCGCAGGATCGGCTTGGTCATCGGCATGCGCTTGTCCTTCATCCTTTTCAGGTCGGGGCGAGGCTAGACCCGGCCGGCCCCTGCTGTCCAGCCGAGCTTCCATTCATGGTTACGAGACCATCAACGGATCGGCCGGCTTGTGCCGATGCCGGCCCGTGCTTATCTTTGCGCCATGGATGTCCAGGCCCCGCTGATAGACCCCTTTGCCAGGCCGATCACCTACCTTCGGGTGTCGGTGACGGACCGTTGCGATTTCCGCTGCACCTATTGCATGGCCGAGCACATGCAGTTTCTGCCCAAGCGCGACCTGCTGACGCTGGAAGAGCTGGACCGGCTGTGTTCCGCCTTCGTGGGCCTGGGCGTGCGCAAGCTGCGCGTCACCGGCGGCGAACCGCTGGTGCGGCGCAACATCATGGAATTCTTCCGCGCCATGTCGCGCCATCTGGGCGCCGGTCCGAATGGCGGGCTGGACGAATTGACGCTGACCACCAACGGCAGCCAGCTGGCGCGATTCGCCGACGAACTGGCCGATTGCGGCGTGCGGCGGGTCAATGTCTCGCTGGATACGCTCGATCCCGACCGTTTCGCCCGCATCACCCGCTGGGGCAGATTGCCGCAGGTGCTGCAGGGGATCGAGGCGGCGAAGGCGGCCGGCATGCGGGTCAAGATCAACACCGTCGCGCTGAAGGGTTTCAACGAGGACGAGCTGTTTCGCCTGGTCGACTGGTGCGCGGACCAGGGTCACGACCTGACCTTCATCGAGGTCATGCCCATGGGCGAGATGGGCGAGGAAGAGCGGCTGGACCAGTATTGGGCGCTGTCCGACCTGCGCGCGCGCCTGGGCGAGCGCTTCACGCTGACGCCGCTGGCCGAGCGCACCGGCGGGCCGGCGCGCTATGTCCGCCTTGAGGAGACCGGGCAGAAGATCGGCTTCATCACGCCGCTGACGCATAATTTCTGCGAAAGCTGCAACCGCGTCCGCATCACCTGCACGGGCGAGCTGTTCATGTGCCTGGGGCAGGAGGACCGCGCCGACCTGCGCGCGCCCCTGCGTGCCAGCCAGGACGACGCCCCGCTGCGCGATGCCATCCGCGAGGCCATCGCCCGCAAGCCCAAGGGCCATGACTTCGACTATTCCCGCCGGCATGTCGCCGGGCAGGTCAGCCGCTTCATGAGCCATACCGGCGGCTAGTAGCTGGCGCCGTCCACCGCCTGGCTGGCCAGTGCGCGCGGGTTGACCCCTGCGAGGCAGTTCACGTTCACCGCCACCATCTCGGCCCCGTCCGGTCCCGTGCCGAAGGCATAGGATTCGACGCCGCAGGTCGGGCAGAAGCGGTGATGGATCTGCTTGCGGTTGAACAGGTATTCCGTCACCGGCCCGTCGCTGGTCAGGCGGAAATCCGCCCTGGGCACGAAGGTCAGCACGAAGCCCAGCCGCTGGCAGCGCGAGCAGTTGCAGGTGAAGGTCTGGTCCAGATCGGCATCCACCTCATAGGCGATGCTGCCGCATTGGCAGCTGCCTTGGTAGTGCTGTCGGGTCATGGTTTGCCTCCCGTTTTGCGACTCGGGTGCATGGTGGGGCAGGGCGGCGGGCATCGCAAGCGGAAATGTTCCCGAGTTGTTCCGTTTCGGGTTGCCATTTCGCTGCGGATGCCTATCTCATGCGCTTGGCGGAATCAGGACGTGATCAGGACTGGCGCGATGGAACAGAAGTTCATCGAGGTTCGCGGCGCGCGCGAGCATAATCTGAAGAACGTGGACATGGACATTCCGCGCGACCAACTGGTGGTCATCACCGGGCTGTCGGGTTCGGGCAAGTCGAGCCTTGCCTTCGACACCATCTATGCCGAGGGGCAGCGGCGCTATGTCGAAAGCCTGTCGGCCTATGCCCGGCAGTTCCTGGACATGATGGGCAAGCCGGACGTGGACCATATCTCGGGCCTGTCGCCGGCGATCTCGATCGAGCAGAAGACGACCAGCAAGAACCCGCGCTCGACCGTCGGCACGGTGACGGAAATCTACGACTACCTGCGGCTGCTCTTCGCCCGCGCCGGGACGCCCTATTCCCCGGCGACCGGCCTGCCGATCGAGGCGCAGCAGGTCCAGGACATGGTGGACCGGGTGATGGAACTGCCCGAGGGCACCCGCGCCTATCTGCTGGCGCCCATCGTCCGCGACCGCAAGGGCGAATATCGCAAGGAATTCCTGGAACTGCGTAAGCAGGGCTTCCAGCGCGTCAAGGTGAACGGCCAGTTCCACGAGCTGGACGAGCCGCCGACCTTGGACAAGAAGTTTCGCCACAATATCGACGTGGTGGTGGACCGCATCGTCGTGCGCGAGGGCATGGAGACGCGGCTGGCTGACAGTTTCCGCACCGCGCTGGACCTGGCCGACGGCATCGCCGTGCTGGAGACCGCGCCGTCCGAAGGCGAGCCCGAGCGCATCACCTTCTCCGAGAATTTCGCCTGCCCGGTCAGCGGCTTCACCATCCCCGAGATCGAGCCGCGGCTGTTTTCCTTCAACGCGCCCTTCGGCGCCTGCCCGGTCTGCGACGGGCTGGGGGTGGAGCTGTTCTTCGACGAGCGGCTGATCGTGCCCGATTCGGCGCTGTCGGTGGCGCAGGGGGCCATCGCGCCCTGGGCCAAGTCGAAATCGGCCTATCTGACCCAGACCGTCAACGCGCTGGCCCGGCATTACGGCTTTGACAAGAAGACCCCCTGGAAGGATCTGCCGGAATCGGTGCGCCAGATGTTCCTGCGCGGCTCGGGGCAGGACGAGATCCCGTTCCGCTTCGACGATGCCGGCCGCGTCTACGAGGTGACGCGCCAGTTCGAGGGCGTGATCCCCAACATGGAGCGGCGGCTGCGCGAAAGCGACAGCGCCTGGGTGCGCGAGGAGTTCGAGAAATACCAGAACAACCGCCCCTGCGGCGCCTGCGACGGCTATCGGCTGAAGCCCGAGGCGCTGGCGGTCAGGATCGCCGGCAGCCATATCGGCAATGTCACCGAACTGTCGATCCGCGAGGCGCTGGCCTGGATCGAGGCGGCGCCCAAACACCTGACGAAGCAGAAGAACGAGATCGCCGCCGCCATCCTCAAGGAAATCCGCGAGCGGCTGGGTTTCCTGGTCAATGTCGGCCTGGATTACCTGACGCTGTCGCGCGCGGCCGGCACGCTGTCGGGCGGCGAAAGCCAGCGCATTCGCCTGGCCAGCCAGATCGGCTCGGGACTGACCGGGGTGCTTTACGTGCTGGACGAGCCCAGCATCGGCTTGCACCAGCGCGACAACGACCGGCTGCTCTCGACGCTCAAGGGGCTGCGCGACCAGGGCAATTCGGTGGTGGTGGTCGAACATGACGAGGATGCGATCCGCCATGCCGACTATGTCTTCGACATGGGGCCGGGCGCGGGGGTGCATGGCGGCCAGGTGGTCGCCCGCGGCACCCCGGCCGAGATCGCCGCCGATCCCTGCAGCCTGACCGGGCAATACCTGTCCGGCGCGCGCGAGATCGCCGTGCCGTCGGAACGCCGCAAGGGCAATGGCAAGGCGATCAAGGTGGTCGGCGCCACCGGCAACAACCTCAAGAACGTCACCGCCGAGTTCCCCCTGGGCAAGTTCGTCTGCGTCACCGGCGTCTCGGGCGGCGGCAAGTCCACCCTGACCATCGAGACCCTGTTCAAGACCGCCAGCCTGCGGCTGAACGGCGCGCGCCAGACCCCGGCCCCCTGCGAGACGATCAAGGGGCTCGAGCATCTGGACAAGGTGATCGACATCGACCAGCGCCCCATCGGGCGGACGCCGCGGTCGAACCCGGCGACCTATACCGGCGCCTTCACCCCGATCCGCGACTGGTTCGCCGGCCTGCCCGAGGCCAAGGCGCGCGGCTACAAGCCCGGCCGCTTCAGCTTCAACGTCAAGGGCGGCCGCTGCGAGGCCTGCCAGGGCGATGGCGTCATCAAGATCGAGATGCATTTCCTGCCCGACGTCTATGTCACCTGCGAGACCTGCAAGGGCAAGCGCTACAACCGCGAGACGCTGGAAGTGACCTTCAAGGGCAAGTCCATCGCCGACGTGCTGGACATGACGGTCGAGGATGCGCAGGAATTTTTCAAGGCCGTGCCCTCGATCCGCGAAAAGATGGACGCGCTGGTCGAGGTTGGCCTGGGCTACATCAAGGTCGGCCAGCAGGCCACGACGCTGTCGGGCGGCGAGGCGCAGCGGGTCAAGCTGTCCAAGGAACTGTCGCGCCGCGCCACCGGCAAGACGCTGTATATCCTGGACGAGCCGACCACGGGGCTGCATTTCGAGGATGTGCGCAAGCTGCTGGAAGTGCTGCATTCCCTGGTCGAGCAGGGCAATACGGTGGTGGTGATCGAACATAACCTTGACGTCATCAAGACCGCCGACTGGATCATCGACATCGGCCCCGAGGGCGGCGACGGCGGCGGCCGCATCGTCGCCACCGGCACGCCCGAGGCCGTGGCCGAGGTCGAGGCCAGCCATACCGGCCGCTACCTGGCGCCCATGCTGGCTGCGGCGCGCAGCCGCGCCGCGGAATAGGCGCGGCCGCAGGCCAAGGGGCTACATCGTATCTGCGGGCTCGACACCGGCTGGCGGCGCGGGCCGCGGCCAAAAGGGGTATGCGACCTCGGCGTGACCCGGTGTGGCTTGACCGAATATGGCGCGATCCTGCCCCCTTGCCGTCGGCCGGCACGCGGCCTTGCGGCGATGATCGCCGGCCGGCCCGGCCGGGCAAAATGCGTTCCCCTGGCTGCTGCCGCTTTTTCGATCTGGTCAGGCGTTCGATTTTCGCGTTATCTCCATTTTGCCTGCATCTGTCTTTAGGCTTGATTTCGATCAAGCGGGGCGGATGCAGGATTTCTCCAGTGTTTTCATCCGGCGCAGCGCACCGGATGAACCCGGTAACGAACGCAAAAGGAGCGCGAATTGCCTGTTACGACTGTTAATCTCATGTGGATCGGCAACCGGTCCCTGCTCGATCCCACCCCCTCCAGCAACATCAACCAGGACCAGGCCAATGCGATCGTCGGCTGGGAGGCCGAGGGCCGCGAGGAAATCGCGCCCCTCGCCTTGACCGGCGATTACTTCGGCTCAGGCGGCAACAGAACCTTCAGAACCAGCTATCAGTCGGGTTTTCTGCAACCTGCCAGCCGGTTTTCCTATACCGACCCGGATGGCAGCCCGCAAAGCGCCGTCACCCTCAACACCTTTCTCAGCGCTCGCTTTGCTGTTACCGTGCATGATGAGGATGGCGGTGCCAGCGTGGTGGAACTGAACGGCATCCTCATGCAGATGAGCAATGGCGATCTGTTCGTCCGTCCATCGACGGACACGGCGGCTGCCTGGAGCGCCCATGCCCGCATCTCCAAGATCGAGATCTTGGGCGTGACCCGCTTGTCGGGCGACACGGGCGTCGCCACCATCGGCTTCAGCGCCGAGATCTTCGAGGCCGAGATCGTCTGCTTCACCCGCGGCACGCTGATCGAATGCGCCGGGGGGCTGCGGCCGGTGGAAAGCCTGCGCATCGGCGACCTGGTGCGGACGCTGGACAACGGGCTGAAACCGCTGCGCTGGATCGCCTCGCGCCGGCTGGGTCGGGAACTGGCGGCCACGCCCAAGCTGCGCCCGATCCGCATCCGCGCCGGGGCGCTGGGGCAGGGCGTGCCTTCGGCCGACCTGCTGGTTTCGCCGCAGCATCGCATCCTGGTGCGCTCCAGGGTGGCGATGCGGCTGTTCGGCTGTGCCGAGGTGCTGGTCGCGGCCAAGCAGCTGCTGATGCTGGAGGGGGTGGACATCGCCCAGGATCTGGAGGTGGTGGAATATTTCCACTTCGCCTTCGACCGGCACGAGGTCGTCTTTGCCAACGGGGCCGAGGCGGAATCGCTTTACCCCGGCGCGCAGGCGCTGAAAGCCATCGGCCGCAGCGCCCGCGAAGAGCTGTTTGCGCTTTTCCCGGCCCTGCGCGAGCCGGTCGCCCCGCCGGTCGCCGCGCGCGAGATCGTCTCGGGCCGGCAGGGCCGCAGGCTGGCGCTGCGCCATCTGCGCAACGGCCGCCCGCTGGTCGCCGAGGCTGCCGGGCTGCATTGACGCCGCGAAACCGCGATGCAGGCCGCCCCGCCCGCCTGCATCGCCCGCCTTGCGCCGGGGGCGCTTTCTTCCGCCCCTGGCGCGGGCTAAGGTCGCGCCATGACGCAGAATGCCCTGACACCCGAAACCATAGCCGACCTGTTCACCCGCGACGGGCGCTATCTTTGCGCGCGCTGGGGCCGGCCGGTGGCGCCGGTCATCTTCGGCCTGGCCGATGAAAGCCTGGCGGTGTTTCGCGACGCCACCCGCGCCGTCCTGGCCCATGCCCGCCATCCCATCGCCGAGACCGACCCCGAGATGGGGGCGAACATGATGACCTTTTTCCTGCGCGGCTGGCAGGAATTGCGGGATCTGCCGGATCTCGACCGGCTGACCGGCCAGCCGGATCTGGCGGCGCGGTTGCAGGGCAGCGATGCCGACCAGTATCGGCTGTTCCGCTTTGACGCCGACGGCGCCATCCGCGCCTGCATCGGCTTCGTGAACATGGGCGGACGGCTGGCCGGGGCCCATCCGGGCCAGCTTGCCGAAACCGTCGCCGTGCGGGCCATGCTGAGCTTTGCCCGCGACGTCACGCCCTCGCCGGAGCTGGCGGCGCTGATCCGGGCCGCCTATGACCCGGTGATGCCGCCCGCGGCGACCGATCCCTCGCATGCGCTGCGGCTGGCGGCGCGTCTGCCGCAGTGACGGCCCTGGGTCACGGGATCAGGACGACGGATCCTGTGGTCCTGTGGGCCTGCGGGCCTCGGCATCGGCCTGGGCCAGGGCGGCTTGCGCCAGCCGATAGGTCCGGGGCTCCGCGGCCCGGGGATGCCCCTCCTGCAGGGCCGCGAACAGCCGCCCGGCCGCCGCCTCGTATTCCGCCCGATCCGCCGTGTAATGCGCGATCGAGGGCCAGGGCAACTATCGCCTGAGAAGGCTGGGTGCGATCCGCTTCGGGCTTTATGCCGCGCCGGACCATGTGCGGCGGCACGGCGCCCCCGAGAGGCCCGAGGATCTGCACCGGCACCCGCTCATCGGCTGGACCGAGGATCTGGCCTATCTGGCCATGGCGAACTGGCTTGAGAGCCGTTGTCCGGGGCTTCGCCCGTGCTTGCGGCTGGCCTCCTTTGCCGCCCAGTGCCAGGCGGTGCGCAAGGGCGCCGGCTGGGCGGTGCTGCCCGACTTCGCCGCCCGCCGCGCCGGTTTGGTGCCGGCATTGCCGGGCGTGTTCCGCCCGGAGTCCGAACTCTGGCTGCTGACCCATTGCCAGTCCGGCGCTCTCCAGCGGGTCAGGCGGGTGCGCGACTGCGTCGCAGCGGCGATAACGGAGGAGTTGGCGGCCAAATGCGATGCCGGCTGCGCCTAGCCCGAGTTTCGGTCATGGGCTTGGTCAGGCGGACAGGCGTTTGGTGATGCCGAAGGCGGCCGAGTTGTGGCCATAGGCCAGCGGGTGGCGGCTGCGGATGTCGGTCCTCAGCAGGTCCACCACGTCCTCGAGCCGCACGGTCGGCGGGAAGACCCGGTCATAGCCCATCTCGAGGAAGCGCTGCTCGACCTCGGCAAAGGCGCGCTTGCCGATCACCAGGTTGCCGCCGACGTAAAGCAGGATCTCGCCTAGCCCGCGCTCCGCGCAGCGGTCGCGCAGGCCCTGGCAGTCGATCTCGCCATGGCCGTAGATCGACGAGACCAGGATGGCGTCGGCCTTTTCCTCGATGGCGGCCTGGATGAACTCGTCCTGGCTGACCATGGCGCCCAGGTTCACCGCCGCGATGCCGTTCCGGCCCAGCACCGCCGCGATGATCTTGTTGCCGACCGCGTGGCAATCGGCGCCGATGACCCCCAGGATGACCCGGTATTCCGAGACCGCCTCCAGCATGGTTCCTCTCCTTTGCAATGAACCTGCGAAAAGGGGCAGGGGAATCGCTCCCCTCCGGTCAAGTTTTGTGAAGTGATGTGATGGATGGATAAATAACCCTTATCTGTTTCCGGCAGGGGGTGGCCGCCGGCCGGACCTTGACCGGGGGCGTCAGGCCGGGCCACCGGGTTCCAGATAGGGCAAGAAGGCCTCGACCAGCGCGGGCGGTATTCTCGCCGGTTTCATGGACTTGTTGATATGCACCAATTCTATCTCGATCCGCGCCAGCACCTGGCTTTCCCTGCGAAAGACATGCCGGATGCGCACGCCTGCGCCCCTGATGGAAATCACCGACGTCGCGCAAACGATCAGGTCGTCGAGACAGGCCGGCCTTTGCCAGGCAATATCGGCATTTCGCGCCACGAACTGCTCTCCGTCCGGGCTGACGAGGGGGTATCCGACATGCCTCAGCAATTCGGAGCGGCTTCGCTCGGCAAACTCCAAGTATCTGGAATGATAGACGATGCCGCCGGCATCCGTATCCGCATAGTAAACGCGATAAGCCTGCGTGAATGCAGGGCCATCTTGAAAGGGTGGGTTCAGCTGCATCCCAGGCTTCCTCGCTTCTGCCGGCCTTGGTCGCGGCCGTGACGCCCCGGCCGGAACTGTTCCATTGCTTCGCAACCCTATCAAGCCCTCGCCCCTTTCGCATGGGGGTCGCGCCCGGCTTCTGCGCCCGCCATGAACAGTCGATCAAGAGCGCATGAAGGGGATCGCGTTCCCGGTCATCGGCCGGGCCTTGGCGGGAGATTCACCCATGCAGGCCGGTTATCGCCCTTGGCCTGCGGCCGATATTCGGGGCCGCGACCCCTTCCCGCAACGGCGGCGCGCCGGTCCTTGCCCTGCATTCCGATGCGCCGCGGCCGAATCGCCGTCCTTGCCGCCCGCCCGGCGCGGACCCCGCGCCCCTCCGCCAGGCGGGGGTGCGGCGGCAGGCTCGATCTCGCGGGCAATTGACGCAGAATTGACGCGCCGCGGGGTTGCTCCGCTGGGCGGTTCTGCTAACTCCGGCCCAGCAGAAGCCGCATTCCAGCGGCCCAAAGGACAGGCCGAATTTCATGGAACAACTCGCCGGAGCCGGGCAGCCGGTCGATTTCTCGCTTATCGCGCTGTTCGCGCGCGCCTCGCTGACGGTGCAGATCGTCATGGTGATCCTGATCCTGGCCTCGTTCTGGGCCTGGGCGATCATCATCCAGAAGTTCGTCGCCTTCAACGCCGCCCGGCGCGAGGCGGACCGCTTCGACCGCGCCTTCTGGTCGGGCCAGCCGCTGGACGACCTCTACGACCGCATCGGCGAGACGCCCTCGGGCCCGGCCGAGCGCATCTTTTCCGCGGGCATGGCCGAATGGCGCCGCAGCCACCGCGACGACGGCAACCTGATCGCCGGCGTCACCGCGCGCATCGACCGCGCCATGAACGTCACCATCAACCGCGAGAACGACCGCCTGACCCGCGGCCTGCCCTTCTTGGCCACGGTTGGCTCGACCGCGCCCTTCATCGGACTGTTCGGCACGGTCTGGGGCATCAAGACCGCCTTCGAGGAGATCGCGATCTCGCAGAACACCTCGCTTGCCGTGGTGGCGCCGGGCATCGCCGAGGCGCTGGTGGCGACCGCGCTTGGCCTGCTTGCGGCGATTCCGGCGGTGATCTTCTACAACAAGCTCAGCGCCGACGCCGACCGCATCACCGGGGGATACGAGACCTTCGCCGACGAGTTCTCGACCATTCTCTCGCGCCAGCTGGACGACGAATAAGATGGGCGCGGGGATCGTCAAGCGCGGCCGCAACGGCAAGGGCCGCGCCCGCAGCCAGCCGATGGCGGAAATCAACGTCACGCCCTTCGTGGACGTGATGCTGGTGCTGCTGATCATCTTCATGGTGGCGGCGCCGCTTCTGACCGTGGGCGTGCCCCTGGAACTGCCCAAGACCGCCGCCCAGGCCGTGCCCGCCGAGCCCGAGGAGCCGCTGAGCGTCTCGGTCACGCCCGAGGGGCCGATCCTGGTCATGACCACCGAAGTCCCCGAAAACGAGCTTGTCACCCGGCTGCGCGCCGTCGCCGCCGAGCGGCAGAGCGACAAGATCTACCTGCGTGCCGACGGCGCCATCCCCTATGCCCGGATCATGGAGGTCATGGGGGCGCTGAACGCGGCCGGCTTCAACAATATCGTCCTCGTGACCGAGGCGGGCGGGCCGCGCATGGACGCGGGATCGGACGGCTGAGCCATGGACCGGGCGGAACGCATCGGCTTCTGGGTTTCGGGCGTCGCCCATGCCGGGCTGTTGGGCGCGGCGCTGGTCGGCGGCGCGCTGTTCCGGCCGCAGCCGCTGGAGGCCGTGCGCATGGCCGAGGTCGCGACCATGTCCGAGGCCGAGTTCCAGTCGCTGGCCGCCGCGGCCGCCGGGCGCGGCCCGGTATCCGATGCCGCCGCGACCACCCCGGCGCAGCCGCGTCCGCCCGCCGACGAGAACCGGCTGGGCGAGGTCGAGGCGGTCAGCCCGCCCGCCCCCGATGCGCAGGCGGCAGAGCTGTCCACGCCCCCCTCGCGGCCCGAGGCGCGGCCGGACCTGTCGGATTTCCAGACCCCGAACCGGCCCGTCGCCGTGGCGACCGATGCGCCGCGCCCCGCCGAGCCGCAGAATACCGTGGACCTGGCGGCGCTGCCGCAGGCGTCGGACCGCCCCGATCCGGCGCGCAATCCCGCCCAGCCGCAATCGCCGGCGCCGATCCCGCAGCGTTCGGCGCTGGCCCCGGTCGAATCCTCGCGCCCTCGCGGCCGTCCCGAAGGGCTGGCCGAGGCCGTGCAGGCCCGCCGCGCCGCCGCCGAGGCC
>JAANMX010000630.1_pt1 | contig 45683 bp, 36 predicted proteins | sample 7279681 | NCBI WGS metagenome assembly JAANMX01 (sample SAMN14094542, study PRJNA606508) | bioreactor metagenome | isolation source: A lab-scale SPAN reactor treating ammonium-rich wastewater day 351 | place: Ireland: Galway | collected 2018-01-01
GATGAAGCAGAGCTTGTCACTGACGATGACCAGCGCCGCGATCTGCTGGTCGAGTACCGCCGCGAATATGAACGCATGAACAACGGCGCAGAGTATCAACGGGCGCTGTGCGGGATGGCCCTCTGGAATGACCAGAATCCCCGCGCCATCGCGGGTGGGTTGTCGTCGTCTTTCGACACCCCCGTGACCGATGCAGCATTTCCGGCGCTGTTTGAAGGACAGTATGAACTGCGCGACCGTCCGTTCTGGCATCTCGCGCCGTCCGGTCGTCCGGGTGGTCGACCCTATTGGGCGGTGTTGACATCGTATGAATTCGCGCCTTCGACGTGGAATTTCTTCCGTCCGCTGCCGCCGCTGCTGCGCCTCAACTTCCCACTCGCGCTGGCGGTAGACATCCCGAAAACCTACGACCGCAATGCGGCGGTCGATGCCGTTGAGAGCATCATTCAGGCGTATCAGGTGCATCTGGCGGGCGTGCGCGGTGAGGACAGCCGCTCGGTGCAGCGCGTAAATGACTGCCGCCGCGCCTTGCAGGAGATCAACAACGGCGACGCGCTCCATCTGGTGCAGATCGCTGTCGCGGTCGCCGCTGACGATCTGGATACGCTGAAAGAACGGGTCGCAGCGGTCGTCAACGAGACACGGGCGTGGTTCTCGCTGCGACAAGAAATGGGTGAACTGCTCTCGCGGGCAGTGAGCTTCTTCAGCGCCAAGCGTACCAAAGAGATCAATCTGCCTGAAACGACGTGGCCGGTCACGTCCCGCGAGTTGGCGCTGATGCTCGCCCCGCTGGGCTATCGCAAGCTCTCGACGACTGACGGTGTGCTGCGGGGCGAAGCGGTCGGCGGCGCGTATCCCGTCTTCCATAACTCGTGGCGGGACAAACGTGCCACCCATGAAGTCTGGGTCGGGCAGTCCGGCTACGGCAAGACCTTCGCGCTCAACTGCTATCTGACCCGCGAGTATGCCGAAAATGGTATCTCGTTCGACCTGCTCGAACCGATGGGACATGGGCGACACATCGCCGACGCCTTCGGGCTGCCGTGGTACGTTCTGAGCGCCAAGGCGACTAAGCTCAATCCGCAGGACGTGATGTTTCCGACGCTGATCGAACAGGTCAGTCACACCACGCGCCTGTACGAGACGGTGCTGGGGCGGCAGCTTTCCGGCGGGCAGCGCGAGAACTTGGAACGCGGCTTGCTCGGCGAAGCGCTGGAGACGCTCTATCGCGGATTCCCTGACCTCAACCGCGTCTCGCCCGATCTCGCCCCGACGTGCGAAACGGTCTGTGATGTGCTGTCGCAGCTCGGCGACAAGCCCGCCATTCAAGCCATCGCCCGTGACCTTGCCGACGAAATCGCCAGACTGTGTACCGGATCGGGGCCGTGGTCGTCGTTCCTGAACGGGACGACCAACATTGACCTGACACGCGGCGGGCGCGACTGGATTAGCCCGCGCGTCTTCTCGTTCCACGAACTGGAAGGCGACCCAATCTTGCAGGCGCTGGCATATACGCAGGTGTTATCTGCGATTCGCCGTGACAGCCTGATCGACGAACAGCCGCGCATCATCGCCGTTGATGAAGTCTACCGTCTGATGCGCCATCCGTCGCTGCTCGACTTCCTGATTGAGGCTGCCAAGACCTTCCGCACGAGAAGGAAAAAGGCATTGATGGTCGATCAACAGATGTCGGTATTCCTTGAGGGGAAGGCGCGCCTGATCTTCGAGAACTGCCCGATCCGCGTGATTTTCAGCCAGCGGCAGGGCATGAACGTCTTCCGCGACGATGCCGCTTTCGCCCACTTCAACCAGCAGCACCGCGACATCATCGCACAGTTATCGCGCTTCCATTTTGTGCTGGACGTTCAGGACGAAGGGCTGTGGTATCTGTTCGGCAAGGCAACGCCAGGCGAGCTGGCGCGTTTCCGCACGACCTGAGTGAAAGAGAAGGAGTCATGTCATGCCGCCCAAGACGACGGCGACCGCGCCGTGGCAGGAACTCGAAACACAGGCGTACCACGCTTATCGAGAATGGCATCTCTGGCTTGTCCTGCGTGAGCGAGAGCTTGCCGACCGTCTGGCTGTCGGTCGGACGGACAAACGCGCGCCGGGCGCTGCGCCTGCTGCTGAAAGACCTGAACGTAAAACGACTGCACACGAAGGAGTGACCGAATGAAACTTGTGATCGTAGAAACGCCCGCGCAGGCAAAAATCCTGACCGATGCGCTCGGTGACGGCTGGCGCGTCGAGCCATGTGCTGGCTTTGTGCGCGACCTGCCCGCCGACAAACTCGGCATCGACGTAGATGACGATTTTCGCCCGACCTTCACTATTGTATCGGGCAAAGGCAATCTCGTTCGCCGCCTGATGAAGGCGATTCGGGAGAGTGAAGCCGTCTATGCCGCCACGTCGCCGACTCACACTGGCGAAGCGATGGCGTGGCAGGTGCTGGCACTTTCGCCAGATGCAAAGGAAAAATCGATTTATCGGGTGACGCTCCCCGCGCTTACACCCGATACCATTCATGCTGCCTTCGCCGCGCCGCGTCTCCTCGATATGCGCCAGGTCGAAACGGAAGTCACGCGGCGTATCATCAATCGGTTGATCGGTTGGAGTATCAGCGCTGGAGTCCGCAAAGCGGTCGGCATCAAGCCCACGCTCACCTATAACGGCATGGTCGCGCTGCGTTTGCTGGCAGAATGCGAAGCGCAGATCACTGCTCACATTCCCGAACCACGCTGGCACGCCTCCGTCACCTTCGAGCGTGATAGCGCGTCGTTCACCGCTCAAGTCTTGAATGCCAAAGGCGCACCGCTGGCGCTGCGAAATGCGGAACAAGCGGCGCAGTTGGAGACGCTACTCAAAGGCGGCATCTTCTGGGTGGACGGGACCGGGCAGGTGATGAAGGCGCACCCCGCGCCGGACGCGCTCACGCTGCCAACACTTATCGAGACGGCTGAACACGACCTCGCGCTGCCGCCGGAACGGACGCTAACACTGGTCGAAACGCTGTACGAAGCAGGCTGGATCACCCATCCCGACGGCGCGCCGCTGACCGGAGCCAGCGAAGCGGCGCAGGCGTACATTCGCCGTGAGTATGGAACGGATTACGTTGCGCCGGATGCAGTCGTTACCGCTGGAATCGTACCAACCGATCTGAATCGCATTCCTGAAGACCTGCCCGGCGACGGCGCGGCGCTCTATGCGCTGATCTGGAAACACTCCATTGCCGCGCACATGCCTCCGGCACAGGAGCGGATCATGGCGGCGCGGATACTCGTCGGCAGCGCCGCAGGCAGCTCGTATCCGCTTGAACTGCGCGCGACGACGAAACTACTGTACGCCGACGGCTGGCGGCGCATCCTGCCATCCCCTGCCAAAGATGAAGTACTGCCGTTCCTGCGTCAAGGCGATGAACTGCATCCGGCACAGATCGCCGTCGATGCCGTAGCCAGCGAAGCACCCGACCGATATACGGCGGCTTCCCTGCTTGGTGCGTTAGCACGGCTTGGCGCAGATGAGGGTGCAGCGGCGCGGGCGCTGGCTGCCCTGTGCGCTGCTGAAGTCATAGTCGCTGTGGAAGGCAAATTGACGTTGACGGAGAGCGGCGTCACGCTGGCAGCTTATCTCGCGTCCACCTTCGATGAACTCACATCGCCCAAGTATGCTGCCGAATTGAACGCCGATCTGGATCGCATCGCAGTAGGGGAACGGTTGCGGCTTGATGTGCTGCACGCCTTCTGGTCGCGTTTTGGAGCAGCACTGCACCCGACGCCTGTGTCGCCTTCCCGTACTGTCGGCGAACATAAACCGGTCGTCCTGCGTCTGGCGGAGGAGGAGTAACCGATGAGCCACATGCCACCACCGCTCGACTGGGATGAAATCCCCGAACCGCCGGAACTCGATTTCTCAATGCCGGACGCTCCTTGGGAGCGCGATCCATTCCCCGCCGACCTGTTCGCCGGGAATAGTTTCGATTATCTGCCGGAGTATGACCCGTTCGAGCCATTCACACCGTCAGCATCGGATGCGGTCAGTGTCCCAGCCTCCGGCGCGCCGACCTATGACCGTGATGAAGGTTGGAGTTGGCACGATGCCGGAATCATCGCCGTCGAACGTGAAGGTGAACGCTACAGTATCGGCGCGATTGACCTGTACGCCAATACCTACACCGGCGATTTAGGTGGCAGCTATCTGGAGATCGATACGTTCGATAATCTCGACCAGGCTGCTGCCTTCTATCACGAGCTTCAAGGCGAGCTTCACGATCAGCGGCTGCTACCGTTTCAACTGATAGATTTCGCCTACGAACGGGCAGCGGAACGCGCCGTCGAACGTGGCGAACCTGCTCCCGAATGGCGGGGCGCGGGTAACGTGGAATATGCCGCTTATGAGGACATGCGCTCGCTCGATACGCCCGACCTCCTGCCGGACGATCTCGATCTGGATACGCTGTTCGCCGACGACATCGCTGCGCCTGCCGAAGCCGTTGAGTCACCGGCGTTCAAGGCACTGCGCGACATCGGCATCGCCGCTGATGGCTTCAACCCAGATGCCGACCCGCCGCCGTTCATCGACCCGGAGACGGGGACAGCCTACTGGATCGGCGTATTCCAGCCGGACAAGGATGACCCGGAGAACGCCGTCACCAGCATCCTCTCACTTGGACGCGACCCGGATACCGGCACGATCGAGGCGCAGCTCGCGCCTGTCGTGCCAGGGGATTGGAACAAAGCCTATGATGCGGCGGAATACCTGCTCAGTGTGGTCGAGAAAGATGGCATCGAACGCGCCTTCGAGACCGCCGAAGGCATGGCGCTGGCGACCGATCAGCGCGATCTGTGGGAGGCGGAGCGCGGTCTGCCGCTTGAACCAAATGCCGCGCAGGATTTGGCGGATTACGCCCAGAGCGAATGGGAGATCGACCTATGAGCGAGGCTTTCAAAGAAAGTGGCTCGAAGAACTTCTCGCTGCGCCTCTCAAGTGACGATCAGGCGCGGTTGGAACGACTGGCGCAGCGGCTGGAGGTGGATCGCACGGGCGCGCTGCGGCTGCTCATTCGTCGGGCAGCAGTCGCGCTCGTCACCGATGGGCGGTTCACCATCATTGAGCGCGGGCGCGCCGGACGCGATTTTCCCGTTCGCTTGATGCGTCAAAGGAGTGACCGATGACCGCAGGGAACACCGAAGGGATGACACAGGATCATACTGAGCGCGAGCCTATGGATGTCGATTTCGGTTGGGATTGGGATACCGAAGATTTCGACGCGCCGCACCCGCACCACACCGATGACCCGGCGCTGCCCGTGACGCTGGAGGAGAATCTCATCCCGATTGATAGGAACGGCGTCTATGTGCCGAACCATCTGGACGCGGACGGGACGCTGCACTTTTTCGCCGCCGTCGATATTTCGGATCAGCCGAATTTCGACGATCCGCTCCTGCACCTCCGCTATTTTCGAGTGGCACAAGCGGACGATGGACGGCTGGTGCATGACTCGCATCCAGTCATGCCGCTGGAATTCGACAGTGCATCACCGTTCCCACTGCCTACACTCCAGATCATGCTGGAAGATGGCGATCTGGGCAATGCCCAGGAACTCGCCCACCAAACAGCGCAATTGCATGGGTTGAATTTCCCTGATCCCGCGCTGCTACCTGAACTGAACACTGGCGTGGACTATCGCTTTGCTGGCGGTGTGCGTGAGGATGGCAGTCCAACGCTCGAAGCGCTCAAGGCGTGGCGCGAGGGGGATCAAGACCATGAGGCACGGTTGCCAATTGCCAGCTACGGCATGAGCGAGGAGCTCGCGGTCGATTTACGCGAGCTGAATGAGCTGCGCGAAACGCAAGGCTTGGAAGCGGCGATGAATCTCGCAGAAAGCATGGCGGTGGCGGGGGGTTACCTTGAATCCTCCCGCGACGACCCACGCCTGTTCACCGATGGACCACTCGACCCATTCACGACCCATCTGGAACGTGAGCGTGCGGAGGCAGCGATCACTCGTGAACATCAGGATGATGACGCGCCGACACTCGCGCCAGAAGTACGCACCGAACAGTTCAGGGAACGATTTGCCGACTCAAATTACCACCTGCTCGAACCCATTGATCCGACCATCAACTATTCGTTTGAGGTCGTGGCTGCCGATCCCTGGACGCTGGAACTCTCTGCCGATAAATGGTGGATCGGCGAAGATGGACATATCGGCAATCAAGCCCAAATGCTTCAGACCTACTCGCTGGAATCGTATGAGTGGGAGCGCGAAACCGAGCGTGAGATCGCCGCGATGGATCGGGAGGACTTATACCGCATCTATCAGGAAAGCGGGCTGGAAGCCGCCATGCGCCAGGCAGAATCGCTCGCCGTCGCAAACGACGAACTCAATCCGAACCGTGCCGATGGTCGGCTGTTCCAGCAGGGACCGCCAGATCGCTTCACAACGCTGCGTGAAGCTGAGTTGGCAGGACTGAATGCTGCACCTCTTCGGGAAAGCCGCCGCGACATCACCCATGACGACACGGAAGAACTACTCGCTGTTTCCACGCCTGAACCGGACAATTGGGAAGCGCTGATCGCCGCACAAGCCGATGACGAACCTGAACCAGAACGCCATTACTGGCAAACGCACTACCGCCCGGTCAAGACACCCGAAGGGGAGCGGCTTGGAACGGCGCTGTTTGTGACCGAGTTTCCGCAGCTTCCGCCTGACTTCGACAACTATGTTGCAGAAAATGGCATGGACGACAGCATCTACCCAACGGAAGCGCGAACGGTGGAGATGGCGCATTTCGTCAGCGACGACGATGCACGCAAGTTCGAGAAAGAGTTCCGCTCCTATCTCGTGCCGGAGCTGCTCGACGGACCGGAACTCGCGCCGGAGGTGGCAAAGCTGGAAGGATTATCTGGTGAATGGGAGGAGATGAATTACAACCAGATCGTCGATTACATGAGCGGCAATCGCACCGTCGTGCGTGAGGAAAGCGACTGGCATTTGCACAATCCACATGCCGAATGGGACGCGCAGGCATGGCATGAATACGAATCGCTCCGAGAGCATACTGCCAAGACAGATGAGGTCAGCCCTGACCTAGATTTGTAGTTCGCCAACGACGATCAGGGGCTTGGTCGTTGTTGATTTCCCCTTTGTTGAGAAAATCGTTCAGATGATCAAGTAGAGGTGCGGTGTTAGCGAAAGGCAGCATAGGAACGACCGCAAGCCAGACTCGCGTCTGCTTAAGCGGTTTTTCGGGAAGAATATAGACACCTGTCGGATGATGAAGCTCAGACAATGGTTGACCAGTGGATTGGCAATGAGGATAAGAAGTTGAAATCTCACCCTGCTAACTCCGCCCGCCGAAACCACATCAGACGAATCTGACTAGGTGATGATACGTCCGCACGTTCGAACAAAATCCTCATGGCGAATACGGGTTATCGCTGAGAGGATTTGCTCAATCATCTTGTACGGATTGTCTTCGTTACTCACATCAAGCCATTGTATGCGCTGCAAATGGCTAGGAATTGCAGTTTTATCAATTGGTTCAATAATTACGGGAAGCACCAGACCATGATTCTCTTGGGCGAACGTAAGCTCCTTTAACCAAAAGTCATTGCGTAAACTCGTCTTGGATATAAGGGTGACGAAAATCCCTGTATCGGTCACTTCACGGATAGCATCTTCAAGTGCTTGAATCCAGTTTGTGCCGAGCGACATGGACTCTGGATTATAGACCTCAAACCCTCCCACCCTTAACTCATCACGTAATCTACTAGCGAAAGGAGTGTCAACTCTTGTATACGATAAAAAGATACGAAACCCTTTTGAAAGCTTGTGGATACACGAGCGAAACTTCTCATCTGTTTCAATTTCCTGGCGCGTCTTATCCGTATCTTCTGTAAACCGTTGAGCTTCAATTGCATAAAGTGCCTTTCCATAATGTTTGGCGCGTTCAATCTCAAACCGCACCCATCTAGAATTGTTCGCATTTTCGGTCTCAATTAAAAGCAACCAAGTGTGCATTTTAACTTCAGCTTCAAGGAATGTTTCTATTTCCTTGTCAGTCATTTGCTGCAACCAGCCAAAAAAACCAACAAAGTGCTTCCTATCTTCAAAGAGATTTCTCGCAGCCCGCGCAATGGCAATATCTTTGGAACTGTGGGAAATAAAGATGGATGGTGCTTTATCGCTTGATAACATATGCTTGCCCTATGATTCTTTTATATTTCTTGTAATGGCATAAAAACTATAACAATTCTCACAACTTTGGCGCACCATATTCGGTCTTATTACAGTCGCATGATCCCCGCTGATCAGCGGTTCAACTTCTCTCGAAGCGCTTTACTCGTCCGCACCGTGACTTTGCGGAAGTGGCGCTCCAGCAGCAGACGATTGGCAGGGTGTTCAATCGTCTGCACATCAATCACCATGAAGTGTTCCAATTCGATGCGGCCACCGTTGACCAATTCTTCCGTCCAGACTTCAACCAGCGTTTCCAGCATCAACTGCACATCGCGGTTTTTCAGCCGTGTCCGCCGCCCGATCTCTTTCACAATCGTCTTCTTGGTCAAACTCATGGGGTCATCTCCAGCTTTGCCTGCTTACGTCGGGCGCGTAGTTCTGCAACCGTAACCAGCTTCACTTTGCCACCCGCCTGCTGTTCGGTCTTAGCTTTCACCTCCGCCAGCTTCGCCCGTGCTGCAATCTCAATCGTCGAAGCGCCACCTGCAATGGATTCAGCCGTCGGCATTTCCATATCACTCATTTCAGGATCGTCGAATTCAATGCCACGTTCCAGCAGCAGCGGTTTACTGTCCTTGACCGTATTCAATCGCCGCTTCCAGTCGCTCCGCTCATAGAAGCGTGTCAGCCGGGCGTTCAGGATGACCTGTGTGGCGAAGCCTGTTTCCACGTAGCGGGCGAAAATGGTGCAGTTGCCGACTTGCGGCGTGATCACCTCATCGACCGTCAGCAGCGGACGCTGGCGCAGATGGCTGTTCGGATCGTCCATGTTGGCATCGGTGGTCGCCGTGCCGCTTGCCTTGCTGTAGAACTCGGCGGTGTCGGCATCGCAGCCGCCGTAAATGACCTGTGTCGCCAGACCTGTGAACAGCGCTTGCGTACCTTCGCGCCCGTAAATCATCTCAAACTGCCCCTTCGTCTGTGCGCCAATCAGGATGCTGATGCGGCGTTTGCGGACAAGGTTGACATCCGCCACTAGGCTGTCGAGCTTGCCAAGCGTCGGGAATTCGTCGAGTATCACGCCGACAGGCATCGGCAGCGGACCGCGATTGCGTTCCCCGATGGTATCGAGGTCGAGCATGAGCTTGCGCAGCGTCGCGCCGAGATACGAGGCATAGACCGCGCGCATCCTACCGGGACAGGTCAGCACAACGACAGTCGGCTGGGAGACGATGAGTTCGGCATCAAAGTCGGATGCGGACGTATTGGCACGCACGTCGGTTGAAGCCCAACCGGTGAGCGCGGTCGCCAGCGTTGCAATCACATTGGAAGCGACCTTACCGTCCGATCCAACCGACGCGATGAAGCTGTTTGCCAGCAGCGCTGCGTCATCCTGCTTCGACTTGAGCGCTTTCGCTAACCCCTTCATATCGTTCATGGCGTTGTAGATTGCGCCGAGATTGTCGAAACGAATCAGGCAGGCAGCTAGCAGCGCGGCGGCGCTGTCCGTCCAGAAACGATTATCCCCTGCTGCTGACGGCACCAGTACGTCGGCAATCGCTCGCGCATCGGAGACGTTGTCAATGCCTTCCGCGAGGTTGTAGCGCGGTCCGGCAGCGCTGGTCGGGTCATGGACGACCACCAGATGGCGTGTGACAGCGGCATAGTTGAGGATGTGTCCGGTGATCTCGCCTTGGGGGTCAGCGACGACCAGCGAATGTCCCGACTGCATCCGGTCAGCGATGGCAGGCAGGATGATCCCCTGAGTCTTGCCCGATCCCGGACCGCCGAGTGTTAGGATACCGCGTGCGACATCCTCACCGCTCAGGCTGAATTGCCCGGTTCCGACATCCAATCGTCGCTTGTTTTCGCCCCAGAACGCGCCAAGCAGCGTTAGCCCTTCATCATCCGGGCGACGAAAGCGGCGGTACTCGCGCAGCGTGCAGAAGTGCGACGACCCCAACGCTCCGCGTTTGACTATCGGCGCACGCAGACGGTCAATCCGTTCGCGCAGCCAACCGCCGTTCCGCAGCAGGCTGTGCAGTCCAATGACGGTCATCATCAGCACGAACGCCAACATTGCGCCGAACAGGAACAAGCGCATCGTATTGATGCCGCGCGGCGCGCCGACAAGTAGTTCGATCATGCCGGATGCGTTTGAGCGTCCACGCTGCACCGCTTGTTCGCCGAGCAGCGACAAGTAAATTGCCGTGACAGTGATCAGAGTCGTCCCGAAGCAGAGGACGAGTAAAAGGCGCTGTAAAGGGGGATGTTTTGAACCATCATCATTGGTGCGGCGAATCCCTGCTCCCAATGCCGCTGCCGTTGTCAGCAGCAGCACCGGCGCAATGCACACCAGCGGCATGAACAAAACAGTCAGCAGTTCGCGCCCTTCAGTGAATAACCAGTAGATCATCAATGGTTCTCCCTACGGCGCGAATACCGTCCAATCAGCCAAACTACCCCTGCCAGCGCAAGTGCAGTCAGATAAAGCCCTTCACCCACCGATAAACCGAACAGCCGCCCAACGGCTGCGCCTGCCAGCAGCGTGGTCAGGATGCCGAACAATCCAATGCCGAAGTGCATTCGTATCGCCCCTTCCTACCGCGAGAAAAAGTCGTCTAGGTCGATCTCCTCGTGCTGCACGTCCGGTTTGGGTTCCTCGCGCAGCGGTCGCCAGTCGATGCCGCGTTCGTCGAGCATGTCCGCGAAATGCTGTGCCGCGATTTCCCGAAAGAGACGATCATGCCTCTTCGTCGCGTTGTTGTAGACCGGCAAGCGGTCGGCGGTCGAGGGCGCAGTACCAGGCAGAATGACGTGCGTGTGCAGATGTTCCTGTGGCAGCTCACCATCTTTGGGCTTGGTTTTCGCGCTGTGCATCAGGTAGCTGTATTCCGGCACGTCAAAGCCGCGTTCGGTGTAGTAGTCTTCGACCACGCGCTCGGTCAGGTCGTAGAGCAGCTCCTGGCGCTGACTTTGCGGCACCAGTTCCATCAAATCAGGTGCAGGTGAGATCACCCACGTCCACGCCAACACATGCTTGCTTTGCAACGCATCGCAGTGCTTGAAAATCTCCCCATAGGACACGCCCATCCCGCGATCCTGCCAGCGCTCGTAAGCGTGGTTCTGCGCGAGATGGTTGTTTTTCTTATCCCGGTACTGCAAATATTTGAGCGTGGCTTTCAAGCCCTGCCGTCCCGTACCGCGACCGCTGCGTTTGTGACCTTTGTAGGCGAAATCGACCACGATGATCGCCTTGCTCATGCCTCATCCTTCATGTCGCGCACGGCTTCGATTTGCTTTACGAGCGATGCGCCGTTACGTTTGGCAGCGATAATTGCCTCGTCGATGGCGGAATCGTCGGCAAGGAGAGCAGCGAGCAAATAGATGAGGATGTTCATCTGAAACGTAAGCGACCGTTCCAGACGGTCGAGACGCAGTTGCAGCGATTTTTGAAAGTGACGGCGGCTGCCGACCGCATCGACCTGCTCATCGAGAAATTGGCGGATCGCCTCACGGATCAGGTGTGACTCGGTGATGTCACGCCCATGCTTCGCGGCAATCTGTGAAAGTAGTGCGTGCATTTCCTCAGACATCGCAATGCTGCGCTTGATATTCTTCTGTGGCATACCGCCCCTTTTGCACTATTGGCGCTTCCCTTATTGTGACAAAATGGGTGAAGTGGGGAGGTGAAATATTTCAGATGGCGATTGGGAATCTTCCAGAAGTCGGCGGAAAAATTCCAGCAAGACAACGCTCTCCAAGTGCAATGCAGCAGCAATCAGGAGCGCAGACTGTTTTGGTTTTTTCGGACGCAGCCTGACGGGGTGCGTCCGGTGAGCGCGGCGTATCGCGCTCACAGTCCCGCCGGAACCCCGCAGGGGTCGGCGGGGTGGCGCGCGCAGGCGCGGCACACAGCCCCCACCGGCGCATGAGGTGGCGAGCTTTTAGCTCGCGCCCAACCCCGCCAATGGTTCAGCTACACTGAACACACTGTCGGCAGCCTCCAATGCACCCGTCTCCGACGGCTGCATTGCGGCGGGGTTGGTCGGCATCGCGGACGCGATGTGGCGCTGCTGCAAGGCAGCGCTGCTGGCGGCGTATGAACACTAAGGCGGTGGTGAAGTCAGCTTAACAAGGCTGCGCCAAAGCAAAAGTGTCACAATTGCTAAGCGCAATGTGGAATTTCCAATCCCTTCTGACGAGAAACATGACCGGGGGTATAATCCTTCATAATCATTAGTCAAGTGATCTTTGACTTTGAAATAGCGCGTCCGGTAGTTCAGCAGAACCATCAGCTTTAAAGACAATCGGACGAAACGTGTTTGAATCGGCGTATCACAGGCATTTTCTCTCAAGGACGCTGACATGGATGTTTTCCGCTTACGCGAACAACTGACGCAGGATTACTCAAATTACGCCAGCAGTTTCATCCACATTCGAGATGAGCGCATTTATCGCGTCGTGCGGCATAATCTGGAAACGGGCGTATTCTGGCCCGAGCCTCTCATTCAGCTCAACCCAACCTTTGAGAGCGGCGGCACTGTGCAGGAACTCGCGGCAGATGGTGTGCTGCATCCTGAATGCAGCCGCATCTTTTTGAAGAACAAAGGCGCAGGCGGTCAAACGCTGCACTTTCATCGCCACCAGCGCAAAGCCATAGAGATCGCCCGTGAGGAACACAACTATATTCTGACAACGGGTACAGGGTCGGGCAAAAGTCTGGCATACATCGTACCGATTGTGGATCACGTGCTGCGACGTGGGAGCGGCAAGGGTATTCAGGCGATTATTGTTTACCCGATGAATGCGCTGGCAAACAGTCAGGCAGGGGAACTGCACAAGTTCCTGAATGAGGGCTATTCACAGGGGCAATCGCCGGTAACTTTCGCCCGTTATACCGGGCAGGAGAGCGAGGATGAGCGCCATCAGATTATGACGCACCCCCCTGACATCCTGCTGACCAATTACGTCATGCTTGAACTCATCATGACCCGTCCTCGCGAACGACAGTTGATTGAGCGCGCGAAGGGACTGCGTTTTCTGGTGCTGGATGAACTGCATACTTATCGGGGGCGACAGGGCGCGGATGTGGCGCTGCTGGTGCGACGGGTGCAGGATCGTCTCGAAACACCGGAACAAAAACTTCTGTTTGTCGGTACATCCGCGACGTTAGCGGGTGAAGGCAGTTATACCGAGCAACAGGCGCAGGTGGCGGAAGTTGGCACACAAATTTTCGGTGCAGATCTCTACCCGGAGCATGTGATCGGCGAGACTCTACGCCGTGCTACATCGGGCAAAACCGACCCGGAAAGATTACGGCAGGCGGTCGCGCAGAGTGAGGATTTGGTCGTACCTGTAGGATATGCCGAATTCGTCGCCCATCCGCTGTCGGCATGGATCGAAAGCACATTTGGATTGCGGGAAAAGGAGGGGCGGCTGGCACGGCAGGAGCCTCGCAGCATTCTGGATGCTGCTCATGAACTCGCCGACCTCACGGGGATTGATGAGGCGACATGTGCAGGGGTGATCCAAAAGTGGCTACTGGCAGGCTACCAGTGTGAACCGAACCCTGCTACAGGCTTCGCCCCCTTCGCTTTCCGGCTGCACCAGTTTATCAGCCCCGGCGATACGGCTTACACCACTATCGAGCAGGAGGATAAGCGTTACATCACCTTGCAGGGGCAGCGGTTCGCCCCCGGTGAACGGGATAAGGTGTTGTTTCCCCTGTGCTTTTGCCGCGAGTGCGGGCAGGAATATTATACGGTGCGAATCACCACTGGCGTTGATAATGAACAACGCCGCGTGATGCCCCGTGAATTCAGTGATCGACTCCCGGACGATGGTAGTGAAGCGGGCTATCTGTATCTCGGCTCTCATAAACCCTGGCCCCACGATTACGATGACCTCATTCATGGCGAATATCTGCCGGATGATTGGCTGGAAGAACGTAACGGCGTGCGGCGTATTCGTTCGCATCGACGGGACAAACTGCCACGGCACATACGGGTCTTGTCATCCGGGGATGAGTCCGACCAAGGGCAGGAATGTGTCTATATCTCATCACCGTTCATGTTCTGCCTGAACTGTGGTGTCTCGTATTCTGCCCGTCAGGGTGACTTCGGCAAACTGGCAACGCTCAGTTCTGAAGGGCGCAGCAGCGCAACAACGCTGCTCAGTCTGTCTACGATTCGCTCGCTGAAAACAAGCGACCTCCCCCAACACGCACAGAAGTTATTGAGTTTCACCGACAACCGACAGGACGCTTCCCTGCAAGCCGGACATTTTAATGACTTCATCGAAGTCAGTCTGCTGCGCGGGGCAATTTACCGGGCAGTCGAACGGGCAGGCGATGCCGGGTTAACCCACGAAGTTATCGCCGAGAAAGTGTTTGATGCCCTGAATTTGCCGGTGGAACTGTATGCCAGTGATCCCAATGTGCGTTTTCAGGCATTGCAGGAGACTCAGCGAGCACTGCGGCAGGTGCTGGGCTACCGTATTTACCGCGATCTGCGTCGGGGCTGGCGGATCGCGCTGCCAAATCTGGAACAGTGCGGCTTGCTGGAGATTGGTTACGCCGATCTGGATGCGGTTTGCACAGCAGAAGATGTCTGGGCAGGCGGTCATCCGGCGCTGGTGACGGCGTCTCCCCAAACGCGCATGACCATTGCCAAAACGCTGCTGGACTATATGCGGCGTGAACTGGCGATCAAAGTGGATTATCTGGACAGCGGGTATCAGGAACGCATCCAGCAGTTGAGCAGTCAGCGATTGGTGGATCCCTGGGCGATAGATGAAGATGAGCGGATGGAATATGCTTCCACGCTGATTCCGCGCTCATCGGGCGGGGATGACGGACGCGGCAACTACACCTACGTTTCGGCGCGGGGTGGCTTCGGTATCTATTTACGCCGTCCCGGAACACTGGTTGAGTACGACGCCCGTACTTATGGGAAGATTGGACTGGATGAAACCGGGATCATCATCCGCCAACTGCTGGAGGGGCTGCGCGTCGCCGGGTTAGTTGAAGTTACCCGCGAACCAGATGGTGAACAGGATGTCCCCGGTTATCAACTGGTGGCATCGGCGATGCGCTGGTATGCCGGAATGGGTGAACGTGCATTTCATGACCCGATTCGTGTACCGAATGAGTCGCAGGAAGGTGGACGCCCCAATACCTTCTTCGTCGAGTTCTATCGAAGTGTCGCCCAATCACTCGTTGGGCTGGAAGCTCATGAACACACAGCACAAGTCCCGTATGATGAGCGCGAGAAACGTGAGCAGCAGTTCCGCACAGGCGCACTTCCCATTCTCTATTGCTCTCCAACAATGGAACTGGGAGTCGATATTGCCGAACTGAATGTCGTCAACCTGCGGAATGTGCCACCAACCCCCGCCAATTACGCGCAGCGCAGCGGACGCGCCGGACGCAGCGGGCAACCCGCTTTGGTTTTTACCTACTGTTCCGGGGGCAGCCCGCACGATCAGTATTTCTTCAGACGCCCGGAGCGCATGGTCGCAGGTGCGGTCACGCCACCGCGATTGGACTTGAGCAACGAAGACCTGCTACGAGCGCACATTCACGCCATCTGGCTGGCGGAAACCGGCATTGATCTGAAAGACACGCTCAAAGAAATTCTGGATATGAACGGCGATCCGCCGTCGCTGGAACTTCTGCCGGAAATCTACCAGCAAGCCGAGTCGGTCACGGCACGGCAGGCGGCACGGCAGCGGGCGGAACGGGTGCTGAAGACCATACCCGATGTCGCCCATCCTGATGAACTGTTAGAAGTCACGATGCAGAATATCGTCCGCACTTTTAATGCCACCTGTGAGCGCTGGCGCGGTCTGTACTGGTCAGCACTCAAACAGGTCAAGGTGCAGGAGGACATCCGCCGTGACCCGACCCGTCAGCAAACGGATAAGCGACAGGCAGATCGGCTGCGGCGTGAGGCACTGTCACAGATTGACCTGCTCACTGAGGTAAACAGTCTGGCGCAGTCAGATTTCTACAGCTATCGCTACTTCGCCACCGAAGGGTTTCTACCAGGATACAGTTTCCCACGCCTGCCGCTGTCGGCGTTTATCCCGGCGCGTCGGGCAAATCAACGGGATAACTTTCTCTCACGCCCACGCTTCCTAGCGGTTTCGGAGTTTGGACCGCGCGCCATCATCTACCATGAAGGCTCGCGGTATCTCATCAATCAGGTCATCATGCCTGTTACGGAAGATGACGACGGGCCGCTCACAACCCAGATCAAACAGTGCAATAACTGCGGCTACGTTCATCCGGTGAAGTCAGGTGTCGATTATGATCTCTGCCAACGCTGCGGGATGCCGCTCGACCCGCCGCTCCAATCGCTGCTGCGCCTGCAAAATGTCGTGACTCGTCGTCGTGATCGCATCAGCGCTGACGAGGAAGATCGTTTGCGACTGGGATATGAGATTCGCACTGGAGTCCGTTTTCGAGAACAGGACGGTGAGTTGGACGTTCGCACCGCATTCGTCCGGCAGGGCGACCATGAACTGGCGCGATTGACGTATGCTCAGACGGCGACTCTGTGGCGGATTAACCTCGGTTGGGCACGGCGCAAAAACCGGGGGCAGTATGGCTTTGTCCTCGATATCGAGCGTGGTTATTGGGGACGCAACGAACAAAATGAAGATGACCCCGAAGACCCCATGTCGGAACGCACCCGGCGTGTGATCCCCTACGTTGAAGATAACCGCAACTGTCTGCTGATTGAGCCATTGATCGGGTTGGAAGTTGAGGAAATGGCATCGTTACAAGCAGCGCTCAAACGAGCCATTGAAACCGTGTTCCAGCTTGAAGACAATGAACTGGCGGCGGAACCTCTGCCGGATCGGGATAACCGCCAGATGCTGCTGTTCTATGAGGCGGCAGAAGGTGGAGCGGGTGTCTTACGGCGGCTGGTGGATGATCCTTCAACCCTAGCACTCGTCGCCCGCGAAGCGCTGCGAATCTGCCATTTCGATCCCGATACAGGCGATGATTTACGTCATGCCCCGCGTGCGCGTGAGGATTGTGAGGCAGCCTGCTACGACTGTCTACTCAGCTACGGCAACCAGCGCGAACATCCCATTCTGGATCGGCAGGTGATTCGCGCAGTATTGGAAATGTTCGCTGGCGCAGATGTCAGGATCAGCCCCAGCAGCGCAACACGGGATACGCATCTGGAAACGCTGATCAGCCTGTCCGAGTCTGAGTTAGAGCGGGAATGGCTGTCCATTCTCAACGAGCGCGGGTTACGCTTGCCGGATTCAGCACAGGTTTATATAGAGGACTGCCAGACCCGCCCGGATTTCATCTATAACAGCGGTGGTGTGTATGCGGCAATCTATGTGGATGGCTCTCATCACGACTATCCACAGCGGCAGGGACGCGACCGCCAACAGACGGAATGCCTGGAAGACTATGGTTATCGGGTCATTCGCTTTGGCTACCGTGATGATTGGGCAGCGGTTTTGCAGAAAAATAAGCATATTTTCGGGGGTGAGCGGTGAGTTTTACAGTCGGATCACTGGTCAGAGTGCGCGGACGTGAATGGGTTGTGCTGCCGGAATCGACGGATGAACTGGTTCGGGTGCGTCCGTTAGGCGGCACAGAAGATGAAGTCACGGGTATTTTTACCGCGCTGGAACCTGTCGAACCGGCTCAGTTTGCCCTGCCTGATCCAGTACAAATCGGTGACTATCGCTCAGCACGGTTGCTACGGGCAGCGGTTCGCCTAGGGTTTCGCTCCAGCGCGGGTCCGTTCCGGTCATTTGCCCGCATTAACGTCGAACCCCGCCCCTACCAACTTGTGCCGCTCCTAATGGCGCTCAAGCAGGACCCGGTGCGCCTATTGATTGCCGATGACGTGGGCATCGGGAAAACAGTTGAGGCGCTGCTGGTCGCCCGCGAGCTGTTGGATCGCGGTGAAATCGACCGGTTGGCTGTATTGTGTCCACCGCAGCTTGCCGAACAGTGGCAAACAGAGCTGCGTGAGAAGTTCTACATCGAAGCTGAACTCGTACTTTCTAGCACAGCGACTCGTCTGGAACGCCATCTGCGGATGGGCGAGTCGCTTTTTGAGCGGTATCCCTTTGTGGTTGTTTCGACTGACTTCATCAAATCAGAACGACGGCGAAACGAGTTTTTACGCACCGCTCCCCACTTTATTATTGTCGATGAAGCACACACCGTTGCCCACACCACTGATAATCGAGGTGGGAGACATCAGCGTTATGAATTGGTAGCGACCCTAGCAAATGACCCAAGCCGCCATATAGTGCTGGTTACAGCGACACCGCACAGCGGTAAGGAAGATGCTTTTCGCTCACTGCTGGCAATGCTAAATCCTGAATTTGCTGATTTGCCTGAAGATCTCACAGGCGTGGAAAATGAGAGTCTGCGCCGTGAACTGGCGCATTACTTCGTCCAGCGACGGCGTGGTGACATTCGCGCCTACATGGATGCGATCACCCCGTTCCCGGAACGGGATACCGCTGAAGAAACCTACAAGCTCACCGACGATTACAAGCGCCTCTTTGACCGTGTGCTGAACTATGCGCGGGAAACTGTCTTGCAGCCGGGGGAAGGCTATCGCCAGCGGGTGCGTTGGTGGTCGGCGCTGGCACTCCTGCGTTCACTGGCATCCAGTCCGGCTGCCGCCGCCGCGACGCTTCGCAGCCGCGCCGCGACCACTGAGGCGGATAACGAGATTGATGTGGACGACATCGGACGGCGCACAGTGCTGGACTTGATGAACGATGAATCTGCCGAAGGGATAGATGCCATTCCCGGCAGCGATATTGGCGAACTCGCGGGGGACGAAACCAGCCACCGCCGCCGCTTGCTCGACATGGCACGGGCAGCCGAAGCGCTGCAAGGCGAGGCAGACAGCAAGCTGGAGCGCCTGATCGCCATTGTCAAAGACCTGCTGCGTGAAGGTTATAACCCGATTGTGTTTTGTCGCTTCATCCCGACGGTGGACTATGTGACCGACGCTTTGCGGGAGGCGACGCGCGGCGTGGAAGTGGCGGGTGTGACCGGCACGCTCCCGCCGTCGGAACGTGAGGAGCGCGTGACGCAGTTGAGTCAGGCGGCGAAGCGTGTGCTGGTTTGTACCGACTGCCTGAGTGAGGGTATCAACCTACAACAGGGCTTTGATGCCGTCATTCACTACGACCTGTCCTGGAATCCCACGCGCCACGAACAGCGCGAAGGGCGCGTGGATCGTTACGGACAGCCGAGCCAGCGTATCAAGGTTGTGACGTACTACGGCATTGACAACCAGATTGACGGTATCGTGCTGGATGTGCTGCTGCGGAAACACAAAACGATCCGTAACTCGCTGGGGGTTTCCGTGCCTGTCCCCGGCAACAGTGAGGATGTCATCGAGGCAATTTTTGAGGGATTGCTGCTCCGCGAAAATTCCAGCTTCAACCAGAATCTACTGCCCGGATTCGATGAATATATCAAGCCTCGTCAGGCAGAGCTTGATTTGCAGTGGGAAGCGGCAGCCGAGCGGGAGAAACGCTCCCGCACGATGTTCGCTCAACAGGCTATTCGCGTGGATGAAGTTGCTGCCGAACTGAATGCTGCCCGTGAAGCCGTCGGATCGGGCATTGATGTCGCCGGGTTTATGAAGGACAGCGTGCGGATGCATCGCGGGGTCGTGTCTGAGAATGGCGCGGTAGGTTTCGATTTGACGGAAACACCGCGCGGGCTGCGTGATATGCTCGGCAAAGCGCAGTTCGCCGCCCGTTTTGAACTGCCCGTGAAAGAGGGACAGCTTTATTTGACGCGGACTCACCCGCTGGTCGAGTCGCTGGCGGCGTATGTGATGAATACGGCGCTGGATGCCGCCGAAGTTGATGAGGATCAACCTCACGCTCGTCGCGCTGGCGCGATACGCACGACAGCCGTGCAGCGGCGAACCACGTTGCTGCTAGTACGCTTCCGTTATCATCTCATTACCCGCACTCAAGATGAGGAGCGCCAATTACTGGCAGAGGACAGCCTGACGCTGGCTTTTGAAGGTTCGCCTGAAAATGCGGTATGGCTTGAACCGGAGGCAGCCGAAACCCTGCTAAACGCTGAACCCGATGAAAATATTCACCCACAGCAGGCAGCGGAGTTTGTAGGGCGTGTGATCGAAGGTTTTGACTATCTTGCTCCAACACTCAACGACATCGCGCAGCGACGCGGTGATGAACTGCTGGCGGCGCACGTTCGTATACGTGAGGCGGCGTACCGGCGTGGAGAACGTCGCCCGCAGCATCGTGTCGAAGCACAGCTTCCGCCGGATGTGCTGGGGATTTACGTGTTTTTACCCGCAATGAGGAGCAGGTAGCGAATGGCAAGCCGTAACAACATCTTCACCACCATTCGCACGGAAGGCGCACTGCTGCCTGCCGATCTGCTCCAGCGCATCAGCGAGGGCGCGAACCTCGATGGGTTGACACCGGAGAGCTATCACCGTCCCGGCGAAAAGCTGAACGAAGTCGTCAATCGCTCGTGGAATGTGTTGCAGGGTGCATGGACAAGTTTTCGCGCGGCGCAGCAAAGCCTGCCCGAAAGCGACCTCGGCACAAGCATTACCCGCGAACGCTGGCTGCTGCCGCTGTTCCGGGAACTGGATTATGGGCGTTTGCAGACCGCGACGGCAGTTGAGATTGACGGGCGCAGCTACCCGATTTCGCATGGCTGGGAGCATGTGCCGGTACATCTAGTCAGCTACAAGCTGGAACTGGATCGGCGCACGCCCGGTGCGGCAGGTGCAGCATCCGCCAGCCCACACAGCTTGTTACAAGTCTTCCTCAATCGCAGCGAAAACAACCTGTGGGGCTTCCTCAGCAACGGCTACAAACTGCGGATTTTGCGCGACAACGCTAGCCTGACGCGGCAAGCCTACGTTGAATTCGACCTGGAAGCCATGATGGATGGCGAGGTCTACAGCGATTTTGTCTTACTGTGGCTGTTGTGCCATCAGTCCCGCGTGGAAGGTGAAAAACTGTCTGACTGCTGGCTGGAAAAATGGATGAAAGTCGCCGAGGATCAAGGGACACGCGCCCTCGACCAACTGCGCGACGGTGTGGAAGCCGCAATTACAGCGCTTGGTCTGGGCTTCCTCGAATATCCTGCCAATCATACTATGCGCGATAAACTGACCAGCGGTGAACTCAGCGCCCAGGACTACTATCGCCAACTGCTGCGGATGGTCTACCGCCTGCTGTTCCTGTTTGTGGCAGAAGACCGCAACTTACTGCTCAATCCTGCTGCGGATACCCCCGCCCGTGAGCGTTACATTGACTACTATTCCACGCAGCGGTTGCGGCGCATGGCCGAGACGTTCAAAGGCACGCGCCATCCCGATTTATTCGAGGGGCTGCGGCTGGTGATGCGTCTGCTGAGTGGAGATAACAATGGTGCAGGGGCGGGACTAGGACTCGTGCCACTGGGGTCGTTCCTGTTCAGCGACTCGGCAGTAGCGGACGTGATTGACTGCCAGATTGCCAACAGCCACCTGCTGGATGCCATTCGCGCCCTCTCGCTCACCTACGACCAGCGTGCCCAGGTCTACCGCACGGTGGATTACAAGAACCTCGGCTCGGATGAACTGGGCAGTATCTTCGAGAGCCTGCTGGAACTGCACCCGCAGATCAACGTCCCTGCACGGCGCTTTGCCCTTTCCACCGCCGCAGGCAACGAGCGCAAAACCACCGGCAGTTACTACACGCCCGAATCGCTCGTCCATGCCTTGCTGGATTCGGCGCTCAATCCGGTGCTGGCTGAAGCCACCAAAAAGGGTGAGGCAGCCATCCTTGATCTGAAAGTCTGTGACCCTGCCTGCGGGAGCGGACACTTCCTGATCGCCGCCGCCAACCGCATGGCAAAAGCGCTGGCATTCGTCCGCACGGGCGAGGAAGAGCCGCCGCCCGCCGCGATTCAGGAAGCCAAGCGCGACATCATCAGCCACTGCATCTACGGCGTGGATATCAACCCGATGGCGGTGGAACTGTGCAAGGTCAACCTGTGGATGGAGGCGCTGGAACCGGGCAAGCCGCTCAACTTTCTTGACCATCGCATCCAGGTGGGCAACAGCCTGCTGGGGACGACCCCGAAGCTGATGGCGGGCGGCATCCCCGACGATGCATTCAACCCGATTGAGGGCGACGATAAGAAATTCGTCTCTGGTTTGCGAAACCAGAATAAGAAAGAACGCAGCGGACAAACGAGCATGTTTGCTGATTTCGATGCCCCATTGGATATTGATAACTGGAAATTTGGAGATGAACTCAAACGCATTGATAAAGTAAGCGATGACACGCTTGATGACGTGCGACGTCAGGAGGCTTACTATCGTCAAATGGCGCAGTCTGAAGAATATGTGCAGATGCGTTTGAAGGCTGATGCGTGGTGTGCGGCTTTCGTCTGGGAAAAACACGCGGATGCACCACCCCCAATGACCGAGTATATCTATCGACTGTTGTTTTCTGATCCCTATGCCGAAAGGCTTGAACCGATCATCTCGAATGTGTTTCGCCTATCGAAACAGTATCAATTCTTCCATTGGCATATCGCATTCCCTGATGTGTTTGAGGTATCAGATAACCCCAACAGTTTGCTTAACGAGCAAACAGGCTGGCATGGCGGATTTGACTGTGTACTGGGCAACCCGCCCTGGGAGCGCATTAAAATTCAGGAGAAGGAATGGTTCGCGGAGCGTGCGCCGGAGATTGCCAACGCGCCCAATGCTGCCGCTCGCCGCCGCGCCATTGCTGAATTGGCTGAACATGATCCCGATTTACTACAAGCCTTTGCCGACGACAAGCGCAAGGCAGAAGGTGAATCGCATTTTGTGCGTGTAAGTGAACGCTACCCCTTGTGCGGGCGCGGGGATGTGAACACCTACACGATTTTCGCGGAAACTTCGCGCCACATCATAAATAGCCACGGGCGCGTGGGGATGATTGTCCCTTCAGGAATCGCCACCGACGATACCACCAAATTTTTCTTTCAAGATTTGATGCGGACACGCTCACTCACCAGCCTCTACGACTTTGAGAATCGTGAAGGTTTGTTCCCGGCAGTTCATCGTGAGCAAAGATTTTGTTTGCTGACTGTTACAGGCTTCGGGACTACTGAAAGATCAGAAGCTCAGTTCATCTTCTTTGCTTATGATGTAGCAGAAATACTTGATCCTGAAAAGCGTTTCACCTTATCCGCTAAAGATATAGCCCTCATAAATCCCAATACAGGCACAACGGCAACATTTCGCAATGCTCGAAGTGCTGAAGTTACTAAAACAATCTATCGAAATATACCGGTTCTGCTGGATGAGAACGATAGAACAAACAATCCTTGGGGTGTCAGTCTCGCAAGCAATTTTCACATGACGAATGACTCACATCTGTTCCACTCTTATCAAGAGATTGCGAACATGGGTTTCGTGTTGAAAGGCAACATTTTTTACCACCAAAATCAAACGGAAATATACATTGCTCTACTTGAGGGGAAGTTGACACAGATATTCGATCATCGTTCGACTACATTTCTCGGTGTACCGGATTTTGAGGTGGAACAAGGTAATTCACGACCAACCAAACCTGATGAGTATAGAAATCCTCACTGTTATTCATTACCCCGTTCGTGGGTCAAGCAAAGTGACTTCCTGAACTCGATAAGCAAGTATGGACTTCAGCGTTATTGGCTAACGTTTCACGATGTAGCGAATCCAAACAACGAACGGACTTTTATAGCAACAGTATGTCCTTTTTTGCCGCTGGGGAACACCTTGCCTTTCTTTCTATTTGAGGATGAGACTATTGCTGTACAGGCTTCGACAGGTCTATACGCCAATTTGAATATGTTTATCTTTGATTATGTATCCCGCCTTAAAATAAGTAGTCGCCATTTCAATTTCTTCATTGTCAAACAACTCCCTGTCATCCCGCCGCACACCTACACGCCTGACCTGCTGGATTTCATTGTGCCGCGTGTGCTGGAACTGTCATACACGGCTTGGGATTTGCAGCCCTTTGCACAGGATGTCGGCTACAGCGGTGCGCCCTTCATCTGGGACGAGCAACGGCGCTTCCTCATGCGCTGCGAACTCGACGCGCTGTACTTCCACCTGTATCAGATCAGCCGCGATGACGTGGACTACATCATGGAGACGTTCCCCATCGTCAAGCGCAAGGATGAGGCATCTTACGGCACTTACCGGACGAAAGACACTATACTAAGCATGTACGATCAGATGGCGGCGCTGCCGATCATGCACGTCCCTGCACCGAAGGACGAGTCCGCAATTTATGCCGTGCCGGATATCAGCCAGTGGGTGACGTGGCTCAATCCGCCGCCAGCCGATCCAGGGGTGGCGCATCCCGATACAAGGGGATAGGGGAATGACCAATGATGCCAGATGACGAAAAGGCGATAACCATTGCGCGGCGTACTCGTAAAAACCTCGACTTCATCTATTCTGCTAAAGCGCAAGGCGCAGATGTTGAGGAAGTTACTCAACTGCTCAACAGCATGTTGGGGATGCTGATCTGTTTACGGGAGGAGTATTTTCACGGGCGAACTGTGACATGGGATGATGTGCGCCACCATAATCTTCACCCCGTTTCTGTCTCCGCACAAAAACGCAATGACGATGCAGACATATGGAACGCCTATCAACCAAGTTTCAGTCAATTGATTACATGCCTACGCCATGCCTTCGCTCACAACTGTTTTTCATTGGTTGGAGACACATCACAACCTCGCGCTAATCGTGAAATTGTCGGGCTGGATGTTTGGAATACCCCCACTGGCAAAAAATATAAGACTTGGCAAGCGAAGCTGACAATCGACGATTTGAAGGCTATCGCGTATTTGTTTATTGACTACCTTGAAACGACACGTGGACACGAACTTGCTGCGTAATGGAACAACGTGGGATGTTAGCCAATGGAAGGGCGCATCCTAATCGGCAATAACGAACTGAAAAGGACAAACTGCAAATGAGTAACGGGAGAAACAGGACATCGCACTATATCCGTTCCGAGGGACCAAAACCCGACGCGGTGAAACGAGGTCTTGTTTGGCTTCTCGAATTGGGGCGCAAAGAAAACAGGAAATCTGCGTTGCTCGCTGTCCCGGTCATGGATAATCTGAGCGGCGTAATTGAAGAAGTTTTGGGTGAGCGAGCGATCAAAGCATTAAAGCAAGGCAGCGCCGTAAATCTGGAGTCGGTTGTTTCCGTTTCTCTGCTTACAGAACGCAAAGATGTGTTCAATCACCAAGGTCCAGTGATCGCTGTGTATCCAAACAAGAAACTTCTAGACAAGATCGACAACATGCGGGGCGTGACTGATGTGCTGGTTATCCCCTGGTCATTACAGGAGATACAGTATTGGATCGAAACCTGGCAGGCATTGGAGCTTGGTGCTTCCGGGAATTCTCCAATTGAGCAATCGTTCTCGAATCCAGTCGTTGAAGAGGCTCTTAAAAGTTTGACATCTCGTGTCAACCTGCGTGCGGGTATCGCACATCCGATGGATAAAGCAGCAGCAGTTGATCTCTTTAAGAAACTTAAAGCGGCTAAGATCGCTTATGACCCGACTGAGATCAGAGGATGGCTCGTCCGACATGGATGGGAAAGCGATGATGCAGATGAGGTAAAAGATATTGCCGAGAAGATTTCGCAGGGTCGCGCCGTGCGAAGTGCAAATGGTGGTTGGGCAGATGATATCGTCAACCTTTGGCGCGAAAGAGCATCTAAATCCTAGCAGAAGGCGACTGTTGATTTAAGCGTGGCACATATGAGGTATTCGCAACTTGATGGTCCGAGTGTGAAGATTCGCCAAGTGAAAGTGGGTAATACAAGAACAGGTAAGCAGTGCTGAGTATCCCTGCCAGAAAGATTAGTGATGCCGATCCCCTCGCAGAACGATTTTCTACGTCCCTTCCTGACCATCCTCAGTGATGGGCAGACGTATACGCGGTCGCAGCTCCAGCACCGGCTGGTGAAGCATTTCGGCATCAGCGACGAAGATGCGCGGCAGATGAGCGGCAAGCAGCTCACGCTGGTTAATCGGCTGGCATGGTGTGATGCCCATTTTGTCAAAGCCGGTTTTGTGAATAAACGCCAGCACCATGCGGACAGTCTGCAAGATCAGTTTCGCATCACATCGCTCGGCATCCGCGAACTGAATCGCCGACCGGAGAAAATCACGGTCGGTTATCTACAAGGATTCTATCTCGGCAAGGTGCATCGCGGAGCAGGCTCTGACGACACAACCAGCGACGCCGAACTTGAACTCTATGAAGCCTTTGAGAAGCTGCCGGACGAGTTCACGGTCTTTCACAGCGTCAAATGGTTTGCCAAAGCGCGCGGCACGGTTGGCGAGATCGACTTTTTGATCGCGCACCCGCAGCGCGGCGTGCTGGTGATGGAAGTGAAAGGTGGGGTCATCAAGCTTGAAAATGGGGACTGGTACAGTACAGATCGCAATGGACGTACCAGCGGAATCAAAGACCCCTGTGAGCAGTCGGAACGCAATCGTAGAGCGCTATCGGATTGGCTCGCCGACGACTTTCGCACCAAACGCTTCAACTATGCCCTGTTTCCCGCAGTTGCCCTGCCCGATTCGAGAGTTGATCGGGATATACGCCCGGATTGCCCGCAGGACATCTTCATCGATATGCGGCATTTGCCCGATCTCCCTGCTCGGCTGGATCAGATATTTGATTACTGGCAAGCCCATGCCGATGCTCGAAATCAACGAATGGACGGACAGGCTGCGATTGCCGCGCTCGTTGATCTATTCGTGCCATCGCGTCAGCTTCAGCCGCGCATCGCCGATGTATTTGAGCGGGAACGGCGCAAAATCGAAGAACTGACACAACAGCAGTTCCTGATTTTGCGGGTACTGCGGATGCAAAAACGAGCAGCGATTGTCGGTGGTGCCGGAACAGGCAAAACCATGCTGGCGATGGAGAAGGCACAGCAATTGCTTGACGCTGACTATCGCGTGTTGTTCCTGTGCTTCAATCAAAATCTGAAACAGTGGCTGGAAAGCAGTTTGCGGCATCCGAATGTGACAGTTGCGACCTTTCATGGGGCGGTGGGGACGATCATTAACTGGACGGGTGTCCGCAAGCCGCCCGGCAATTTCTATGAGCAAGCCGCCGACCTTCTGACTGATGCGACGCAGGCGCTGCAAGCACAGCAGTCAGATAAACTGTTTGACGCGATCATCGTCGATGAGGCACAGGACTTTGAAGATACCTGGTGGATTCCATTACCGGATCTGCTAAAAGACCCGGACAACGGTGTTTTCTATGTCTTCTTCGATGATAATCAGCGGATCTATACCCAAATCAGCAATATCCCCATGAGCAGTGAACCGCTGCTCCTCAGCGATAACTGCCGCAATACGCAGCATATCCATGCTCGCCTTAGCCCGTATATGCAAGAGCGTCATGAGACAGTATGTCTCGGACCAGAAGGACGCCCGGTGGAAGTCATCGGCGCAGAAACCCCACAGGCAGCGCGCAGAGCATTGCAGTCGCTGCTGAACCGGCTCGTCAACGAGGAAGGCATCCGCACAGAAGATATCATTGTGCTGACGGCGGCGTCCGAGAAGCGAAGTCAATGGAAGCAGGATGAGCAATTAGGTAATTTCATCCTTTCGTGGTATCTCGACACTGAGATGGAGCTTGCTGTTCGCGTCGCGTCGATCTTCTCCTACAAAGGTTTGGAAAACGCTGTCGTCATTCTGACTGAACTGGATATGGTTTCACGAGGTGAAATCCAAAGTCAACTGATTTATGTGGGTATGTCCCGTGCGCGGCATCATGCAGTCGTTATCGGCAGATTACCTGAACCGCAGCAGCCCCCAGCAGTATAGGAAAGTACGAATATGGCAACGGTTGAAGAACTCCTCGAAAAAGCAGAACGGTTTGCAGGGCAGCAGCGCTGGGAAGAAGCTGCTCTTGTGGCTCGTCAGGCTGTAGACACCGTGCCAGAGCATCGTTGGGCAAAGGATAAGCTCGGTTGGTATTTATCACGCGCAAAAAAACACGCCGACGCTATTGAAGTGTATTCACTACTCGTTCAAGAGGCACCTGAGAACCCCAAATATCCCTATATGCTGGGCTACCAATATTATGATCAGCAGGATTTCACGAACGCCGTTCCTTGGTTCAGAAAAGCCCTTGATCTGAAGCCTGACTATCTAGTTGTGCTGTATCGGTGCGGCTATGCTCTTGTGAAGACGGGCGATGTGCGCGCCGCCGAAGCATTACTCCGTGATTGCGTGAGGTATTGGCGGGAATTAGAAGAGGGCGATGCCAAGGATCGCGAGAAAAAGAATTACGCTGATGCCTGCTTTCAACTCGGCAAGATTTACAGCGACCGCGATGACTGGGTCTCAGCAGTTAAGGCGTTTACAGAAGCGGTTGCTCATGAAAGCAATGATGCTGACAAGCTCTATAACCTCGGAAAAGCACTTGTCAAAGTAGAAAACTTTGAGGAAGCCTTAGCTGCCTTACTTAAGGCGGATCAAATTGCTCCTCGAAAACACTACATTCAGACCTATCTTGCCATCGCTCACCATCAACTCAATAATCTGGTAGAAGCCGAACGTATATTTGACGGCATTCCTTCCCATATCAAAGATCAGTTTCCGTATATCTGGCAACACCATGCCGGGTTATATCGCACCCAGGGACGTACTTCTGACGCGATTCGTATGCTTCGTGCCGCTACTCGCAGACCAAATGAAAAAGGTTTACACAGTTGGTATGACATTTTCATACTCTTGGCGACCAGTTGCGAAGAGGCGGAGGACATTCAAGGCGCTTATATTGCATATCAGGGTGCCAACACATGGCATGTAAAGAGCCGCGGCAAGGACTCCCCTATTGCCCTGAAAAAGATCAAAGACCTAAAGCAGGTAGCATCTGAACGCAGCATTGATTTGGAATCCACATCCACCGCTGCATATAGTTCAACCGACGCAGGACAGTCTAACGCCCAAGTTGCCTACATAAAGAAATTTTTTACTGACAAAGGCTATGGGTTCATACAGCAAACTACTGGAGATGATCTTTTCGTGCATATTCGAAACATCATTAACTCCGAAAGCATTCGCGAAGGTGCGCGTGTTGAGTACCAGATTGGTCAGGGGCGAAAAGGACCCGAAGCAACGCATGTACATATAATAGACTAGAACAATTCCTCATCATCTTCTACACAATCGTAGAGTATAGGCTTTTTGCTGAGGAGCGATGCATAACATCGCTCCTCATTTTTGTGTGCCTGTTAGAACGGAATATCCTCTGTATCTTCGCTGTGACCGTTGTCACCGTTCTCGGCGCGATCCAGAAGGACGAGGCGGTTGGCATCGATGTCGAGGCTCGGCTGCGGCGTGCCGCTCTGGTCGATCCACGCCGACGGGCGCAGCCACTCCGCCATCACCTGCACCAGCGATCCCTTGCGGACGTACTGCTCCGCCACTTCCGCCAGCTTGTTCCAGCAGTTGACGCGCACCCAGACCGTCTGCTTGTCGCCCGCGCGGTTCTTGCGGCTGACCGCCACCGAGAACGACGCGACACTCTGTTCCCCCACCTGACGCACCTGCGGATCGCTGCCGACGAAACCCGTCATCTGAACGTTGAGGCTCGTACCCATGATGTTTTTCTCCTCGCGCCTGAGCGCTTTTGCTATCCATCGACCCTGTGCCGATTTCTGACCAGCACATCAGCAGGCGCATCAAAGCGCAGTGTCACCTGAAAGGCGCTCGGCGTTTTTGGTGAGCGAAGCGGCACAAGCCAGGAGAAAACGCCGAAAGCGACCCCGCTAGCGGGGTTGACCCGGTGCTGCGGCTGCTAGGATGGTCAGTGACAAATCGGCACGTTCACAGGTCAGATGGATAAAGCGCCGCGCCGAAGGAGGAGCAGAGGACACGAGCAGTAGATGACTGGATCGGCAAGCCCGCGTACCAAAGGGGAATATAAGCAGCACTCGGAAAGGTCAGCCCAATGCAGGCAAAGCCGGCTGTGTGTGTGAGGAACAGCGGCGAAGGCGGCGTTTCCGCACTGATGGGAGGGGATGCGGACTGCGCCAGCGTGGGGAACATGGCACACCGCGAGCATCTACATCCAGGCAACCCGGACTGCTCGCGCAGGAGAACGGTTCGGTCACGGCGATGGAGATATTCCGGGCAGAAATAGGCAGTGGGGAGAGTGTCAGACATCGCCCTCGTCGGAAAAGTAGATGCTGCGGAAGTTGTACAGCGACGGCTGTTGGCTGTGACGCACGCCCTCGTAGAGTGCGCCGGTGATGTGGTGCAGCCCGTTCCTGAGCTTTTCGCGGATGTATGTCTCATCATCGTGCGCCAGTAGCGTGATCGCTGCGTAGGTCAGATACTCGACGGCAGCCAGCAGTTCGTATGCCATCCGTCCGCGCCAGCTGTGAACGCCATTGGCGTGAGCCGTCGCAGTCTTGAGATCGTCCAGTCCGCGATAAGCAATCAGCAGCGCTTTCGCCGTCGCCTCGAAATCATCGATGCGCGCGTCATCCGGTGAGAAGCGGCGCAGAAAGTTCCGCATTGCATCGACGGTGTGAACCGAGATCGAATGCTGCCCGCAGAACACCGCGAGTGTGTGCCATGCCTCCTTGAAATCGGGATGTTGACACAGTTCAAAAGCGGCGTTCTGCACGGCGATCATGCCGTCTACAACGCGCTGGTCATCCTGTTCAGCGTTCAGATTGGAAGCGAGAAACTCGCCAATGGCGTTGTACTGGTCGTTGTCAAAGTGGTCATGATACTGCTGCATGGCAATGGCATTCAGATCGTGCGTCATGCGATTATCCTTTGGCTAAAGAAGCTGCGTTAAACGGGCGAGGAGTGAGAGCGTCAGCGGATCGGTCGGCTGTTGGTCGATGTGTCGAATCAAGCGGAGCAGCATGGTGTTGGCGATGCCGTAGGGGGAAAACACACTGTCGGTATACGGCAGCACCCACGTCCCGGACGGGAGCAGCTTCGCGCCTTTTCCGTGCAGCCTAAACGCAATATCCGGCATGGATGCGAGTGTCCAGCCAGTGGTACAGACCAGCGCTTCGGCGCGCTCATCGGCTTCGAGCGTCCAGTCGGCATAAAGCAGCCGTTCACCGTGCAGCGCAAGATAGGCACGTTGGAGCGACCAGCCGCCCCATCCGCCGAACGGCAGGCGCACAACTTTGAGCAGGATGACCGGCTGCCAGTCGAGATGCGTGAGCGTCGTCATGGCAGCGCCTCGAACCAGAAGCCGCTGAAGCGGGTGATCTCGCCGTTATCCAGAAACCTGACGAATACGGTGTGAATGCCAACGCTGAACCGATGATCCGCACTGTCACACAGCGGATAGTGACTGACGATGCACTTGCGGTGGGGATTGATGGTGGACAGCCCGACGATATGCCCAACTGTGCCGGGCGGCGGCAGCTTCGAGTGATGGACGTTTTGACGATGGCATTGCAGCATGGCACTCACTCGCTTTCGTCAGGGTCGCAGGACGTCACCGTGTTGCTGTAGCCGTTGACGATCTGGACGGACTGACCCCGTTCCCGTGCGGCGCGCTGCATGGCGATCTGCGCGGCGTTCCAGTCGTAAAATTCGCCATACTCGTCGAGTGTTTCATCATCCATGTTGCTGAGATGAAATGGCGGGATCGGGTCGCAGTTCTCGCTTTCAGCCCGTATCTCGGAGGGGATTTCGACCACCACCACAGCATCAGGGGCGGTCATGACACAGATCGGATCGCCGGACTGTGCCGCCAATCCCACCAGCGGCGGGTGATGGTCAATCCACGTCACCGCGTATTCACTTCCAACGGGCAGCTGCGTCCCGTTGAAGGCATTGACCTCGCGCACCAGCCGCACCTGCCCGCCGGGATAGATGTGCTGCGGCTGTCCATTGACCTCCGCCACCAGCGGGTCGCCTTCGTTCACCGGATAGAGCGCCGCCACGAAACTCTCAAAATCGTCGGACAGGTCAATCGAAACCTGCACGAAGCTGTCCAAGTCGAGCAGGGATGCCTGCTGGATGGCTTCATCCATCGCTTCATCCGGTTCGACAACTTCCGCTGAGGAGAGGTCGAGCGGCTCCGCCAGTTCATCAGGCGTGCGACCCGACAGGTCATTCACGTCGTAAAACAGGATGAGACACCAGTTATGGACACCGACGCGGTCATAGGCGGTGGCGCGCACGCCACTGCCTAGCTGCTCCGCCAGTTGATTGACGGCGCGGATGTAGATGGCACGGTAGACTTCCGCGCCATCCGGCACGGCTCCGCCGTCGTTGAAGCCGTACTTGGTTCGCATGTCGTCCCAGTAACGCATGATACTGCTCCTTTCAAACCCTCGGATAAAAAGCAAAAACTCCGCTGCGAGCGGAGCCTGCTGGCGGACAATCGGTTGGAGAGATGAATCAGTTGTCGGCAGGCTGCGGTAGATACGCCAGCAGTTCGTCGCGGCAGATCGGTAGACTGCGGACGCTCATCCCGTCAAGGCTAATGAAGCTGGCGAAGGTGCGGATCGGTTGGCGGCGCAGTAGCGTGTGGACGTACTGCCCGACCATGCACGCCATCCAGTCGTTGACGAGGCACGCTTGCTCACCGCGTAAGACTAATTCAGCGCAGGACAGGTCAGGTTGTGGTCCAGACGCGGGCGCTTCGGGTTCGAGCAGTGCCGGAAAGAGCAGCCCTTCTTTCGGCAGATAGGCGTACTTGCCCTCCCTACCGTCGATGTGCCGCCGCATCTGCTCCGGGTCGGTGACATTGCCAATCACAACCTGACCGCCGTCGCGGTAGTTGCCCGCGCCGATCAGGATGCCCTGCGCCTTGTGCAGGTCGCGCCGTGCCAGATGGTTGTCCACACAGCCGATCACGAGCTGCGACCCGTAGCGGCTGCTGTGCTTTTCGGCATCGAACGGCTCGACGCACCACGCGATGTCCAAGCCGAGCGCCATGTTCAGGCGTCTGCCGACGACTTCGACTTTCGGCAGTTTGAGCGCGGCATCTGCTGGCGTGAACAACTGGCGACCGACGTTCTTCTCCTCCACGATGTCAGGATCGACCAGCAGGATACCCGGCGTATGCAGTCGGGCGCGGCGCATGTCATAGACAATGCGCGCCACGATACGAGCGACCTGCGCCCCCGTCCCGCCACAGCCGACGATCACGATAGTCTGAATATGGGTGTTGGGATCAAAGACGTTCATCCTTTCGGGATTGCCTGCGCTCATCGCGTTTCATCTCCCAGAACTTGTGCCAGTGTTTTCTTGACAGGGATCAGATCGCCGGTCGGATAGCGCCGCGCCTTTTGCGCTTCGAGGTCGATCAGCAGCTTGCGGATGTCCTGAGACTGGCGCTTGCTCTTGCCGCTGACGGCATGATCGCCGAACGACGAACCGAGCAGCATCGTCCAGTCCTCCACCAGTCCCGCGCTCTGCAAGGCGGTGTCGGTCACGCGCTGCACCGTTCCCCAGCAGATCGCGCCGGAACCAAACACGTTCGGCAGCGGCGCGTGGAACAAGGGGAGATTGAGCGTTTCGGGACGACGTTTGACCGCGTACACGCCGTAGACTGGCGCTTTATCCTCCGCCGTCACGCGGATCATGACCAAGCCGGGCAACGGCACGCGCAGCGCGACATCCGAGCCATCGAGGAACACGCCGGTCTTGCCCGGCGGGCGGTATTCGACAATGGTCTTTTTCACGCCTTCCTGCCGTACCAGCAGCGTATTGCCGCCGAGCAGTCCGGTATCGAAGGTGACTTTCGCCGCCAGCGCCAGCGCGACCTGTGCCGGATCAACCGGATACTCCGTTGTCTGCTCACCGTCGGTCTTACGCAGCATCACCCCGAACGAGTAAAAACTGAGCGTCAGCGACGGCTGCTCGTTCAGTGCTGCCGCTAGGACCCGTCCATTCCAGTCGGATGGATTGTTCATTGAGCTTGCCTTTCTGCTTGAGTTCACGATAGAGGGTGGCGATATGGCGTTCCAACGTCGTCATTAGATCCGGCGTGGTCTTGAGGATGTCCAACCCCGCCATTGCATCGTGCATGATGCCGTCCGCTTCTTCGATCATCTCGACGGCGAAGGCGATATCTTCTTTTGACCACGAGAGTGGCGGGATTTCGCCCAGCATCTCGTCGCTGTAATCGACCAGCGAGTTGCCGGTGCAGCTAAACAGCCAGCCGAACAGCCAACTGACCTGCTGTAACGCAGGATCGGTTTGTTCGTGCAGGCTGTGAGCAATCGCGCCGCTGACCTGACGGATCGCTTCCGGTACGTCGATGTGGTAGGTTTCCCCTTCGGGGATGTCAATGCCGAACGGCGCGAGGATCGGCAGCAGGTCGCTGTGAACGGCATAGAATTGCGGATCTTCAAGTTCAATACCCAACGCGACCAGCGGGATACCCCAACCGATGGTTTCGAGATCGTCAATCGGGATGCCTTTCGCGGAAATCCCCCGGCACAACAGCCGATCCAATTCCGCATATGGCACGCCCGCCCGCAGTCGCTCAATTGCGTCGGCATAGAGGTCGGGGAACGCACCGCGCGTCACCTGCAAAGCAATCGTCAGCGGGTCGGTGTCGTAGTCGATGTCGTCTTCAAACTCATCCCAGAAGGGATCGAAGGTGGCTGCCGCCGCTGCGAGCAGCAGCAGGGGATCGGTGGTCAGCGCAACCGCCAGGTGGTCGTAAATCGCCGTGATCGCTTTCATGCGCCGAACTCCAGCACGCTGGCGGTCAACAGCGGGATGGGCGTGAGGTTCGCTAGATGCCGCGCCGCTGCCGTGCAGCGTCCGGTGTAGGCGACCAGTTCGGTCACGGCTTCGACCAGTGTCTCACGCGGGAGGCGCGCCGTCCCGGTGATCAGGTGGGGCTGCTGCGCGAGCAGCCCCATGCCTTTCAGTTCAACCGGCGTGATGGACAACAGGCAGTCGCGCAGTGCGTCCATGCCGAATGGAATGCTGCCCATAAGCTTCAGCCTTTACGCCCCGGTTGCGGCAGGAACTCGACCACGCGCAGTCCGTTTTCGCCTTCGGTTCGTTCGCGCAGCGTGGCATTGGCGATTTCCGGGTAGCTGGTCTTAAGCAGATCGCGCACCTGCTCGTTAGTCAAATCGGACATCGACGGGTCTTCGACGATGCGCGTCGCGCCGATCTTGAACACGCGGGACGAAGCGTTCTGGTTTTGCTCGGTCATGGTGAAATTGTCCTTTCCTGGTGAAATGAACTAGAGCAAAGCAGTGGTTTCGGATGCCCCATTGGTCGAAATGGCGGGTGAAGTCGGGACTTCCAGCGTGAGCGGTTCGTTGTCTTCAACGGCGGCGGGTGGTTCGTCGCCGTCGGTGGAGTCGCCGACCTGCACGAAGTCTTCCAGCGCGAACAGCGCCATATCCCGCGCGGTCAGATGCTTCATCTTCTTCGTCAGCGCGTACACGTCGGGGATACGGATCGGCGTTTCGCCGTCCCACAGCTTGCCATCGATCAGGGTGGCAGCGAGCTGTACCGCCTGACGGTAAGCGGCAGCATCCGTCTCTCCGCCCGTGAGCTTGAGATGGCTGATCTTGACCGTCTTCACCCCCTTCTTGAGCGGAATATCGACCGTCGGTTCCGCAGGCGCAGGTGGCGGCGCAGTTTTCTTGCTGCTGACTGGTGTCGTTGTCGGCGGAGGCAGTTCGGCGATGATGGGCGGTTCGGCTTCGACGGCAGACAATGCCATCACGCCGTCTTTGATGATTGCCGTGAGATCGGACAGGTTGGCGTAGGCGAACTGACGGACGTGCGCGAGATCGCCGCGCTGAATGAGCAGCGTGCCGTGCCGTTCATCGCTCTCACTGTCAGGCAGCGTGAGCGTGATGACGGTCGGTGCTTTGGCGTTTTTCTTTGCCATGAGGCGTTTCCTTTCACTGATTTAGCGGATGAGATGGGGATTTGAGACAGGCGTTTTGGAGACGGGCATCACCTCCTTTCGTGGCGCATCGTTTCAGTCATGGGACTGGCGCTCGCGCTCGTCCAGCACGTCAAGCGCGAATGCCTGGTGCAGCGCCTGCGGGTCATAACTGTCTTCATCGAGTTCCTGTGCTACGATGTCTTCCCGTGCGGCATATCGGATCGCGTCGGGCTGTAAGTGATCCAGATCGCTGCCCATCGTGCGCGCGTATTGCACGCCAAGACGGTAGAAGTCGTGCCATCGTTTGTCGTTGTTCATAGCGTTCCTTTCATTCGTGCCTGTGGGCTGTTGATTGGGAGATGAATACCGAGTGCCGGACACAAATCCCTGAGCAGGAGCGTGCCGCAGACGTGGCAGAAGCCGTAGCCGGTTTTTCTGTTGAACCCGAAGGAAGGATGGTGGTCAGCGTGTTTGTGACGCTCCGGGAAGGGACACACGCCGTTGAGCCAATCGCCGCGCGGTTTGCAGCCGCACGCGAGCAGCGTGTTCGTCACCTGTGCAACGAGATCGGGATGGGGGATGTACGGTGAAGATTGATGACTGGCGCGGCACTGGGTGACGCGCGGCGATACCGAGGATACCGGCAGGAAGGTGGTGAAGTCATCCAGTGCGTAACGCTGCTCGTGGAGTTCGATCAGGTGGCAGCGGGCATGATGACGTGATGGTTTTGTGTTCACCGTCGATGGGATTCGCAGGCTCTGGGCAACACTGAGCCTGTCGCCATGCAACGCAGCGGCTAATCCGCACAGCAGACAGCGCGTCAGTTCGAGATCGGCTGTTGGTTCGTCCAGCCACCAGTAGGCGTGATACCCGCCGCCGCTGTGGACGATGCACGAGGGCGTTGGTGACGCAGCTTGCAACCGTCTGAGCGCATTGGGCGATGGATCGTCAACATCGACAAACAGCGCCGGAAGCGCGACGACATCCGCTGTGCTGCCGCGCTGCCACCGAGTCAATCCCGGACGACGCAGCCCGACCGCGAAATACGCCCCCCAATTGAGCGCGTTCGCGCCGTCGAGCTTCGCCAGCGCGTCATGTAGTGCAGCAGGATTGTCCAGCGGAATGTGACGCGAAGGTGTGCGCTGTTTTCCGTCGGGATGGATGGCGGTAAGCGTGAGGCAGGTCTGAGGATAGGCGGCGCAGCACGCCAGCAACGCCGCGAAAAACGTACCCCGTTCGTCACGCATGGCATTAGAACAATGCCAACTGTTGCGTGAGCGGCTCGTTGTCGGCTTCGGACTGCGGAAAGGCGATCACTCTGTGTTCGGTTCGGCGTGAAGGCTTCGACGAAAGCGGACGCTGCGGCTTGACGACACGGACGGCAGGCTTATTGTCGCCACCGCTGGCACTGAGCGCCAGCAGTTTCGCGGACACTTCCTGCTCACAGCCCGGAAAGACGATGCGATGTTCGGTCAGCCATGCCGCGATCTCCGCCGCAGCGCCGCTGTCGAGCAGTGTCATCAGATCGGCACGCAGTCGCACCCACTCGTTCTCGTCGGCTACCAGATGCACCGTCTCCAGATAGGCGGTGACGGTTTCGACCGGACGCGCAGCGACTTCATCCGCTGCCACTCGCTTGCGTGATGAGTGATCATCGACTGGGGTGATCGTCGCGCCGAGTTCCAACGCTAACGCGAACAACGGATCCGGCTCGTCCACTGGCAGAGGATCGCTGCCCGCATCAATGCTTTCAATGTTCCAGTACGCTGCATCCTCGGTGTCGATCTCGCTCACAGCATCCGACGCCTTGAACAACTGCGATGGGTCGAGCAGGCTCTCGTCGCGCCCAATCGCTTCCAGCAGCGCTTCTTCGAATCCGCCCTCACCTTCGGTTAGAGCGTCCAGCCCGGTCAAGCCGACATCGCCCGTGAGCAGCTTTGCTGCCCGCTGCTTGCGCGACATCAACTGGACAGCGGTCTGCTCCATCGTTCCCTCAGCGTACAGATACACGACCTTGCAGTGTTCGTGCGTCTGATTCAGGCGGTACGACCGCGCTGCCGCTTGCATTAGCGTCGAGAGATTGAAGACCAGCTCGTAGAAGATCAACGTCGGGAAGTGGATGAGATCCAAGCCGGTTTTGACCAACTCGGGATTACACAGGACGACGTTTGTTCCTTTCGCGATCTCGCGCTCGATGACCGCTTCGCGCCGCTCGGCATCGACCGTGTTCTTGAGGATGAAGGTCCGCGCTTCCGGCACCTGCTGATTCAGCAGACTTTCGAGGCGCGGCTGGATGTCGCGGGTGGCCGTTTGCCGGAAGTAGATCACGCACGGGCGATTGGCGGCCAGTTCTGCTTGCACCAGATCGATCAGTGCCTGTTCTTTGGCATAGATACGCTCTTCGCCGTAGCTTGGCAGGCTGACAACCGTGTACGGTTCCTTCGCACCGGTGATCGGGTGTTTGAGGTTGTGAATCACGTCATATGGGCGATAAGGTGCATTAGGCCAGCCCATCGACCACTGCAAGTACGCGCCACGAAACGTCGTGTCGCCCTCCCATCGCCGCTGGATGAGGTAGTCCTTGAGGCGCTGGCGCGTGCGGTCGTATTCGGCGTAGACGTCCTTATCGAGTTCGACCGGCTGCGCGATTTCCTCGTACTGCGGCAGCGCTTTGCCTAAGTCGGCGAGCGAGAAGAAAATCGCATGATCCAGCACTTCGGCGACCAGCAGCGGCGAGATGCCCGGCGCTTCCTGATACGGACGCTCGTAGGTCGATGTCCCCGTGTACGCGCCGGTATCGCGGTCATAGCTTGGGCGTTCCTCGACAACTTGCTCCCTAACTCCCATATCGGCAACCCAGCGCGACTCGGCGCGCCCACGCTGATAGCGAAGCTCACCGAAGGTATTGCTGCTCTCACTCACTACCTCTTGAAATTGGTGGGAGCCACGCTCTTTCCGGCTGAAGCGTTTGCCGCCGCCCCAGTTATAGCGCTGGCGCACGCGCGGATTGATGGCATATTCGAGGTTGAAGATCGACGACGAGCGTCCGTTGAATGGCGTGCCGGTCATCGCCAGCACTTTCTGCGCCAGTCCTGCCATCCGGCTGAAGGCTTCGCCGTTGCCGGTGTCGCCGTGCTGTGCCTCATGCACTTCATCCCAGATCAGCAGATAGACCCGATCCGGGTACATCCTTTTGAGGTATTCATCCAGCCGGTAACGTGGATTCTTCGGCGGATATTTCTCGCCCGGCTTCGGTTGTGAACCACGGTCACGACTTTCGCGCCAGAGCGGTGTCTGACACACGCCGCAGGTGCGCTTGCCGCCTTCCAGCCACGATTGCGATGCGGTTGCGCTCACGCCTTTCTTTTCCTGCATGATCGTGCCCCCACAGTGCGGGCATTTCGGCACGCGCTCACGGCGGATGCGCTGATGCGGCAGATAACCATCGGGTACAGGCGATCCGTGTCGCCACAGCGCGACCGCTTCGCTCCGCCAGACGACCGCTGATTCCCACGCACAACCCAACTTGGTCAGGTCGCGTTTGATCAGACCAATCTTCGGCACATGCGCGGGCAAGGCTTCCGCGCGATCCATGAAGCGCTTGACCTCTTCATGCCGGTCGAGACGTTCGATAGCCGCTTTCGGCGCAATGCTGACCAGTTCGCGTTTCCACTTCTCGATCAGGTGCGGCGGCGCGACGATCAGGACGACTTGCTTCGGGCTGATGTCATTTGCTAAAGCTTTCACAACGCCGGAAGCCATACTGATTGCTGCCGCTCCGCCCATGAGCGTTTTTCCCGTGCCCATCGAACCGATCAGCAAAATACTGTTTCGGGACTGAAAGCCCCGCGCCACTGCGCCGACGACGTGCTTCTGCGCGGTATACATGGGGTACTTTCCCTTCAAACGGATGCGATCCAACCAGCCACCGATCCCGGCAAAGTCAAAACCGTACATGGGTTTGAACCTGGTGCTGAGATACTGGGCCAGTGCCCGCTTGTTGGATGTGATGAAGCCAAGCAGTGCCTCATCGCCTTCCATCTCGACCGTTGTGCCATCGCTGCCGAGCAGGGAGAGTGTCGTCGTCGGTTTCAGGCGGATGGTCGTCTTCTTGACCTGCCGTTCCGGGTCATTCGGATCAGCTTCGACCTCGACGCGGGCGACCTGCTCGACGTGACGGGTTTTGCCGCGCAGCGCCACCCGTCCGTACTCGTCAGTCTCGATCACCGCACCGTCGGCGACCCCGGCTGCCAGCACCAGTGCCAGATGTCCCGGACGTGGCGCAACCACCGGCTCGATCTCGGCGGGTGGCGGTGGCACGTCCAGCAGCGCTTGAAACCCACTCGTCTTCCATGCGCCCTGCTCTTCAATCAGCTTCAGTCCGGCAGTCTCATCGAGCATGTCCGGCGCGAACACGAAGCGCTGGATGGCGCGCGGTGCGGGCAGGCGATAACGCGGTTCTGCCTGCACGGTCAGCGGCTGCGGATGATCGCGATCACGGATGATCTGGTCGTAGAGCGCCGTTGCGTCGAGCGGCACACCTTTGACCGCAGCGACGACGCACTGGTCGTACTCGCCGAGATGCTTCCCCGGCAACGCCCACACGTCTACGCGGCTGCTGTGCTTGGCCAGAAACGCTGCCGCTTCCTGGGTGATGTGCTGGCGATACACGCACCACAGCGCGAGTCCGCCGTCCTGTATCCACTTCCACGCATGACGCAGATAACGGAACTCGACCCGCTTGCTGCCGGATGCCGCCGTGTCGTGGTCGTAAGGTGGATTGAGCCATGCCGCGCCAAAGGCATTGTTCGATGCCACTAGACGCTCGACATCGCAGCGCACCGCCTGCGTTGTGCCAAAGCGGGTGATGCACGCCGCCGCGCGCTCGCCGTCGAGTTCATTGGCATATGGCGTGACATGCCATGCCTGTGCTGCCGCTTCGAGAAACGCGCCGTCTCCGGCGAATGGATCCAGCAGCCGCACGGCAGAGGTACTGGGCATGACTAATGAAAGGAGCGCCGGATAGTGGCGCTCCTCGATGGGCAGATAGCCCATGATCATTTTCGATTCGGCTCGTGCCATGAGAGCTGGCTCCTGGAATCAAAAAAGTCCTCGTTTGCACGAGGACTTTAGCGGTCGATTAGCGTGGTGCGTTACTGCTGCTCGAATAAATCGAGATATTCGGTCGGCATCAGCCGGTTAGGGAGTTCAGAGTCGGCATCCAGCGGTTCGTGGAAGCCCAGCTCGATCATGCAGCGCAGGATGGCATGATACTGGCGGACAATCGTCTCAGCGTGGGGAGCATTTTTGTTTCCCCGCCACAGCGCTGCTAAATCGCTGAGTTTAAGTTCCATCGTCTTGAGCAGTCGCTCATCGACCGGGATCGTATTCGTTGGCATCATCAGTTAATTTCCTTCCGGTTTCCAACGTGTGCCTTCACTTTCCAGCACCGCAATGTAACGCGCCAGCTGTCCGGTGGGTTCCGGGAGCGGCAGTGCCAGACGACGGGGAAAGGTCGCGCAGTTATCCCGATCCGGCAGCGGCGGTTGTCCGCGTTCGGGGAAGGCATACGTGAATACTGTTTTTTCAGTATACCACTGAAGTGCCTGCGCTCGAACCTGCTCATAGTCCGCATCGGGAAGTTCAACGGTCACTTGCCATACATCAGTTCGCGCGCCACTTTGATGCAGTTCATCGGCACGCACAAAAATTGCGCGGTCAGCTTGCAGTGCGCCGTCGAGCGGCTCATTTTCCTTCAACCACTCAATCGCTGCTTCCTCGCCACCTACAGCTTCAATGGCTTCGGGTGTCGGGTGAAAACCAAAGATGAATTGAGGATCGTCCTCAAACGCAAAGCCGACATGCCCGGCACGGATCAATGCCGGTTCTGTTTTGTATTCCGGTGCTTGAAAGCTCGTGCCGCGAAAGCCAATGAGATAGATTTTCTTCATACGTACTCCGATACAACACTGTCAATTATACGCTCAAGGCAGGCTGATAATGCCCTGTTCTAGCCCGCCGGTGATCAGGCGTGTCCACGCATCGACATCCAGATCGACGCTCAGAAGATCAATCCCGCCTGCCGAGCGCGTCTTGCGGACGAGCATCGCTTTCTGACCCGTGTCGTACAAGTACGCCGACCATGCATCGAACACTGGGATGTTGACGAGTTGCGTGACATGATGCTTGAGCTTGGCGGTCGCCTGCGCGTCGCTGGTACGAAAGATGAACGTGGTCGCCTTGCCGCCGTAGTTCGGTGTCACCGCCCAATCATGGACGAGCAGCAGCGATGCAAACCGTGCTTCGGGTAGATAATGCAGATAGGGATGATACATGCCTGAGTTCCCCTCTCCGGCAGTCAGTTCGGTGGCAGGCGCATCCAGTGGGATGACGGAAACCTGTTCACCTTTCGACAGTTTCGCCCGGATCGCTTCAACCGCCATGCGCGGTCCCGCCATATTCACGAAGATACAAATGCCCTCATGTACCGACCAGCCATAGCAAAACACCTGTCCGGTGATGCTGCCCGTCATTTCGCCGACATACGTCTGCCCAATCTGTGCCATCCGTCCGTTGGAGAGGGGAACTGTTGGCGGCGTGGCAAGAACTTCCGTTTGCGTGGCGCGAATAGCCGATTGCACCGCATCGAGCGGTTCGCCTTCAGATGGCATGGGGACAGGCTTGATGATGCGGATGGCAGGTGTCTGTTCTTCATCCGGCACGGCAGAAGTTTCGATACCGTTTTCAGAGACGTCAGATGGTGAATGGACGGGCGCTGGCTGTAATCCAGCATCGATGAGCTGACGTTTGATTTCAGCATCGGTTGGCGGCAGCGCTGCGCCGGGCGGTACGACAGCACCATGCTCGATCTTGATACCGGGGATCGGTTCGAGCATGGTGAGTTCACGCTCAAAGCACCAGCAGACACCGATGCCTTCAAACTCCACATCATAGCTCCAGCCATGTGTGGCGTTATGGTTGTACAGCCGAACCACCTTTCCGCGTCTTCCAGTCGGAATAGGTTTGCCATCCTCTGTTTCGAGTTCATGACGCGCGTAGACGGTCTCAGTTAGCCCGAATAACCGCGCTAGCGGCTCATTCGCGGATGTTTTCCTGATCGGCATCCCCAGGATTTGCGCTGCTTCAGCGACGGTACAAGGCTCCTCATCGATGAATGGCACAGCCGCCACCAGCATGTCCAGTGCTGCCACTTTGTCCGGCTGCTCGAAATGCCATTTCCGCGTATAGAGAGAATACAGAGCGTTGTTGACTTGGAGCGCTTTCTGGATGGTCGGTAACGGATTGCCCGCGCGATCCTGAGGTGGCAGGTCAAATTCCCATACGATGTTGGGTTGATCGCGGCGGTTGCGCCAGGTTGTCCGCGTGGCAAAAATGCCATTCTCTCCCTTCACGATGATGTCGCCGTTCGAGCCGCGCTCCTTGCCGATGATCCGTCCACCGAAAATCGTCAGAAGTGGCGACGCTGATTCTACGACTGGTTCTGTGTCGGATGCCTCATCGCTAGACTGCGTTTCACTCGTCACCAGCGTGTGAATCGCAGCGGGCAGTTCCGCACCGATGAAATACCACGCCTTACGTTTGCCACTCCAGCGCGCGCCCTGTCGCTTGAGCAGGTCACGGTGCGGATAGGTGTCACCGTGCAGCCACCACCAGACTCTGCCGCCTTCTTCGCGCTGGCTGCGTTCAGCCGTGATGCCCGTCACTGCGCTCTCCCGCACACCTGTAGATGGTGATGGCGGACGGAAACCCGTCGGATCAAAGTTCGGACCGACGCGATAGCCCGGCTCGGTATAGTCGGCGTGCGTGCTGTCAGGCAGCGCCCACCACTTCCGGTCGCGCCACAGATACACTGCAGCACGATGATGCTGACGGGTGATTTGCACCGCCTTCGCCAGTTCATCCACACTCACCGTGAGCAGGATGTGACCGTGCCTCACGACAACATCGCTATCAACCTGAAGGTAGCGATAGGATGCCTGCCTGGGCGACACATCATGGGCATTCTCGCCGTACAGCGTCAGCAGCACGGGCATGACGGCGCTGGTGTAGCCCAGCTTATACGCACTGACGGTTTTGCCAGTCTGCGGATGCCTGATCCGCTGTGCGCCGTAAGTATCGACCGCGATGATGTGTTGATCAGCCATAAGGTTGTGGACTCCGGTCAAAGTTGATGAGATGCGCTTCCTTGCCGCGCTGCACCGCATATTCGTACCCGGCGAACGTGCCGGGACTGTCGCCGTTCCAGATAAATACCGAGCGCTGGCACATATCAACCATCCAGCGATCGCGGGCGGTGTAGCCAGCGAGCAGCCTGCCGCCGGAACTGCGATACAGATCGTGCGCCACCTTGACATAGCTGCCATGTTTGCAGCCGTAGTTACGGGGGAAATTGGCGATACCGGCGACAATCACCCGTGCTTTCAGGCGGCGGCATTCCTGCACAACCGCCATATCCACGCCTTTCGGGTTGTCGCCGACGAGGATCATCCAACCGAGCCGATGCGCGCGGCGGACGGCACGGCAGGTGTAGTCGAGCATTTCGCGGGTGGCATAGCGGCTGCCCGCGATCATCAGGTGTGTGGTCGTCTGAATCTGCATAACCACCTCCTTGAGAGATACATAGGTCAAGAAATGGAACCGCGCCGCCTCTCAGTCTGTGAAGCTGAGAAGCAGCGCGGAGCAATAGCCGTTGAAACTCCTCTATGATGCCCGGTTGCGGCCCGAACGTGACCCACTGAGAGCGCCTCATGCGACACTCCAGCACGTATTCAGAGGTCTTTCCGACGCGGCTTCTTTTTCTTCACCGCAGTTCGCGACCATCGGTCATACCCCGCCGAATTGCGGGGAGGAGGTTGCATCTTAGAACCAGCTGCTGCTCGCTAGAGCTTCTGCTGCGGATAGTCCGCAGCGCCATGGTGAGCTTTGCAATCCACCCGTAGCAGCATCTGGTTCGGTCGATGATTTTTTAAGGTGCGGAACGCCGCCCCAACAGCACGGCGCGATGAAAAGCGCATGTCGGCTTGTCCCTGCCGGATTTTGCGTGAGCGAAGCGGCACAAGCCCGGAGCAAAATCCGAGCAGCAGCCGCTTGCGGCTGGACGTGCGCTCGCGTCGTGCTACGGTGGCAGTTCGTCCGCACCCGAAAACATCGACTGGATGTCATATTACGGAAAGGACAACGCCTCGCCGCTATGTCAGCACAGTTCCAACACCTGCTCCGACAGTATTGATAAGTAACACAGTCTGTTGTCCCTTAGAACAGTATCGATGAGACATGCGAGGCAAAATGTAGAAAAACGGTCAGGATCGCTGACGGGTTGACCGGAGTTGATCGATTTAATCAGTTATTTTGCTGCTCCATATTCAACCGCCACCACCGACAACACGCCATTCTCATGTCGATCAATATGAACTGGATGCAATTTAGGAGTTTGGGGAGACGGTTTGTTGCCGCTGCCCCCGCACCGGCACAGCCATGTCTCATTTCCGGCGTACTGCAGTGATCCATCGGAGCCGTACAGTTCCAGCGGGCCATTCA
>JAANMX010000636.1_pt1 | contig 45393 bp, 34 predicted proteins | sample 7279681 | NCBI WGS metagenome assembly JAANMX01 (sample SAMN14094542, study PRJNA606508) | bioreactor metagenome | isolation source: A lab-scale SPAN reactor treating ammonium-rich wastewater day 351 | place: Ireland: Galway | collected 2018-01-01
CTCTGACCTGGCCGTCGTCCAGCGGCTTGACCTTCCACTGCCGCTGATTTTTTGTGAACACCTGGACGCAGTCCATGCGCAGCTTGCGCGCCTCGATCAGGGCGTTGTGCAGACCGCCGGCGATGGACAAATGGCTGCCGAACAAGACGCATCTCCAGAAGTTTCAGGTTTCAGCAGCCGACGGCACGTGCTCAGCCGAGCGACTGATCGGCGTCCGGATCGCCAGGGGCCGCGGGCTGCGCGGCGTCATGGTCGCGGCGCTCGCGGGCATCGGTTTCACCCAAGGCGAATAAGCGTCGCAGCGCCGCAGCGTAAAACGCCATCGGCGTTTCCGGGTGTGGATGGTCGAGCTGACTGAGCGGCACGTGCAGAATCTTGTTGATCAGCCGATGCGTGTGCTCGTCCAGCAGCTTGGCGAACGTTTCACTCACGCCGTTGTCGCTCATGCGAGCGCCCAGCTTACGGAGGGTCCGCTGCTTCTCAGCTTCGCCCATGTCCGCCAGTCGCAGGCGCAGCTCACGCACCATGATGCCGATGTCGCGATGCTCGATCTCACGCATGCACTGGGCGGCCGCTTCGCCGATGATCCCTTCGCACTTTTCGGCAATGTCGCCGCGGTTCTGGGCGGTGTTTTCCACGACCTGCTGCAGGTCGTCAATGTTGTAGAGATAGACGTTGGGCAGTGAACCGACTTGCGGGTCCACATCGCGCGGCAGGGCGATATCGATCAGGAACACCGGTCGCCGGCGTCGACGTTCGAGCACGGGGCGAAACTGCTGCGGCGTGATGATCGCGTGGGAGGCGCCCGTGCTGGTGACCACCACGTCGGCGTCCACCAGCAGCTCATCCAAATCCTCCCACGGCCGGGCCCCACCGCTCTCGACGGGTACGCCGACATGGGCGATCAGCGTCTGGGCTCGATCCAATGATCGGTTGCACACCCACAAGCGTTTGGGTTCCAGGGCGCGAAGGTGTCGCAGCGTCAGCTTCGCCATTTCGCCGGCCCCAATGCCCAGCACCACTTTGTCGTCGAACCGGGAGAAAATCTGGCGGGCAAAGTCCACCGCAACCGACCCGACCGACACGCGGCCAGCGTCGATGCCCGTCTGCGTGCGCAGGCGCTTGGCCACCGCGATCGCCTGTTGAAAGGCTTTGTGGATCACCGGTCCAGCCGTGCCCGCATCGCAGGCCATCTCATATCCCCGCTTCACCTGGCCGAGAATCTGCGGTTCGCCGATGACCATCGAATCCAGGCCGGCAGCCACGCGAAACAGATGCCGCACCGCTTCCTTCTGCTCACGGCTGATGCAGTGGCCCTGCAGTTCAGCGGCATCAAGGTCCGCCCGACGGGCCAGCAGACCGACCAGATCGGTGAACGTCGGCGGTTCGTGAATCGGCCGCACCGCGTACACCTCGGTGCGGTTGCACGTCGAGAGCACCAGGGCCTCGGCCACACCCCAGGCCTCGACCATTGCGCGAATCAGCGCGACGGCCTTCTCGCCGTTGTGGGCCACGCGCTCGCGCAGCTCGACGGGGGCGGTTCGATGATTCAGGCCCACCATCACCAGCCGCATCAGTCGCCCTCCCCCGCCGGCAGGGCGGATTCCGGCGACGCGGCCGGCTGCGAGTATGCATTCGCGTTGTCGGCCTTGCGCGCCGCAACGCGGTCCGCCGGCAGGGCCGTCACCAGCGAGAACGTCGCCACCAGCAACACCAAGCCGAAAATGCTCAGCCAAGCCGCCCGCCGCCCGCGGAACATCGCCGCGTGCCGTAAGTTCATCAGCAGCGCGTAGATCACCCAAGCCAGCACAGACAGGACGATCTTCACCGTGTACCACGGTCCGGGCGACCAGCCGACAGGCTCCTCGGCCATGACCACCCATCCGGAGATCAGCCCCAGCGTCAGCAGGGCGAAACCGACGGCCGAGGCACGAATGATCAGACGTTCGATGGCTTCCAGACTCGCCAGCGGGCCGAAGCGCGCCGGTTGACGCTTGTGCCGCAGACGGGCGTCGGCGACCAGGTACATCGACCCGGCGATCCCCGCCAGAGCCACGCAGAAGGTTCCCGCGTATACGCCCACCAGATGTACGCTGCGCCACACCTGCCCCATCGTCGCCACACGAAAGTCGAAAGGGACATAAGTCCAGGCGCTGGCGCACACGGCCCAGGCGCTCAGAAACGTGACCAGCGGCAAGCCGAAGGCACGTACGCCCGGCAGCCGCGAGCGGCGGTCCAGAAACAGGATCGTCCCGCCGCAAAGCGCCGCGACCAGCAACAGACCGTCCACGTGGGATCGCAGCGGCGGCGCCGCCCGATGCACCGCGGCCATGCGATACACCAGCAGGCCGGCCAACACGGCGGTGCATACCGCCAGCAGCCACCCTTCGACGCGGCGAATCCCCGTGGAACGCAGCACGCCGACCAGGCGACCGATCGACGCCAACGTCATCAACAGCGAAGCACCGGCCACCAGCGCGAGGGTAATCGTGGTCAAGGGATCAGGCATCGGCGTCGGATCCTTCCTCGGTATCGTTGGGCACGCCCGCATCCGGCTGTAAGAGCTGCTGGCAGAAACGCGTCAGAGCCTCCTCACCGCCTTTCTTGAGCGCCGCCATCGCCGCGGTCCCGGTCAGGGCCAGCAACCGCCGGCGTCTTTCCTCAGGCTCGCTGAACGCCTCCTGGATCTGGCCGCGATAAGGCGCGACCAACGTCAGCAGGCGGGGCCAGTCAGGATCCAGGCGCTCGAGAAGTGCGTCGCGCAGGGCGGCGGCGGCTTTGGCCGATGCGCCGCCCGTGTCCACCGCCACAGTGATCGGTCCCTCGCGCCTGTGGGCGGGAACCACCATGTCGCCGGCGTCGGGCTCGTCGGTTCGGTTGACCAGCACGCGGCGGCTGCGGGCTTCGGCCGCCACCTGGGCATTGACGGCCCGGCTATCCGTAGCCGCCACGGCGAGGAATGCTTCCTTCAAATCGTCGGGTTCGAACGGCCGCCGCTCAACCGTCAGCTCCAGTGCGGCCAGTTGCTCATCGACCCGCGGCGCCACGACGACGACGACGGCTCCGGCCTCAAGCAGAGCACGGGCACGGCGCAGCGCCACCGAACCGCCGCCCACGATCAGACAACGACGGCCCGCGACATTCAGGATGGCTGGAAGGCCCAGCACAGGCCGGTTATGGTACCGTCAAGCAGCCCGATGCGACGTCGATCACCCGTGCCTCCGGCTGGCCGGGAGTGAAAACGGGACGCCCGGGGACGTCCCGTGAGGATATTGGGTTGGATCCACGCGATCAGGCTTTGTCGACCGGTCGGCCGGGTTTGAACGTCCGTGCGGCCTCACGGAGTTTGCGATTTCCCACGCTCAGCGCCCCCGTGGGGTTCGCGGTCGCGGCCCCGCCCGTGCGTCCGGCCGTCTCCACCGCCGCGGCGTCGGTCTTGAAGCGGTTGACCATCGCCTGAAGCTGTTCGGCCTTGGTTGAAAGCTGGGATGCGGCGCTGGCCGACTGCTGGGTCGCTTCACTGGACTGCTCAGCCACCGCGCTGATCTGTTCGATGTTGCGGCTGACCTGTTCGGCCGCCGCGGACTGCTGCTCGGCCGCCGCCGCGATCGACTGGATCATCGTCGCGACCTGTCCGGTGCTGTCGACGATCTGCCGCAGGCTGTCGCCCGCTTTCATCGCCAGGTCCACGCCTTGTTTGACCTGTTCGGTCCCGGTGTTCATCCGCTGGACGGCCTGGCCGGTCTCACCCTGAATGGCCTGAATCGACTGGGCGATTTCTTCGGTCGCCTTGGTCGTCCGGTCGGCCAGCTTGCGCACTTCGTCAGCCACGACGGCGAAGCCTCGACCCGCCTCGCCGGCCCGTGCCGCTTCGATCGCCGCGTTCAGCGCCAGCAGGTTCGTCTGATCGGCGATGTCATTGATGACCTCGATGATCGCGCCGATCTGCTCGCCGCGACGGCCCAGCTCGCTGACCGAGGCGGCACTGGCGGAGACGGCTTCGTCGATAGCCTGCATCCCGGTGATGGTCTGGGTCACGACGTCGCCGCCGCTGCGAGCCACGTCGCCCGAAGCCTGGGCGTGATTCGCCGCCTCGCCGCTCTTGCGCGCCACCTCAACCACCGAGGCCGACATCTGCTCCACCGCCGAAGAAATCTGTGTCATCTGCGAGGTTTGCTCGTTCATACCCTGGGCCATTTCCTCGGCCGATGCGGCGATTTCCGTGGCCGCACTGGCGACCTCGCGCGTCACGCCGCTGACTTCAACGATCAGATCGTGAATCTTGGCCACGAAGATGTTGAACCATTTGCCGAGTTGTCCGACTTCGTCACCGCTGTTGACGGGAATGCGCTGGGTAAGGTCGCCTTCACCCTGGGCGATGTCCTTGAGCCGTTCGATAAGCGCCTTTACCGGCCGGCCGAAGATCATCCGGAGTACGAACACGAACGCGAACACGCCGCCGGCGACCAGCGGAACGGTCCACATCAAGCCGTCGCTGATGAAACCCGCGACCTGTTTGTCCACGGGCGCCAGAGGCATAACCACGTGATAGGCACCGTGTGTATCGCCGGGCTTCCAGCCTTCCATCTTGAATCCCGCGGGGTCGACGCCGTCGCCGTCCGCGTCGTAGACTTTCGGATCGCCGTGGCACATCATGCACTCCTGCGTGAGCCGGATCGCCCGCATGTAGTGCAGTGTGTTGGACTGACGGTCGATGCGATGGATCACATCCGCACCGCCGGCGGCCACCTGCCGATCCAGGTCACGCAGCAGTTCGTGGTCAAAGGTTCCTGCCTGCGGTTCGTTGGCCTTGTTACGGGCGTCGAAGCTCGCGATGCGAAACTCGATGTCTTCGCGAGTCGCCGCATCCTCGGCCGCGGTCCAGCCCGCCACCACGGGAATGGTTTGAAACAGGCGCGACTCGGTATAGGACCGGCCGCTGTCGCGCAATTGTCCGATCTCGGTCAGCAGCGCTTTGGAGTCGAAGCTTCCGGCCGCCTGCAGCGAGGCGGTGTGGTTCTTCGCCTCATCAGCCACGGCGGTGAAGGCGGCCGCCTTCTGCACCATGGCCTGTTCCGCGGCGGCGCGGTGGCCGCGAACGAATACGACGTAGTTGACCACCACCACCGTGACGAGCACGGCGAGCGCCAGGACGATGATGCGTGTGGCCAGACCCAGGGACTTGATGCGGCTGAACATGACGGCGGCCTCCAGAAGAGCGGCGACGCACGGTCGGGCAGACAGTCCCCAGAAGACCGACAGCGCGTTTGCAGCCAGACATCGGACCGCCCTTCCTGCCCCTTTAGGGCGTGTCCGCGGATTGGGATATCAAAACGTTGTAATCGTTTTTGCGAACGGCTCGGATGTCCCCGAACCGAACTGCCCCAGGGGTATCATGCTACCGTGAGCAGCCTCTGGTCCACCCGACATGCCGCCAACCGACAGGCCGCCGAGCCGCTGGCGGTTCGCATGCGACCTCGAAGCCTTGACGAGTTCGTCGGTCAGGACCATCTGCTCGGGTCCGGCAAACTGCTGCGCCGCATGCTCGAGGCCGACCGACTCACCAGCGTCATCTTTTACGGCCCGCCGGGCACGGGAAAGACCACGCTTGCCCGCCTGATCGCCGCGTACACGCAGCGCCATTTCGAGCAGGCCAACGCGGCCGGCGTCGGTGTCAAAGACGTCCGCCGCGTGCTCGACGACGCCCGTCACAGGCTTGAACTCGACGGCCGACGCACCATCTTCTTTCTCGACGAAATCCACCGCTTCAACCGCGCTCAGCAGGATGTGCTTCTCGAAGACGTCGAAGCGGGCATCGTCACCTTGATCGGCGCGACGACTGAAAACCCCTTTTTCACCATCAACAGCCCGCTGGTCAGCCGCTCCCAGATCTTTCAGTTTCAGCCACTCGGCGAACGACAGATCGGCGAACTGATCCACAGAGCTGTCCGCGATCCGGACCGCGGCTTCGGCAAGCTTGATATCCACATCACCGACGAAGCCGTCGCCCACTGGACGAAAATCAGCGACGGCGACGGACGGCGGGCGCTGACTGCTCTGGAGATCGCCGTGCTTTCCGGCGGTGCCGCAACCCCGGACGGCAAACCGCGGACCCCGGCTCCCATCCTCATCGACCTGGACGTCGCTGAACAATCGATCCAGCAGAAAGCTGTGGTGTACGACGCCGACGGCGACCAGCACTACGACACGATCTCGGCCCTGATCAAGTCCATGCGCGGCAGCGACCCCGACGCAGCGGTTTACTGGTTGGCGAAGATGCTCACAGCCGGTGAAGATCCCCGGTTCATCGCCCGACGGATCGCGATCCTCGCCAGCGAGGACATCGGCAACGCCGACCCGCGCGCGATCCAGATCGCCGCGGCCGCCTACGACATCACCGAGCGCATCGGCATGCCCGAGTGCCAGCTCACCCTGGGCCAGGCTGTCATCTACATGGCCACAGCGCCCAAGAGCAACGCCTCGGCCAAGGCGATCTGGTCGGCCATGGACGACGTCAAAACCGGCCGAACCGTTCCTGTGCCTCGACACCTGCGCGACGCCCACTATGCGGGTGCCAAACGCCTGGAGCACGGCAAGGGCTACCAATATGCCCACGACGGCGAGGGCGGTTTTGTCGATCAGGATTATCTGGGGGTCGATAAGAAATATTACGAGCCGACGCAACGCGGTTATGAGCAGCGGATCGGGCAGTACCTGGCGTGGCTCGACGCATTGCGGCCGGGGGCTGGCCCGAGCGATTCGCCCGTGTCCGACCGCCCGGTCGACGGCGACTGACCGTACAATGGTCGTCATGGATTCCCGGGCGGCCGGCCGCTCGGACAGGCCTGTGAATGGGCGACGACAAAGGGAGTTGTCGACAATGGTGCTCTCCTCGCAAAGAAATCGCGGCGGCCCGGGACGTCTCTATTCCACTGGCCGCAAGAAGCACGGCTCCAGCCGGGGGCATAACCGGGCGTGGATCGGACTGGTGCTGGCCGCCATTGCATTGGTGGTCGGGTATCGCTGGCTGGTCGCCGGCGATCAACCCCAGGGCAATGTTCAGTCGGCTGAAGCCGCCACCGTCACCGAACCGGATGTCCAGCGGCCGCGCGACGCGGACACCACACTGCGAGGCCCGACGTTCGCCAGCCCGCCCTCACGACAGGCCGCTACCTTGGCCGACGCGCCGCGGCAAGAGGCTTCGAGCGGACCACCAACGGCATCCAGGGAGCGTGAATCCACCCCGCCGGTGATGACGTTCGACAGCCTTGAGCAGCCCGCGCCGCCATCAACCAGTTCTCCGGCAGTCAAACCGGCCGCTAATCCGCAACCGGCCGCTGCACCGCAAACCGCCCCGCGTCTGGGGCAGGTGCCTGTTGGGGCGATCACTTCGAGCCCGGATACCTCCGCCGCCACGCGGCTGCGAGAGGGCATGGCGCTGGTCGAACAGGGCCAGCCGGTCAAGGCGAGGGCGCTGCTGAGCAGCCTGCTCTTCGACCCGCGACACACGCTGAGCCCCCGCGACGCCCAGGCCACCCGCGACGTCCTGGCCAGCATCAACCAGTCGCTGGTCTTCTCCGACCGCGTCAGTCCCGGCGACCCTCTGGCCGAAGCGTACACCGTGCAGAGCGGCGACATGCTCGTGCGCATCGCCCCTCGCTACCACATCACTTACCAGTTCATCGAAACGGTCAACCACGTCGACGCCCATCGCCTGCGCGTCGGCCAGAAACTCAAGCTCATCAAGGGCCCGTTCCACGCGATCGTGCATAAATCGGCGTTCCGCATGGACGTGTACCTTAATGATCGTGACGGCCAGCGTATCTACGTCCGCAGCTTTCCCGTCGGCCTGGGCGAGAATGATTCAACGCCGATCGGCCGCTGGCGCGTACGCCCCAGCAGCAAGCTGCAGAACCCCGGCTGGACGCACCCGCGCACCAACGTCTACTACGCGCCCGACAACATCGAAAATCCCATTGGCGAGTACTGGCTCGGCCTCGAAGGCGTGGACGAGAACACCCGGGGCCGAAACGGTTACGGGATTCACGGCACGATCGAACCTGACAGCGTCGGCCGCATGATGTCGCTGGGGTGCATCCGCCTCCTGCCCGACGATATCGCCATGGTCTTTCAATTGTTCGTCGAAGAAGACAGCACCGTCGAGGTGCGGCCATAGGCGGCATGCGTCGGTTCTGGCGATGCGCGCCCATACCCCATCGACGACGATTCGTTTTCGGGAACGCTTCATGTCATGGATGACGATGCCGCGTGAGATGCGCCGTGTGGCGCACGGCATGCTGGGGCTGGTCCGCGCCCGCCTCGGCCTTGGTCGCGCTGCGGATGTCGTCATCGAGCATCGCCGCGCTGTCTGCCGACGCTGTGAGCAGGCTGTCCCCTGCCGCCACGCGACGACCCGGATGTGTGCTTGCGCCATCTGCGGATGCCGGCTGCACGCCAAGATCGTGCTGGCCGACGAGACGTGTCCGCTTGGCCGGTGGCGTGGGGATGCCGGCCCGTCGTAGCGCCCAGGCCCCGTGTCGCAGATCCCAGGACGGTCGAAGTTTCGTGACTGGGCGGGGGTCTGGCCTGTGAGGCCGGAATTTCGCCCCTGGTGGGGTTAAAATCATTCGTGGCTCACCAATAGGCCAAGATTGGCCGACGAAATCTGGGGGAGGATCGCCGATGCCTTGGGTGAACCACGATGTCTGCGGCGGATGCGGGGCCTGTGCCGCCACCTGCCCCAACGGCGCCATCGTCATTAACGACGATGGCTTGGCGGACATCGACGCCCAGGGCTGCGAATTCTCGGGCCAGTGCATCGACATCTGCCCCACCGAGGCGATCCAGACCACGCCACAACCCACCACGACCGACTGACCTGTGATGCCACGACCGTCTTCCCGGCATTCCTTCAGGGCGTAAGAGCGATATCGCCCCTAAAGTCGTCTCTCCGGCCGCACGATGACACCTGTAACGTCTGCGCAAGCTGCGCCGACGCTGCGGCCTGGCACATCTATAGCGTGTGGGCCGCTCTACTACCGCTGCGGAGACAGGCGTGTCCAGCCCCAAGCGACCTCGTGCATGCCGCCCTGATCCTCCGCCTCGCCGCGGCCGGGGCTCGAAGTACGCCCTGCGGCTCACGCTTGCCGTCGCGATGGCCGTGCCCTGCGCCCTGCAAGCCGCCGGCGGCGTCATCCGCGACGACCGGGCCGACGCCCTCTACACGACTCTGGCCAGCGACGCCGCCTACGCGGCCGTCGGAAAGATCAGCATCTCCCGCACCGGCGGCAACTTCCTGGGTTCGGGCACGCTGATTTCGCCAACCTGGGTGCTCACAGCCGCCCATGTGGTCGACACCGCAGCCACCAACGCCAGCGGGGATGTCCTCTCCGTCTCCTTCACCACCTCCACCGGCAGTGTGATCGCCGCCAGCACCTGGTTCCCCCACGCAAGCTGGACCGGCAGCCTGCTCGAAGGTTGGGATATCGCCCTCATCGAGCTGGCAACCCCGGTCGTCGACATCACCCCCGCGACCTGGTACACCGGCACGGATGAGGTTGGCGAAACCGCCACCATGGTCGGCTACGGCAAGACGGGCGATGGCACGACAGGCGCTGTCCTGGCGTCGGGCACGCGGCGAGCCGGGCAGAACGTGCTCGACGGCGTCGGTGGAGGCGTCGTCGGCAGCCTCAATCTCACCAGCGCTTCGGATCGCATCATCTTTTCTGACTTCGACAGCCCCTGGGCCAACGAAAGCACGATGGGTTCGTCTAACCCGCTGGACCTGGAGTACTCGATTGCTCCCGGCGACAGCGGCGGCGGCCTTTTCATCAACATCGGCGGCACCGATTACGTCGCCGGCGTCCACTCCTTCGGCGCCAATGTCGGCGACGGCGTGACCGACAGCGACTACGGCGACATCATGGGTTCGACGCGCACCAGCAGTTTCGACGCCTGGATCAGCAGCTTCGTCCCGCTGGCCGACGCCGGGGCGGCCCCCGAACCCACCTGGCTTGGCGGCCTGGGCATCACATGGCTTTACTTCCAGTTCACCAACCGCCGGCGGGCCCGAGCCTGAGTCCCGCCCAACGCCCCCACTCGACAGTGCCCGCCCGACCCGCTATATTGCGTGGCTCGCCTGTGGCTGCGGCTATCGGATCGCCCGGCCAGCGGAATCGTAACCATAGAACCTGGAAGCGGTTACCGCTTCGCAAAGGTTCAGGCCAGCACCAGAGCGTGACGTCATGAGCCAGCAACTTCTCGAACAGATCGAAGCCGAACAGCTCAAGACCGACCTGCCGCAGATCGACATCGGCGACACGGTCGACGTCCACGTGCGGATCATCGAGGGCGCCAAGGAGCGCATCCAGGTGTTCAACGGCGTGGTCATCGCCATGAGCGGCCGCGGCATCAACGCCACGATCACGGTGCGGCGCATCGTCGCCAACGAAGGTGTCGAGCGCGTATTCCCGCTGCACTCGCCGCGTATCTCGTTGATCGAAGTCAAGCGCCATGGCCACGTTCGCCGCTCCAAGCTCTACTACCTGCGCGAGCGCGTGGGCAAGAAGCGTCGCCTGCGCGACCGGCGTCGCGGTCTGGCGTCGCTCATCGCCGAACCCCAGACCGAGGGCGGCACGGACGGTGTCGCTGAGAAACCCGCCGCCGCGGCGACGGAATAGCACCGCCGCCGCCGTGCGATGCCTCGCCAGCGCGGCCGACCTGAGACGATGCAACGATTCTCAACCCCGCGCGACGCGGGGTTGTTTGTTTACGATAGTCACGCAAGTCCGCTTTCACCTCGCGAGACACACGATGGCCGACAATGCCCCCGCCGACGCCCAAGCGAATACCCCCAGCGCCGCCGGCGGCGACCAGATCGCCGATCGCCGCGCCAAACTCGCGCGCCTGCGCGACGAACTCGCCGTCGACCCCCATGGCCGGCGCGTCGATCAGCTTGTCGCTCTGGCCGATGCCCGCGCGCGCTTTGACGAATCGAAGCAGGACGACGACCGCCCCGCCGTCATCGTGGCCGGCCGCATCGTGCTGCACCGCGACATCGGCAAGCTGATCTTCATGACCCTGCGCGATTTCAGCGGCGACCTGCAGGTAGCCGTCAGCAAAAAGGGCGTGGACGAACCCTCTTTCAAGCTCGCCAAGATACTCGACCTGGGCGACATCGCCGTCGTGCGCGGCCGGGTGGGCGCCACCAAGACCGGCGAAATCACGGTCTGGGCCGCCTCCGGCAGCGATCTGGCCGCCGACAGGCCGACCGCCGCGGACCAGCCGGCTGTCGAAATCGCCTGCAAGTCGCTGGTGCCTCCGCCCGAGAAGTGGAAAGGCCTGCAGGACGCGGAGCTGCGCTACCGGCAGCGCTACGTCGATCTCTACGCCAACCCGGCTGCGTTGGCTGTCCTGCGCCAGCGCAGCGCCATCATCAGCGAGGTACGCCAGTTCCTTGAAGCACGGCAATACATGGAAGTCGAAACGCCGATGCTCCAGCCCGTCGCCGGCGGTGCGGCCGCCCGACCGTTCACCACGCACCATAACGCGCTGGATATCGACCTCTACCTGCGCATCGCTCCCGAGCTGTATCTCAAGCGTCTGCTCGTCGGCGGCCTGCCTCGCGTCTTCGAGATCAACCGCAACTTCCGCAACGAAGGCATTGACCGCCAGCATAACCCCGAGTTCACGATGCTCGAGCTGTACGAGGCCTTCGCCGACTACCACGTCATGGCCGAGATCGTTGAACAGATGATCCGTCAGACCGCCCGGAACGTCATCGGCCGAACCGCCATCGAGTTTGACGGCCTGACGATCGACTATGCCAGGCCGTTCCGCAAGGCGACCTATGCCGAGTTGTTCGAGAAAGTCAACGGATTCCCCGCCGACGACGACGCCAGGCTCGTCGCCAAGGCGCGTGAGCTAGGCATAACCCCCACCGGCAAGGCCCACGATCTGCTCTACCAGCAGGTCTGGGAGCAGACCGTCGAGGCCACCGACGAACTGATGCAGCCGGTGTTCGTGATGGACCATCCCGCATCGCTGTGCCCGCTGACGCGGCGGAAGGTAGGCGACCCCACCATTGCCGAGCGTTTCGAGCTGTACATCGCCGGCATGGAAATGGCCAACGCCTACACCGAGCTCAACGACCCGGACATCCAGGAAGCCAACTTCACCGCCCAGCTTGAGGGCGTGGATGAGGAGGAAGCCAACTTCCGCAACCTCGACCACGATTTCCTCAACGCCCTGCGCGTGGGCATGCCCCCGGCCGGCGGCATGGGCGTGGGCATCGACCGCCTGGTCATGCTCCTGACCGGCAGCCGCTCCATCCGCGACGTCATCGCGTTTCCGCTGATGCGCCCGGAGGGATAAAATGCAGCCTGAATCGCTTGACATTATGGTGGGGCCGAGGCAGTAACGCCCTGCTAGCATCTGCGGTGGCAAGACGATCTCCCATACATGGGGACTGACTCAAATACTGGTACTTGCCTCGACGCACGGGGGGCTGGCATGGTACGGCGCCATCGTCGGAACCGTCAGCCTACTCGCGTCGTCGTTCGCCATCTGGGGGATCTGGCGAGATTCAGCCAAGCCAATCAGTCGTCTTGCGGACGAAGTAGAGTTTGATGCCCAAGATCCCCTGGCGAATCGATTTCAGGTGAATACTCCGCATTACTTGCTTGTCATCTCAAACCGCGGAAGACGGCCTTTCACAATCTCACGCGTTGAGGTCCGACGAACGACGCCTGTGATGCAGCTCCGCTTCAAGCATGCGACCACCGACCAAGAAGTCACGGTCGATGAGAGCCACAGCGCAAAGTTCCTGCTGCCCACAACGGAAGTCGACCTGGCAGACATGCATCTCGCGGTTGTCATCGATGCGACTCGACGCGCTTGGACATCGCAGATCCATAGTCGCCGTGAACACCGGCTGTGGCCTGGCATCGTCGCCCACATGATCCTCGTTCAGTTCGTGCTGCTGCGGGTCCGCCTTCGGCGGCGCAAGTCGCGGCACCCGTCAGACTCCCTCTCCCCGCCGGGGAGAGGGCCGGGGTGAGGGGGGAAGCCGTCAACGGTCAAGCGACCACACTCACCGGCACACCCTCCCCCCGCCCCTCCCTCAGCGAGGGAGGGGCGGAAAACGCTGGTGCGCCCGGAGGTTTGAATCAGCCCCCGTCTTGAAAACAAGCCGCACCTTCGCTTGAAGGTGCGGCTTTTTTGTCATCCGTCAATTGACGTGTGACCCGTTACGCCTCGACCTGCGGGCGCTTCGGGTCCGGCCAGTCAACGTGGAAGAACTTACCGCGCGGCTGATCGACGCGCTCGTAGGTGTGAGCCCCGAAGTAATCGCGCTGGCCCTGCAGCAGGTTGGCCGGCAGGTTGGCGGTGCGGTAGCTATCGAAGTAAGACAGCGCGCTCATGAAGGCCGGGCACGGCACGCCCGCTTCAGCCGCCAGCGACACGACCTTGCGCCAGTTGGCCTGGCCGGCGTGAAGCTGCTTCTTGAAGTACGGGTCGAGCATCAGATTCGCCAGCGCAGCCTCGCGGTCGAAGGCCTGTTTGATTTTCTGCAGGAACCTGGCCCGGATGATGCACCCGCCGCGCCAGATCATCGCGATCTGCCCGAAGTTCAGCGTCCAGTTGTATTCCTTCTGCGCTTCGGCCATCAGGGCGAAACCCTGCGCGTAACTGCAGATCTTCGAGCAATACAGCGCGTCGCGGATCGCTTCGATCATCGCTTTCTTGCCGATCTTTTTGCCCAGCTTCGGCCCCTTGAGCTTCTTCGAGGCCGACACGCGCTCGTCCTTCAGGGCGCTGATGCAGCGGGCGAAGACCGCCTCGGCGATCGTGGGCGCGGGAATGCCCATGTCCAGCGAACTGACGCTGGTCCACTTGCCCGTGCCCTTCTGGCCGGCGGTGTCGAGAATCGAATCGACCAGGAACTTCTTCGGCTTCGCCGGATCTCTCTGCTGCAGGATGTCGGCGGTGATCTCGATCAGGAACGAGTCAAGATCGCCGTTGTTCCACGTCTCAAAAACCCTGCCGATGGCGTCGGCCTTCATGCCCAGCAATTCGCGCATCAGCATGTAGGCTTCGCAGATCAACTGCATGTCGCCATATTCGATGCCGTTGTGCACCATCTTCACGTAATGGCCCGCGCCGTCGGGGCCGATGTGGGCGGTGCATGCGACGCCGCCCTCGACCGGCCTGCCGGGCTCGGCGTCCTCCAGCGGCCGGCCGGTCTTCGCGTCCACCTTCGCGGCGATCGCCGTCCAGATCGGCTTGATCTGTTCCCAAGCGTGTTGGCTGCCGCCGGGCATCAGCGACGGGCCGAACCGAGCGCCCTCTTCCCCGCCCGAGACGCCGGAGCCGACGAAGTGAATACCCCTGGGCGCAAGCTGTTTCTCGCGGCGGATGGTGTCCGTCCACTGGCTGTTGCCGCCGTCGACAATGATGTCGTCCTTCTCCAGCAGCGGCAGAAGTTCTCCGATCACGGCATCGACCGGCTTGCCCGCCTTGACCAGCAGGATGATCTTGCGCGGCCGCTTGAGCGCCTTGACAAGATCGCCGACCTGATGAAAACCGATCACGCGGTCGGCCGATGGCTCACGCTCCTGGGTGCGGGCGATGAACTCGTCGGTTCGCTCGGTTGTGCGGTTATAGACGGCCACCGTGAAGCCGTGGTCGGCCATGTTCAGCACCAGATTCTGCCCCATGACCGCCAGGCCGATGAGGCCGACATCGGCGCGAGGCTGGCTGCTGCGAGACGATGACTTGCTGGGGGACATACGTGGGCTGCTCCGAAAAAGGCAGGGGAATCGGAAGGTCCGGGATTGTAACGCGAGCCGGCGATGATGTCGTGGCAAGGCCGGGATTCACGAGCCTGAGGCAGTCGCTGCGCGCCGACATCAGTCTCCACGCCCCCCTCACAAAGAAAAACCCGGCCGCGACGGCCGGGTGTGTTTGAAGTATGGATGGCGCCGATGGAGGGCATGCCCCCTTGGGTTTCATGCAGTGCGGCGCCGGCGGGCCAGCAGCCACATGCCCAGACCGCCGAGCAGCGTAGCCGACGCAGGCTCAGGGATGATGGTGATCCGTGTGACGGTGTAGCCGATCGAGCCTACCTCCACGCCCAGGTCGCCTTCGGCGCCGCCGAGGAAGGCTACGAGAAAGAGCCCTTCGTCAGAACGGACGTGATGCGGGGGGTCGGAGACAAAGACATCGGGGTCGAGCGTCAGCGTCAGCAAGCCCATCTGGGCGTTCGTGGCCGGATCGTTGGAGACCATGCTCATGATGTCGAAAAACTCATCGGAGTCGAACGCTGTCGTCAGGGCGTCGACGATCACGCTGCGCTCGTAGCCGAACAGGTCGACTATCGACTGGCCCACGGCATCAGCCGGTTCCCGAAAACCGACGACCAGTGAGCGTTCAAGTACCACTTCGTTGAGGTTGCTGTCGGTGCCAACCAGTTCGATCACGCCAAAGTAGGCGTAGGTCAGGTATTCGGTCAGATCGGTCGGCGGGAAGGCCTCGGTATAGGTGATGACATCGCCGCCAACGGCCCCATCAAGCTGCCCGCCGCTGGTTCCGTAGAACTCGAGCGTCTGCAGGAACGCGGACTGGCCCGTGAGCCGATAGAACGTCGGATTCCCGTCGAACTCAATGTCGAAACCGTCGTCATCGCTGGGGTCATACAGCCCGTAGAACAGGTTGGCTTCGTCATATGTGGTGCTTGCCTGCGCCGGGGATGTCCAAGCCCCGGCAAACCCCACCACGCCGGCCACGATGACTCTGGCGACCCATGCCGATATCGACTGCATCACTCGCTCCTTCAGAAAATCACGCAGGTCCCACAGCACCCGCCGATCCGGCGGGCAGTCAGATCTGATTGGCGCGTCCCCCTATTGACGCGACGAAGCGCAGCATCCGGGCTCGTATCCGTCCAGAAGCTGCGGCACACCTCCCCCGCGCCATGCAAAGACGATTCCCCTGATTTCGAGGTGCCGATGAACGATCGGTCTGCTCGAACCCACGCGGATAAAATAAATCCGAAAATACGGATGTCAATACGAAAACACGGTTGCTTTACAAATATGTCCTGTAGAGACTTTGGGGCATGAACGGAGGAGGGATGACTTTGTGAAACCAGGAAGTTTGGCGTTACGGCGGGCGCGTAAAATGGGCAATCCGTTCGCACCCGCGCTGGCGAGGCGTGGGAGGCGGCGTGGCGCGGGCGGGTATGGGGCGGCAGAACAGCGTCAGAACAGCGTGTAAATGAAAGGCGCCAGCCCGCTGCCGCCCAGCACCACCAGCAGCCCCACCAGGAGCAGCATGAGGATGATCGGCGTCAACCACCACTTCTTGTTGTGCGCCAGATAGTCGAACAGTTCACGGAAGAACCCCGTCTCGGCCTGCTCGGCCTGCCGGGCGAAATCCCGGTCACCCGCCCCACCGTCGCTTTGCAGCTTGTCGCTCATGGTCGCACCCTTCTGATTCGCGCTCAATACTGACGGAAGTATCGCCGCTTGTCGGCCACCGGCTCATGTCGCAGCCAGTACGTCGGCGCACCGGGGTCGAACGACCGCCGCATGGTGTCGCGCCCGAAAAGCCGCATCACCAGGCCGATCGGCGTCAGCACCAGGTAGTACATCAACGCCAGCACCAGCGCCGACAGACTCCAGCCGATCGGCACCGCCGCCAGCAGCCATTGCCTGTAAAACCGCTCACCAAACATCGGCCACACCCAGACCAGCACACCAAATACCACGCCGTGAATCCCCATCACCGCCGTCAGCCACAACCGATCGTGCTCCATCCGGCCCAGGAGCGCCATCAGGCCCAGCGCCGCCGGGATGACCAGCCCCAGACACTGCACGCGCATCGACAGCTCACGGTTCAGAAGCATGCTTCCGAGCGTCGCCAGCCCCGTGACCGCCGCCGCCGCCGCCAGCGCGCCGGGGCGAAAATCGCCCAGGATGCCCAGCAGGACGAAGAACACCGCCAGCATCACCGCGAACAGACGACGTTGCGACAGGGTCGGTGGCCGCAGGGAGTTGGGGTCAATCATGGAGGCTGCCTCGTCGGGGTCTCAGTCCAGCTCGAACTGCGCCAGGTACTGCGTGCGGTCCGGCGCCGCCGCGTTCGGCTGCCGTTCTTTGAGCAGCAGATAGTTCTCGATCACCAGCACATCCATATTGGTGCCCATGAAACAGTGATAGGCGTCGGCTGGTGTGCATACGATGGGTTCACCGCGCACATTGAAGCTCGTGTTGATCACCAGCGGGCAGCCGGTCTGCGCGTGAAATCGCCGGATCAGGTCGTAGTACGCCCCGTGCCGCGTCGCGTCGACGGTCTGCACCCGGGCCGAGCAGTCCACGTGCGTGATGGCCGGCACCCTCGAACGCTGCACCTTCAACCTCGCCAGGCCGATCGCCGAATCCGCCTCGCCGACGCCAAGGCGCTGCGACGCGCTCACCGGCGCCACCAGCAGCATGTAAGGACTGTCCTCGCCGTTGCGCATCTGGAAATATTCAGCCACGTGCTCGCGCAGCACCGACGGCGCGAACGGCCGAAACGACTCGCGGAACTTGATCTTCAGGTTCATCACCGACTGCATCCGCGTGCTGCGCGGGTCGCCCAGGATGCTGCGGCCGCCCAGCGCCCGCGGGCCGAACTCCATGCGCCCCTGCATCCAGCCGACGACCTTCTGATCCGCGATCAACGCCGCCACCCGATCCACCAGCGCCGCCCGATCGTCGATGCGCTCATACACCGCGCCGCGCTCGCGCAGGAACGCGCTGATCGCCTCATCCTCAAACCGCGGGCCAAGCAGCGAGCCGCTCTGACCGTCAGGCTGCTGCGGCTGGCGCGGATGGTCCAGCAACTGATGCCAGATGAACAGGGCCGTGCCCAGCGCCCCGCCCGCATCGCCCGCGGCCGGCTGAATCCAGAGGTTCTCGAACGGCCCATCGCGCAGCATGCGCCCGTTGGCCACACAGTTGAGGGCGCAACCGCCGGCCAGACAAAGATTCCTCAACCCCGTCTGTTCATGCGCGTGCCGGGCCATGCGCATCATCGCCAGCTCGGTGACCTTCTGCACCGACGCGGCCAGGTCCATTTCGCGCTGTGTCAGCTTCGTCTCGGGTCTGCGCGGCGGGCCGCCGAACAAGGCCTCGAACCGCCGGCTGGTCATCGTCAGCCCCTGGCAGTAGTTGAAGTAACGCATGTCCATGCGCAGCGAGCCGTCCGCTTTCAGGTCCACCAGTTTTTCAAGAATCAGATCCACATACTTCGGCTCGCCATACGGCGCGAGCCCCATCAGCTTGTATTCGCCGCTGTTGACCTTGAAGCCGCAGAAGTAGGTGAACGCCGAGTAAAGCAGACCCAGCGAATGCGGAAAATGCATCTCCTCGAGCAGCTCAACGCGGCTGCCTCGCCCCAGGCCGACGCTGGCCGTCGCCCACTCGCCCACGCCGTCGATCGTCAGAATCGCCGCCTCCTCGAACGGCGAGGGGAAAAACGCGCTGGCCGCGTGCGCCTCGTGATGTTCGGGATAGATCAGCCGTCTGCCATACCGCCCGCCGCGCGCTGGCAAGGCGCGCAGCCCATGACGAATCTCGCGGGCCAGGAACAGCTTCTCCTTCACCCAGAGCGGCATCGCCTTGATGAACGAGTTCACGCCCGCCGGAGCGAACGCGAGATACGTTTCCAGCAGTCGATCGAACTTCGTCAGCGGCTTCTCATAGAAGCCGACGTAGTCAAGGTCGCCAACGGTCAGACCGCCTTCCTGCAGGCAATAGGCGATCGCGTGCTCGGGGAAACGGTGGTCGTGCTTCCTGCGGGTGAATCGCTCTTCCTGGGCCGCGGCGACGATCTTCCCATCCACCACCAGCGCGGCCGCCGAATCGTGATAGAACGCGGAGACGCCCAGAATGGAGGTCGCCTTCGAGGCCGAATTGACGCCGCCCGATGTGTTCACCGGTGCATTATCGCCGCCGGTACGCAAACCCGCCACCACGCGTATGGATGCAGGCGGGCAGGCCGCTGCCTCGATTAGAACTCGTTGGCCTGAATATAGTCGTCGCGGCCTTCGAGGTAGTTGATCAGATTGCTGGTCGCCCGCAGGGCCTGCCGCTCCACACTTTCAAACGTGCGGCTGGCGATGTGCGGGGTCACAAGGATATTGTCGATCTCCTGGAACGGGTGCGGCGTCTTCATCGGCTCGACGTCCAGCACGTCCGTACCATACCCGCCCAGTTTGCCGCTGCGGCACGCCGCCGCCACGTCCGCCTCGACCACCAACCCGCCGCGGGCGCAGTTGATCACCATCGCCCCGTCGCGCATGCGGCCGATCAGGGCCGCGTTCACGAACCCGCGGTTCTCCTGCGTCAGGTTCATGTGCAGGCTCAGCACATCCGCCGCCGTCGCCACCGCCTCGGCCGACTCGCCCTTGAAGACGCCGTACTCCTGCGCGAACTGACCATCCCAGTACACGTCGTAGGCGATCACCTTCATCTCAAAGGCGATCGCCCGCTTGGCCACTTCCTTGCCGATGCGACCGAGCCCGAGGATGCCCAGCGTCTTGCCCGCCAGCTCGCTGCCGGTGACCCGCTTCCACTGGCCGACCTTCACGTAGTTGGCCTCTTCGCGCAGATGCTTGGCCAGCATGATCATCAGCCCGAAAGCGTGTTCGGCCACGGTCGTGTGGTTCACCCCCGGCGTGAACATCACCGGAACCTTGAGCTGCGTCGCCGCGTTCACATCGACGCTGTCGAGTCCGATGCCGTATTTGCTGAGAACCTTCAGCCGCGGCAGTCCGGCTTCAATGACCTTTCGCGTCAGCGCGTCATCGCCGTGCAGCAGGCCGTCAAAGCCCTCGCCACCCATCAGCTCCAGCAGCTTGCCTTCCGGCAGCGGCCCACGGGCCCGCACGATCTCGTAGCCGCTGGATGCGAGCATGTCGTGATGCTTGCCGGGCGTGTCCTGGTAGCTGGTGGTGGTCAACAAGATGCGCTTGCTCATGGGGATCGACTCGTGGTCAGCGGGATCGGGGCGGCGTCCGCGGCAGGATCCATCCCACCGGGACGTTCAACATACCGCAGGGCCGATCGATCAGCCAGACGCGGGCGCCGCTGTCGCCGATCACGGGGCCGCAGGCCGGACGTCGGCGGGGGTGTTCCGGATTCAAGGTGAAAGGTGTAAGGGGAAAAGTGAAAGGGGAAAGGTGAAGGGGGAAAAGTGCGCCGCCGCCGGAGGGCGGCGGGGGTGTTTTCGGACGCTGCGGGGGCGTCCGCGAGGCGCTGCGGGATGTTTTTGGAAGCTTCCCGGATGTCCGGGAGACACGGAAAGACATCCGGGAGCGACGGAAAGAGTTCCGGGAGAGACGGAAAGAGTTCCGGGAGCGACGGAAAGAGTTCCGGGAGCGACGGAAAGATATCCGGGAAAGTTATCCAGACCCGAGCGCGACCCTCGCGAAAGGCCGCCGACGGCCCCTTTTCCCGGACGGGGCGTGGACTGCATCAAGAGAGCGGGGATTAGCGGACTACTCTCGCCGGGCGCTCACCGGCGAGGGCGAGGACTGGATAGGCGGGGCGCGAAGCGGCAGCGGATGATTCAGGGCCGGCCGCTCACGCGCCATTATCAGACCAGTCCTTGCAGAGGACCTGGGCCTGATGAAGGACCAGATCCGTGGCGCGGGCCTGCCTGTCCGGCGGGTCGCCGTCCTTGCGCAGGATACGTCTGATGATCACCCGCCGCGATACGCCCTGCGAGGCAACACTGACCGCCTACACCTCAAACACCCGCAGCACCTCGTCGCCGTAGTGGTTGATGACTTTCACCGCGATTTTGCCCGTGTCCGGTTTCTCGAACGGCCGGCTCACGGTGCTGTACAGGCTGCTCCACGCCGCTTCGTCGATCTCGGCCCGCAGGGCGCGCTTCAGCCTGTCGTACGGCTCGTCGCCCCCCGTAAAATAAGCGTGGCGGACAAAGAAGCCCTCGCCGTTGTAGGCCGTGTCGATGAACCAGCAGGCAATGTCGTCGGTGCTCGATGAGCGGATCGCCCCCGTCGTCGGGTCGTAGACGTCCAGCCCCTTGAGTTCGACGGTCAGCATGCCGTCCTCGCCATTGTTGATCTCCACGTCCGGCTCACCGAACACCATGAACAGGTTGCCCGCCCCCGTCTTCTTGAGCAGTTCGTCGCCCATCGCCAGGTCGTTGTTCATGCGCACGGGTAGGACGGTCAGGCTGCCGTAGCGTTTCGATTCTTCGGTGATATGCGGGTCAAAGGCGAAGCCGCAGACCAGCAGCAGGTCGAAGCCCACGCCCTGCACGGCCTCCTTGGCCGCTTCCTTAAGCTGGCCCGGCCCGACCGTGCCGTGTTCGGGGCCGATCGACACCGCTGCGCGGCGGACCTTGCCGTCGGCGTCCGTGTAGTCGCCGGTCGCGTGCAGCCAGGCGCCGGCGAACGGCTCCAGCGTATCGAGCTTCAGCCGCTCGCCTTTCTTCGTGTTCTGAACGCCCGCCGCCTTCAGGTTGTCGAGGATCATGCCGGCGAAGTCCTGCTGCTTGCGCGCCTCGCGCTCGGTGACCGTGCCGTCAAGATCATCGTCGGCCGTGGACAGCACGCGGTGGGGCGAAAGGCTCTCGACGGTGAACGGCCCGGCCACGCGGACGGTCTTGCGGTCTTCGTAAGGCTGGTCGTAGAGCGTCTCGGTGTCGGCATGGCGGGCGATGGCGGCGTCGATGTCGGCCCGGCTCATGCCCTCCCTGATGTCCGGGTTGTTGGCGATGCTCTTGAGCGTCACGTGTGGCACGCGCTTGTAGACAAAGCCCTTGCGGATGTCGCCCTCGGTCTTGTAGGTCGGCGGTGTCTTGGCGGTGAGCTGCGCTTCCTGTTTGACGCCCTCGGGCGAGTCAGCCAGCAGGTAGTAGCCCTCGGTGAGCATGGAAACACTGACGACGCACTTGACGTGCTCGCCGAGCTTGCCGGCTTTGCCGACGGTGTTCATCACCTCGCGCAGCAGGTCTTCGTCGGTCAGGGCGTCGGCGTCGCGGCCGGGGAAGCGCTGACGGTATTCGGCCTTGAACTCGTCAATCTCGCGGGCGGCGATCTTCTTGAAGTCGTCGCTCATCGTGTCGCCGGACTCAAGCTGCTCGCTGTCGACCAGAATCGTGTTCGGCCGATCGAGCCAGCCGCCGCGATCGTCATCGTTGCGGAAGATGCTCAGTGCGCCGGCCTGGACGACGGCCTCATCGCCGATCGGCTTCTCCCAGCCGGCGATGTAGTCAAAGACCATCTTCGAGACGTTGGTGTTGTTACAGACGACGATGAAGACGGGTGGCGTGATGCCCTTGGCTCGGGCCTCGGCGTTCGCCTCCCACGCGCTATGGTACTTCTCATAATTGCCGTAAAGACTGTGCAGCGCCCCCTGAAGCTCCACGGGCAGCTTGGGCTCGCCGGTTTCAGCCTGCGTCCGTCGGCCCTTGCGAGGCAGGTCTTCGCGGATTCGCAGCCACAGGTCGCGGTAGGTCGGCTGCTCGCCGGTCATGTTGTCATCGGAAACAGGCACGCGAGGTACCTTGACGATGCCGGCCTCGATGGCGTCGATCAGCGAGAAATCCGAGACAACCCACGGGAATAATTTTCCCTCTCCGTAGCCAGAACCACGGAGAAAAAAGGGCGTAGCCGACAAGTCGTAGACGGCTTTGACGCCGGTCTTGTCCTTGACGGCCTCGATCCCCGAAATCCAGACGCGAGCCTGTTCTTCGCGCTTGTTCGCTTCGATGCGATCGTCGCCTTTGAGCTTCGGTTCGTCGTCGTCCGGCTTGTGGCGGTAGCAGTGGTGGGCTTCATCGTTGATGACGATGATGTTCTTCTTGTTGCCCAGTTCGCGACACACACGGCGGACGACCTCGCCGGCGGATTCCTTGAAGGCCGCGCTGTCGCCGTCGGCCAGGATGGCCTTGGTGAGCTTGCCGGCGGCGACCTTTTCGCGGGGCTGGAAGGCGTGGTAGTTGGTGATGAGGATGCGCGCCTTGCCGAGTTCCTGCTGCCACTGCGGCGGCAGGATGTCGCGCTGGCGGTAGTAATTCTGAGGATCGTTGGGCAGCAGCACGCGCAGGCGGTCGCGGATGGTGATGCCGGGGGTGACGATCAGGAAGGTGTCGGAGAACCGGGCGTCCTGGGGACTGGCCAGCTTGTTGAGCGCCTGCCAGGCGATGAGCATCGCCATCACGACCGTCTTGCCCGAGCCGGTGGCCATCTTCATCGCCAGGCGGGGCAGACCGGGATTGAAGGCGTCGTTCTCGTCGCGCAGTCGGTTGTCGATCCAGGCGTCGCCGTATTTGTGGGCGGCCTCCGTGATGTAGATCAGCGTTTCGAGGGCTTCGATCTGGCAGAAAAAGAGCTTGCGCTCGCGGTCGGGATCGGTCCAGTATTCGAGTAAGCGGGTCGTGGTGGAGGTGACGCCGGGATAGCCGCCTTCGCGCCAGAGTCGGACACGGGCGCGAATCTGGTTGACGAGCTTGGGCAGCACCGACCAGAGCGTGATGCTCGGCTGGGCGATCTCGCGCATGAAATCGGGGAACACGTTGCGGGCCAGTTGAAAGCCGCGTGCCGCGGCCGCCAGATCTGATATCGAAAATCACCCGCGCCGCTTGCTCCTGGCCGCGCGTCTCCGCAGCCCATCCGGCCCCCGCGGCGATCACCGCCGGCCGATGCGGTAGGTCCAGCGGGTGACGCGGCCGCCGATGCGCACGGGGATGAGCAGGGCCTGGCGGGCGTTGAACCACAGGCCGCCGGTCATATAGCGGATCGCCTCGCGCGTGGCGGTGGCCGTCGGCTCGTACAAAGACAGCGCCCACAGCACGGCCGCGAGCCGCAGGGCTGACGAGACGGCGAAGAGCAGGTGGTGGTAGCTCAGCGGCGTGCCCCAGGGCGCCTGCCAGGAGGCTTCGAGGAACATGCCCGCCAGTCGGCCGCCGAGCAGGCCGGAAACGGTGCCCGCGACGGCGACGGCGACGCTGTTCCATGCGACAAACGCGCTGCCGCCGTCGCGCCGGCCCGGCCCGGTCTGCCCCGGCTGGCCGCGCGTCGAGGCGCTGCTCATGCTCAGCATGATGTTGAAGTTGGCCAGCTCGACGCCCGCCCACGCCAGCGGGGAGACGAGCGTCAGGGCGTAGCCGAGCACCCAGTGCTGCGGCGTGGTGATGAACCAGCCGAAGGGTCCGGCGACGAAGAGCAGCGCGGCGACGATGACCACGGGCTTTTTGCCCAGCCGGTCCATGAGCCGGCCCCACATGACCACGGCCCAGGCGTTGACCATCAGCGGGATGGCGACGAGTACGACGTTGGCCTGCCAGTTGCTCATGCGCAGGTGGTCGAGGGCGTAGAGCCAGATGTACTGGCCGATGAAGGCCAGGCCGAGCACGAGCGTGAAGTTGTAGGCGACAAAGCGGCGGAAGGCCGGGCTTTTCCACGGCAGCCAGAGCTGGCGCAGCCAGTCGCCGCGGCGGGTGCGGACATGGGTGGCCGGGTCGTGTACGCGGAAGAAAAAGAGGATATCGACAGCGCCCAGGATGCCGGCGACGGCGATGAGGCCGCTGGTGACGCGGCGCATGGCGCCGGGGTCGAGGGCTTCGTGGCGCTGGGCGAAGTCGAGCACCAGGCCGATGACGAGGGTGACCAGGATGCCCAGCACCTGGGACAGGCGGGTGCGGAGGCTGAAGTACCGGCCGCGCACGCGCGAAGGGATGAGGTCGGCCATCCAGTTCATCCAGGCGGGCCCGCTGTACTGGCCGGTGGTCCATGCGGCCAGAAGAATCACGACCAGCGCGGCGGGCCAGAGCTGGGGCCAGGGCGCCATGACGTAGGGGATGGCGGCGGCGACGATCCAGAGGACGCGGCTGATGATGGCCGAGAGGATAAAGCGGGTCTTGCGTTTGCCGGCCGTTTCGAGAAAGAAGCTGGCCGGGAGCTGGACGAGGGCGGCCATGTGGGGCAGCGCCGCGAGCAGGCCGAAGCCGGCGTCGGTGACGCCCAGGCCGCGGGCGAAGTGGGTCATCGCCGCGCCGGCGATGGTGTAGAGCCACATCGAGCCGAACATCCAGGCGACGGTGACGCGGCGAAGGTCGGCGCGCAGTCCCGGCTCGGTCAGATTACGCACGACACGGAGGTTGCCCAACAACGCTGCGCCTTTCGGCCAAGACCCCGGGGGCCGCGGTCGCGACGCATGGGCGTCGACCGACGCGGCGCGCGTCAATGTAGCGAACCAACCCCGTGTCACAAGGGGCGCCAAAAGGAAGATCGAGCAGTGCACGCAGGCGAGGAAGCCGCAGGGCTGCGCAAGCCGGACCGGATGGCGCGGCAATACGCTTGTGCAGCGAACGGATGCGGTGTGAGCCGACGGGCAAACCGTCAGGGCCAAACGGCGCGGTTACGCATCCATGCGTTTGCGTGCGTCGGGCGGCTCGTAAAGATCGGCGACGCGCTCGGCCAGCGGCGCGAGGGCGGGCAGATCGTTGGTCGGGCGGTCGAGGTAGAAATAGGCGCAGGCGCACCAGTCGTCTTCGCGTTCGAAGATGCCGCCTTTGCCCTCTTCGAGGGGCTGATGGTTGAGGTGGACAGCTTCGCCCCGCTCACGCATCTGGGCGGCCGTATCGTGGCCGGTCCAGCCGATCTGGTGGATGGTGGCGCGGAGGTCGTGGTGGAAGTAGATCGGGTCGGGGATGTGCAGGCGGTAGAAGCCGTACTGCATGCGCTCGCCGTCGGCCAGGTGGCAGCCCTGGTAAAGGTGGTCGTAGCGTCCCTGTCCCCAGCCGGTGCCGATGAGGTCTTCGGTGCCGGTGCCGCAGAGCGTGGGCAGGCGCGTGTCGCCGTCAAGAAAGACCTTCAGCTCGCCCTCGCCCCACCAGGTGTTGAAGTAGCGCTGCGTGTCGGCGATCGCGCCGTAGAAAGCGCCGAGGAAGCGGCCGCGGCCGGTGACTTTGGGCAGGACTTCGAAATCGCGCATGAGCTTTGTCGGATTCTCGCGCCGCCAGTGGGCGTGCAGGTAGAGCGCGTCCGGACCGTGCTCGTCGCCGAGGGTGTAGTCGACGTCGTAGAAGAACATCTTCAGTTCGGCGTCGGTTTCATTGGTGACGACGATCTTCATGCCGCTGCGAAACGGCATGGGCAGACAGGCGTTGAAGCTGCGTCCCTCGGGACTGGAGAAAAGTGCGGACTGGAAGCTGACCATGCGTCCAAGCGGCTGGCCGAAGAAGTCGCCCAGGGGCGCGCTGACCGCAGGGTCGGTCGCGCCGTCCCAGAAGATGTCCAGCCGCAGGCCGCGCAGCATCGCCGGCCGCCGGTCGTTGATGGTGATCCAGATGCGCCGCACCATGCCGGACGCGCCCTGCACCTGGGCGAGGGTGAGGCTGGCGCCGGCTTTGATGTTGACGCAAGGCCGGCCTTTGCGGCCGTCGTTGGCTTGACCACCTTCACCGGGTGCGCCGGTCGGATTCTCAGGGCTGGCCCAGCGTGTCTGGAGATGGGTGCGCAGGGTGTAAAGAGGTTCAGTGCCGGGAAGCATGATCGACTCCCATACACAAAGGCCTCGTCGCGCGGCCGGCATGCGCGCTACCGCGTGTCGAGCGGGAAGAGGAACAGGGCGATGTTGGCGGCCAGCCGATCGCCGATGCGGCGGTAGGCGTCATAGTGCTCGTCGACGCGGGCGAGAAACTGCTGCGACGTCTGCTCGCTGCGTTCAAAGAGGCTGTCACGGGCGACCATTTCCAGGTCGCCGCGCGTCCACTCGAAGTGATACTGGAAGCCGTAGGTGCGCAGGCCGACGCGGAAGGCCTGGGTGCGGCACGCGGCCGACCCGGACAGAGGCACACCGCCCTCGGGGAGCTTGCTCACCTCGCAGCCGTGGGCGTGGGCCTGCATGGTCTGCCAGGCGATCCCGTTGTGCAGCGTGTCGGTGGTGCCGGGGAAAGCGAGCTTGACCGTGTGCCAGCCCATTTCGGGCCTGCTCATGGCCCTGACTTCTCCGCCCAGGGCGTGGGCGATGAACTGGCAGCCCAGGCAGATGCCCAGGACGGGGACGCCGGCCTCGTGAGCCCGGCGGATGAGTTCTAATTCCCTGTCCATCCAGGGGTACTGGTCGGCCTGATCGACGTTCATCGTGCCGCCCATGCAGATCAGACCGTCCACGCCGTCGAGGCTTTCGGGCGGTGTCTGGCCGCGGTCGAGGCGGACAATGTGCAGGCGATGGCCGTGCTGCTGCAGGGTCGCGCCCAGAGCGGCGGGCGACTCGTGGGCTTCATGCTGAAAGACAAGCAGACTCATGGGGGACGTTCTCGGCGATCGGTTCGCGTGTGCGGATGGGTTTGTGTTCAGCCAGACGGCAAGAGTCTGGTCGGCGGCGCAGTTGATGTCAAGGGCGCGATTGGGCGCGAACCGCCCGGCCGGTCGATACAAACGCTATGAAGCATCCGACAACCGTCCTGCTCAACGGCGGCGGCGTCCGCAGCCTGGTGGCCCTGGCCCAGGCGCGGGCGGCCCAGGCGGGCGAAAGCATGGTTCTTCTCCATGTGCGCGACGGACTGGAGGCCTGCGAGGCGCGCCGACGGCATGTGATGGCGCAGGCCGAACACTTTCAGATCGGCCGTGTGCTGACCCTTGACAGTCCATGGCTGGCGTCGCGTCCCTGGGTCCGATCCGGGTCAGTGCAGGGACCGACAACCTCGCTGCGTCACGACGGGCGTGCGGGGTCCGGCGCCCATCCGCTGCGGCCAGCGCATCTGGCGATGACGGCCTTGACCGTCGCCGCCGAACTGAAGGCCGCTCGCGTGATCTGGCCGGTGCAGGCGCGCGACGGCGTCGCGGCCGCCACACGCCTGACCGAGCAGGTCCAACTGCTTATGCAGACCGCGCGACTGGAGGCGCCGCATGCTCCGCTGCTGACCATGCCGCTTCTGCAATACACGGACGCGCGGGTGGTGGGCCTCGGCGGGCAGCTTGGCGTGCCGTGGGCCCTGGCGTGGTCATGCCGGCGCTCTGAGCAGCGTCCCTGCGGCCGGTGTCCGTCCTGCCAGAGGCGAGCGGCGGCGTTTCGTGACGCCGCGGTGCATGACGCCGCCGCCCAGGGTGAACCCGTTGCCGCGACCCTGTAAATGGCGCGATGTGGACGCCCGATCACAGACTGACGCCCACGAGCGGCACGAGCTGCTGCTCGAGCTGGTGCATGGTGCATCGGGCCGTGAGGTTGACCGGCAGAGCCATGCCATGCTCATGATCGCTGGCGAGGATCATGACCGACTGGCCCTCCAGCCCATAGCCCATCTCGGCCGGCTGGTGGCCGGTCAGGAAAAGATCGACGCCCCAGGCTTCTTTGAGCATCTGCGCCTGCTCGTCGGTGTGGTGGCGCCCCCACACCATCATGTGGGCTGAACCGCCCCGTCTCAGATCCTGTTCCGTGGGCGTGCGGTCGATGACGGTCGGATCGAAACGCTTCATCTGGGACGGGGAAGGAAGACTGTGCGAGCAGAAGACCCCATTGGCGCAGCGCACCGCCAGCAGCAGCGACAGGATGTAGTCCTCGATCGCCTCGTGCACCATGTCGGCCGCGTCGCCGTAAAGATGCACAAGCCCGGCATCGAACGCCTCGACGACGTTGAGCGAGGTTTTCATGATTCCTTCGCCGAGCAGTTGGGCCAGTTCGTGGTTGGACTGAAGCAGATGGACCTGGGTGGGGTAGGCCGCCTTGACCGCGGCCACACGTGCGAGCGTGCGGACCGACAGGTCGCGTCCGCCGCTGAGGTCCGGGCCGTGAATCGCTTCGTGCAGGATCAGATGGTGGTCGGGATCGTCACGAAGGCCGGCCAACTGCACGATTCGCTGAAGGTTGGGCACGTGATCGTGCAGGTCACCGGTCATGACCAGCCGTCCGCGGGCCGGCAACTCGTCGGTCGCCCCCCGCCGCAAGCAGCAGTCCTGATTGGCCGCCGCCGCCTGCCGCAGGACACCGGCGACCTGGCCGGGGCTGTGCAGGTCCAGATCGGCCCAGGGTGGATCGGGCCACGGACCGGACGGCCGGCTTGAGGAGTCCCCCGCTTCAGGTTCAGACGGCGGCCGGTTCATGCAGGGCGTAGTATGACGATCAACAGGGGCTTTGCCACCTGCCGCGGTATGGGAGGCCGCCGCGGGCTTCCCGCCGTCATGGGTGCAATAAATCGCCTGCTTCCGCGTTGTCCTGATGCGAGTTCCCGCATGCGCGATCCGACGCCGGCCAGGCTGCAGCAGACCGTCCTGGCGGCCGCCAGGGGCGATGGCGACGCATGGGCCGACCTGGTGCGGGCCTGCAGTCCGCGCGTCTTCGCCCTGCTGTTGCGTCGCTGCCGTGACCGCGACCTGGCCGAGGAGTTGACGCAGGCGACCTTCGTGAAGGTGGTCGAGCGTCTGGATCGCTACGAGGAACAGGGGCAGTTCGGCGCCTGGTTGTTTCGCATCGCGCTCAACGCGCTGCACGACGAGATGCGTCGGCGCGGACGGCAGGCGACGGCCGCGGGCGGCGACCTCGACCATGCGCCGTGGGGTCATGGGCCCGTGGATCGTGAACGTCCGCCGCTGGAGCGACTGACGCATGAGGAGGCGTGTCGGCAGGTGCGTCTGGCTGTGGCGGCTCTGCCGCAGGCGGATCAGGAGGTGCTGCACTTGCGTTTCACCGCCGGCCTGAGTTTCGCGGAAATCGCCAGCACGCTGGACCAGCCGCTGGGCACCGTGCTGGCGCGAAGCCACCGGGCGGTGGACAAGCTTCGATCGCTTATGCGGGACGACGAGACCGATGGCGGAGTCACGAATGAGCCAGCCCGAGATCAGCCGACCCTGTGAATCAACCGTAGCCTCTCATAGACGGCTGCAGGACACTTTCCCGAGGCCATGAGACATGGAACCGCGCCACGCCGACAACGCGACACCCCGTTCGAACGCCATCCCCGGCGGCATCCATGCCGACGACGATGCGGCGATCGAAGCTCTGCTGGCCGATGCTCTGGGACCGACCGCGGAAACCGCCCCGCCGTCCGACCTGTCCAACCGGATTCTCGCGGCGACGCGCCCCGCGATCGTCAGCCGCCGCCGCACGATCCCGGGGCGGCTGGGTATACCCGCGAGCCGGCTGGCGTGGGCCGGCCTGGCGGCAGCGGCCGTGGTCTTGCTGACGATCGGGCTGACCTGGCGCGTCGGACTGGAACGGGCGGTCGCGCCGCCGGCATCGAGTATCGTGGCCATGCCCGCCGACGCCGCGACCGGCACATGGGCCGACCCCCTCGACCAGCGCCTGGCACGGATCGCCGAACAGGCCGGCGATGAGGTTCCCGGCCACGAGGCCATCGATGCGGAGCTCGCCATGCTGGCGTGGGACATCGAGAACGTCGACGAAAACGAAAGCTATGCGGCCGTCGCCTCGGCCATCAAGGAGTGGAGCGAGCAATGGGATTTCCTCGATGATGAGGCATGGGATACGTTTTGACCGACCGGGCCGGACCTCGCTGAACCATCGGCCGCCAGCCTTCCGCCGATCAAGGAGGCGATATTGTGAACGGGTATGACACACATTCTCAGCCGACCGATCGCCCCCGCCCTCAGGCCATGCACGGGCCGATACGGCGACTGCCCAGGCTGGCCGCGATCCTGCTTCTGGGCACCAGCCTGACGATGGGATGGACAGCGCCCACGCTTGCTGCCGATACGCCCGACGACGCGGACAAGCGTCCCCAGCACCGCCAGTGGGATGATCGCGCCGCACGCTGGTCCGAGCGAGGCCGCGGCGAGGCGAACACCGCCGGCGTCAATCCCGAACTGGCGCCCGATGACGTCGAAGCGACCGACTGGCCCGAGGGACAGCCCGGGCCGGGCGACCGCCCTGGGGCCGCTCGCTTTTCCTCCGAGCAGATCGAAGCCGCCCTCGACGTGCTCGACGAAGTGGATCCTGACGTGGCTCAGCGTATGCGGGAGTTCCGCGAGCAGCGTCCCATGATGGCGGCCGCACGCCTGCGGCCGCACCTGCCCGAGTTGATGAGGCTGGCCAACCTCAGGCAAACGGATCCGGAGCACTATGCCCTGCGCATCGCGGACATGCGCCTCGAACGCGAGACCCATGAACTGGCCCGCCGCTGCCACGAGGCCCAGCAGCGGCAGGATCCACAGGCCGACGCCATGCTCGAACAATTGAGGCAGACCGTCACGGCCCATTTCGATGTGCGTCAACAGCTTCGCGAGAAGCTGCTGGCTCGTCTTGAAGCCCGCATCCAGACGCTGCGTCAGCAGATCGGCGAACGCCAGGAAGCCCGGCAAAGTCTGATCGACAGCCGGCTTGAACAACTCACCGGTTCGACCGACGAACCCACATGGTGACCAGGGGTCAGCCGCTCACGGTGCGGCGAACCTGCTCGGCGGTCACCGGTTCGATGACGCCCTTCTCGGTGACGATCGCGGTGATGAGCGCAGCCGGGGTGACATCGAACGCCGGACTGTAGGTCTTGACGTCGACCGGGGCCGTGCGCGTGCCGAAACCCTGGGTGATTTCCTCAGCCGCACGCTGTTCAATGGGAATGCCCGATCCGTCCGCCAGTTGCAGGTCGAAGGTCGAAGTCGGCGCGGCCACGACAAAGGGCAACCCGTGATGCCTGGCCAGCACCGCGAGGTTGTAGGTGCCGATCTTGTTCGCCGCGTCGCCATTGGCGGCAATGCGGTCGGCCCCGGTGATGACGGCCTGTATGCGGCCGTCGCGCATGACATGGGCGGCCATGTCATCGCAGATCAAGGTGACATCGATACCCGCGGCCCCGAGTTCGTAGGCCGTCAGCCGCGCCCCCTGAAGCAGCGGCCGCGTCTCGTCGGCATAGACGCGCAGCGCCCGGCCTCGCTGAGCCGCCAGGTACATCGGCGCGGTGGCGGTACCGATGCCCCCCGTCGCCAAAGCGCCGGCGTTGCAGTGGGTCAGCAGGGTCAGCGGCCCGCCTGCCCCGCCGCCGACCTCTGGCAACAGGCGGTCGAAGAGCGCGAGGGCGTGCTCGCCGATCCGTCGGCACATGACCTGATCTTCGGCATGAATCGCGACGGCTTCGCTGAGCAGGGCTTGGGCCGTACACGGATGCACCCGCCGCATGCGATCCAGGGCCCAGAACAGGTTGACGGCCGTCGGCCGGCTGGTGGCCAGATGGTCGGCCGCATGGCGCAGCGCCGCGGCGGGATCCTTCTGCCCCTGGACCGCGATCACGCAGCCGTAGGCCGCGGCGATCCCGATCGCCGGCGCCCCGCGCACACTCAGACGCTTGATTGCCTCCCACACGTCCTGCACCGAGCGGCAATCCAGGTAGGCGGTCGCCAGGGGTAGCCGCGTCTGATCGAGCAGGCGTAGAAAGCCGTCGGTCGCACCGCCGATCCATTCGATGTTGCGCACGCCCAGCCAGTCCGCGGCTTCAAGTTTCGATTCTCGGGTGCTCATGGAGAGCCTTTCACGCGCCCATGGCGCCGTTTCGTGTCATGAGCAGTGCCAGCAGGACGTTGAGCAGGTTGAATCCGAAGTGTACGAGAACCGGCGGCAACAGGCTGCCGGTGCGTTCATAGAGCCAGCCCAGCACGACGCCCAGAACCACCAGGCCCGGCAGCGCGTGCCACGCCGCCGCCCCGGCATGGATGCCTCCGAAAAGCAGAGCGGCGCCGAGGATGGCCGGCCAGCGAGCCGTCTGACCCATGTGGCTAAGAAGCGCCGATTGCACCAGGCCGCGGTAGATGACTTCTTCCAGCAGCGGGGCGCCGACCAGCGCGGACGCCAGAATCAGGAACGCCGCGAGCCGGGAATGCGTGTCGACCAGCACGGTCAACAGATCATGGCCCAGCGCCGGCATGCTCCATCCGAAGAGCTCGGCCACGAGCATCACCACAGCCGTGACACCTTGAACCAGGATCACCCCGATCAAAAGCCCCCACCCCGCAAGGCGCAGATCGCGGCGCGGCCGATGGCAGGCAAGACCCAGTCGCGTCAGGCCCTCGGGCGCCGTCGAAGCGCGGAACAACACGTAAAGGACCACAGGCAACTGGGTCATGAACTGATACAGAAGGACGTACATGGCACGCCGGCCAGCGGCGCTTTCCGAGGGGTCGCCCAGACCGACGGCCTGACCCACCACCGGCGCCGCCAGCCCCAACCCTACGAGCAGAAGCAGGACGACGGCCAGATCGGCAAGTACAAGCGGCGTGTCGCGCGACGGTGCGTTGCGAAATGCCTTCTGCGAAAAACAGCCCCGTCGCGCCAGCAACGCGATCACCACCAGCGCCAGGACGGGGGTGGTGAAGACGAACAATTCGAGTCTGTCTGGTCCGCTGGACATCGCGGCGACAGTGTAGCCGCGATCGGCGCGGCCGGATGCCGCATCCACGCTGGACCAGGCCGTTTCTCACGAAATTTGTCCAGGATGACTTTGCAGTGGGCGTCGGCGTGCTTAAGCTTATAGATTCGCCTCGTGCTCAGAGGCCGGAGTGACCTATGCCGTTCGCCGACGCCTGGGCGCCGTACTTTCAAGCCGCGATCCGCATGCGCGGGCGCGCGTACTTCGATGAGGGACGGGTCCGTCAGATCGCGCCGCAGCCCGGTGAGCTGGCCCGGGCTCTTGTCCGCGGATCTGAGGAATACGTCGTTTCACTGCGACGCGACCACGGCCGCGTCTCGGTGGCGTGTACGTGTGCGCACTTTGACGAAGGCCATTACTGCAAACACATATGGGCGGCTCTGCTCGATGTGGACGAGCACGGACCGCTGACCGGTGGGCCCGCCCCGACGCCGGTGAAGGCGGACGGCCGGCCCCGCCTGCCTGCCGCCCGGCGGCGGCAGGGTTCGACGTCCCGCGACGAACAGAGCGCCTGGAGCGATAAGCTCAGCCTGCTGCGGGCGCCGCTCGCTTCGCTGGCCGACAACGCGCCGGTCCTGCCGAACCCCGTATCCGTTCGTTACGTCATCGACCAGGGATTGTCCACTCATCACAATGGCCTGGTGGTGGTTCTGCATCAGCGCGGCGCCCTGGAGAGCGACAGCCGTCGGGCCCGGCTGCTGCGCATGGATGAGATCCGGGCGGTCGATCTGGCCGACCCGATCGACCGCGAGTTGTGCGCCCTGATCACCGGCGGCGCCCGGGTCAGCGATGACGACATGGACGTTCGCGGACGCGGCGCCCAGCACCACGCGATTTTCAGACTGCCCGCTGGGGCCCAGCGGCGCCTGTTGCGACAGATGATCGCGACCCAGCGATGCTTCCTGCGCCGCGATGGGCGCGATGCGACGCCGATGCGCTGGGACGACGGCCCGCCGTGGCGGCTACGCCTCGTGGGTGAACTGACCGACACGGCACTCGAGTTATCTCTGGAGTTGTGGCGTTCGACGTCAACCGCAGGCACGGACCCAGGCGAGCTGGTGCATGCACCGCGGTCCATGTCGCTGCTGGAGCCCACGCTGATCCTCGGCGGCGAAGACGGCCTGTTGATACGCGGGCAGGAAGCGGCGGCTTTCGACGATGGCGGAGCCCAGCGCTGGGTAACCCACTTCCGTGACGATCGCCGCAGCGACAGCGGCTGCGACCTGAGCGTCCCGTTGTCGGATGTGGAGGCGTTCCTTGACCGACTCTACATGCTGCCCAACCTGCCGACGCTGCTGCTGCCGCCGGCCATCGCGCGCACACCGCGTCGGTTGAAGCCCGCGGCCCACATCGAGTTTGCGGGTGTCGGCCAGCACCACCGCGAGGGCAACGGACGGCACACGCTGACGGCCCGGGTGTTCTTCGCCTATGGCCAGCAGCGGATCCGCCCCGGCACACCGGGCGACTTCATTCTGGTCGAACACGAAGTGACAGTGGCCAGCGAGGCCGCATCAAGCGGCGCGGCGGCTGCGGCCGATACCGATCCGACGGACGCCGTCCCGATCGATGCCGACGGCGACCGCGGCCGCACCTTGATTCAGCGGGACCACAACTTCGAACGCCAGGCCCTGGGGCAGCTTGGCCAACTGGGCCTGCGCCCATCCAGCACCGATACCCAGATCCTGAGCGTTCCCGGACGCAGTCTGGCTGAGATTCTCGACGTGTTGCTGCACAGCGGCTGGTCCGTCTCCGCCGATGAACAGTCGATCCGACAAGCGCGAGCGCCGAAGTTATCCGTGGCCAGCGGCATCGACTGGCTGGAGTTGCGGGGGCAGGTGCACTTCGACACCGCCGAGGGAGGCCAGGTGATCGACCTGGCCCGCATCGTCTCGGCCGCTCGAAGCGGCAAGGGTTTCCTCGCGCTCGAGGACGGCTCGCTGGCGGCGATACCGACGCAGTGGCTCAACGAACACGCCCTGCTCACCAGCCTGGGGCAGGTCGTGGGTGATCACCTGCGGTTTTCGACCAGCCAGGCGGCACTGCTCGACGCTCTGCTGGCGGGCCAGGAGACGGTCGACTTTGACGAGCGTTTCCGCGAGATGCGGGCCCGCCTGAGCGGTTTCGATCGCGTCGAGCCCCTCGACGCCGCCGCCACTTTCCACGGCAAGCTGCGCACCTACCAGCGCGAGGGCGTGGGCTGGCTCAAGTTCCTCAGATGGTTCGGCCTGGGCGGCATCCTCGCCGACGACATGGGCCTGGGCAAGACGATCCAGGTATTGGCGATGCTCGACGCCCGTTACGGCCAGACCGGCATGGATGAACCGGGCTTCGGCGACAACGGCCACGGAGACGGCGGATCGGCGCATCGGCCTTCGCTGGTGGTCGCGCCGCGATCGGTGATCTTCAACTGGGTGGACGAGGCTCGCCGCTTCACGCCCCACCTCCGGGTGGCGGCCTACGCCGGCGCCGAGCGCGAGGCCATGCGCGAGGCGTTCGACAAACTGGACCTGGTTGTGACGTCCTATGGCTTGTTGCGGCGGGACGTGCTGGAACTGCGGCATTGCCCGTTCGACTACGTGATCCTCGACGAGGCCCAGGCGATCAAGAACCCCAAAAGCCAGAGCGCCAAGGCCGGGCGTCTGCTCGATGCCCGCCACCGCCTGGCGCTTACCGGCACACCCGTGGAGAACCACCTGGGCGATCTCTGGTCAATTTTTGAGTTCCTGAACCCCGGGATGCTGGGACAAGCTTTGGCCTTCTCCTCGCTGGTACGGACGGCCTCGACCGATCGCAGCAACCTCGACCTGGCCCGCCAGGCCGGCCGAGCCCTGCGGCCGTTCATCCTGCGCCGCACCAAGAAGCAGGTGCTGGCCGAACTGCCCGACAAGATCGAGCAGACGATCGTCTGCCAGATGGATGAGCCACAGCGGGCCGTCTACAACCAACTGCGCGACCACTATCGCCGCCTGCTGCTCAAAGGCGACACGGACAAGACGGCGACAGCCACATCGACGCCGGGCTTTGGTGGTTCGACAATGCTGGTGTTGGAAGCGCTTTTGCGCCTGCGGCAGGCGGCCTGCCATCCGGCCCTGATCGATGACAGCCGCGAGGATCTGCCCAGCGCCAAACTGGACGTACTCGTCGATCAGCTCGTCGAGCTCATCGACGAACAGCACAAGGCCCTGGTGTTCAGCCAGTTCACGTCACTGCTGACGCTGGTGCGCAAGCGGCTGGACGCAGCCGGCATCACGTATGAGTATCTCGACGGCCGCACACGCGACCGCGAGCAGCGGATCGCCCACTTCCAGCAGGACGAGGCGTGCCCGGTCTTCCTCATCAGCCTCAAAGCCGGCGGCCTGGGCCTGAACCTGACCGCGGCGGATTATGTCTTCCTGCTCGACCCGTGGTGGAACCCTGCGGTCGAACAGCAGGCCATCGACCGGGCCCACCGCATCGGGCAGACGCGGCACGTTTTCGCCTATCGGTTGATCTGCGAAGACACCGTCGAACAGCGCATCGCCGAGTTGCAGCAGCACAAGAAGGAACTGGCCGACGCCGTGATCGCCGACCGCGACAACATCCTGCGTCACCTGACGCGCGAAGATCTGGAAACGTTGCTCAGTTAGCCGGCCCCGCGCTCGACGGGCACGAACTGCTCGATCGACAAACCGAAACCCGCCAGGGCGTTGGGGGTGAACGGGTGGTCGGTGATCAGCCGCAGGCGGCGCAGTCCCAGGTCGCAGAGAATCTGCGACCCGATGCCGTAGTCGCGCTTGTCGACCGGCGGCTGCACGCCCGGCGTGGTGTGTCCGCCGCCGATGGTCGGCCGATCCGGCTGGATCAGAATCGGGTCGTCGGCCGCAACCGACTGAACCGTCTGTAGACGGCGCAGGAGGCCTTCGCCCATCTGGGCATGGCGCAAGTAGACGATCGCGCCGCGGCCGGCTCGCTGAATCATACGCATGGACGCGCGGAGCGTGCGGCCTGAAGGTTGCGAGACATCGTCGAACACGTCGCCGAGCAGATTGTGGCTGTGCATGCGCACGAGCACCGGCTCGTCAATCGGGATGACATCACCTTGCGGGCCCGGCCGGCCGACATCGCCGACCGTCAGGGCCACATGAGGCAAGGGATCGACGTCGCTCTCGTACGCCACAAGCTCGAAGCGACCGAACTCGTTTTCAAACGGCACCTGATCCACGCGGCGAATCAGCTTCTCGCGATGCAGCCGGTGACTGATGATGTCGGCCACCGAACACATCTTCAGATGATGCCGCGTGCAGAAGCCGTGCAGATCGTCGCGCCGCGCCATGGTTCCATCGGGGTTCATGATCTCGATGATGACGGCCCCGTGTTTGAGGCCGGCCAGCCGGCACAGATCGACAGACCCTTCGGTCTGACCAGCCCGTCGCAGCACGCCGCCGGGCCGGGCGCGCAGCGGCTGCATGTGCCCGGGCCGATCGAGGTCTGCCGGCCGGGTCGCGTCATCAACCAGCAGGCGAATCGTCTTCGAGCGGTCGGCAGCCGAGACGCCTGTCGTGAGCCCGAAGCGGGCGTGGGCGTCGACGGTCACCGTGTAAGCCGTGCCGCGCTGCGATGTGTTCACGCGGCTCTGCGGTTCGAGATCAAGACGCTGGCACAGTTCGGGCGACAGGGCCACGCACATCATGCCCCGGCCTTCGCGCAGCATGAAATTGACCACTTCGGGCATGGCGAACTGGGCCGGGCAGACGAGATCGCCCTCGTTCTCGCGATCTTCGTCGTCGACGAGCACGATCATGCGGCCGGCACGCAGATCGTCGAGGATGTCGGTGATCGGATGCATGGGCGGTATTGTTGGTCGGCGCGGCCGCCTTGTCGAACGTGGTGCATCCCCACCGCTTAAGTCGCCGGTAGCCGCAGCAGGCGATCAAGCCACGCCCGCTCCTGATCGTCAAGCGGACCTCGCACCACCGACGCCATGTTCGCGTCGATCCACGGAAGCGTCCGCATGCAGACGATCAACTGGTCCACCGCCGGATGAAACAGCGCGTCACGCAGCAGCATATCTGCCACGCGGCGCACGCGTTGGGCGTCGGTCAGCGCCGGATCAAGCGACGCGGCTCGCTGGGCTAGTTCATTCAATCGCCAGCCACGCACAAATGGCGAACACGCGCACGTTCGCCAGCCGAGCGCACGGGCGGCTTCGAAAACCGGATCGGCCCAACGCGTGTCCACGTTGCGAGGATGGACCATGAAGCCGAAGGGATTGTCGTTCGCGTACACGTCCAGGGCATCGCGCCCGGGCACCCAGGTCCCCAACTCGCCGACGCAGCCGTCGGCCTGCCACTGGCGGGCCAGATCGAGCTGCCGCGCGTCCTCGCGGGCGTCACCGACCGCATGCACCACGAGGGCGTCGATACGATCGACACGCAGTTCATCGAGCATACGCGGAAGGTGCTGCGGCTGGTAGGCGGCCGGTCCACCCACCTGGTCCTCGGGGCCGAAGGGTTGAAAGAAGTTCCACGCGATGATCCGCGCCTGGTCACGCCGCCCCAGTTGTGTCAGGACCCGCCCCAGGGCGACACGCTCCGGCTGGTAGGTCGTATCGAACCAGCGTATCCCGCGATCCAGGCAGGTCGCGACGATTCGCGCCTGCATGTCGCCGTCGGCGGCGGGGTCACTGCCCAACTGGGTGATGAAGGAATGCCCGCCCAGGATCAGCGGCACGACAGGTGGTGTGGATTCGGTGTTGCCGTTCCCTGGCGGTTGGCGTTGAGCGACCATCGACAAAGTCCTCGGCCCATCACGTCCTCAGTGGATCGCGTCGCTGACATCCGGCGTCAGGCGCATCAGCGTGCGTGGCGTGAACGGCATGTCACGGATCAGGTCGCGCACGTCGGCGGCTGTGACGGCCATGAGCTTTTCAATCTCGTCTTCCAACGGCAGGTAGGCGCGGTGGTAAAGCCAGTTGCCGCCGAGGCCGCGCATGCGCCCGAGCGGCGTTTCGCCCGAGACGGTCATCTGCGTGGCGATCTTGTTGCGGGCACGTTCGATTTCGTCGTCGCGAATATCGGCCCCATAGCCGTCGAGCGTGGCGAGCAACGTCCGCTCCACCTCGCCAGCTCGCTCCACGGCACAACTGGCAAACGCCACGAACGCGCCCGCGCCATCGAGCGGGTAGTGAGAAAGATCCGCCTCATCGGCAAGACCGGGATCCACCAGGGCCCAGTAGAGCCGTGACCCGTCGCTATCGCCCAGCACGTCCGAGAGCACCCGCGCGGCATAGCGGCGCGAGTCCTGCGCCGCGGGAGCTGGACACATCACCGCCAGATAATGCCGCCCCACGCGCTTATCACGGACCCACTTGTCCGCAGCGGTGGCCGAAGGCGCAGCCGTATCGCGGTCCACACCCGTCGGCCTCCAAGCCTGCGTGATCGACCGCAACTGCTCGCGGACCGCCCGCACGTCAATCCTGCCTGCGGCGGCGAAGACCATGTTGTCGGGACTGTAGCGGGCGTTGAAGTAGCCGCGCATCCGCTCGACGGGCAGATCGCCGACCGTCTGCCTGGTGCCCAGAACCCGGAAGCCCAGCGTGTGGCCGCCAAAGTAGGTTTCGAGCAGCGCGTCCTGGAGCCGCCACTGCGGGCGGTCGTCATACATGCCGATTTCCTCGATGATGACGTTTTTCTCCATGTTGAAGTCTTCCTCGCGCAGGGCCGGCCGCATCATGTCGCCCAGCAGGTCGACCACGCGGTTCTGAAACTCGGGCAGCACCTGCGCGTAGTAGACGGTCATTTCCTGGCTGGTGAAGGCGTTGTAGTTGGCGCCCAGCTCGTCAAACTCGCGGTTGATGTCATCGGCCGAGCGGCGATCCGTGCCCTTGAACATCATGTGCTCAAGGAAGTGGCTCACGCCCATGATGGGCGCCTGCTCATCACGCGAACCGGTGCGCACGAAGAAACCATACGCCGCCGTGTGGGCCTGCGCGTTGTACTCGGTCAGAATGGTCAGCCCGTTGTCGAGCGTCTGGTGGTCAAAGGTCAGGGCCACGAACGGACCTCCGTCAGGGATTGGCCACGCCGCTGGTTCGCACCGCACAAAGAAGAACAGGGCCGAGCGGCGAGGCTCGACCCTGTGAGATCACCGCAAGCGGGCCGTGGTCAGGCGATCACATCGTTCAGGGCCGCCTCGAACTGCTTCTTCGGCGTCACACCGACGAACTTCTGCGCCACCTGGCCGTCCTTGAAAAGCATGACGGTGGGGATGGCGTTGATCTGATAGTTTGTGGCTGTCTCACGGTTGGCGTCCGTGTCGACCTTGCCCACCTTGACCTTGCCCGCAAACTGCTCGGCCAATTCGTCGATGGTCGGGGCGAGCATGCGGCAGGGCATGCACCACTCGGCCCAGAAATCGACCAGGACGGGTTTGTCGCTTTTGACCACCTCGGCCTCGAAGTTGTCGTCGGTCAGTTCCAGGACGCCTTTGCCGGCCATAGTCGCACTCTCCTTGGGTCTTTGTGCGTCCGCATACGCGGGTTGACGCGATTCTAGGCCCGGTCGCGAGGCCCATCAACTGCGCGCTCGCCAGGTCACCTGATAATCTGAAGCAGCCGCAGGTTATTCGCGCCGCCGGCAGGCCAAGTGTCGCCAGCCCAGGTGCGACCCCGAGCTTCGTATCCTCGCCGCCGAGAAAGGTTATGAGCCAGTCCGCCCGTCCGCACATTCTGATCTTCAATCCCGATCAGTGGCGCGGCGATGTCATGGGGCACCTGGGTAATGCCGCGGCCATCACGCCCCACCTCGATGCACTGGCCGCAAGCGACGCCGTGAGCTTCCGCCACGCCTACTGCCAGAACCCGGTGAGCACACCCAGCCGCTGTTCGTTCATGACCGGCTGGTACCCGCATGTGCGCGGACACCGCTCGCTGCTGCACATGCTCCAACCCGATGAGCCGTGCCTGCTGAAGATCCTTAAGGATCACGGTTACTACGTCTGGTGGGGCGGCAAGAATGATCTGGTGCCCGGGCAGAATGGCTTCCACGCCTACTGCGACGTGAAGTTCCGCGACACGCCCGAAGATCACGCCCGCTGGGGCTACACGCGTCGGCGTTATCCGTGGATCGACCCCAAGGCGCGCGGCAGGCTCGGCGACGACACCTTCTACTGCTTCATGGCCACCGAGACCGGCGTGCTCGACAAGCAGGGCGAGGACATCTACCTCACCGGCGATTGGTGTTACACGCTCGCGGCTGAGGAACTCATTGACCGCTGGGGACGCGGGGCGGATGATCACAGCGGTCGGCCGCTGTGCCTCTATATGCCGCTGATCTACCCGCACGTGCCCTTCGGCGTGGAGGAACCGTACTACAGCCGGGTCGACCCGGTGAAACTACCGCCGCGCATTGCCGCGCCGCAAGACTGGCGCGGCAAACCGTCCATACTCCGCGAGATTCACAAGCGGCTGAATATGCAGGGCTGGACCGAGGACCGCTGGACCACGCTGCGGCGAACGTACTATGGCATGTGCACGCGGGTGGACGATCAGTTCGGGCGCATCGTCGCGGCGCTCCGGCGCGCGGGGATGTACGACAATACGGCCATTTTCTTCTTCTCCGACCACGGCGAATATGCTGGCGACTATGGCCTGGTGGAAAAGAACCAGAACACGTTCGAGGACTGCCTCACGCGCGTGCCGCTGCTGGTTAAGCCGCCGAAGGGTGTGGACTGCACGCCTGGCGTGCGCGACACGCTGACAGAGCTGATCGACGTGCCGGCGACGATCTACGAGTTGGCCGGAATCGACCCCGGTTACGACCACTTCGGCCGGTCTTTGCTACCGGTACTTGCCGATCCCCAGTACGAACAGCGTGACGCGGTCTTCTGCGAGGGCGGGCGGCTCATCGGCGAAAAGCACTGCCGCGACTACCACCGCGACGAGCAGATGTCGCCGCAACATCCCTACTGGCCGCGGGAGTATGCCCAGGATCAGGAATTGCCGCAGGTCGGGAAAGCCACCATGTGCCGCACCCGTGAATTCAAGTACGTACGGCGGCTCATGGAGCCGGACGAACTTTACGACTTGCGCAAGGATCCGGCCGAGCTGCACAATCTGATTGACGAACCGGCCTGCGCCCCCGTCGTGCAACGCCTGCAGGACCGGTTGCTGACGTTCTATCAGGGCACGTGCGACGTGGTGCCCCGCGGTATGGATCAGCGATAGGCAAGCGGCGCCCCGGCGAGGAAAGGATGAGGCATGGCGCGTTTCAGTCTGGCTGGCTCGTGGCGGAGGTCGGTCGCAGGTGTACCGATTGACCGGATCGCGGTACCCGGCTCCTATCCGCCTATGGGGCAATGCACACTGGATTTCAATTTCGAACGTCCGTGGCCGGCCGCGGATGAACAGCGCGTGTTTCTCGTAACTGAAGGCGTACTCGCGACCGCGGAATTCACGACCAACGGCCAGCACATCGGCGCCGCCGGGCCGTGGGCCCGCTACCGGTTCGAGCTGCCGCGTGGTCTTCTGGGCCAGCGCAACGTCATCGCGGCGCAGGTGCGTGACACGTCCGAGGGGTTTGGCCCACCGCCCGGACGCCGCTTTGACGCGGGCCTGGTGCGCACCATCTGGTTGGAGAACCGGCCGGCCGCCTTCATCGACGACGTGCATTTCCGGACTGAACTTAACGACGACTGCACCGCGGCCGCGTGCACCGTCGCCGTTACGTTCGATGGCCTGGTGCGGCAGGCGGCTGAGGTTGTGCTGACGGATGCGGCCAACGGCCAGGTCGCGGCCCGCAGCCGCGCCACCATCGACGCGCCGGCGCAGTTCACCGTACCATCGCCGCGTCTCTGGTCGCCGCAGTCGCCGGCCTTGTACCGTCTGACGGTGACGTTGCCAGGATCCTCGGACGAGCCCTGGAGCGAACAGGTGGGCTTCCGCCGTTTCGCCGTCGATGGTCGGGGGTTTCGCCTCAACAACCAGCCGCTGGTGCTCAAAGGCGTGTGCCGTCACGAGTTCACCAGCGCCAGCGGATACAGCCCCTCGCTCGACGAAGTGCGGCGTGAGCTGGCGGCCATCCGGCATGCGGGGTTCAACTATGTGCGGCTTGTGCATTCACCGCACGGGCCGGAGGTCTGCCGCATCGCTGCGGAGCTGGGCTTGCTGGTCAGCCAGGAGCCGGGCACCTGCTTCTACGATCTGTCGGATCCCGCGATTTACGGGCCGGCGTATGAATGCCTGATCCGCACCGTGCAGCGCGACCGCAATGTGCCGTCAATCTTCGCGTGGCTGATCTACAACGAGTGCGATCCCAACACGGATTACGCCGTGCGGGCTGCCGGCGAAGTGCGGGCCCTCGATCCCGGCGCGCTGCTGAGCTTCGCCGACTGCTCGGGCAAGCATGACCAGATCAAAGCGATGGTCGCGGCCGCCGACCTGAGCTACTACGGCATCAACGTCTACGACCCCTGGCCCAAAGCGTATCTGGACCGGATGGCGGTCTTCACCGATCGGCCGCTGGTCTTCACCGAATGGGGCGGGCTCCTGGCGATCGGCAATCCTCGCATCGCGAGCACGCTTTGTGAGACCTTCACGCGGCACGTGCAGCCCCACGCCGAGCCGCGCATGGCCGGATGCAGCTTCTGGGTGTGGGCGGATTACGAGGAGAAGTCGCGCCCGGGACCGGCGGCGATCGATGGCTGGACGGTCGAAGGTCTGCTCGACGGTCGCGGCCGCCCGCGGCAGGAGCTGCGCATCCTGTCGCGCATGTGCCTGGAGATGGACCAACCGCCGATCGTCCGCACCGCTGCGATCGAGGTGCTCGCGCAGCGCCCGCAGCGCGAGGGTGATTGGCGGCCGCTGTCGCTTGCCGATATTCCTGGAGATCAGCAGGCGATGCAACGCACGATCGACGAGCGCCGTGCTGCGCAGGGCGGCGCTGCGCCGCGTCTGGGCCGGCTGATGGTGGACGGCCTGGAGTTCCACTGCGGCGACGGGCATCCGCTGCTTCTGGGTCCATCGCGGCCGCGAATCACCATTCCGGTCGATCGCACGGTCAGCGCCCTTGCCGTGCTCGGCCACGTGGCGATGGCGGGTGGCTATCCGTCATCGAGCGTGCAGACGGTGTGGAGCCGCGATGCCGAACCGCCGCGGAAGCTCGGCGACCCGGCCTCGCAGTACGCGCTGGAGTTCGAGGATTGCATGGAAACGATTGCGCTGCGGCACGGTCTGGAGGTGCTGCGGGCCAACGACATCTGCCGCTGGTGGCGCACGGCGCCGCGCGGGCCGTTCACACGGCCGGTGGTGCGCGCCGTGGTGCATCCGTCGTTCGAAATTCTGCGCGTGGACCTGTGGGAGAGGCAGTGGGAACAGCCGCGGCGGCTCAAGGCTCTGCACTGGACGCTGCTGGACGGCGAATCGGCGCAGGCGATGTACGGTCTGAGTGTTCGCCTGGCCGAAAAGCGGTCGCGATAGACTTCATTCAGGCGGCGAAGCCTTCGGGCTGATCGAGGCCGAACTGACGAATTTTCTTGTAGAGCGTGGTGCGGTTGATATCGAGCTGGCGGGCGGTTTCCTGCCGGTTCCAGGCGTTGGCCTCGAGGGCGGCGAGGATGATCTGCTTCTCAGGCTCGATGAGAGCGTCCGCCAGCGGCGTGGGTTTCCACCCATCGGCCAGAGCGGGCGTGTAAAGGTTGCCCCCACCCCCGGCGCGTTTTCCGGCCGAGCCGCCCGCGGCCCGCGCCGGCGCGTCGTCGAGCACGGTGTCCGGCAAGTCGTCGACGTCGATCACCGGCCGACGGGCGAGCACGACGGCTCGCTCGATGGCGTTCTCCAGTTCGCGGACATTGCCCGGCCAGTCGTGACGTCGCAGGGCTTCCATAGCCGCGTCGGTCAGGCCGGTCACGGCCTTCCGCGCCTCGGATGCATACTTTTCCAGGAAGTGGCGGACCAACAGCGGAATGTCGGAGATGCGCTGGCGCAGGGCGGGCATCTGGATGTTGACGACGTTGATGCGGTAGTAG
>JAANMX010000639.1_pt1 | contig 45261 bp, 41 predicted proteins | sample 7279681 | NCBI WGS metagenome assembly JAANMX01 (sample SAMN14094542, study PRJNA606508) | bioreactor metagenome | isolation source: A lab-scale SPAN reactor treating ammonium-rich wastewater day 351 | place: Ireland: Galway | collected 2018-01-01
CAGAGAGTCATCCCGCCACTGGGGCTGGAACACCCGGCTCGCCAGCCAGGCAGTCTCGCGCTCGTTGGGCCGCCAGCCGTGCTCGTTGGCGGCCTAGATACAGGGACAGCTGGTAATAGAGCCCGTGTTCACTCGTCTCGTCTTTGACTCCGTACCCGCCCACCCAACGGTCGGCGGGGTCGGGTCGGTTTTCCCGGGTACTCTGTTTTTCAGCCAGGGGCGCGCACACGTGAAGCGGATACCTGCTTTCGAAGTCAGCTCCCTGGTAGAGTTCGGCGCCGCCTCTTCGGGCTCCGCTGCCCGGTGGTCAAATAAGAGAAAATTGCCTCGTGCTCGAGGAGCGTGGAGTCCAGCGCCCTTATCCGCCCTGACAGAGCAGCATCAGCAGGTCAGCGGTGGTGTGGAGCGGGACGCCCGCTCCTTCAAAGTCCTTATCGTTCGTCCAGACGGGATGGCCCAGCTCGAGCGCCAGAGCCAAAAGCTCCTCGTCCCTGAGGTCGGAGATCCTCTGCTTGGCCTCGGCCAGGCGGTGTGCATAGGCCGCCGGTCCGTAAACGGTCAGGGGCAAGAGCAACAGGTTCTCTTGCATGAACTCCGCAGGCACCCGGCGCTTCTTGGAGATCGCCGGGATGTGGCTCCAGACCTCGTCCACAGTCCACTGGGTCGTCTGGAAGGTCACGCCAGGGGCCAGGAAGAGCTGCAAGGCTTTAAAGCCGAAACGATGGCGTTGGCGTCAACGACGAGGTCGGCGGGAAGACTCAAAGTCTGCCAGAATCTCCTCTTCCGTCACGCCCTGCTCGGCCAGCTTCGCGGCGCCCGAGATGAGCCAGGAGGAGCGCGAGGAGGCGCTGGCCTTTTTGCAGCGGCCCGACCTGGTGCAGCAAATCCTGGCCGACATGGCCGCGCTGGGCTACGTGGGCGAGGAGAAGCCCAAGCTCCTGGCCTACCTCATCGGCATCTCGCGCAAGCTGGAGGAGCCGCTGGCCGGCATCATCATCTCCCAGGCCAGCGCCGGGAAATCGGGGCTCACGGAGCTCATCGAGAAACTCACGCCGGAAGAGGAGGTCGTCTTGTATTCGCGGATCACGGCCCAGGCTATTTCCAATCATGAGCGCACCGCTTTGAAGCGCAAGCTGTTGATTCTGGCCGAGAGGGCGGGCGGCGGGGACTCGGCCGACTACCAGATCCGTGAGCTTCCTCTCGCGCCAGAAGTTCATCACAGCGGTGCCCGAGAAAGACCCCGTCACGGGCCTGATCCAGACCCAGGTGAAGCAGGTCGAGGGGCCCATCTCCTATCTCGAGACCACGGCGCTCGAGGACCGGAGCGAGCGGGCCCTGACCGCCTACCTGCAGCGGGGGCGCCCCGACCTCCTGACCGGCGATCGGGGCGAGGCAGCCCTGTTCCTCGGGACGCGGGGAGGCGGCCGGCTGCGGCCCGAGCCGGTGTGCCAGCGCCTGCGGATCCTGGGGCCGGCGGGCCGGCTTGGAGGCCACGCTGGGGCCCCGCCGGATGCTCCAGAGCGCCCGGGCCCTGGAAGACGAGTTCTTGCGGCCGCGGCTGCCCTTCGACTTCGAGGAAGCACGCAATTTGCATCGAATTTGATGCTAGAGGTGAAGAACGTGCTCCATCTAGAGGAAGACATCCGCTCTCTGAGCGAGTTCAAGCGCAACAGCCACGAGCTGATGCAGCAGCTGCGTGAAAGCGGACGACCCATGGTGCTGACTGTGAACGGCAAAGCGCAGGTTGTGGTGCAAGACGCTTCCAGCTACCAGAAGCTGCTCGATCGCGTGGAGGCCATCGAGGCGATCCGCGAGGGGCTGGCAGACGTGGACGAGGACCGCACCCGCCCAGCCCGCCAGGCATTACGAGCGATCCAGAAGCGCCGATCAACCCGGGCGTGACCAACTGGCCGGTCCGGTTAACGGCCCGCGCCGAGCGGGACGCGGAAGAGGCGTACGCCTGGTTCCAGGAGCACTACCCGGAGAAGGCGGACAGGTGGTGGAACGGCCTGGTTGACGCCATCCTGACGCTGGAAGAGTCTCCCGAGCGCTGCCCGGTGGCGCGCGAGTCTGTATATTTCCAGCCCAAGATCCGCCAGCTGCTCTACGAGGACCACCGGATACTCTTCACCGTGAGCCGCAAAACGGTCTTCGTGCTTCACATCCGTTACGCTGGCCGCGAGGACTTCGACCCGAGATCTCTGGGCGCTCCGGGACCCTAAACTGCGCAGTTCGCTGAGAGAGGGGCTTTGTTCGGCATCCCGAACTTCTTCGCGTGGGCTTAATATCGCTGTACAGCCGATTTGCTACGTCACATAAGGCCGGGAACATGACCAGCAAGACCACCGAGACGGGCAGCGGCACCAGCACGGACGACCGCACCAGCTTCGTGGTGGGCACCATCACCAATGGCTCCAGCACGGTCTCCTCGGTCTCGACCGCCGACCTGGCCCTGCTGGCGGTGGGTGAGAATTTCGCACGCGGGTCTCAGTCAATGCCGAACAAATTTTCTCAAAATGAACCGCCGGTTCAAAAATCGAAACAAGCAAGACCGCAGCGAAGCGCATTCAGAGCCCAGTGGCGAGCACGAGCCTGGCAGACTTACCAAGAATCGCCACGACGTTGAGAGCGTTTACCGAGAGATTTGATCTGCACCTGGACAAAGGCCTGCTCCGTAGACTAAACTAAGTTTAGTTTGGAGGTGCGCCTGCTTGGAAACCGTCAACATCCATGCGGCCAAGACCCATCTCTCCAGGTTGCTGGAGGAGGTCAGCCAGGGAAAGACCATCATCATCGCCCGGGCCGGAAAGCCCGTCGCGCGGCTGGTCCCCTATGAAGAGCCCGCGCCCCGCAGGCCCGGGTTTTTGAAAGGTCGCATTCGAATTGCCGACGACTTTGATGCACCTTTGCCCGACGATCTGCTCGGGCTCTTCGAGTCGTGAAGCTGCTGCTCGATACCCAGGTGTATCTGTGGTATCTGCAGGACTCGCCGCGACTGACCCTCCTGGCTCGTGGCCACATCTTGAATGCTCAATCCGTTGTAGTCAGTGCGGCGTCGATCTGGGAGGCCGCCATCAAGGTCGGAACGGGCAAGCTCGAGGTCGACCCCCTGGATCTGATCGCCGGAGTCGAAGGGAGCGGGTTCACGCACTTACCGGTGACCGCTCACCATGGCGCAGCTGTGGCCGCCCTCCCTCCCCTTCATCGCGACCCGTTCGATCGCTTGCTGGTCGCCCAGTCTGTTTGCGAGTCTGCCAGGCTCCTGACCGCCGACACGCAACTGGCTCGCTACCCTGCAGACATCCTGATGGCCTGAAACCAGTTACGGCAAGAACGGGCTCTCCAACCGAGGGTGGTTGGGCTCCAGCCCGCGCAACCGCTCCTCCCACGGCTTTCCCAGAAAGACCATCAGGTAGACCAGTGGCCCGTGTCGAGGAACGCGCCGCAAGAGCGGGGCAGCCAGCTCGCGCGCCTGCTTGCCCCGCCCCTCGAGGGCGGCCAGCCAGGCGGCGCTGGCCCGGCCCAGGAAGGTGGTGGGGTCCATGCGGTGGCAGCGCGAGAAGTGGCGCAAGGTTGCCCGGCGAATCCCGTTGATGCAGACCTCCCAGTAGGCCAGGTGAAAATGCGGCACCTGCTCCTCCGGTGCCCAGCGCTGGCAGCGCACGAAGTCGCGCAGGCTCTTGTCGAAGTCGCCCGCCAGCCAGGCCAGCTGGCCCTCGTGCCAGGCGTGGTCGGCCGAGTCTTGCTGCAGCCAGTTGGCCCTCCACAAGAGCTTCTCGGCCTCGTGGTAGTGGCCTTGCTCGGCCTGACCCAGGGCCAGGCGGCGCCAGGCCTCTCCCCAGTTGGGCCAGGCCTTCAGGCAGCGTTTGAAGCCTTGCTCGGCGCGGGCGAACTGGCCACGCTCCAGGGCAAGGCATGCCAGGCTGAAGATGGCCTCCTTCGACTCGGGCGATAGACCATCGCTCACGTGGAGGTCGAAGGCACCGCCCTGATAATCCAGGGCGCGCAGCCGGGCTCTTCCCCGGGCCAGCCGGGCGCCCGGGTCGTGGTCGGGATAGCCGGGCAGCTCGCTCTGCCCGTGGCGCACCAGCAGCTCGCCCTGCCAGGCGGCCAGCTCGTAGCTCAGGTCCCGGCGGCGCAGCTGGCGCACGCGTTTGAAGCCTTCCTGGAGGCGCTCGTGGCCCAGCGCCAGGCGGGCCAGGCGACCGCGCACCCAGTGATCCAGCGGGTCGCGCCTCAGGATATGGCGGTACTCGCGCTCGGCGCGGTCGAAGAAGCCTTTCTTCTCCAGCTCCCAGGCCTCCTCGACCTGCTCGGAGCGGCCCGGGAAGGTCATCATGGCGGCCTTCTGGCGAAAATCCAGGTAGCTCAGCTCCAGGGGGGACATCGAGCCGGGGTAGCCCATGAGGCAGAAGGCGTCCTCGTAGAACTTCAGCCCGTCGTTGTGCTGCAGGCCCAGCAGGGCGTGGCCCAGCTCGTGGGCCACCACCGACTCCAGGTAGAGGTCCTCGGGATCGGCTTGGACCAGGGCCAGCCGGCTGCCTCCGTAGCCCCGATTGGCCCGCCAGGGCGCTTCCCCCGGCACCACCACCAGGACAGCCTGCTCCTCGCTCAGGCGCTTGAGGCGTGCCAGCCGGGCCACTGCCTGCTTGTTGGAGCGCAGCACGTGAGCGCTCAGCTCCTCGAAGTAGAGCGGACCGCGGGCTTTGCTCGGCTTGAGAGCCCAGCGCGAGTAAGGGAGCTCGCGCTCGAACCAGCTCTTGAGCCCCTCGGTGGCCAGCTCTCCCAGGACGTGCACTTTGAGCTGCATCGCTCGTTCGCGACCACTGTACTGACGCCACTCGATCTGGCTCCCGGCGCGCAGCTCGCGCAGCCTTCCCAGCACGACCGGGGAGCAATAAGGGCGCCTGATGCGCTCGGCCTCCTCGTGGCGAGCGAGCCGCTCGAGCCAGGCGGCGCGCAACAGGTCGGCCCGCTGGCGAAAGTCAGGGGCGATCTTCTCCAACTCGGCCAGGCCGGCGGCCAGATCCCCCTCCAGGGCCAGCGCCTGGGCCTGACGCCAGCGCGACCAGAGGTAGCCCGGATCCTCCTGCAGAGCCTTCTTCAGATCCCGGCGGGCGGCCGGCTGGTCGCCCCGGCGCAGGAAGATCTCGGCCCTCTGGTGGTGGCCGTAGGCGCCTCCCACCCTGGCATAGAGGTCCAGGGCCTGCTCCATCTTGCCCAGGCGGGCCGCCAGTGCAGCCTTCTCCTCAGGGCCCTCGGCCAGCCGGTAAGCCCTGTGGATCTGCCCCCGCAGGCGGGCCTGGCGCAGCTCCTCGGTCCGCAGCACCTCCTCCGGCGAGCCCGACCGGCGAGCCTTCTCCAGACAGCGTTCGGCCAGCCGGAAGGCACCCACCTGGGCCGCCAGGTGGGCCAGGCGGCACAACTGCGGCACGCTCTCATTCTCGTCGCACAGGCGGCGGATCCAGCCCAAGCCGAGAGGGCGCTCCTCGTTGAGGAAGGCCAGGGTGGGCAGCAGCCCTCGGATGGGCCGCTCGTCGGAGCGGGCCAGGGCAGCATTCAGGGCGTCGCGGGTGCGGCTTTGCTCGAGCAGGTCAAGAATTCGGCGCATCCGAGCGCTCCTTGAGCAATCCCACCACGAATCGGCCCACCTCGCGAACCTCGCGGGCGGTCAGGTGGGAGAAGCCCAGGCTGTGGAAATAGTCCTTCTCGTCCTCGTCGTGATGCGAGCTGAGACAGGTGGCCTCCACCGACAGGTGCGGATAGTGCGAGTAGGGGCCGAAGAGGCAGAGCACCTCGGCTCCCTCGGTCAGCGGCTGGGAAGAGCGCAGCAAAACCCCTCCCATTCCCACGTTCACGACCCGTCCTTCGGTCAGGAGCTGGTTGGAGTGCAGCTCGCGCACCTGGGCCCGCAGGGAGGTGGCCAGGCGGACATACTTGCGTCGCTGCAGGCCCCGCTCGTCGTCCAGGCCCAGCTCGTCGAGGATGACCCGCACCCAGCTGTCTGGCGCCACTGTCTGGTAGCGAAGGCCCGCGTTGTATCCCCCGCTGATACGCTCGCGGCACCACACCACCTCGCAGGTCAGGCGGTTCTGCTCCAGGCCCGGATAGGCCGAGGCCACCTGCACCTGGCTTCCCTGCTTGAGCCGGCGCACGTCTTCGACGCGCATCCCGTTGAGTCCGATGTCCACCACGTAGGCCCGGTCGGGTGGTCCCTCGCCGCTCTCGATCTGCACAGGGTAGCGGCACAGCACCCGGATGCGGCTGCGCAGCTCCTCACCCGGCTTTGTGCGCGGAGCCAGGGCGATCTGGCGCAAGCCCTCCAGGAACTTGTTGAGCATTTGGCTGGATCGTTTCTCGCCCCGGCGGGGCTTCCTTCTCTCCAGGATGTACGGGCGAGTGAGGCGCCCATGTGCACCCGACTCGGTCGCACCCACCAGGCAACGCGCCCATGGGGCACCCGCCCCGCCCGCCGGCCAGCAAAGCTTCAGCGAGCCACCAGCACCTGGTCGTGCCCCTCGTTGTGAGCCTCGATGCGGGCCGCCTGCTCGCGCGGCTGCACGTGCCAGAACTCGCCCAGGGTGACCTCCCAGCGGCGCAGAAGGTCGCCGGCACGCTGGCTGCCGGTGCGCTCGGCGTGCAGCTCCACCAGCTTGCGCAGGCGGTCAGCTGCCGCGCCGGGCGCGAGCCGCACGGCCTCCACCAGCTCGCCGTTGATCTTGGCCAGCGAGCTGCCGGTCGGGTCGAACAAGAAGGCCTCCCCGCCCGTCATGGCGGCCCCGAAATTGCGTCCGATGGTGCCCAGCACCACCACCGCGCCGCCCGTCATGTACTCGCAGGCGTGCTCGCCCGCTCCCTCCACCACCGCCGTGGCGCCGCTGTTGCGCACGCACAGGCGCTGGCCGGCCCGGCCGGCGGCCAGCAGCGTGCCGCCCGTGGCGCCATAGAGAACGGTGTTGCCCACGATCCAGTTGCGGTGCGTGTCCAGGTGGAGCAGGCTCTGGGGGGGGCGGATCACGATCGTGCCTCCGCCCAGCCCCTTGCCCACGTAGTCGTTGGCCTCGCCCGTCAGCTCGACCGTCAGGCCGGTTACCCCGAAGGCGCCGAAGCTCTGGCCGGCGCTGCCCTCGAAGCGCACCGTGAGCGTCTCCTCGGCCAGCTCCGGATAGCGCGTGCCCAGCCAGCCCGAAAGGCGGGCCGGGACGGTGCGGTCGGTGTTATAGATGGTGAAGGGCCCGAGCCAGGCGCGCACGGCCTCGCCCCCTCGGAAGGCGTCCTCCACCATCTCGAACAGCTGGCCCTCCAGGTCGCGCCCGCGGGTGTCCTCGCGATTGCGCTCGCCCTGGTGGCTGCGGGCCTGCTCGTCGGTGGGTCGCACGAGCAGGGGGGAGAGATCAAGATGCCCCGCGTCCTGTCCGAAGACGACCTGATCGAGCAGCTCGCTGCGCCCGATGACCTCTTCCAGGCTGCGACAGCCAAGGGAAGCAAGGAGCTCGCGCACCTGGTGGGCCACCCCCAGCATGAAGCTGACCACCGCCTCCGGGGTGCCCGGGTATTTGGCCCGCAGGTCGGGGCGCTGGCTGGCGATGCCGACCGGGCAGGTGTTGGTGTGGCAGCTGCGGGCCATCAGGCAGCCTTCGGCCACCAGGGCGCTGGTGCCGAAGCTGAACTGGTCCGCTCCCAGCAGGGCCGCCACCAGCACGTCTCGACCGGTCTGAAAACCGCCGTCCACTCGCAGCACGACCTTCTCGCGCAAACGGTTCTGGACCAGGGTCTGCTGGGCCAGCGAGAGGCCCACTTCCCAGGGCATGCCGGCGAACTTGATGGAGCTGAGGGGGGAGGCGCCGGTGCCGCCCTCGGCGCCCGAGATATGGATCACATCGGCGAATCCCTTGGCCACGCCCGCAGCCACTGTGCCAACACCGCTCTCGCTGACCAGCTTGACGGAGACGGCCGCTCTGGGGGAGAGGCGCTTGAGGTCGTAGATCAGCTGGGCCAGGTCCTCGATGGAGTAGATGTCGTGGTGGGGAGGGGGCGAGATCAGGGCCACTCCCGGCGTGGTGTGGCGGATGCGGGCGATCTCGTCGCTCACCTTGTGACCGGGGATCTGCCCCCCCTCGCCCGGCTTGGAGCCCTGGGCCATCTTGATCTGCAGCTCGGAGGCCGAGAGCAGGTAGGCGGGGGTCACCCCGAAGCGGCCCGAGGCGATCTGCTTGATCTTGCTGTTGGCCGAGGTGGCGTAGCGGTCGGGCTCCTCGCCTCCCTCGCCGGAGTTGGAGGCGGCCCCCAGGCGGTTCATCGCTTCGGCCAGGGTGCGATGAGCCTCGCTCGAGAGCGAGCCGTGGCTCATGGCGCCGGTGGAGAAGCGGGCCACGATGGACTCGGCCGGCTCCACCTCCTCGAGCGCCACGGGGGGACGGTGGCGCACGAAGTCGAGCAGGTCGCGCACTCCCACCGGGGGCAGCGCGGCCGCCAGGCGCAGGTAGTCGGCAAAAAGCGGTGGACCTTCGGGCAGCACCGCGAAGGGGCTCTCCTCAGGGCGCTCGAGAAGCAGTTTCTCGCCCTCGGCCACCGAGCGGTGCAGCGCTTTGACCAGCTCGGGGTGGAAGCGGTGCGCTTCGCCGTCGCGCTTGAACTTGTAGAACCCGTAGCTGGCCTGGCGGGCCAGCTCGCCGCTGACCTCGCCCTGGAAGGCCACCTGGTGCCAGCGGGCCTGGCTGGCGGCCAGCTCGTTCAGTCCCACCCCGCCCAGGAGCGAGTCGGTATGGGGGAAGTAGCGCTTGACCAGCTCGCGGCTCAGGCCCAGCGCCTCGAACACCTGGGCTCCCCGGTAGCTCGAGAGCAGCGCGATGCCCATTTTGGCCATCACCTTGTAGAGCCCGCGCTCGAGCGCCTCCACGAAGCTCTGCTGGGCTTCGGCCAGGGCCGGCATGCCCTTGCCACCGCCCTGCACCAGCTCACCGATGCTCTCGAAGGCAAGATACGGATAGACGGCGTCGGCCCCGTAGCCGAGCAGGCAGGCGAAGTGGTGCACCTCGCGCGGCTCGCCGCTGGCCACCACCAGCGAGGCGTCCAGCCGCAGCCCCGCCTTGAGCAGATGGTGGTGCAGGGCGCTGGTGAGCAAGAGCGAGGGCACGGGAGCGCGGAACGGGCTCACGTCGCCATCGTAGACCACGAGCAGCACGGCTCCCTGGCGCACCGCCTCCTCGGCCTGTCGGCAAAGGTCGGCCAGGGTCGCTTCCAGGGCCTGGGCACCCGTGTTGACGGGCCACACGGCTCGCAGCACGATGCTGGGGAAGCGCACCGGATCGAGGCTGTTCAGGTTCTGGAAGTCGGCCGGGCTCAGCACCGGTCCGGTCAGCTCGAGCAAACGGGCGTCGGGGCTGTCGGTGAGCAGGTTGGGACGGCGTCCGAGCAGGGTCCGCAGCGACATGACCAGCTTCTCCTTGAGCGGGTCGATGGGCGGATTGGTCACCTGGGCAAAGCGCTGGCGAAAAAAGTGAAAGAGCGGGCGGGGGAATCGGCTCAGGGGAGCGGGCGGGGTGTCGTCGCCCATGCTGCCCACCGGCTCGTTGCCGGTGGTGATCATGGGCCGCAGGACGGCGGTCTCCTCCTCGTGGTTGTAGCCGAAGACCAGCTTGCGGCGCACCAGATGGTCGGCCGAAAGGGGATCGAAGCGATCGCTGCGGGGCGCGACCGGCTCGGTGACTTTGCGGGGGAGGGGCTGCAGGCGGCTCTCGAGCCAACCCCGGTGGTCGAAGCTGGAGGACAGGTGGTCCTTGAGCTGGTGGTTCTCGAAGATGCGTTTCTGCCTGGTATCCACCAGCAGCACCTCGCCCGGGCCGAGCATCCCGCGCTGAGCGATGCGGCTGTCTTCCAGGCGCAACACCCCGGCCTCGGAGGCCGAGAGCACGATCTCATCGTGGGTGATCGTGTAGCGCACCGGCCGCAGGCCGTTTCGATCCAGCAGCGTGCCCACCACCTCGCCGTCAAAGAAGCTGAGCGCGGCGGGGCCGTCCCAGGGCTCCATGAAGCAGGCCAGGTAGGCGTACATGTCGCGCCAGCCGGGGGGGAAGTCGTCGGCGGGCACATTCTCCCAGATCTCGGGGATCATCATGAGCAGCGTGGGCAAGAGCTCCTTGCCGCTTCGGAGCAAGAACTCCAGCACGTTGTCGAAGGCCAGCGAGTCGCTCACGCCCTTGCGGATCACGCTGGCACAGCCCAGGGCCGCCTCGCGGGCTCGCATCCAGTTCCAGTTGCCCTGCAGGGTGTTGAACTCGCCGTTGTGGCAGATCAATCGGAAGGGGTGGGCCAGCTCCCAGGCGGGCATGGTGTTGGTGCAGTAGCGCTGGTGGAACATGGCCACGGCCGACTCGTAGGCCGGGTCGCTCAGGTCGGGGAAGAAGTTGCCCAGCTGGTCGGCCATGCAGAGGCCTTTGTAGACCACGGTGCGACTCGAGAGCGAAACTACGAAGAAGCCCGGGAACCTGTCCTCGGCGGCGCGGCGGGCGCGGAAGAGGGCGTTCTCGAAGTCGGGTTTGTCGCTGCGAGCCACGAAGAGCTGCTGGATGTGGGGACGCGAGCGCCGGGCGATGCTTCCCAGCGAGTCCAGGTAGAGCGGCACGTCGCGCCAGCCCAGGGGCTGGAGGCCTTCTTCCCGCAGGCACTCCTCCAGGGTGGTGCGGGCTCTGGTGCGTGCCCCCGCGTCCTGCAGGGGCAAGAACACCATGCCCAGCCCCAGGTCACCCGGCCCGGGTAGCCGTCGCTCGGGGTAGATCCTGGCGAACTCGCGCTGCAGAAGTTGATGGGGCAGCTGGGTGCTGACCCCGGCCCCGTCACCCGTCTTGCCGTCGCCGCCCAGGGCGCCGCGATGGGCGTGGTTGCCCAGCGCTTCCAGCGCCATGGTGATGATGTCGTGGCCCGGTGAGCCGCTGACGCGGGCCACGTAGCCGATTCCGCAGGCATCGTGCTGGTTGGAGAACATTCGCCCCCGGTTCTGCTTGCAGGGCAGGGTTCCTACCGAGCCGCACAGACCATGAACCATTTTCTCTTGCTCTTGCTTGCTTCATGGATCGCCCGTCCTGGTCTCACGCTGGAGGACGATCTGGGCCGGGCGGATCTCCCTCGGCGCCGCACTCCTGCTGATGAGGTAGAGTTGACCGGCCGGCAGGATCAGGCTGGCCAGGCTGAGGGCGGCGGCGGCGCCGGTGGCGTGGTAGCGCGGGGTGAGCCACAGGCTCAGGCCCAGCGTGACCAGCAGGGTCAAGAGCCAGCAACCCAGGTAAGCCAGCGGTCGGCCGAACGAGCTGAAGTAGGGGCTGAGCAGGGCCGAGACGGTCCAGCAGACGATGGCGGGCATGATGGCGCGGCAGGCTGAAGTGGCCGGCAGGTAGTCGGGTCCGAAGACGGCCGCGATCAGCGGGGGCAGCAGAGGAAAGAGCACCGCCAGCGCCAGGCAGAGGGTCCCGGCCGCCGCTGCCAGCGTGGCCAGCGCAAGTCGCAGGCCTTCCTCGGGGGTGCGCTGGCAGAGGCGGGGCAGCAGCACCGAGGCCGTCAGGGTCGGCAACAGGAGGCAGAGGTCGAACAGCTGGGTGGCCACCGAGAAATAGCCGATCTCGGAGGGGTTGGCCCGGCTTCCGAGCACGTAGATGGAGAGGCGGTAGGTCAGAAAGGTGAGCACGCAGGCCACGTAGGAGCGCCAGGCCAGCGACCAGCCGTCGCGGAGCAGCGGCCAGTCGTAGGGGCGGGGCGGAGGACCGGGCAGTCCTGCCCAGAGGGCCAGGTTGAAGACAGTCTTGGCCACCAGCATGCCGAGCAGGCAGCTGACCGGGGTGGGGGCGATGGCCAGCGCCGCCGCCAGGCCCACAAAGATGGCCAGGTCATGCAGCACGCTGATCAGGTTGTAGCGCCTCAGGTTGCCCTCGGCCAGCACCAGGTTGGAGGCCAGTACGTAGAAGAGCAGGCCGGGCACCAGCAGTCCGGCGATCAACAGCCGGGGATTGCCGCTGGAGAAGGCCAGCACGCCGCCGGCCGCCACCCCCACCGCCCCCCCCAGTCCCAGCGAGATGAGGGTGGAGTTGCGCACCAGCTGGGGAAAGAGCTCGCGATTGCGGGCCAGTTGCACGGTCTGGCTGGTCTGCAGGCCGAGGGCGCAGAACTGGTAGACCGTCAGGGCGAAGGTGTAGAGGTAGACGAAGTCGCCCCGACCTTGCGGACCGAGCTGGCGAGCCACCAGCACGTGAGTGAGGGTGACCAGCCCCAGGGCCAGGCCGCGCGCCGCGGCCACCCGGGTTACATCCCGAAGCAGGCAGGTCAGAGCTCTGAGCATTCTCAAGTGGGCTTTTCGTGCCGGTTCAGGGGGATTCCTGATAGGCTGTGACGACCGGCTTAAGCCGGCTGGCTGGAGCTGTCCGTAGCGACCGGAGTGGCTCCTACCGGCGCCTGTTTGAGCGCAAACAGCTGAACCAGGCCGCAGCTTGGGCAACGGTGAGCTTCCAGCATCCTGGCCTGGCCCACCTCGGTGCTCACTCCGGCACCCGTGCGCAGACGGTCGAGGACCGACTTCTGGGTCGTGGCTTCCCCGGGGAGCCAGACCGTCGTCCAGGTTGCGAACATCCCGAAATCCGGGATGAATCCGAGCTCCATTTCGCTACCGCATGCGCACTTCATCGCCTCGAGCCCCTTTCCTTGAAGGCCGAAGGGCTTCTCGCTTCGAACTTTTATCCCTCGTGACATGGTGATTCGCCCCCTCGATGCGAGATCGTCCACCGAGCGCGAGCTGGTTGCGCGCCGGATGCGCCTGACCCTCGAGGAGGTGCTCGGAATCGAGCGGGGACGTGCTATGTACACGCTGGAATGGCTTCGCGAGCGGGTGGATCTCCATCTCGAGCAGGGGGCGGTTTTCCTGGCTCAAGACGAGCTCGGGAGGATCGCCGGGCACACCATCTTGCGAGTGGAGCCCGAGGAGGGCCTGTTCTCGACCACCTACGTGGACCCGGCCTTCCGCCGCCGCTCGGTGGCTCGTCAGTTGGTGCGGCGGGGCGAGGATTGGCTGCGCGGACAGGGTGCCCGGCTGGCGGCGACCTACACCGACGAGAGCAACTACGGCCTCCAGCAGCTGTTTCTGGGCCTTGGCTACGGGTTGCAACCCCGGCCCGATGCCTTCGTCCGGCTCTTCAAATGTCTCGAATCTGGATCAGGATTGTAACGTTCTGGCAACAATGGTTTCATTTTGTTTACAGCGGTGCTATTTGCCTGTGCTCCCGTGGTCGTGATAGGAGCATACAATGGCTTACGACCACATCGAGAAGATCGAGGACACCCAGTCGGTTTCGGGGTTCGCCGACCGGGGGATGGAGCGGTTGAAGACGCTTCTGCAGCAGCCCAGGTCGGCCGAGCGCGCCGAGGCCCCTCGCGAGGCCACCCAGGCCGCGCCCGCCCGCTCAGCCAGCGAGCCGCGCCAGGACAACGCCGTCAAAGTGACGTCCGCCCCGCCACCGGTCAACGATACCGTAACGCTGGGCCAGCACGACGAGCAGGACGACAACGGCATGGGCTGGCTCTCCAGCCTGACCCAGAACTACGGCGTCTGACGATTTAACGGCGCCGCGCTCATTCCTGACGAGATTGAACGCGCGATACCTCAAGGCAGAACCGGGTGACGCTTTTCCTCTTCGAGGCCTCCAGCCTCGCCCGCGCTTCCGGCTCGCCCAGCACCCACGTTATCGCCCCCCTCGCCCGGCAGGATCTGGTCATGGCTTGCGGGGCGACGCCCGGTTCGGGGGGCAAGCAGTCCGGCCCATCGGCTGACAGCGAACGGCCCGCCCGTGTTTCAGCCCTTTTTGGGCGTGACCTGGCAAGATCTCTGGCATGCAGGTCATCCAGGCATCCCCACGCCGTCTCGAAGTGGCCGAGGCCATCCGCAAGAAGGCCCAGCCCCTGGAAGCGCATCTGTCGAGCCCGCCTACCCGGGCCGCTTACGACGAGCTGATGGCGGAAGTGCGCATGCTGGAGGGCGCTCCGGGCGAGACGCTGGCTGACGGGCGCGCAATTCTGGCCGAGCAGAGCGTCAACCTGCGCCGCAAACGAAACGTGCTCCTGGCCACCGGGGGCGTGATGCTGGCCGCCGCCGCAGCCACCGCCCTGATGCCCGACAGCAGCCTCGTGGTGGCCGTCCGGCTGGCCGGCATGACAGGCGGGGTGGGCACCTTCGTTTGGGGCGCCACCGTCGGCGATGCGCTCGGTCGCAACGACCGTCTCTCGGGGTTCCTGCAAGCCTGGGAAGAGCACTATCCCAGGTTGGCTGCGGGCGCCCCCGCCGGTGGGGGCACCCTGGTGCGCTCCACCCTGGAGCTGGCGGCGAGCGAGAACATGAAGTCCGAGCTCATTCAGGTCATGCAGGCAACCGAAGACTATCTGGCCGCTCAACCGCCGGAGCCATCGGTCCAGGCAGCCCTGAGGCAGGTCCGCAGCGATCGAGCCGTGATCGAGAAGGCTCCCGGGGAGTCCCTGGAGGGCATGCGCGAGCTGGCCAGCCAGGACACCATGCGCTCCAACCAGCTGAGCAGGAAGCTCCTGGTCGCTTCGCTGGCCGCTTTCGGCGTCAGCCTGGCAAGCATCGCTTTGCATCTGGCCCCGGCCGTGACGCTGGTCACGACCACCGGAGTGGCCGGGCTGGCCGTTCGGGCCGGCACCCTGACCGACCACGAAGCTCGCAACAACTACCTGATCGGCACGGTCAACCGCTGGGAGCTTCAGCTGGACGGGCTTAAGAACGTGGCCCGCAGCGCCCAGGATGTGCAGGACCTGGCTCAGGGGATGAACGGCCAGGGCTCAGGCGTGCAAGAGCGCGAGTCGCACGTCGTTGTGGGTGGCATTCGGGTGCCCGTGCGGATCAAGAGCGCCGAGCCGACCGCCTCCTGAGCTTTTTCAATCCAAGCCGCCCGGCGGGTGGGGGGGACGAAATCCGGCGCCAGGGTGCGGGACCTGCTGAAGGACGCTGTCCTTGCGCAGCTCTTTGCAGGGACAGCCCTGCCTGCATCGCGAATCATGCCTTTCCGGAGGTGTGGCCATGGCAGATGGAATCAACAGCCTGGGGGTTTCCAAAACCCAATTGATGCACGGGGTTCACGCTCAGAATCTCAAATCGGTGGCCGCCAACCTGGCCGACAACGCGGCCGGTGTCACCGACGCCCTGGACAAAGGGGACAAATCGGCCATGGCCGAGGACCTGGGGGCCCTCAAGCGGGCTGTCTGGGCCCGGGTGCCCGATTCGGGCTCGCCCGACGCACGCAATCTGGCCCAGATGTCGAATCACACATTGTTCATGACCGCCGGAGCCATGCTTGGCCCCGTCGTCGGCGCGGCCGTTACCGACGCCCTGCAGCACAAGCTGCACGAGCTGGTCAGCTCGCCCGAGAATCTGGATCAGTTCGCCAGCAAGCTGGTGGACTTCCATAAGGCCGATCAGGGCATCACGGCCGCCCGCTATGACAGCCTCACCACTCAGGTCACCAGCGCGGTGACCTATGGCGACTCCAAAGTGGGCTCGGCGAACGTCCCCACCGCCCTGTTCATGGCCGGTGTGCTCCTCGAGGCCGACCAGCGCAAAGGGCTTCTGCCCGGTCAGGAAGGGACCTGATTTGGAGGTGGAGGCTGCCGGATGTTGCCGGGAGCCCATGGTTTTCCCGAGTTCGTGGTGGCTGATGTGGTTTTGCCCATGAGCGCAATCTGATGAACGCGCCGGCTGGAAAGTGCCAGGCCTTTGACCTGGCACTTTCCTTTAGATAGGGAGGAATACCCGGTAGCTGGTCTTGAGGTGCATCTGCTTCTTGAGCAGATCGCTGGCTTCGCGCCCGTCGCCCAGAGCGATGGAGATGTGCCCGTAAGGGAGACCCGGCCCTTTGTCCCACACGATGATGGCGCCCGGGGGGAGCTTGTCGATCTCGTTGGGCGCCACCTTCAGCTCGCGGAAGCGGGGATCGCCGGCCAGCACGGCCGCTTTGGTCCAGGCATCGCCCCTGGCCACCCCGAGGCCGACGGCCCGCAGAGCCTCGCCCACGTCGCGGGCGCACCAGCCGCCGTTGCTGTCGCCATCGGTTGATTCGCGCAGCGCGGCCGCCGCCAGCCGGCGGCTCATCTCGGTGCCCCCCTGGAACTGGGAGGGATCGGCTGCAACGCCTCCAGGGGTGTTGAAGGCGCCTCCGCCGCCCCCGCCACCCGCGGCCCCGGCCACGCCGGGGGTCCCGCCCGGGCCCGGGCCCGCGTTGAATCCGGGACCTCCGCCTGCATTGAAGCCGGGGCCACCTGGAGCCAGGTTGGCCAGTCCCCCCGAGCCGGCCATCAGCTGCATGAGTAGCGTCAATAGCTGCATGATCAACTGTTGCTGGCCCATCATCATCTGCTGCAGGCTGGCCATTGCGGCCATCCCTCCGGTGGGGTCGGCCATCAGGCGCTGGTTGGCGGCTCCGAGGCACCCGGGGCAGAAGGGCATCCCGAAGCTGGGGGTCTGGCTGGTGGGATCAGCCGCAAAAATCTGTGCAAGTGGATCCATACACCGAGCTTATTCCACCGGTTAGCCCAGCATCACCCGGTGAATGTTGCGATTGTGTAATCGGTGTGAACAGAACGTTGCCTGGTCAGACCAGTTTTCGTTCCTCACTGCCGAATCAGGCGGCGCTGAGCTGGGCCAGGTCGGGCGTGCCCCGGAGGTCGGACAGGTAGTGGCCTTCGATCCCGCCGGTGAACTCGCCTCCGGTGCGCCAGAAGCGGTCCTGCCCTCGGGCGTCCTGGCCCAGGTAGATCACGTTCCAGCCCTGATTTTCGGTGGTGGTGTCACCCGGGTGCTCGAAGTAGCGCAGCTCACCGGGCTGGAGCCGGTCGCTGGTGGGATCGAAGGCCCCGAGCTCGGCCCCGGCCCCATAGTCGACCGAGGGGCCAGCGCTGATGCGCCAGGCGCCACTGTCCTGATTGCCGTCCACGCTGTCGTGGTGGCCGAACAAGAACAGATCGGAGTGGGAGCGATCGAACGCATCCGAGCCCACCGTGTCGAGCTCGCCCTTCAGGCTGACGGCCCGCACGGCGGTGGCGCAGTCGAAGGCGTAGCTCTGGCGGTTGAGGTAGAGGTCTTGAACGGCGCTGGAGGGGTCGGCGCCCGGCTTGAGCTCGAGCACGCTCTGGGGCTGGCCGTCCAGCTCGCGCCAGCCCATCTGCCAGAAATCGCTTGGCCCGAGTAACAGCGGGCTGGGGCTGGCCTGGAAGGCCCATCCCTCCCCGGCTTGCTCGGCAGCCCGCACCACGTTGGCACGGTACTGTTGGTCCAGGTCGAACGGCGCTGGTGACTCGGTGGGCCCGGCCACGGGAGGCGCCGGGGCGGGGGTCGGTGGCTCGGTGGGCCCGGCCCCGGGGGGCGCCGGGGCGGGGGTCGGTCGCTCGGTGGGCCCGGCCCCGGGGGGCGCCGGGGCGGGGGTCGGTCGCTCGGTGGGCCCGGCCACGGGGGGCGCCGGGGCGGGGCGCTGAGCCTTTGGGGCCGGCGAGGGCCTGGTGTCCCCCTGCTCAGGGTCACAGAGCCCCTCCAGCCAGGAGAAGCGCGGTCCCTCCTCCGGGCCAGCCGGGCCCTCCTCCCGGCCGGCAAGCCGGGCGAAGAGCTGTCCGAGCCGCTCGGCCAGCATCAGTCGCAGGTCGGGGCCTCGATGGCCATCCAACTGGCTGCGGCTCCGGGACGGTTGGTGTGCTCTCGAGCCACAGTGCCGGGCTCGCTCGGTCTCGCCTCCGCGGGCGAAGGAAGGGCTCATCCAGCTCAGGTGATGCATCCTTTCCTCCTCAAATCCGCTGGAAGCTCGAGCTCATGTCGTCGCGGTTGATCTGGCTGACGTTGAGCGAGGTGATGCCATGCTCGGCGACCGACTTGAGCTCGCCGTCCTGGGTGACGCCGTCTGCGTTGCCGTCCTGCCAGACCGACAGACCCTCCAGCTCCCGCCCGTTCACAACGCCGTCCTTGTTCTTGTCGAAGTGCTGGGCCAGCTTTTGGTAGCCGTCCTCGAACTTGTTGCTGCCATCCACGTCGAAGTTGCCGAACAGCTCCTTGCCCGAGTTGATCTTGCCGTCGCCATTGACATCCCAGGCCAGCAGCCCGTCGCCGCCGTCCCTGGCCAGCCACTCGGTCTTCTCGCGCTTCTCCTCTCGGCCGTAGTGCCACATCCCGTCGGCCTTCAGCTCTCCCTCGGGCAGCTTGTCGGTCATTCCCATTTTGGCCTTCATCCCTTTGGACATGCTCTTTTCCGACCAGCTACTCTGGGTGGGATCGAGATCGAACATGGTGGTGGCTCCGTCGATCTTGCCGTTGCCCGTAATGTTGGCGCCGGTGATGTCAGGCCGCCCGTTCTTGTTCAGATCCAGCACGATGGGAGACTTCTGCTCGGTCTTCTGCCCGGCGGTATGATCGAACCAGACGTCCCACATCTTGTCGGTCTGGGTCGGGGGGGCCTTGGGCTTGGGGGCCGGGTTGGCGGGTGGCTCATTGGCTTTGGGAGCCGGGTTGGCGGGTGGCTCATTGGCTTTGGGAGCCGGGTTGGCGGGTGGCTGGTTGGCCCGGGGGGCCGAGTTAGCGGGTGGCTCATTGGCTTTGGGAGCCGAGTTGGCGGGCGGCTCATTGGCTTTGGGGGCCGAGTTGGCGGGTGGCTGGTTGGCCTGGGGGGCGGAGTTGGCGGGCGGCTGGTTGGCCCGGGGGGCGGAGTTGGCGGGCGGCTGGTTGGCCCGGGGGGCGGAGTTGGCGGGCAGCCAATGGGGTCTCGGGGACGGGCTGGCGAGAGCCCGGCCGGGTGCTTGCGGGGCGCTCGACTCGTGGCTGTGAGAGCACTCCGGGCTCTGGGCACTGAAGGCAAAGGCGAACGAGAAGGCGGCGGCCGTGCCGTTGCCGTTCGTGCTGGCCCCGGCGCAGGCCGATCCGCCTGTCGAGGGGGAGCATCCCCCCTGGTTCAAGTTTTGCAAGAGCGAGGAGAATGGATTGCCTGCGCATTCGGCCCCTTCCCCCTGGCCGCCTTGAATGGCCTGCAGAAGGCGAGCGAGCAACTCGAGGGCGGCCAGAGTCTTGAGGATCTGGGCCGGCGAGGGAGCTCCCTGATTGGGGGCGCCGGGGCAATGGTGAGCCGGGGCTGATGTGCCGGCCGCGGCGGCCACGGCCAGAAAGATGGGTTGATGGTTCTGAGCGATCGGGTTCATCGGATTCCTCCAGGAAGTCATTTTTTCCCACTCTAGCCAGGTCGGGCTGTCAGGCTGCTGTCCAGCAGGCGCTTTTGTTGCCGAAAAATGAACGTTGTGTGAACGATGTGTTCACAATGCAGAGGTTGGGCCTGGTTGCGCCGTCTCAACGGCCGCGTCCGACAATTTGGCCAGGAAGCGTGTTTTGAAGTCGCCGGCGCGTCTTCCCCGGTCAGCTTTGCACCGGGATGTGCCCGCCGGTGGTGCGGGTGAGTGAGGCGCTCATGGGCACCCGTCATCCCGAGGGGCGGGTGCCCTGACAAAGCAAAGGGCCGGGCCTGGTCGCTGACCAGACCCGGCCCTCTCGGGTCGCTCAGGATGCGATGGCCAGGGCTACCATCGGGTTCCCCCCCGTCCCCAGCCCGGGCACCTTCTGGGCCTGCCCGGCCTGCAAGGGGTTGGCTTGTGGTCCGCCGGCGGGCTGTGCCCCACCGATGCCCAGCGCGGCCTGTACGAGCATGTGCGTCTCGGGCTTGATCTGCTGACCGGTCTGCGGATTGGACAGGGCCTTCAGGTACTTGCGGGCCAGGTTGGAGCGGGCATCCCCGCCCTGGACTTTGCCCGCCTTCTGGCCGCGGCCCGCAGCGTGGTGATCGTGGCTGCCGTGGCTGCCCTGAGGGCCGCCTGGCTGGCCGCCCCCCAACTGCCCCTGCATCAGCAGCACCTGGGCGGCCTCGCTCAAGAGCTGGGAATTGATGTCCTGGGGCTGGCCCTGTGCTTGACCGGGCTCCTGGCTGGCGCCCGCCTGGGGAGCCGCGCCCTGACAGCCGCCGCTACCCGGCTCGCTGCCGCCCTTCTGACAGCCGCCCCCCGACTCGGATCCCCCCTTCTCACCGGGCTTTTCCATCTCGGCCAGCTGCTTCTTGAGATCCTCGACATCCTTGCGGATCTTCTTGAGCTCCTTGCCCCCGCCGGGTTTTTCCCGCTTGCTGCCGGCTCCGGGTTTATCGCCCTCACGCGACTCCTCGCTCAGGTTGGTGCGGTCCTTCGGGGAGGCTCCCTTCTCCTCGGCGGGTTTGCCCGCCTGCTCGGGCTTGCCCTTGGCGCTGGGAGCCGCGCCGGCTCCGGGTTTGGCTGTCTGCTCGGGTTTGCTGGTTCGTGAGGTGGTCGGAGCTGCGTTCGCACCGATCTTGCCTGCTGCCATGACAGAGACTCCTTTCGTTTCGGCCGTGATGGCCGCTCTTGACGTCAGGGTATCCGGGGGCAGTTGTCGCCTTGTTGTGTTGGGTTACCAGATTGTGAACAAGTTGATATCGTCCTGGCAACAAATCGAGACCAGGGTCAACCGAATCGAAAGCCGCCCCAAACGAAGCGACCGATGGGGGCTTCTGGCAGGCTGATGCAAAAGCTACTTTTGCATCAGCCTGCTCGGCTCTGGCGAGTTGCACGGAAAGGCTCCCGATGCAGGATCCTTTCAGCCGCCTCGGTTAGAGTGATCCCATGATCTCCGTGAGCTACAGCCAGGGAGCCTCAGCCGGCCGAGCCTTCAGCCGTCCAGCACTTGCATTCTTGCTGGATACGTTTCAGCCCGGCGGGCAGCAGGGTGACATCATGGCGATGTCCAGAGCGCTCAGCGCCCTCGCTCTGGCGGGAGCGGCCCTGGCCCCCCAGCCCGCCGTGGCGGAGACCGGGACTCGCCTGGGCGATTCCACCCTGCGCGTGCGCCAGGCCGATCTGGATGTCAGGCCTCGCCTTGAGGACGGAAAGCTCGGCCTCAAGGTCAAAGGAGAGTTCCTGGACAGCGAGCTCTCGCGGCAGATGACCCGGAACGATGGCTCCACCGTTACCCAGGGCCTGCGTGGCCGCGTGCATGGCGAGCACACAACCTTCGGCACCGGCCAGGCCTGGCTGAACCTGGAAGCCTTTCGCCGCTGGGAAATGACCGTGATGACCGATCGTCCCGCCCTTTTCGAGGTTTCGGCTGGAGTCTACCAGGATCTGGCCCACAACACCACCCGGGTTGGCTTTCAGATGCGTCAGGAGATCAAGGGTGGCTCCTTCAGCGTGCTGGGCCAGCCACTGAGCTGGGCGGCCGAGGGGCGTCAGAGCTCCAGCTACCGCGTTCAGGGAAACTCGGCCGAGCCGGCCAACCGGTTCGACTATTCGGTGCTGGTCGGAGTGCGGCGCGACTTCGAGACCACCCTGGTCGGGAAGAAGGCGACCATCAGCGTGACCATCGGACCCGAGCTGCGGGGCGACTCGGACACTTCGGTCGAGCTTCGACCCCGAGCCAAAGTGCGCGTGCGGTTCTAAATTAGAGCTGGCCGATGGAGGTGCCCCCGAACGGGGTGGACAGTTGTCTGCACAGGTCTACAAAGTTGAAGCCCGCACCGCAAAAAAGAGGATCAACCCCACCATCGCCAGCGGCATCGCCACCAGGGCGATCATCACCGGCCAGCCCATCGGGTGGGCAAAGTTGATGGTGGTGCCCATCCCGGAAAGCTTGGGCACCCAGAGCCGGGGATCGTCCGGGTTGCTGTAAGCAAGTCCGGAGAAGCCTTTCAGGTCGACGCCCTGGTCGCGCAACTCCTGGAGAGCCTGCTGGTTTCGCTGCACGATACGCACGAGCGCCAGAGCAACGCTCAGAATGCTAACCCCCAGCACCAGGCCAAACGGTCGCGGGACCAGGGGCAGGATGATGGCGATGGCAGCGCTGCTCAGCGCCATCGCCGTCGCCACCGCATCCAGCGACTCGGCGCCCAGATCAGCCAGCCTTCGGGATGCCTCGGGCGCGTGCCCCCAGGGGCTCGCCTGAGTGCGCAGGAGCGGCTTGAGGGCCTGCATCAATCCCACCAGGAATGCTCCGAACAGCAGAGGCCCGAAGACGCCCAGCGGGGTGCGGTGGGCCCAGCCGTCCGGCTGTCCGTGTGCGTTCCAGTGCACCACCCAGGTCGGTGGGAGCGATCCCCAGGCAGACAGCAGAATCAGGCCACCGAGAAGCAGTATCCCCCATGCGAGCATGAGGAGAAGTTCCCCGCCCACTTGCTCTTTCCCGGTGCGCCTGCCGACTGACGCTCGGTTGCGTGGAGGCCGCATGTACACTCGACTCGCCCAGATGAGCGGGTTGTGGATGGTGCCGCTACGCCAGCTCCATGCGTTGCATCTTACCCGGGGCTGAGGAGGGCCTGAAACCCGGCCAGCGAGCTGGTCGTGGCGGCCTGAAGGGAAAGCTCTCGGAGTTGTTCGATGTCGTCCATCGGCTCGAGCGCCAGGCGGAGCGCTTCCAGGTCGCCCTCAAAACGGCGCGCCAGAATGGTCAGAATCGGCTGGCGCATCTCTTGGAGCAACTTTGTCTGGCCGAGTTGGAGACCCTGCTCGAGGCCTGCTCGATTCCGATTGCGACGCCCCCTTGTCCAGTCCAATTTGCTCGAAAGTTGAGATGTACGGCATAGCGTCCTCCTTCCGTCCGCCGGGTAGCTTTCCCGACTTCCTGGAGCTATCCGGCCCAGAGCTGCCCCGCGAGCTGATTAGACGCGTCCGTACCGCTGCACCCAGCTGCCCAGCACGGCCTTGTCGCCCGACCTGAAGGCCTTGAAAAGCACGCCCAGCATGTGGGTGCGCTGGTCGGGGGCCGGATCTTTCCACAGCACCCGGGCCGTGGTCCGCACCTCCAGCTCCTCCTCGAGCTGCAAGAGCAGCTCGAGCTCCTGCTCCGGCTCGAAGGCCACCTCGGCGATCAGGCAGCCACCCTCGGTGCCCAGATCCAGGGCGCATCCGCGCCGTTCCTTCCCTTCATGGCGATACCACACCGGGACGATCTTATGGGCCCTTGCAAAGACCCGACGGTCCGCCTGGCGCTCTGTGCTTCGGCGGTCCTTGCTACGCACCACGCTCATCGATTCCGCTCTCCGCTCTCCCCCCCTCAAGCACCATAGCACCGGTGGCTGAAAGAAGTCTGTAGGAACTTCGTGCCGCCAAAGCCAATCACCGCATGAATGATCCGTCCCACCTCCCTGCCGGCACATTCTCTCCCCCTGGTCGCGGCTTCGCAGCAAAGGGTGGATTCTCAGCAGCCGCAGGACACGGCCGAGGTGCAGGGAGGCCAGAGCGCTCGCAGCCAGGTCGAGGTGGATCCTCTGCATGCGGCCAACCAGGCCACTCTGGCCGCCCTGCCAGGCCTGGCCAGCCTGCCCCTGGCCGAGCGGCTGGCCCGTCTGCCGGTGGAATACCAGGTCAAGCGCCGCTTCCGGCTCTGGTTCATGGACCCCAACAAGACCGTCAAGCCCGAGAAGGCGGCCGGCTGGATGGGCGATGCCCGGCTGCGGGTGAAGACCAGCCCCGAGGCCTCCCCCCTGCCCCTGACCGGGGAAGCCGACCTGGTCAAGCTCGAAGCCCTGCACGGCCAGGGCTCCACCGCCTCGCTGGCCCAGAGCGAGCTGGGTGAGCAGCTCAAGCAGCTCTCCACCCGCGGCCTGACCTTCACCGTGGGCGGTTTCCCTACCGACGCCTACGGCGCCTACAACTACCTCACCACCGGCTGGCCCTCCCACGAGGAGCTACCGGCCCCCGTCACGGTGCGCTTCCAGCAGCTTCCCGTGCAGCGGCTCGACCCCGGCCAGATGGATCTTGGCAAGCTCGAGGAGCGGCTCGAGAAGGCCCGGGCGGCGGCTCAAGACCCGGTGGCGGTGGCTCAGTACCTGTGCGAGTTCTACCCGCGCAAAGAGGAGATTACCGCTGACCTGGCTCGTTTCGAGAGCGGCGCGCAGTCGGAAAGCTACGCCTCGCTTCGGCGGGTGCTGTCTCAGCACGACCTGAGCAAGATCGCCAAGGGCCTGGCCATCACCACCCGGGGCGAGTTGGGCGACCGGCTCGGCCTGCTGGAGGACGCCCAGTTCTACCAGCCTTCCTACTACGGTCAGCGCAATTTCGCCCATCTGGGCCAGGCTTTCGATGGCCTGATCGAGAGCGGGCTCAGCTCGAGCGAGGCGCGCAAGAGCTGCGTCGAGCTGAGCAACATGACGGCTCGAGATTACCACAGCCGTTTCAACGAAGTCTTCCAGGGACTGGCCGAGCTGTGCCCCGCCAGCGCCGAGCGCATCAAGCTTTACGGCTCTCTGGTGCCCCACGGCAGCGCCACCGATGCGCTGGAGATTTGCCGCAAGCTCTCCGAGCCGGCCGGCAAGCTCTCCGAGACTGAGCGCATCGAGCTCTTTGGCAAGATTCCCGGCTCGCTGGAGGGGAGGAAGCTGGCCTGGGGGCTGGTGCAGGCCGATCTCCTTTCCGGCAAGCCGACGGGCGAGGTGGTCAAGCGGGCCCAGCGCCTGGTGGAATCTTTGGGAGAGTATCCTCAGGCCGCTCCCGCCGCTTACGCCGCCGCCCACCCTGAGCGCTGGGACGGGGTCTGCCGCCTGCTCCAGGCCCGGGTGCCTCCGGCCGCCATCGGGCCGCTGCTCGACTCCATCGCCGCTCATCCCGAGCGCGTGAGCGTGCTTTGCGCCCTGCGCGAGCGAGCCGACAAGCTGGGGCCGGCTTTCTTGCAGGCGCTCGAGCGAGAGAGCGGAGGGCTGGAGCAGCTCGAGAAGCTGGCCGGCTCGGTCCAGAAGGCCCGCCTGGCCGACCCCCAGAGCATCCTGGACGACTGGCGAGAGCATCCCGCTCGCACCGAGCTGGCGGCCGCCCTGGTGGAGCGCGGCGTGGGCGAGGAGGTGGTGCCCACCCTGCACACCATCGAAGGCTGGCCGGGCCCTTCCACCCTGGCTCAGCGACTGACCGCCCTGGACGGTCTTCACGCCTTCAACAGAAACTATCGGGGTCTGAGCTACCACAGACAGGGCCTGTCCAGCGCCCTTTCGGCCATGGGAGCGCTGCTCGGGGCCGGGGTCGAGATCAACGCGGCCCAGAGCCGCCTGGCCACCGCCCAGACGACCCTGGTCGGGGCCTACAATCACGAAGAGGTGCCCGCCGCCTTCAAGTTCATGGCCGAGCAGGCCGCCAATCCGGAGGCGCTCGACGCTCTGCAGCGCCTGCTGAGCGCCACCGGACGGGTGGACAGCTCGGTGCAGTGCACCAGGGCCCTGATCGAGCCTCCTCAGGGCCAGTCCCAGCGCATCCAGGCGGCCTTCAAGCTCGGTTTGGAGGGGATCCAGGACCAACCGGCTCGCCTGGCCCTGATCGAGGCCGTCCGCGGCGGCGAGTCGCCCGCCGTGCTGTCTCCTCTGGTCGACCTGACCAGGCGCCTCGAGTCGGATGCGGCCGCCTTTGCGCTGACCTACACCACCGCCAAACCGCACGAGCGGGAGCGCTTCCAGAAGCTCTTGCAGGCCGGGTTCCCCTCGCGGGTAGCGGGCGCCACCTTAGACCGGGGAGGCGTGCTGGAGCCCCTCCTGGGCCTGGGAAAAGCGGGCAACCGGCTCCAGGATGGCGATGTCAAAGCCTTCCAGAGCATCGAGCGGGCCGAGCCCACCAGCCTGACCCGCCTGTGTCAGGCCTTCGGCCAGCGTCCCCTGGCCTCCGCCCCCCTGGCCGAGCTCTTTGCCAGCGAGCTGAACGGCAAGCGCGAGGAGACCGAAGCCCTCTCGCGGCTGCTCGAGTCGAGCCGATTCGAGGCCGACCAGGTCATCGAGCTCTACCGGGCCCTGGCCCTGCCCGCCGCTCAGAGCTCGCTCTCCGAGCGCCTGGAGGCTTTCCTCGGCTCGGGGGGGCTGAATTCCCAGCACTACCAGGGACCCGGCCGGAGCATCAATCTGGCCGTCAAGCACGCCGGAGCCCTCCAGGCCCAGCTGGCGAGCGGTGTCACGCTCAAGGACGCGACCGCCTCCCTCACCAGCCTGTGGAGCGGGCTCTCCAACAGTTACACCACCGACCAGGCCGGGCCGGCCCTGGAGCACCTGGGCAGCCTGGGAACGAGCCCGCGCCGCGAGCTGTTCCTGACCCTGGTGAGCAAGGGGCATTCGGTGGACGACGCGATCCACGCCTCCAGGGTGGTGGCCGAGCCGGCCGGCACCACCAGCATCGCCCAGCGCATTCAGGCCTTCAACGACATGCAGCTCGCCAGCTCGAGTGTGCCGGTGCGCGAGAGCCAGTTCCGCGCCTACCGCTCCGACGTGGGCGCGGGCCAGGCCCATCAGGCGACCGTGACCAAGCTGCAGAACCTGCGCAAGGCTCTGGCAAACTGGCCTGATGACGAGGTTCAGAAAGCCTTCGATTACGTGGCCGAGCACTTGAGCGGCACCCCCCCCGAGCTGGCGGCGCTGCTCGCGCAGCTGCAGGCCGGCGTCAAGCCGAGCGTGGCTGTGGCCGCCCTGCAGCGAGCCCGCTCCAGCGGTGACCTGGGCCGCCTGGAGGGGCTCAAGGGCCTGGGCAAGGCCGGCCACCAGCTCGACGACCGGGTGGCGGCGGCCTTCCAGGAGGCCCAGGAGCAGGCGCTGGCGCGCGGAGTCTCCGGCCAGGCCGCCGCCTTGACCCTGGCCCGGGTGACCGCCGCGGTGGGCGCGCGTCAGCTCAAAGGCTCCGAGGCGGCCCTTGCGGCCGAGTACTGGGGCGAGAGGCTGGCCGGCAAGGTGGAATCGAGCGAGATCTTCTCGCGACTGCTGGAGACCCAGCAGCCGTGTGATACGGCCATCCGCCTGCTCGAGCTGATGGAGGAGCGGGCCGGAGCCACCACCCTCACTCAGCGCTACGAGGCTTTCCACGAGCTGGGCGGCCTGGGCCGCCGCTATCGCGGCGACCCGGGCTACCATCCCGACTTTGCCGTCAGCTTCTACCGGGCGCTGGCGGCGCCGCTCCAGAACGGGGCCGGGCTCACCGAGGTCAAGCAGCAGCTGGCCGGCGTGTGGGCGACCCAGAGCTACAGCCGGGAGACTCTGAAGCCCGCGATGGCCCAGCTGGGCGAGCTGGGCGGGCACCCCAACGAGCGCGCCCTGCTGGCCTCGCTGATCACCGGCGGGTGGGAGGTGGACCAGGCCGTGTCCGCCTCGCGGGAGCTGCACCGCGAGCTGGGCTCGACCAGCTTCGCCCAGCGCAAGCAGGCCTTCGAGACGCTGGAGCTGGGCCGCCCCGACGAGTACGGTCGCAAGTGGGCCCTGCTCGAGGCCCTGCGCCAGGAGGTCGAGAACGGCGGCCTGATCGACCGGGCCGCCGTCGAGCTGAAGGCTCTGACCGCAGGTCTGGGCGAGGGCAACGCCCGCGCCGCCGCTCGAGCCTGGTCCGGCGAGCTGCTGGGGAAGAAAGAGCTGCGTCCTCACTTTGCCGCCATGGTGGCCGCCGGCGTGCCCCCGGGAGTGGCTCTTGTCACCGTGCAGAACGCCCCGGGCGAGAAGCTGGCGGCCCACTCGCGCCTGGTCGCCCGGCTGGGCGGCTACGGCGACTCCCTGAGCGCCACCACGGCCCGGGGCTTCACCGACTCGCTCGATCAGCACGGCCATGCCGACGAGCTGGAGCTGCTGGCGGGCGGCCTGGCCGGGCGCAAGCTGCCCGACGACCCGGCCCTGGCCCTCTACAACGAGAAGCTGGCCGGTCGCCCTGAGGCCGTGCGGGCGTTCGTGCGGCTGCTCGAGCTTTATCCCAGCAATGCGGGCGTCATGCTGGCCGATCTCGAGGCCACCGGGGGCGACTACGCCCGCCGCATCGAGACTCTGCACGAGATCGGCTCCTTCCAGCAGCGGGTGAGCTGGCTGCCCCAGGCCCACCAGAAGCTGCTCCACGCCGCCGAGCAGGCGGGCCTGCCGGCCGACGAGGTGGGCCAGTCGCTCAAGCGCAACTTCGACCTCCAGGGCTGGGCGCTGAGTCAGGCCAGGCCTCTGCTCGAGCGCATGCTCGAGTCTCCCCGGGACATGCTGCGCTGGGACGGCATCTTCAGCGATCTGTTGCGCCACCGCGAATCGATCGAGGGCTGCGCGCTGGCTCACCAGAGCCTCAAGGACCTGCCCTCCGAGGCGCTCGAGCTCTATCCCCAGTTCCGGGCCTCGGGGGTGGCTCCCGGCCAGGCCCTGGAGCTGCTCGGGGCCATCAAAGAGCCGGTCGGCCCCACCAGCCTGGAGGACCGGCGCAAAGCCTTCGAGCAGCTGTGTCGCGTCAGCTCCACCGATGGTCGCAGCCTGGCGCGCCGAGCCTGGGGCAAGCTGGTCACCCTGCCAGACGTTTCCTCGGGCCAGCTTCCCACTCTGGCCTCCATCTACCGCAAGCTGATCGAGCTGGGGCAGCCCAGCACCCGGGCGGCCGAGCTGGTGTGCAACATCTACGCCGCCGAGCAGGCCAGAGGGGTTACCCCCGAGGAGCTGCAAAAGCGTCTGGACGTTATCTCGGAAGTGGCCAGGCTGGAGATCCTGCCCGCCACAGGCGCCACGGTGCTGCGCGATGAGGCCGACCGGGTGGTGTTCAGCGGGGTCATGGTCAAGAAGCGGCGCGCCCCCACGTCGTGAAGCGCTTCCTGCTCTGGTTCGCGCTGCTGGCGACGGCGGCGCTGGCCCATCCATTCGGCGAGCTGGCCGTGGACGTGACCTACCAGGTCACCCTGGCCGAGCCGGCCATCGAGGTGGAGGCCCACCTGTACCTGCCCGAGGTCTCGGCCCTGAGCCAGGTGCAACGCCTGGACGCTAACAAGGACGGGATCTTCAGCGATTCCGAGAAGGCCGCTTACCTGCCAGCGGCCAGCCAGCTGTACGAGAGCGAGCTCTTCTTCACCCTCAACGGGCGCAAGCTACCGGTGCGAGTGGTGCAGGCCGACCTCAAGGTGGAGGAGGGCCCCTCGGGCGAGTTGCACGTCATGCTCGTGCACTACCGCTTCCAGGTGGACGTTCCCCCGGGGTTGCTGCAAGAGCGGGGCAACCGGCTCGAGTTCCTGGACACCAACTTCACCGGCACCCCCGGCTGGAAGGAGATCATGGTGCGCGGCCGGGGCTTTGCCATCGACCACGGCCCCCATCTGCCCACGACCGCCGCCGAGGCCCTGCAGGATCGGGCCAGCATCGAGCTCTCGCGCTCTGGCAGCGAGGTCACGGCGGCTTTCCCCGCCTCCCATCGCCCTTCGCCCGGGGTTGCCGGGAGCAACCCCATGGTGGACATGCTGAGCGGCGAGAGCTTCCTGCTGGTGGCGCTGGGCCTGGCCTTCGTTTTGGGCGCCCTGCACGCTCTCAGCCCCGGCCACGGCAAGACGGTGGTGGCCGCCTACCTGATCGGCTCGCGGGGCACCATCCCCCAGGCCATCTTGCTGGGCGCGGTGGTCACCATCACCCACACCTTCAGCGTGATCCTGCTGGGCCTGGTCACGCTGTTTGCCACCCAGTACATCCTGCCCGAGACCCTGTTACCCTGGATCGGTTTCGTGTCGGGCATGCTGGTGGCCGTCATGGGCGTCTACCTCTTCCGCCTGCGCCGCCGCGAGCAGCGCGTGAAGGCCGAGCCCCACCACGGGCACCAGTCGGCCTACCTGACCCCGGTGCAGGTGGTGGCCGATGGCCAGCTGCTCACCCAGCCCGGCTGGAAGGTGGCCGCGGTGGAGAGCGAGGATGGGCCCCTGGTCATGGGACACTCGCACGGCGGGCGCTACCACACCCACCACGTGCCCGAGAAGGTGACCCTGTACAGCCTGATCACGCTGGGCGTGAGCGGGGGGATGGTGCCCTGCCCCGATGCCCTGGTGGTGCTGCTGAGCGCCATCGCTTTGAACAAGATCGTGCTGGGGCTCTTGATCTTGCTGGCTTTTTCAGCCGGCCTGGCCTCGGTGCTGATCGCCATCGGGGTGGTGCTGGTCACCGCCGGCAAGGTGGTGGAGCGCTACTATCCCGGCCAGAAGCTGCTCGATCGGGTCACGCTGGCCTCGTATTGCGTGATCGTGGCGATGGGGCTGGGGATCGCCTACCAGTCGCTGGCTTCGGTGGGGATCTTGCGCTTCTTCTAGCTCTGTTGGCGGCGCAGCTCGGCCAGCTCGGCCTCCAGCTGCGCTCGGGCGGCCTGCTCGGCGGCCAGCCTGGACTCGGCGTCCTCCAGCCTGGCCACGGCTTCCTCGCGGGTGGGCAGCAGCTGGCCTGAACGGGGATCGTGCAGCCGGAGGCGGCCCTCCACCAGGCGCAGCTCCAGAGCGACGGTCTCCAGGTGCAGGGCGCCGGCCATGGGCAGGTAATCCTCCCCGTGCAGCCGGTAGAGTTTCAGTTGCGGCTCGAGATACTCGCGCAGGGGGTCGAAGATCGCATACTCGCGAACCCCCATCCAGGCATACAGCCCCTTCTTCGAGCCCAGGTCCTCCGAGCGGGTGGACTTCGAGGTGACCTCGATGACCAGGTCGGGCGCCCTGCCCTCTTCCCAGAGCAAGTAGTTGTCTCGCTCGCCCGGCTTGACCCCCAGCACCACCATCACGTCGGGCGAGAGGTGCTTGCGGCCATCCCCCTCCTCATAGCACAAAAGCAGGTTGCCGGTGACGTAGACATCCTCTCGGCCCCGATAGAACGACTCGAGCCCGAAGAGCAGGTCGAAGATCTGGTTGCGATGGACGTCGGTCTCTCCCAAGGGCACTCCATCGGAGGTAGGATACTCTACGGATTCCCAGCGCGGGGCAAGCATGAGCCATGGTTCATCGGGGCGGACGGCCGACCCTTCCTCCGTGAGCTGGGGTACTTCCTGCGCGGGTCAGGCCCGAAGGCTTGCGAAGGTTACTCGGTAGCGCCGAGCTCGCGGAGCTTTTGCTCGAGAGCATCAGCTCGGCGGCGTTCCGTATCCGCTCGGCGGCGTTCCGCATCCGCCCGGCGGCGTTCTTCATCCGCCTGGCGGACAGCTGCTTCGTTGGCCACAAACGACTCGGCCTGGGTGAGGTAGGGAATACGGCTGACCGGATCGATCAATCGCAAGAGCTCGCCCTCCACGACCAGCTCGAGCCCGAGCAGTTGGCTGAGGTAGCGCCCCTGGGTCACGACGGGCACCAGATCCTGTTGCTCGCGGCGGTACACCCGCAGCTGACCGGGCAGATACTCTCCCAGAGGGTCGAACAGGAAGTACTCCTCAACGCCCATTTCAGCGTAACGGACCCGTTTGGTGGTCCGGTCCGTTCGGCGCGAGGTCAGCGAGGTGACCTCGAACACGGCCACGGGCGAGCCGCCGTCGACCCAGGTGCGGAACACCCGCCGCGTGTGGTGTCCGCAGCCGAATGCAACGAACACGTCGGGAGAGACCTTGCGATTGCGGTTTCCAGGCTGGTCGTAGACGAACATATTGGCGAATGCCCAGTCGGCGGGACGCCCGGCCAGGTGCTGGCGCAAAGCGAGCAGGAGGTAGGTGATGGCGGTGAAGTGCGAGTCGGACTCGGTCACCGTGTCTTCGTAATAGGGATAGAAGGCTTCCTGGTCGCTCGCGAGCATGGTCCACCTCTTTTCGACAAAGGGAATATCGGTTCCCCGAAGGGCAAACATGGGGTCAAGGGTGTGGGCCTTCAAGAAGGGGCTCGGCGCCTCTGGCCAGCCCGAGTGGGTGGGGGTTCTTGAAACTTGCTCACTTTCCTGCAGGGGCGCGGACCGACCCGGCGCTGAGTGAACGAAGAATGGGCTCAACCAGCCCTTCCGGACAGGTGCCCTTCCAGACCAGAGCCGAATCCAGCGCTCTGCTCAGGATGCGCAGTGCCCGCTCGGGTCGGCCGCGAGATGAAGGGGTACAGGGTATCAGCTCGAGCACACCCCTGGCTCGAGCCAGGGCCCGTGCCCTCCAGCAAGTCCCTGCGCGAAGCAGGAGGACGCGCGTGACCTTCCGCGGGCGTGCGCCCGGGCGCGCCGGGTAGGGATGGACCCGCCCCCCCTCATCGAGCACGGCAAACTGCTCCGAGAGCAGGCGACCCCCGGCCTGGGCCAGGGGGGCTAACAGGCTGGAGCGGACCGGCCCGGCGAGCAGAATGGCCTCCGCTCCGAGGGTCACCACGCTGGCCGAGACCAGGAGGCGCTCGGTGGCCCCCTCGGCCAGGTCCTCTGCTACCCGGGCCCGGAAGGTGCTCAGGGTGTCTTCCAGGCTCAGGCTGCGAGCCACCAGGATGTGGTCGGCGTAGCACAGATTGTAGTGGCGGCGGCCTCGGGTGGGATCGGGGGCGGGAATGCGGACCGAATACAGACGGTCCACCAGCTCGAGCTCGCGGGGCTCCCAGCCTGTGGGGAGACAGGGCAGCAACCGCTCGAGCACGGATGGCTCGTTCACCCGCAAGCCGGCTTCGAAGCCCAGGAAGCCAAAGGAGAGTCCGGCCGCCCAGACCAGGCGGTTGACCGACTCCATTCAGGTGCTCGGTCGCCGCGGGCGGGGAATGGTCACGGGCAGATGTTTGTCTGAGGGCCGGGATCCGAGTTGGGTTGGGCGCGGCAGTTGTTTTTGTTCTGCCTGCACCGCCAACCGGTGACCAGCGTGTTGCTGCCATTCGTGTAGTGATTGGGCGGGCAGCAATAACGGGTGCAGGCGCTCGTGGCGTTCTGGCGGCAGGGGGCGCAGTTGACCCCCAGGGAAGCGCAACCGGCGTTGCCAGTGACGCAGCTCTGCGCCATCGCGGCAGGAGGAGCGGCCACGCTGGCCACGGCCAGGCCCGCCGCCAGCCGACCGGCGCGCTTGAGGAGCTGGCGGCGGCTGGTCAGGTTTTTCTCGACCAGACCGGCTCGCTCAAGGCGAGCCAGGGTCTCGACCAATAGCTCGGAAGCCTGCTCTGGCGTGATCTCGAGACGCTGGCAAACCAGCTCGACCCCCCGGCTACAGGGAGTCGTCCCGTCGCACAGGCGGAAGATCTCCGCCGCGATCGGCTCCAGGTGCACCGCTCGATTGCGCGACTTGTGGTAGATCAGAAGGTCGGAGCCGAAGTCCTGAGCAATCAGCTCATCGCTCCTCTGTCTGGGCATGAAATCCATGGACAATAGAGTAGCCAAAGTCTGGACAGCCATCAAGACGTAATTGTCCTTTGGGAACCAGGTAAATCCTTACCAATCCATTTGGATCTGCCTGATTGGCATTCGGGGTTCCCTCGGGTGGTAACTCCGGATCCACGCGCAGGCGCGTTGGACCCCGCGCCTGCTCGGATTACAACGAGCGCATCCTGGCCAGCAGCCGACCGGCCACCTCCTCGGCCTCGGGCCGCGAGCCCTGCACCGTCGGGACGCTCGCGGCCACCCGGGCGAGGATGGACAGGGTCTCCTCCGGGCTCAGGCGAGCTGAGAGGGAGTTGTCGACCAGGGCCAGCACGGCCTTGCCAGGAGGCACCGGGCGCAGCCGGAGCCTCACCCCCTCCCGGTAGCGCGTGAGGACGATCATGCCTGGCTCGAGCGGTTCCAACTCCGAGCTCCAGCCCAGCGCGTCGGGCGCTATCTGGTCGGGCGGCTGGCGCAGCTGAAGATGGCGGGGGAAGGGGTGCACGCGACCGGCGGCATCGAAGACGGCATACTCGTCCGAGTAGTAGCTCGCTCCCGCTCGCACGAGCGCGCGTACCAGCGAGGACTTGCCGGTGTACGAGCGTCCCGGGATGATCAGCGCCCTCCCCTCGTAGCCCACCACCCCCGCGTGCACGAAGGCCAGGCCGCGGGCGGTGGCTCCCAGGCGAAGGTGCAGGAGCTTGCCCAGCTCCAGCATGGCGGTTTGAAGGTCGAGCCCGCTCAGGTGCAGCTCGTCGTCGGCATAGATGGAGAAATCCGAGTCACCCTGAAGAGACAGCCTTTCCAGCGGCGGCCCGGTCGAGTCGTCCCAGCTCCAGCCGGGCAGCAGCAGGCTGTCCACCCGGGCCAGGGCCTCCGGGTGCTCGAGCTCGACGGCCAGCTTGCTTCCGAAGGGGGCCAGAGAGAATCGTTGCGGCACGGGGGCGCATTCGGTCGCCCCGGGCCACGACCTGCCCGCTCGGCGCGGGTGCCTGGTGCGGGCCAGGAGGTTCTTTCCGGTCTCTTTCAGCCTCAAAGCTTAGACTGACTCCATGCCGACCATTCATTACCTGCCCCGCGAGGGCGGGGGATACCAGCCCTACGCCAAGCTGCCCTGTACCGGCGAGCCGGCCATCGGCCCGAACAACGTCGCCTTCTCCGAGCGCGGCTCCAAGTTCGTCAGCGTGGTCGATCGGGAGGGCAACCCGCAGTTCTCCCATCCGGTCGAGGACTACGTCCAGAGCGTGCAGTACCAACCCGGAGCCGACCGCTACCTGATCCAGGACTGGGGTGGCATCCAGGCCATCTCGGCTCGCACCGGCGCGGTTGAGGGCCACATCCAGCCCGAGAACCACAGCCACCAGTCCAGCATGCAGGTGCTCTCGGACGGGCGACTGGCCCTGAGCGTGGCCACCTGGTCCGAGCACGGCCAGCTGGTCATGCTCGAGCCCGACCTGACGCCTTCCTGGAACCAGCCCACCGCTTTGCTGCGAGCCCGATTCCTGGAGCTGCCCGGCGAGCGCCTGGCTGCCTTCGACGGCTCCAACATCGAGGTGCGCGACCGGGCCGGGAAGGTGCTCCACCAGACCGATCACGCCGTCAACGATCCCTTCCTGGCAGGCAACAAACTGGTCTACCTCGAGACCACCCGGCGCGAGTACAAAGCTGGACGCGTGGCCGAGCAGTCCAACAGCCGCCGCCTCTGCCTGCACGACCTGACCACCGGCAAGACCAGCAAAGCGCCCACCAGCAACGGGGTGGAGATGGTCTCGCCCCTGAAGGACGGGCGCTTTCTGCTGAGCGAGCGCTCTCCAGGGTGCTTTGCTCTGGCAATTCACGGCGCCGAGGGCAAGCTGGTGAAGCGCGTCAAGCTGCCCGAGGAAGCCATCCTGGGACAGGTGGAGCTGTCCGCCGACGGTCGCTCGGCCTTCGTGGTGGAGGGCGATCTCCAGTTCAACACGCGCGTCCACCGGCTCGATCTTCAGTCCTTCGCCCTCAGCCAGGTGTTCGAGACGAAGGGGGACGCCGTGGTCAGCGCCCTTTCCGACGGCCGCACGGCCATCTTCAGCGCCTCCGGGGTGGAGCTGGTGGAGGATGGCGCGAAGTTCGCCAGCGTGGGAGAGCTGCTCGAGGCTCTGCCGCAGGGCACCGTGCCCGCCAACCAGCGGGTGGACAGCCGCACCACCAACTTCGTCAGCTTTGGCCAGGGTCCGGGCAAGTGGGACCGCCTGATGCTCACCCTGAGCCACCGCCTCAAGCTCGACGGTCCCGCCCGCCTGACGGCCGAGCCCGGCAAGCCGTTTACCACCGGGGACCATTGCCTGAACTTCATGCTGCCCGCCCTGGATGCTCTGCCGGCCGCCGTGGCCGCCGCAGTGCAGGCCCCCACGGTGGGCGATCTGTTCCGCCAGGACGGCGGCCTGCCGAAGTGGGCGCGCCACGAGCCCCACTTCATCGAGATCACCGACCCCGAGGGCAACAAGTATTCTCAGACGGGCGACTTCAAGCACGTGCTGCCCTTGATGGCCGAGGGCCGCCCCGTGGTGGCCGCCGCCGGCGAGCAGGACACTCGCCTGTGGTGGTGGGACCCCAAGCGCATCAGCTCCTCCGAGAGCTATGAGCTGGAGGATGCCATTTCTGCCATCCAACCCGGCCAGGACGGCCGCTCGGTGGTCGCCACCACCGAGGGCGGCGGCGTGCTGCATCTCTATCCCCAGCAGGTTGGCAACCTGGTTCAGGAGCCCCGCAAGGACCCCGCCGCTGAGCCCGGGGGCAACCTGAGCGAGACCGACCAGGGCATCCGCCTGCCGGGCGTGTTCATCCGGCGCTATCGTCGGTAAGACGCTCGCCCGCCCGCACACTGCGCTTTCGCGGGATGTGCGCTGGAGTCGTGCGCCCCAGTCGACCGCACACTGCGCTTCCGGGGGATGTGCGCTGGAGTCGGGTGCACATGTGCACCCCAGTCGCCCGCACACTGCGGCTTCCGGGGGGTGTGCGCCGGAGTCGGGTGCACATGTGCACCCCAGTCGCCGCACACTGCGCTTCCGGGGGACGTGCGCTGGAGTCGGGTGCACATGTGCGCCCCAGTCGACCGCACACTGCGCTTCCGGGGGATGTGCGCTGGAGTCGGGTGCACATGTGCACCCCAGTCGCCCGCGCCACCCGGCGGCAACACCGGTTCAACCAGGATCAGGGACCGGTCAGCTGGCTCACTCGAATGGGATGGGGGACCAGGGAGCAGGGCACCACCGTCTGGTCCGGGAGATACACCTGGCGCTCGGCGTAGCTGTGCCCGAATGGCGCTGAGGCGTCCACCTTCGGGCTCCGATGCACCTCGAGGCAGCCGTCTACCGTGTTCAGCACCCAGTAGTCAGGGATGCCGAAGCGAGCGTAAAGGCTGGCCTTCTCATACCGGTCGTAGGCCAGCGAAGTCTGAGCAACCTCAATGACCAGGTTGGCAGAGGTTGGATGCCGGTGCACCTTTGCCAGGCTCTCCTTGGGCACGACCGCAAAGTCGGGCTCGGGCTCGGAGTAGGGGCTGAGGTCCAGTGGGAGCTGAACCCTGACGAGGTGCGTTTTCCCAAACAGCTCCACCAGCAGGTTGGTGGTCCAACTGATGGCATCGCTGTGTGGCTTGTTTTGAGGGCTCAAGGGGACGATGGCTCCTTCGATCAGCTCCACCCGCTCGTCTGGCGCCAGGATGCCTTTCTCCGCCATCAAGTTGAACTCTTCGACCGTGATGGGCCGGGTCCGCACGTGCAACAGGCTCATCTGAAGGATTTCCGCGTTGTGCCCGGTGCTTCCTGGCCAGGGTGCCCGTTCATAAAAAGGCAACTTCGCGGCAAGCTCCTGGCAAGGAGTTGGCAGTATCGCGTTCACTTCTGGCTGCCACCATGGGGCTATGGACAGAACGCCCTTTCACCGTCGCCTGCGCCAGGAGCGCAAACTGCGGGGCTGGAGCCAGTTGGAGCTGGCCCGGCGAGCGGAGCTTTCCCGCCCGCAGGTCACCCACTACGAGCTGGGCACCCGTCTGCCGCCGAAAGAGCACGTCGAGCGCCTCTCTCGCGCGCTGGGCATCCGCCTGTACTGCGAGGCCGCGGCTGCTGAGAAGGCTGGATGGCCAGCCTGGAAGCTGAGCCCGCTGTGGGAACGCTTCACCCCCCATCCCCGCCGCTATCGCCTCGACCGCGAGCGAGACAACTGGGTGCGCCTGCTGGCCGCCCGCAAGGCCTATCCTTCGCTCTACAGGCTCTGCGTGGCACGAGTGCTGGAGCGCCACGGGCGCAAAGCCTTCACCGAGTTCCTGCATTTTGCGTGCTGCGGCTCGGGCTTCGAGATGCTGGGCTGGCTGCTCATCCTGGACTTCGCGCTCATCTCCTACGTCAGTCTGGCCCGCCTGAAGTGGCGCCGGCTGCCGGTGGTCGAGGAGCCCTCGGGTGACCTGGTGGGCGGCGAGCTGTGGCCAGTGATGGTGTTCGAGGAGCCCTTCCTGTGCGCTCTGTTTCCCCAGGTGCGCGTGCGCACGTCCGCGCAACCCTACCGGATCGACCTTCTGGCCTGCATTCGCGTGGGCCTGCGCCTGGTGTGGCTGAATGTCGAGTTCGACGGCCCCTTCCACGATACCAGGTATGACCGCAAGCGTCAGGCCTTCATTGGCTTGCCGCGCGTGCGGATCACCGAGGAGGACGTGCTCTCGCCAGATTTCAAGCAGCGCTTCCTGAACAAGCTGGCCGCCGCCGTCGGGCTCGGGCCTGTCGCTTAGGGTGACGCGGTTGCGCGGACGTGCACCGGAGTCGGGTGCACATGTGCACCCCAGTCGACCGCACACTGCGCTCCCGGGGGGTGTGCGCTGGAGTCGGGTGCACATGTGCGCCCCAGTCGACCGCACACTGCGCTCCCGGAGGGTGTGCGCCGGAGTCGGGTGCACATGTGCGCCCCAGTCGACCGCACACTGCGCTCCCGGAGGGTGTGCGCTGGAGTCGGGTGCACATGTGCGCCCCAGTCGACCGCACATTGCGCTCCGGGAGGGTGTGCGCTGGAGTCGGCACACTGGCCGCGAAGGCCGCCCCCACCGGGGTGGTGGAGGAAGGGGAGCGCGTGCTGGTGGGGGGCGTGGTGGTGCGCAAGAAGGAGCTCTCGGCTTGAAGGATTCTCAGCCTTCGTCGCCAAGAGGGACCCCACGGAAGTAGTCTCCGTTCATTTCATCCGGACGAGCCGTTCGAGCCTCGTCCCGCCGGGGGGCAATCCCCGTGAATCACGATCAGGGTTTCAAACACCTTCTGTCTGCCTATTTCCTTGAGTTCCTGGAGCTTTTCGCGCCCAAGATCAGGGCCTTTGCAGAGCCGGACTCACTGGTGTTCATGGACAAGGAGGTCTTCGCCGACCTGCCCGATGGGCAGCGGGGCGAGGCTGACTTGCTGGCCAGCCTGCGCGTGGCGGGCAGCGACCGCATCTTTCTGGTGCACCTCGAGCACGAGGCTCAGTACCGCAAGGACTTCGAGCGTCGGATGTTTTATTACTATGCCCGCCTGCTCGAGCGTCACGGACTGGATGTCTATCCGCTGGCTGTGCTCTCCTACCGACGTCGTAGCAAGCTTCAGTCCGACCGTTTCGTGGTCGAGTTCCCTGACTTCCAGCCCCTGGTCTTTCACTTCCAGGTCATCGAGTTGAGTGCTCTGAGATGGAGGGAGTATCTCCAGAGGCCCAATCCGGTTGGAGCCTGCCTGTTGCCCTTCATGGGAGGGGCTCGGGAGGAAAGAGCCGAGGTCAAGGCCGCTTCCTTCAAGATGCTGGTCGGCCTCGGGCTGGAGCCAACTCGACTGGGTTTTCTCTTCCAGTTCGTGGACAGCTACCTGCCACTGAGAGCGCTGGAGGAGAAACGCAGGTTTGATGCCGAAATTGCTCAGATGAGCCGGAAGGAGCGCGAGTTGGTGATGCAATACACCACCAGTTGGGAACGCGAGGGTCTGGCCCGCGGCCGCCAGGAAGGCCGCCAGGAGGGTCGCCAGGAGGGTCGCCAGGAGGGTCGCCAGGAGGGTCTGCGGAGAGCCGTCGAGCTTCAGATTCAAGACCGTTTCCCGGCCGACGCCGGCAGCTTGCTGGAAGATTTGTCGCGTGTTCACGAAGAGAAGCAGCTGGATGCCATTGTTCTGGCGCTCGGCCGCCACGTCAGCCTGGCCGAGCTGAAGGGCTTGCTCGCTTAGGCAGGCCGCGCGAAACAGGTGCACGGCAGCTCCAGTCCGTGGGCCTGGAGCAGGCCTGAATCGGCCAGCAGCTCCGGGGTGGGCTGATCCGCCACCAGTTGCCCCTCATCGAGCAGCAGCGTGCGGGGGAAAAGCTCGGCCACCATGGCGAGATCGTGCGTGGAGACCAGCATCGTCTGAGGCAGCCCGACCAGCAGGCGGATCAGCTCACGGCGGGCGCGGGGGTCGAGCCCGGCGGTGGGCTCGTCGAGCACCAGCAGGGGAGGCCGCATGGCCAGCACCGTGGCCACCGAGATGCGCTTTTTCTCGCCCTGGCTCAGGTGAGGCGAGGAGCGCTCGAGGAAGTCGGCCATCCCGACCGCCTGCAGCGCCTCGCGCACCCGCTCCTCGACGCCGGCCCCGGCCAGCCCCTGGCAGCGAGGACCGAAGGCCACGTCCTCACGGACCGTGGGGCAGAAAAGCTGGTCGTCGGGGTCTTGAAAGACCAGTCCCACCCGACCCCGCACCTCAGCCATCGTGCGAGGACCAAGGTCCAGCCCGTCCACCTTCACCTGGCCCGAGGTCGAGCGCAGCACTCCGTTGAGCTGAAGCAGCAGAGTGGACTTGCCGGCCCCGTTGGGGCCCACCAGGGCCACTTTCTCGCCTGGTTCCAGGCGAAAGCTCACCCCTCGCAGCGCCTCGCGCCCGTCGGGGTAGCAAAAGCGCAGCTCCGTGACCTCAAGCAAGCCAGAGGCTCCCGGCCAGCAGGACGAACCAGGCGAGCAGCCCGAGCAGGTGAACCGGCATGACGGGGGTTGCCGGAGGAGTCGGGAAGCTTCCCCGGTAGCCCCGGCTCTGCATGGCCGCGTAGAGCCGCTCGCTGCGCTCGAGCGAGCGCAGGAACAGGTTGCCCACCATCGAGCCGGCCGTGCGCGCCTGGAAGAGCAGCCCGGGCGAGCCGCAGGAGCGCGCCCGGCGGGCCTGCATCAGACGGCCGGCTTCCTCGGCGATCACGAACAGGTAGCGGTAGACCAGCCCCATCAGGCTCACGATCACACGAGGGCAGCCGAGTCGCTCGAGAGCCTGGAGCAACTCGGGGAAGGGACGAGCGGTGAGCCAGAGCAGGGCCGTCAGCGAGAGAAGGCCGCGGGCGGTCAGCAGCCCGAAGCGCTGCAACCCGGGATAGGTGATGCCCGCAACCCAGACCGAACCGGGGGTCATGAAGAGCAGCGGCAGCGCCATCAGCAGGAACGGGAGGGCCAGCAGCGTCTTGCGCGGCTTGAAGCCTGTGAGAAAGGGCAGCCCCAGGAGGGCCAGCAACCCCAGCTCGTGGCCGTTGTGAGCCAGAGCCACGGCCAGCAGGTAGCTCAGTACGACGAGCAGCCTAAGCATTCTGGCGACGAGCCAGCGAGCGACCCAGTCCCAGGCCCATCAGGCCCACCAGCACCGTGCCCAGGGCCACCGCCACCAGGGTGGTGGCCACCTCGTGGCTGACCCCGGGCACCGTGTAGTCTGGTAGCAGGCGGAAGGGTGGCTCTTGAGCGGACTTGAGAAAGCCCTGGCGCTCGGCCACCGCCTCCAGACCATCGGGGCTGCTCGAGGCCAGGGGAGCGCACAGGGCCACCAGCAGCGCCACCGAGAGCCCGGCCAGGAAGATCGGTGCCGGGCCCTTCTGCTCGGCCAGCGCGTCGGGCCTGACCTTCATCACGTAGGCCAGGAAGGACACCGTGATCAGCGCTTCGCCCAACCCGATCAGCGAGTGCACCCCGGCCATCGCCGGCAGGCCCAGCGAGAGCGGGCTGGTGCCCGAGGCGGCCAGCTCGAGAGCGCAGGCCATCGAGCTGACCACCACCGACAGCCAGGCCGCCAGGAAGGCCGCCGCAAGCTTGAGGGCAGGGCTCGACGCTAGCCGGTAGAGGGCTGACCCCACCAGGGCGGTCAGGACTCCCATGTTGACGATGTTCCAGCCCATGACCAGCAGCCCGCCGTCCTGGAAGAGCAGGGCCTGCAGCGCGATCACGCAGGTCATCACCAGGATGGCCGCCGCCGGCCCGGCCACGATGGCCGCCAGCGCGCCCCCCAGCAGGTGCCCGCTGGTGCCCGCCGCCACCGGAAAGTTGATGGCCTGGGCCGCGAAGATGAAGGCTGCCAGGATGCCCAGCCAGGGCGCCTGGCGCTCGCCCAGCTCCTGGCCTGTGGCTTTGAGGGCCAGGGCGATGGCCAGGATTGCGATCAGCCAGCCCACTGCGTCGACCGGCACCGAGAGGAAGCCGTCCGGGATGTGCAAGGCGAGAATCATTTCAGGTGAGAATGTTCGCAACTGGACGGAGAAGTCCCCTGCTTGTGCGTCTGGTCGCGCACCTCACCTGGTGCGCGGGGATGTGCTGGCGACCGGGGCGCACATGTGCACCCGACTCCAGCGCACATTGCCTGGTAAGCGGGGGATGTGCGGGCGACTGGGGTGCACATGTGCACCCGACTCCAGCGCACATTGCCTGGTGAGCGGGGGATGTGCGGGCGACTGGGGCGCACATGTGCACCCGACTCCAGCGCACCATGCCCGGTGAGCGGGGATGTGCGGGCGACCGGGGCGCACATGTGCACCCGACTCCGGCGCACCATGCCTGGTAAGCGGGAGATGTGCGGGCGACCGAGCTCGGGGACACGCAAAGCCAGGCGGAGTTGCGCTTCAACGCAGGGATCCTGATAAGCCCCGGAGTCAAGAAGTGCTGCCGAAGCAGACCCTCCCCGCGCACAGGTCGCCCTCGTCATCTGGCTTGGGCGCACAGGAGGTCTCGAGCTCGATCGTCCGCTGCTCGAGGTCCAAGCGCAGAACGCGAACCAGCTCCAGGGGAAGCGTCCTCACCCAGAATTGCGGAATCGGCAACATCAGCAGGGCAAAGAGCCCCCGCAACCAGCGAGGGAAGCGGGTGTAGGCGGTCAGCTTTCCCCGCCCCTCGATCCTGACGACGCCCTGGTCTTCAGTGATCTGAGTTTCAGAATAGACTCGAGGAAGAAATACCCGCCTGCCGCGCCGGAGCCAGGGCAGCCAGCCATGGTCCACCGGGCTCACCAGAGGCCCCATCTTCGACTCGCCTTGCCAGCGGTAGGGGACGGGGGACAGCAGGCACTTCCCGCCCTCCTCCCACCACAGGGGCTGCATGCCGTAGGTGCGGAAGTCGCAGAAGAACGGCGTATTCCAGGGAGCGCTCTGGCCGCGGGTCACCACCGCCACGTAGGCTGTCTCGGATTGCAGGATGCAAAGTGGCCCCAGCTGCCGGACTGGGACACGAGCAGACGGCTCGGTGGGCTCCGGCCGAACATCCCCCAGCATTGAGAGCAGGGCGGCCGCATAGGCGTTGTAGTCCGGGTTGTTGACGTAGACGTCCCAGTCGAGGCGCTCGGTTTCGCCCTGATTGAGGACGCAGGGGATGTGCCCGTCGCTCTGGAGGAACTCGCCCATGCGTGCCACCAGCCGCCAGCCAGCCTGGCGCTGGGAAGGAGTGCCGGCCAGGAGCAGGGCCAGAGCCGCCGCCGCGTAGCCGAACAGAGCGCCTCGGGAGCGGCCGTAGGGCACCAGCGCCCCCGAGGGGCTGACCAGCGCCTCCAGAGCCTGGAGCCCACGCTCGAGAGCCAGGGCGCGCTCAGCCGAGGGGTGCCCGAGCTCGCGGGCCTCCAGGGCCAGCATGGCGCAGAACTTGGCGTGATACGTGACCGGCGCCACCTCGCCGACCGGGGAGTCCAGAAACAGCCCCTCCGGGGTTTGCCAGGTAAGGACTCGTTTCCACAGTTGCTCGGCCCGCGCCGCGTTGGCCCGGTTGCCCGTCAGCCGGGCACGGAGCGAGAAGCTCAGGGCCCGCATGGCGATCCAGTTGCGCGAGACCACGCGCCGGCCGTCGTAGACCCGAATGTCCGAGGCTTTCAGGTACTCGCCCGGTCGACGCAGGCAGAGCAAGAGGAGGGCGAGCTGGTCGAACTCCGAGTCGCGGGGGCGAGCCAGGCTGTGTCGCAGCGTCAGGCGCAAGGCTTGTTCCCGGGCCGCGTCGCCCCCGGGTTGAAGGGCCAGTGCCAGGGTGGCGAAGCCCTCGGCATAGGTTCCGTGCTCGTGGTGCACCGAGTCGGTCACGCGCCCCGTCGCCAGCACCCGGTCGCACAGCCAACCGGTCAGTCGGGTGGCCAGGCCGGCCGGCGTTTGCTTCTGAGGCTCCACGGGGCCCACCCTTCGTTAGCGGCGCGGACCTCCTGCCCCGGTTCGCTGACAGCATCTCTGTGCGGGGTTGTCCCGAGGGCTCTGCAGGGCGCTGATTCCCTCTGGCGCCAGGATGCTCCGATTTCGGCCTTGATGTCTCACCATCCCCGCCTCGAACAGCAATAAATTGAACAGTTTTTTCGAGAGGAAGTCTGGATAGCCCGGGGAGTCGGGATTCGCAGAACACCCGGCCCCATTGGAGTGGCCCCTTCCAAACGAAGAGCCTGCGCTGGAACGCAGGCTCGGAAAGGAGGGGCCACAATGAGACCTTGGATTTGGTTCATCCTTCTCGTTCTGCTCCTGGTGTTGCTGCTGATGCAGCCCGCCTGGTAGCGGATTGAGCCCCTGCCCGGTTCCGTAGTCCGACGGTGCCGGGCACCTTCAGAAGATACCAGGTTCTCGGCTCTTTGGCAAACCGGCCGTCGCGAAAGTCCGGCCCAATGACCAGGCAGGCGCGCAAACACCGCCGCTCCGAGGCAACAGGAATCCACTGGCCCGCGAACGTTACTCGGCAGCCCCGATCTCGCGTAGCTTTTGCTCGAGAGCATCAGCCCGGCGGATAGCAGCTTCGTTTGCCTGAAACAACTCTGCCTGGGTGAGGTAGGGAACGCGGCTGACCGGATCGATCAACCTCAAGAGCTCGTTCTCCACGACCAGCTCGAGCCCGAGCAGCTGGCTGACGTAGCGTCCTCGGGTCACGACGGGAACAAGGCCCTGATTGTCGCGGCGGAAGACCCGCAACTGACCGCGCAGATACTCTCCCAATGGGTCGAACAGGAAATACTCCTCAACGCCCATCTCGGCGTAACGGACCCTTTTGGTGGTTTGATCCGTTCGGCGCGAGGTTCGAGAGGTGACCTCGAACACGGCTACGGGCGAGCCACCGTCGACCCAGGTGCGGAATACCCGACGTGGATGGTGTCCGCAGCCGAACGCAACGAATACGTCGGGCGAAACCTTTCGATTGCGGTTTCCTGGCTGGTCGTAGACGAACATATTGGCGAAAGCCCAGTCGGAGGGCCGCCTGGCCAGGTGCTGGCGCAAAGCGAGCAGGAGGTATGTGATGGCGGTAAAGTGCGAGTCGGACTCGGTCACCGTGTCTTCGTAAGAAGGATAGAAGGCTTCCTGGTCGCTCGCAAGCATGGTCCACCTCTTTTCGACAAAAGGAATACAGGTTCCCCGAAGGGCAAGCAGGGGTTCAATGGTGTGGGCCTTCAAGAAGGGGCTCGGCGCCTCTGGCCAGCCCGAGTGGCCGGGAGGTTCTTGAAGCTTTATCACTTTCCTGCAGGGCTTACGCTGGACCGGTCAGCTGGCTCACCTGAATTGGGTGCGGGGGAAGGGCGCAGGGCGCCACGGTCTGGTCGGGCAGATAGACCTGCCGCTCGGCGTAGCTGTAGCCGAAGGGGGCCGCTGCGTCCACCTTCGGAGCTCGGTGCACCTCCAGGCAACCGTCGACCGTGTTCAGCACCCAGTAGTCGGGAATGCCGAAGCGAGCATAAAGGCTGGCTTTTTCATACCGATCATAAGCCAACGAAGTCTGGGCCACCTCGATGATGAGGTCGGCACCGCCTGACTTTGCGGTCGTCCCCAAGGAGTGCCTGGCAAAGGTCAAGCGTCGCCCCCCATCTCACCCATCTGCGTGCTTGACAGCGCCATCGGGGTTTGATAACGTTCCGGTTAGAGGCTTTGTTCTCTCCCCGAAACCCGTCCTGGATGGGCAGTGTCGCTCCGGCGACCTAGGGGCTGCCGCCCTCGTTGGCGTGACGACCGGGTCAAG
>JAANMX010000640.1_pt1 | contig 45223 bp, 43 predicted proteins | sample 7279681 | NCBI WGS metagenome assembly JAANMX01 (sample SAMN14094542, study PRJNA606508) | bioreactor metagenome | isolation source: A lab-scale SPAN reactor treating ammonium-rich wastewater day 351 | place: Ireland: Galway | collected 2018-01-01
ACGGCCGCAGCGCCAGCCGGGCAGCCGCCAGCCCCGCGGGCTACCAAACGCGAAGCAGCCGCGCCGGAAGGCGACACAGGGAACGAACCAGCGCCAGCGCCGCGCACCGCACGCGCGCGCGACCTGCCGTCATTCGCTCTTGTTTCATCCGACGAACGGCCGGCGCCCGAGAAGACCCCGGCAACGGCCCGGTAAGGCGCCCGGGGGCGTTAGCGCCCTTTCCACTCCGGCGGACGGCGTTCCAGGAAAGCGGCAATGCCTTCTTGGAGGTCGTCGCTTTCGAGCAGGTCGTTGAGGGTGCGCGTGCACTCGAGCAGGGAGGCCTCCAGGTCCTGGCTGAGACCGCGCCAGGCGAGGCGCTTGATGTGCGCCGCCGAGAGCGGGGCGCAGCGGGCAAGCTTACGGGCGATGCCGAGGGTGAAGGCTTCAAGCTCTTCGTGGGGAACTAGGTGGGTGAAGATGCCAATCTCCCGGGCCCGCTCGGCGGAGAGCACCTCGCCGCTATAGAGAATCTCAAGGGCGTTATCGAGCCCGGCCAGCCTGGGCAGCAGGAAGGGCCCGGCGCCCGTGTCTGGCACGAGGGAACGCTGCGAAAAGACCCAGCCGATGCGCGCATTTGTGCTGGCGATTCTCAGGTCGCAGTGGAGTGTGACCTCGGCACCCCAGCCAACGGCGGGCCCATTGATCATGGCGATCACAGGTTTGGGGATCGCCGTCATCTCCCAGGGCGCCGCCTCGTTCGCATAGGTGCGGGGGCCACCGCCGGGCGGAACGCCGCGCGCCTGTCCGAGACCGCCACGGCCCTCTTCGTCGTTGACAAGCTCGGCGCCCGCGCAGAACGCACGCCCTGCCCCCGTGACGATGACGGCGCGGATCGAATCATCGTCGCGGCAGCGGCGCACGTGGTCATCGAGCTCGCGGTGCATGGCGGGAGTGCAGGCGTTCAACCTCTCCGGCCGGTTGAGGGTAATCCTTGCGATTCCCGGTTCCATCATTTCGAAGAGGCAATAGACACCCTCTGCCACGTCATGCTCCTCGTCTTCTGTTGTGGCTGTATCTCCAACAGTTGGCCCGTATCCAGTGGCCAAGGAATGTGGACTTTTCGCCTATCGGCGCCTAACGGGATAGCTCGAAGTAGACGGAGCCTTCGACGACCCAGGTGCGGACGCTAACACCCATGCGCTTGGCGGCGCGGCTTATGCGCAGGGCAATGCCACGCACTGTTTCGCCACCTTCTGGGTCAAGGCGCCCCGCTTCGCCCTTCTTTATGCTGGCGACATGGTCTTCGTACTCGCGCATCCGCGCCTTAAGCCGGCCAGTCTGGCGGACCGGATTCGGGGCCTTCTCACGGGGCATCTTGCTAAACTTGGCCATGATAATCGCTCCTCTCAGCAGGTGCTCTACAGGTTTGTGCGAGTGAACCCTCGCCAGGCAGCGATAGTATAGGCGAACATCATCGCAGAGTGAAAGGCCCGATTTGAGCCAGAAGAGGCCCTCCACGACCTCTGCGCAATTGCGAGAAGTGCCGCTAACGCTTTTCCTGGAGGCTGCCAACGCTCGTACGGATAGATTCAAGGAATGCGCTCAACTGGTGATCAAGCCGCCTGAGTACGTCGATCGCGTAGCTATCAGCGTCCTCCATCTGCCGGGTGCTTGCCTCTGCTGCCTCGCTAAGGTGGGCTGCAGCCGTCGCGTCGGCCTGGGCAATCACGTCGCGCGCGCGTTCTTCGGCATCGCGAAGCATGGAGAGACTACGGTCCTGGGCTTCGCGGAGTATGGCTGCTTCGTTGAGTCGCCGTGAGCGTTCCTCTTCGGTGGCCCGGGCGACGCGCTGGGCCTGCTCGTGGGCCTGGCCGATCACCTGATCACGCATCTCGATGATCTGGGCTGCCTCGCGCAGGTCGGCAGGGATGGCCAGCCGCAGCTGGTCGATGATGTCGAGCATCCGCTTCCGGTCGACGACAAGGTTGCCGCCGACGGGAAGCCGCCTCGCCTGCACGACGAGTTCTTCGAGGCTGTTGATGAGGTCGAGGATTTCCACGAGGCCCTCTCGGGCGCGTGCCCCTGGTTATTGCCCGAGCTTCTCGCGAATGGCGTCGCGAACGTGTTTGGGCACGAGTTCAGCTACGTCGTAGCCAAGCTTCGAGACCTCCCGGATCCGGCTGGCGCTGATGTAGAGGAAGTCCTGGTTCGCCATCAGGTACACGGACTCGAGGTGGGGGGCCATCTTGCGGTTCATGAGGGCCATGTCGAATTCAGCTTCGAAGTCGCTAACGGCGCGAATACCGCGCACGATCGCAACAGCGCCCTTGCGCCGGGCGAATTCGACGGTCATTTCGTCGAAGCCTTCCACTTCGACGGTTGGCAGGTCCTTGACGGCCTCCCTGAACAGGACAATGCGTTCATCCCAGGTGAACATTCCCTGTTTTTCCCGGCCTCTGACAACCGCCACGATGACACGATCGAAGAGGTGCGTCATCCGGCGCACGAGGTCGAGATGACCGTTGGTAACGGGGTCAAAGCCTCCCGGGAAGACTGCGATCCTCATTGCCCCTCCTGGCGGGCGTAGAGCGCGATTGCGCTATCGCCGTAAGTCCGTCGTTCCTGAAGCCACAGCCCGCCCGGCCGTTCGGGCGGATTGTAACGGCTTCCGTGCTCGTAGACGACAACGCCCCCGGGTGAGACCAGCGGGCGCAGGGCGGCGAGGGTCTCGTCGGCGCCTTCGAAGTCATACGGTGGGTCGAGAAACACGAGCCCGAACTGCCCTTCGACCGAACGCAGGGCGCCGGGGAGGCGTCCCCGGACGACGCGCCCGCTCGCGGAAAACCCCGCGCGCGCCAGGCTCTGGAGGATGGCCTGGCAGGCCGCTGGCTCGGACTCGACGAAGACGGCAGAGGCAGCGCCGCGGCTGAGCGCCTCGATGCCCAGAGCCCCCGTCCCGGCGAAGAGGTCGAGCACGGCGACGCCCTCCACGGACTCGCCGAGGATGTTGAAGATGGCCTCGCGGACGAGGCCGGAAGTAGGCCTCAGGCGATGGCCACGGGGCTCGACGAGCGGCAGACCCCTGGCGCTGCCCCCGGAGATGCGGAGCTTCGCCGCGCTCATCAGTTCGGGGGGGTGGCCGTCACGGTCGCGGCAGGCGTGCGCGCCTCCCGCGGCTGCACGGTGACAGCCACTTCGTTCTCGAAATAGTAAGAGCCGTCGCTCAGGGTCAGCTTAATGGTGTAGGTGCCTGGCTCGGCGGGAGTGGACCACTTGATACGGCCTTTCTGGCCGGCCCTCTCGCCGCCCTCAATCGTGCCCTTGCTCACTGTCCAGCGCGGTAAGAGGTCGGCCGGGTTCGGCTGCATGAGGATGGGCTGGCCGCTGCTGATGAACGGTACAAGTGCGGCCCAGATGTTCCCGAGGTAGACATCGTCGCTGGCGTTCTCGACGGCAACGCCACCAAGCTTGAAACGGGGGACCAGTTCGAGCTTGAAGCCGACGCTGAAGAAGTTCTCTATCCAGACCGTGCGTGGTGTGCCGGACTTGTAGGTGAAGGCCACGGTGGCGGTCTCGGCCTGCCAGACGATACCGCTCAGGTTCTCCTCACGGTCGATGTTCGTCCCCACAATCTCAACGACTGAGCCGGCGACGATCTGCTCATCGCTTCCCGCGCCGATGCTCATGCGTGCAGCGCGGGCCATGGCGTCGGCAAGGCGCAGCGTCTCAATGCCGTCGACGGTCTTCACCGTTGCGTACGGGGTGACGGTGAGGAGCAGCTTGCTCGGTTTGACGAGGCCTGTGAGGTGTTCGAGCACCCGGGCCATGTCGGTCCGGTAGGTTGACTGGTCGCGAAGGGGGGCGATTGCAAGGACATCGGCCGCCTTGCCGAGCTCGACCCAATCGTATGCCCCCTCGTCGATACGCCCCTGGACAACGATCGGCGACGGCACGGTGAGGGTGAGCAGCTTGTTCTGGCTGTGCAGCTGCTGGCTCAGCTCCGAGATGAAGAGCGCATACGCGGTGCGCTGGTCGGCGGGCAGGTCCATGTAGGCGATGTTGATGCCCCCGAGCTTCTTTTCGTTGACGAGGTTGACAATCTTGAGGACGTGATTGGACCTGGTGACAGCATCGCCCAGGATGGAAACGACCGCCGGAATCGCCCCCTTATCACCGGCCTTCACGGAAATAACCGGGTAGAAGGCGAAGGAGCCATCGCTTGTGATGCTGCTGAGCTCGCCAGTAATGGCGCCATCGGCCTGCGGCGTGAAGTCGAAGGTGTGAACCATCGTCACCTTGCCAGCAGCGTCGCGGTGCAGGGGCGCATTATGTGGAAGGTAGGCTGCGACATGGCCGGAGGGGAGAAGCCGTCGCATGACGGCGATGATCGCGGGGGTTTCCTGCAGGGTGGCGGTGGCCATCTTCCCCTGCGGGTCGAGGATTGCGGGAGCGAGCGTCTCCCAGGTCTTGGTGGCCTCGACATACTGGTAGAAGCTCAGGCTGCGCTGGTCGGTAGTTGGGTTCTTGAGCGGAAGCTGGACGAGGGCGTTGGCGTCACCCGGGGCCGGGTCTTTCTTCGGGTTCAGCTCGAAGACCTTGCTCACAAATTCGTAGCCTTCAGGCGTGGCGAGCTTCTGGCCTGAGGCGCAGTAGTCGGTGTTGCAGCCGCCCCCTCCACAGAGACGGGAGTAGGCCAGGAAGGCCAGCACGGCCAGCCCAAGAAGGATTCCACCAAGCAGGAGTGGCCGCCCGGGGCCGGACCTGGCCGAGCCGCCGTATAGTCCACCCGAAGAGGAGCCGCCCCAGGGCAGGCGACTACCCGATGAGCGGCGGTTCATACCAGTCCGGCCGGAGCCAACCGGGGGTGCAGGCTATTGACGTTTGGCAAGGCGAACCTCGGTTTCGATTATCAGGCCATCGCGGTTGAGGACAACCTTCGCAGCCTGGCCCGGTTCGTATTCCCGGAGGGCGTTGAGCAACGGATTCTGCCGGGTTATCGCCCTGCCGCCAACCATGGTCACGATATCGCCGGGCTTTATGCCCGCCTGATCGGCGACGCTCCCGGCGGGAACGGCAGCTACCAGCGCGCCTTCCTCAAGCGCCAGCCGGGGCAGCCGGGAGAGGTTCTCGGGCGTCAGGTCGATGTGCTCAAACCCCGGCCAGGGCCGGGGAATGGGCCCGCCAATCACAATGATGCGCCGGGCTGTTTCGAGGACCCGGCCCGAAGGCAGGGCAAATGCGACCCCCTCCACCTCCTGGCCGCTTTCGGTCAGGCGAATGACGGAAGTCGGCATGCCCACGAACTGGCCGTTGAGGTTGACGAGCGCCCCACCGCTGTTGCCGTGGTTCACAGCAGCGTCGGTCTGGATGAAGTCACTGTGAACCACGCCGTCGTAGTAGCGCGTGCGGCCAACGCCACTCACGATGCCGATGGTGACGGACCCCTGGAATTCGGACAGCGTCTCGCCGATGGCGAGCACCGTGTCGCCCGGGACGAGTGCGTTAGAGTCGCCAGGCTCCAGGGGTTTGAGCCCACCGGGGCTTACCTGGAGTACGGCCACATCGGCAAAAGGGTAGTCGTGGCCAATCAGGAGCGCCTGGCGTTCGGCGCCGCCGGGAAGGATAACCTTGAGCGACTCCGTGCCGATGACGACGTGGGCATTGGTGACAATATGCCCCTGCTGGTCCATGACAACGCCGCTGCCGACGTCCTTCTGTAGTCCTCCCGCCACGCGCCGGAAACTCTCGATTCGAACGACGCTTTCCCGGCCCTTTGCCGCGGCATCCGAGATGGCGCTGGTGAGGTCCACGTGCATGGTTACCGGCGCCGGAGTTTCGCGCCCCTGGCCGCCAGAAGCGGTGCTATCCGTCTTCTCGCCGGCCAGCAGCCAGACAATCAGTCCGGCAATCAGTCCACCGGCGAGGCCGCCCGCGAGTGCCGCCACAAGGTACCCGGCGCTGCGATCCCGGCGCACCGCTGGCGCCTGCTGCCTGACCGCATCCGGGGCTGGAGCGGGAGTGGGCACTGGTGCGGGCTCGCCAACAGCAGACGCGGGCGGGGTTTGCGGCGCGGATGGCGCGGGGCTCAACGGGCCGGGAGCTGGCCGCGACCAGTCAAGCCCGTCGGTTGCCCTCCGCTGCGGGAAGCCCTCTTCACCACCGGTTTCCACGCCACGCCTCGCAGTGCTGTTTCATTGCGGCCGCCGCGGGCGCGCAGGTATACTGTGCGCTACTGAGGCGAAAGGCGCCCCAGTCTCTTTTTTCGGCCGCGAGCACAACTCTAGGGTACGACATGACCGACAAGCCGGTTCCCCTCACGCGTGAAGGTAAGGCAAAGCTCGAGGTTGAGCTGGAAGAGCTGCGCATGGCACGCAAGGCGATCGCGGAGCGAATCCACAACGCCCAGGAGCTGGGAAGCAGCCAGGCCGATGCCGAATACGAAGATGCCAAGCAGGAGCAGGGGCGCACCGAAGGCCGCATACTGGAGCTCGAGGATATCCTCAGGCGGGGAACCGTCATCGACGAGGTTTCGGCGCACCATGCGAACCGCGTTATGGTGGGGAGCGGTGTCGAGGTAGAACAGGACGGAAAGCGGCATCACTACCGGATCGTGGGCGCGCCGGAGGCAGACCCCGCCGGTGGCAAGATCTCAAACGAATCCCCGGTGGGCAGCGCCCTGCTGGGCAAGTCCGTGGGCGATTCGGTTGATGTGAATGTGCCCCGGGGCGTGATCAAGGTGAAGATCCTGAAGATAGACTAGTGACGCCCGCCCCTGCGCAGCGTCACAGGCCGCCGGGTGGCGGCCTTTCCATTACCGGCGGGAGGCCCACCTGTGGATGAACTCACGGCCCAGAGGCTCGCGAAGCTGGAGCAGCTGCGCGAGCGCGGCATGGACCCCTACCCGCCCCGCGTGACCCGTACTCATACGGCCGCCGAGGTCACGGCCATCGCCGGGTCGCTCCCGGGCGAGACTGGCGAGTCATCGGTCGACCCGGTGGACATCGCGGGCCGCGTCGTGGCGAGGCGCGACATGGGTAAGGCCACGTTCATCGACCTCCAGGATGGCAGTGGCCGCATCCAGGTCCTGTTGCGCCAGAATCAGCTCGGCGACGACCTTTACGACGCGCTCCGGCTCATCGACCTGGGCGACTTCATCGGCATTCACGGTGCGCCGATGCGCACGCGCACGGGCCAGCCCACGGTGGGGGCACGCACCTGGACGATGCTCGCCAAAGCCCTCCACGCCCCGCCTGAGAAGTACCACGGCCTCGCCGACATGGAGCTTCGCCAGCGGCGCCGCTACCTGGACCTGATGGCGAACGAGGAAACCCGCCGCACCTTCACCATCCGCAGCCAGGTGGTCGCCGCGGTGCGACGCTTCCTCGATGCGCGCGGATTTCTTGAGGTTGAGACGCCCATCCTGCAGGAGGCGGCGGGCGGCGCGGCGGCACGCCCCTTCATCACCCACTACAACGCCCTGGGCGAAGACCGGTTTCTGAGAATCAGCCTGGAGCTGCACCTGAAGCGCCTCGTGATTGGAGGCCTCGATCGCGTTTACGAGATTGGGCGCAATTTCCGGAACGAAGGGATGAGCGCCAAGCACAACCCCGAGTTCACCATGCTTGAAAGCTACCAGGCGTATGCCGACTACACCGACGTCGCGCGCATGGCCGAGGAGATGGCCAGCTCGGTGGCGATGGAGGTCCTCGGTCGTACCAGCGTCCAGTTCCGCGGACATGAGATCGACCTGGCGCCCCCATGGCGACGGCTCACGCTGCACGACGCACTCAGGGAGTACGGCGGGATAGACCTCGACCAGTTCGACACGGCGGAGAAGCTCCGGCCCGAACTGGAAGGGCGCGGCCTCACAATTCACCCGGGGCTGGGCTGGGGCAAGCTCGTCGACGAGGCGATGTCGCATTATGTTGAGCCGAACCTGGTGCAGCCCACCATCCTGCTCGACTACCCGGTGGAGCTATCGCCGCTGGCGAAGCGCAAGCCCGGCAATCCGAAGCTTGTCGAGCGTTTCGAGGCGTTCATTGGCGGCTTTGAGTGCGGCAATGCCTACACCGAGCTGAACGACCCGGGTGACCAGCGGGCGCGATTCGAAGAGCAGCTCCGGCTTCGAGAGGCGGGCGACGACGAGGTCGAGCTGGTCGACGACGACTTCCTCTTCGCCCTTGAGCACGGGATGCCGCCCTGTGGTGGTTTCGGGATGGGGATCGACCGTTTCGTGATGTTGCTCACGGGGCAATCGACAATTCGCGAGGTGATCCTCTTCCCCCAACACAAGACCGTGAAGGAGTAGGCCTGCCTTGCCGTTGCCCCACGAACTCGTTCGTGGAGTCGAACGTCACCACACGGCCACCGCCTACGTGGTGAGCGACGCTCACACCCTCTTGCTCTGGCACCAGCGGCTGCGTATGTGGCTGCCGCCCGGCGGCCACTGCGAGCCCAACGAGGACCCGGTGCAGGCAGCGCTGCGCGAGGCGCAGGAGGAAAGCGGGCTCGTCGTCGACGTGATCGCTCCGCCGGACCTGCTCGTGTGCGAAGGCCCGCAGGTGCTCCCGCCACCGGCGGTGATCCTTGTCGAGGACATCGTTCGCGACGACCAGCCGTTCCATCAGCACATCGACCATGTCTACTTCACGAGGGCGGCCGCCTCCGCAGACTTCGCAGCTGCTACACCGCACGGGCCCCATCGCTGGGTGGACGGCGCGACGTTGCGTTTGCCGTTTTCCCTCCCGGCGCCCGATGGTACGCTCGTGCCTGTCGCGGAGGACGTGCGCCTGCTGGGCATCCGCGCCATTGCCGCTGCCGCGGCCGGGGATTCCCTTCGTGCTTAGCATCCAGTTCATCCGCGACAACACGGACCGTGTGAAGCGAGACCTTGGCCTTCGCAACGCGGGGGCGCCGATTGACCGGATCCTGCTCCTGGATGAGAAGCGCCGCGAGCTTCTGCAGGAAGTCGAGACGCTACGCGCTGAGCGCAACACTACCAGCAAGGTGATAGGCGCGACAAAGGACTCAGCGGAGCGAAATGCCCGCATCGCGGCCATGCGCGAAGTCGGCGACCGCATCGACGACCTCGACGGGCGCCTCAAGTTCGTGGACTCGGAGCTGACGGCGCTGCTCCTCGAAGTCCCGAACATCATCGACCCATCGGTCCCGCCGGGCCCCGACGAGGCATCGAATGTGGTCATCGAGACCTCCGGGTCGCCACGCACTTTCTCGTTTCAACCGCGGCCGCACTGGGAGCTGGGCGAGATCCTCGACGGGATCGACTTCGAGCGGGGCACGAAGATGTCGGGGAGCCGCTTCTATCTGCTCAAAGGGCAGATTGCCCGGCTCCAGCGCGCGCTCATCCAGTTCTTCCTGGACGAGCATTCCCGGAACGGGTTCATGGAATGCTACCTGCCCGACATGCTCAATGAGGCGTCGCTCGTCGCGTCGGGCCAGCTGCCCAAGTTCTATGACAACCTTTACCGCGACGCCGAGGAGGATTTCTTCTTTACGCCCACCGCCGAGGTGCCGTTCGTCAACTACTACCGCGACGAGATCATCCCGCCGGGGGCGCTGCCGCTGCGACTGGTCGCCCACACTCCCTGCTTCCGTCGCGAGAAGATGAGCGCCGGGCGCGACGTGCGCGGCATCAAGCGGGGGCACCAGTTCGAGAAAGTTGAGATGTTCGTCTACTGCGAGCCGGGGCAGAGCGAGGCCGAACTCGAGAACCTGGTGCGCCGGGCGCGATCGCTCCCCGAGAAGCTGGGCATCCCTCACCGGGTGGTCCAGCTCTGTTCGGGCGACATCGGCTTCAACGCCACAAAGACTTACGACATCGAGCTGTGGGCTCCCGGGCAGGGAGAGTGGCTGGAGGTGAGCTCGGCTTCGAACTGCCTGGACTTCCAGGCGCGGCGGGCGAATATCCGTTACCGCCCGGCGGCGGACGCATCCACGCGGCATCCGCACATGCTCAACGCTTCGGGCCTTGCCCTTCCCCGCTCGGTTATCGCAGTGATGGAGAACTACCAGGAAGAGGATGGCAGCATCACGGTACCTGCGGTCCTGCGCCCGTACATGGGCGTGGAGCGGATCGAACCGCGCGGGGCGTGAAGGGGACGGGGGGTGCTTGCTCCGCGGCCGGCCAGCCACAAGAACGGCATCCAGATTTTACATACAGTTGATCGACATGCCTGATGTGAGTGCCACACCATCGGCGTAATCCCTGCGACGGAGGGGGAACCCCGGCTTGATAGAGAGAGCGGAACCTTCGATTCCGAAACTGCTGAACCGGCACCACATCCCGGCGATGCGCCCAGAGCATAGCTCCATGCTGCTCGGGCGTCTCGATGGACTCGCGGGGCCGCAGCTTGCCCGCGCGCTTTCCGTTAGTGAGCCAACGGTCAAGCTCTGGCTAAGCATCGTCTCCGCTGAGATTGCCATGTGCCTGCCGCAGGAGCAGAGGCTAACAGGTGAGATGCGCGGTGCGTGGATCTACGCGCACCACGCGTGCTGCCTGGTCGTGAGCGACCGTGTGGACGCTCGCTAGCGATGTGGACGCATGAAACGGGCCACCTATCTGCTCGCCTACCCAGAAGACTAGCCGGCTGCTCGTTCACCATCCAATCCAAAGCGGACATGCTGGCACAAGCCGACTGCAAAACTGAAACCCTGCAGTTGGGCTGGTAGTCAGGACCCGCGGGACCAGGAACAAGGAGCATTTCGATGCATGGTCTTAAGTGGAGCCGGCCGCTGATCGCCGTGATCAGCACGGCGATCATCATTGTGGGAACACTTGCTGGCGGCCAAATAGCGTTTGCGGGTGTGAATCCCAGCACTACTCCAGTTGGCTGCGGAGCCAATCCAGACGACCAGGGCTACGCGTATGGCTGGTGGGGGTCGAGCGCCACAATGCGCACGGAAAACGACAACCTCTACTGCTACTACGTGTATCTGGCAGGCCACTACAGGATAGGTGACACCTACTACTGGGTCTCAGGCACATGGGTAGGTGGCTCCCCATCGCGGGTCGAAACGTATCCGACCGGCACCATCGTTGAGGTCGGCGGAAGCCACAACGCGTGCGAGCAAGGATGGACCGGCTGCAACGGTTACGCGTCCACACTCGCGTACCAGTAGCTGGCAGCAGCCACAATGAGTCATGCCCGGTGCACCGGGCATGACTCCTACCCCCCGGAGATGACCGTGTGGGCACGAAGTAGCAGCAAAGCAACCCTTGCGCTTGTAATGGCTCTTGTTACTGCCTGCGGAAGCGGCGAAGCGGAACCTGGTTCACCGTCTGGAACCGGTCAAACTTCACAGGCAGGAGCTCCCGGGGTCTCGTCGCCGCTCCCGATCCCGCCAGCCAGCCTGGCACTGCTGCTCCCCGAGGCAAGCGACTTCGAGAAGGACCTCATCGAAGACGCCCATATCAGCGTCGCCGAGTACGAAGCGGCAAAGCTTGCCGAGGTTGCCTGCCTCCGCACGGCCGGAGTTACCGTGCAGGAGCCCGTCAGGCTCGATGGGTTGTACAAGTACCGCCTGGTGCTTAGCTACCCGGCGGGCCGGCCGGAGCTAAGCAACGCTGCCAGGGAATGCAACAAGGAACATTCCGGCGTGATTGACAGGCTCTGGGCAGAGGTTTCGGTGCCTCTCTACCAGCGCACCATTAGCGAATCTCGCCGCCTGATGGCTGAGTGCTATCGTCAAAACGGACTGAAAGCCGATGAACGCCCGCAGGATTCAACGGATCCGGCGGTGCAGGAGCGGTACCGGGCATGCCTGACGGGGATGTGGGCAGCTCTGGACATTGAGGGTGTTTCGTTCGGAGTAGATGGTGATGGACGTCCGCAGTAGCGGTGGCGGCGCCGTTTCCGCCGGCCTGAACTCAACGAGTGAGACAACGGTGCTCCCGCCAATTCAGGGCAGCTGCCTGTGAGGGGCTCGTTTCGGGCTGGTCTACCTGTCCTAGTTGCGGCTATAGCCGTTCTCCCGGTGATCGCCAGCGGACTGCTCGCCCTCCAGGAGCGCAGGCTTGCCTCCACGCCCGGCAAAGAAGCACCGCTGCTGGTAGAGCCCACCGCCCGGTCCATCACGGACGAGAGCCCAATCGTGGTCGCGGTGACGGTTGTTCCCGGGCCCGAGGTCCTGGCCGGGCAAGCGACCGGCACGATCACCGCCGTAGGTGTGGGTCCGGGAGACCGGATCGCGGACGGAAGCATCATCTTCGAGGTAGACGGCGTTGGACGACTCGGGTTCGCGTCGGCGGCTCCGTTCTACCGGGCCATACGACCGGGCACCGAAGGCGCCGATGTCGCAGAACTCCACCGCCTCCTCACGGCAACGGGCCATCTCAGCCGCTCACCCGGAGAACAGAGGCTGGCCTCGACAGCGACGGGACAGGCGATTGCTGCACTTGCCAGGTCCATCGGCGCTCAGCCGGCCGAGGTCTTCGATCCAGCCTGGGTGGTCTGGCTTCCTGTCACGGATCTGAGCGTGGCGGGAGTCAACATCCGCGTCGGCCAGCCGGCTCCCGCCCAGGGCACAGTCATGATCACCACGCCGGGAACGATCGCCGCCGCCCACATCGTTGCAGCGGGTCAAGAGCCTCTCAGGTTCGCACCCGGAATCGAGTATGTGGCCGTTGTTGACGGCGAAGAACTTCCCGTCAGCACATCGACGGGTCAGATCGAGCAGAAAAGCATGGCGAGGATACGAGAGCCGATGCCGAACGAGCGTGAAGGCATCCCGGGTACCGTGCGGCGCAAGACCCCTCTGCAGGGGTTCGCCGTCCCCTCGCCGGCGGTGATGACGAACGGCACCGGCAGTCTCTGCGTGTGGCTGCAGGATGGCGCACACTTCCGTGCAGTGACCGTCTCGGTGGCGGGGGCACGTGGAGGAGTCACGAACATCGGTTCAGGTTTGGAGGTGGGGGCGCTGGTGCTCGCGAACCCGGCACGGGTATTGGAGGACCCCAGGTGCCCTTGACCCTCAATGAGGTTTCGCACCGTTATGGTCCGGGCCTACCCTGGGTGGCCCGGCGCGTGAGCCTGGAGATCGCCGATGGCGAGACGGTCGCGCTCATGGGGCCATCCGGGTCCGGGAAGACCACTCTGCTGTCGATCCTGGGCCTGCTAACGCGACCTACAGAGGGCCACGTCCTTGTCGATGGCCGGCCAGCCGTCGGCGACCGCGCTGCCGTCGCCTTGCGAGCGAGCTTATTCAGCTGGGTGTTCCAGACGGCCAATGCGCTCCCACGCCGGTCGGCCCTTGACAACGCGGCGTTGCCCCTGCTTGTGCGGGGAGTCGATCGACCGACGGCGAGCCGGATAGCGGCCGCCGAACTCCGCAGACTCGGGGTGAGTCACCTGGCCGCCCGCCCCGCGAGGCTCCTTTCGGGGGGTGAGCTCCAGCGGGTCTGCATTGGGCGGGCGCTCGCGGCCGCACCGCGCTGGATCCTTGCCGATGAGCCGACCGGACAACTCGACCATCGGTCGACTGCCGCAGCCGCAGATGCGCTTTTCCTGGGTCGCCCGATTGGAACGGGCGTGATTGTTGCCACTCATGACCCCGATCTTGCCGCGCGCTGCGAACGCGTGTTCCGCCTGTCCGACGGGTGCCTGACCGGCGAGGCAAGACCGTGAGCTGGAAGACGCGAGAACTCATCAATGAAGGAACGGCGAATCTGCGTGGGAGCGCGTTTCGTTCGATCCTGCTTGCTGCAATTTGCGCAGCGGCATTTGGTGGCCTGGCCTTCGCCGAAGTCCGCCAGGCCGCGGACCTTTCTGCGTTTGCCGCGAGCTACCGGGAAGCCGGGGCCCACATCGCAGTCGTTTCACTCCAGGGAGACGGGATTCCCGGCTCGCGCTGCGAGGCACTGCGGTGGGAACAGGGGGTCATAGGAGCCGGGGCGTGGCGCAGCGCCGGGCAGGTTTCGTTTGCCTCTGCACCAGGCGTCCTCTTCCAGGCGGCAGACGTCACACCGGGCATCCTCGCCGTTTGGAGCCCTGGGGAGCGCTTCTACAGTGGCGCCGGGGTCATCGCGGGGATGGCCCTGGCCGAAGAGACGGGACTCCGGCGTGGACTCATGGTGCGGTTCCTGGAGAACGAACCGATGGTGGTCACCGGCGTGGCAGAGCTGGCGCCGCGAATGCCGCAGGCGACGCGCTGGGTGCTTGGCCCTGTTTCGCCCTCGGGTTTCTTTGACGAGTGCTGGGTGGAGTTCGAGCCCGGGGTCTCCGAAGCCGGAAAAGCCTCCCTCGCCGCAATATTCGCGACGGGCGCCGCGGACCCGGTGGTACGCTCGGTCAGGAGGTCTGACGAGTTCACAAGAGACCCGGCAGCGGAATGGGAATCCAGGCCACAGAAACACGGCTGGGTAGCAGTGACGATTGCGCTCTCTGGCTTCATCGTCGCCGCCGCGTGGTACCGGCGGTCAGAGGCCGCGCTCTACATGGCGACGGGCACAGGGAGGCTTGAGCTTGTTGTTATGTCTGCAGCCGAGCATTGGCCGATTGTGGCACTGGGGTGGTGCATCGGGTATTCATACGCGGTCTCAGCACACCTGTCTTGGGGCGAAGGTGCGGCCATGGACTTCGCCCGCCACGCCGCGGTGACGTCGGGAGCGGCAGCTATCTTGCTCCTGCCAGCATCCGCATGTGCGAACGCGCTCATCGCCCGAGGCAACATCGCTGCTCTGCTGAAAGACCGCTGAGGGAAGCGCGGCGATTCGCTTCGGCCCGCTGACCTCGCGCCACCGGCTGGTACCCCCGGCAGGAATCGAACCTGCGCGCATGGTTTAGGAAACCACTGCTCTATCCGCTGAGCTACGGGGGCACATGAGGGCCAGGCGCCGCTCGCTGGCGCTGCCGGTACGGCAGGCGCTCACCTGCTCTGAGTTTACCAGACGGCCCTGAGCGAGCATCGTCGCCCCTGGGGAGCGGGGCGTGCTGCATTGGCGGCCGCGCCAGGAGGCGGGGTTGTGCAGGTGGCGAGGGCAAGAATGAAGCACCTGCAGTGGGCAGGTTGACCTCAGCCGCTGCTACCTTTCGCGTTCCACACCTGCGCCGATGAGGAGCGGCCGGCCCGCCGCATGTAGAGCCAGGTTCCGAGAACGACTGTGCCGCTGAACAGCGTCGCCAGCAGCAGCACCTCATCGAACGAGAGCCCATCATAGTTGGGCTGGAGGTCCTCCTCCGTCGCCCACTCGAACCACACCTCGCTGACGAAGAGCCCGAACGCGAAGTCGACCAGCGCCGCGATCTGCCACATTCGGCGCGTTCGCCGCCAGGTCAGCGCCTGAACAACCAGGGCGAATCCAGTCGACATCCCAAGAAGGGTGAGAATCCCGATAGGGCCGAGGTCCCACTCCATTGCAGCACTCCTTCAGACAGCGATGGCCGCCAGCGCGTCATTACTCGGCCCGGTGGCGGAAAAGGCCCGGTAGGTCCGCAACCGGGGCCCGGGAGGACCCATCTGGGGCGACAAGGGCGTGCCCTGTCGTATGTGCCGAGGAGATACGACTGGCGCCGCCCCTCCCCGGTCTGCCCTCTCCGCGCGAGGCAGGGAGGCGGGAAACACCAGACCGCCCGGGCGTGGCGGCGTTGACCCGGGGTGCGCCGCCGCCCGCGCGCCCTATCGCACGAGGGCCTATTGGCCCATTTCCCCGATGTCCCCTCGCTGCGCCGCAGGTCAGCCGGGGCGTTTCAGGATGTGGACCACGCAGACCGGGCCCACACCGACCATGTGCGTCAGGCCGACACGTGCACCGGGATGCTGCCTGGGCCCGGCCTCCTGCCGGAGCTGGCGGGTGACCTCGGCAACCTGGCCCACGCCCGTCGGGCCGATAGGGTGGCCCATGGCGATTAGTCCCCCGGAGGGGCTGACAGCCACCCGCCCGCCGATATCGAACGCTCCTGCTTCGAGGTCCCGCACGGCCTCGCCCGGCAGGGAGAAGCCCATCGCCTCGACATAGAGCAGCTCTTCTATCGTGAACGCGTCGTGCAACTCCACCACGTCAATATCGGAAGGACCGAGGCCGCACTGCCGATAGGCATCGTGTGTGGTCTTTTCGGTCAGGGCAACGTCGAAATTCAATGTTCCCGAAAGCTCCTCAGAACGGGCCGCCGAGGCCACCACCTGGATCGCTCGCGACTTCTCGATTCCGTGCCGCGCGATGCCCTCCTCCGACATGACGATGACTGCAGCCGCCCCCTCACCGACAGGCGTGCATTGGAGCCGGGTCAGCACCCCGGAAACGGCCGGCGGTTCCATCACTTCCTCCAGGGTCCGCTCCTGCTGCCGTTGCGCATAGGGATTCAACGCACCGTTGCGATGATTCTTAACAGCTACTTTCGCAATCTGTTCGGGTGTGGCGCCATGTTGTTCCATGTAGAGCTGGGTCAGAAGGGCAAAGTGCGTGAATGGAACAACGCGGTCGTCCACCAGGCCTCGCACCCCGGCCTTGCCCGGCCCGGAGGCGATGGGGCCCGGCTTGTCGACACCCATGGCGAGTGCAACATCGGAGAATCCCCCGGCAACCTCTATCACCGCCTGACGGAAGGCTGTTGAACCCGATGCTGAAGCGTTCTCCACCTGCGCGATCGAGAGGCCAGTCGCTCCAAGGTATCGCAGCATGGCAGTGCCCGCGGCCATACCAACGAGGACGTTGCCAACGTAGGCGCTCTGCACAGCCGGCCAGGCAATCCCAGCGTCGGCCAGCGCCTCCCGTACAGCGGTCAACCCGAGGAGCACGTAGTTTTTCTCGGAGGGGCGCTGGTAGGGGTGGAGGCCGATGCCCACAACGTAGACTGGCCGCAATTCGGCGAGAGTCTTCATACGAGAGGCACCCTGGCCCTTTCGAATACAAGCTGTGGCGTGCCGTCGACCTGGGCCTCATGTCCCTCGACCCGGTCGTTGATACGCGGGTCGAAGTTGCTGGCAGCCAGCGCGCGGACGAGCGGCCCGGAGTCGAGCTCAACTTCCAGAATGGTGTACGGCGTGGGGTGGGAAGGATGGAGGTTGACGACGGCGAATGAATGCAGACGGCCGGCGGCGGGCAGGGCGGCCGGTATCAACTCCCCGGAACCAGCGCCGCATGCGGGGCAGCCGTACAGCTGCGGCGGGAATAGCACCAGTCCACAGGAGGAGCATCTGAGGCCCTTGAGCTGGGCCGTTCCGCCATCTACCGACCAGAGGCCGGTCATGTCTGCAGACATAGCACGACTATCCTTTCCCGGGAGCATTGACCGCCCAATCCACACCCCGGCAGCATCGCCTCTCAGACGAACACCGGCCAGCTGCGTGGACCGACGGCAGCTTCACACGCGCTCGCACTGCCCGTCAAGACAGACACACTGACAATACCATCACGATCAGACGGAGCAGCATGACGGGCGTGTCAACGCGCCGGGCGTTCTGCCACATCCGCGAGGACGGGCGCGGCTGCCTGGCGGCAACACACCTCACCGTCAATCGCCACGGCGGCTGAGGCGGACGGGCAGCATTCCCGTGCTACCCCGGGATTCCGGCCAGGTTTGGCCTGTGGCAGTTGAATTGACAGATTATTGATTGGCTGTCATAGATTTGCCCGGATCGCCCCCCATTCGCTGACGCGGCGACCGAACAGGATGGTGCAGATGCCCGGCTCCAGGGATCTCCAGCGGCAGAATCGCCTCGGACGCCTTGACTGCGAAGGCGCTACCTCCAGGGAAGGTGAAGGCGGCGGCGCAGGAGCCGCGGGCCAGGGAAACCCCGGCGATGGCGCCCGTGGCAAGCGCGCAAGTGTTCGGATTACTCGCGACAGCCGTCGTCGCCTGCAATGGCAATCGGGCCTCGCAAGCTCAGGCTCGAACGACGTGGCGGCCAGGCTCCAGGAGATTCCGCTGCACAGGGAGTGGGACGGGATTCCGAGACTCATCTCGACGACGAGGTGCTGGATGGCTTCGCCGTCAGTGACAGCTGCGCCGGGGTCGTACCCAGGATGAAGCTGCGCGTCCTTCCCCGGGTGAACCGGGTCGGCCCGCGTCTTCACCTTCGCAGGCCGGACGTTGCGGATTACGCCTCCGAACGTATTGGTGAGCTTCGACCACTCACCCCGGTGGCACGCTGATGCTCACGGGCATTCGTGTCCTGGAGTTGTCTTCTCGCGAGACGATGCTCGCGGGTTCAATCCTCGCCGACCTTGGCGCCGACGTCATTGTGGTGGAGCCCCCCGGGGGCGCCGATGGCCGCCGGCTGGAACCGTTCCTCGACGGTCTGCCTGGCCTCGAGCGCAGTCTCACATGGCAGGCCCTCAACCGGAACAAGCGCGGGATGACACTGGCTCTCGAAACGACAGACGGGGTTGCCCTTCTTCGAGATCTGGTGCAGCGGTTCGACGCCGTGATAGAGGCAACCCCGTCTGGCTCAGCGCCTACCCTGGCGGATGACCTGTCGCTTCCTCCGTCTGCTATCCACTGCACAATCCGGCCATTCGCGCAGAATGGCCCAAAGGCCGGCTACCACGCCACGGATCTCGTCCTGATGGCCGCATCGGGCGCGCTTGGCATGATGGGTGACCCGGACAGGCCGCCGGTACCGCTTCCCGTGCCCCAGGCGATGATGGAGGCAGGAGCGGAGGCCGCTATCGCGGTGCTTGCCTCGCTTGCCGCCCGTGATAGCGAAGGCACAGGCCAGCGGGCTGAAGTCAATGGCCGGCTTGCGGCCATGGTTGGGGCCTTCAGCACGCCCGTCACCATTAGCTCCGGGAACTCCGAGGGCCCGCGTCCGGCGGGCGGGGGCAGCATTGCCGGGGTCAACATGCCAACGGTCTACCCATGTGCCGATGGCTTCGTCGTTGCGACCCTCGCGTTTGGCAGCGCCTGGGGGCCGATGACCAACCGCCTCGCGGCCTGGGTACACGAGGAGGGCTTCATTACGGAGGAGCTCGGGTTGCGTGACTGGGCCTCACTTCTGCCTGACCTGCAAGAGGGTCGCATGGGCGCTGCCCAGCTGCAGGGGTTGGTTGACGGTCTCTCGGCCATGTTCGCAACCAGGTCGAAGGATGAGATATGGCGAGAGGCCCGTGAGCGAAGCCTCCTGGTTGCGCCCGCCATGGATATGGCGGATGTCGCCACTTCGCCCCAATTCCTGGAGCGTGGAGTCTGGAATGAGCTTACCTGGGCATCGCGCACTATTCGCATCCCGGCCCGGTTTGCCCAGTTCTCTAACTACTCCATCACGACCAGGAGGCCGGCGCCGATGCTCTCCCAGCATACAAACGAGATTCTCGCGGGTGAGCTATCACTCTCACAGGACGAACTCCAGGCGCTTTTCATCCACGGGGTTATCTGATGAGCGCACCACTTGCGGGTATCAGGGTGCTCGACCTCAGCTGGGTAATGGTCGGGCCCTTCAGCGCTCGCTACCTCGCCGATCTCGGCGCGGATGTTGTCAAGGTCGAGAGCTCGTCGCGTATCGATCCACTCCGAACCCTGGGGCCATTCAAGGATGGCATCCCGGGACCGGAACGTTCCGTTAGCTACCACAACCTCAATGCCGGTAAACGCAGCATCACGCTGGACCTGAAATCTGAGGCGGGACGCGCCGTCGCCCTCAAGCTCACCGCCTGGGCCGACATCGTCCTGGAGAGCTTCACGCCACGCGTGCTGCGGAGCATGCGCCTCGCTTACGACGACCTGCGGACGGTCCGGCCCGACCTGATCATGGTCTCCACGAGTATCGCCGGCCAGACCGGCCCGTACGCCAGCGATCTCATGGGCGTTGGAACGATGGGGGCCGCCCTGTCTGGTGCTACGTTCCTCATTGGCTGGCCTGATCGGCCGCCGGTAGGGCCGTTCGGGCCATGGACCGATGAAGTGACGCCGAGGTTCATCGTATCGAGTCTCCTGGCAGCGCTTCACCGCCGAAGACGGACCGGCGAAGGGTGCTACATCGACATCGCGCAGGCAGAGGCGGGCATGCAGTTCATCTCGCCCGCTGCCTGGGAGTTCACCGCAAATGGCGTCATCCCTCAACGCCAGGGGTCAGGTTCCCGGCTCCGCTGCCCATCCGGAAGCTACCCCGGTGCAGACAGGGACGGGTGGGTCGTGATCGATGCCTCGGGCCCCGCTCACTGGGAACGATTGCGTGCACTTGTGGGCGGCGGCCTGCTGGACTCGCGCTATGAAACGCTTCTCGGCCGGCTAAGACATCGCCAGCCGCTCGATGCCGAGGTCTCGCGCTGGACGAGCCAGCGCAGTGCCCAGGACAACGAGCACATACTCCAGGCCGCGGGGGTCCCGGCACACGCCGCTGTGCGGGCCGCTGCCCTGGCCACAGACCCTGACCTGCGCGCTGCTGGCCACCTGCAGCCGATTGACGACCCGGTAATTGGACATGCGGAGATCGAAGGCCCCCGCTTCGCCATCGCTCCCAGTTCGCTTCACCCTGTCCGGCGGGGGCCACTCATCGGCGAGCATACGTACGAAGTGCTACGAGAATGCGCGGGGCTCACCGACGAGGACATCGCATCCCTTGGCGAGGCCGGGGCTATCGCATGAGGGCCTGCCTTCTCGACTGGTGGACGGCAAGGTCATCGCGGGGAACATGGGCCTTCGCGGCCGGCGAAACCAAATCCCAATGGGTTCGGCGACTGACGGCCTCCTGCCCCGGGGGCTGGTTGCCCGGTCCCGGAAGGCTGGTCAAATACGGGCTTCACGAGCCGCCACTGCCTTCCCGAACTCTGCGTTCGCGCCTCACTTCACCCGACTGCCAACGCTTCAAAGGCCAGACGCCACGCCCCTGAAATCTGCACGGCACCGACAAACCGGCCAGCCGGCCAGGACGGAGCTGGCTCCGCACCTCCCGAGTTCGCGACATCGAAGTCCCATGGCGCCCGGCGGGGACCTGCCCGGTCTGTGCGTCGCTCGGATTCCTCTGCGATCGGTTGGAGGTGACCAGCCTCCGCGCCGCCGGCCAGAGCGACGAAAGGTATTCCGCCATGCGGTTCGTCCCGGATGACGACGGCCAGGGCAACCGCTCGCCACTGGTGTTGGTGCCGGCGGGCCGGCGGCCACGTCGATGCGACACAGGCCGGCTGCTTCCTTCCCGCTGCGGCCTCAGATGAGGCCGTCTCAGCTGTTCGTCACCCGGGCAGCCACAGACGAGGGCTTCCCGGGCGGCCCGACGCACCCTCTGGAGGTCGCCGTTCCTGCGATGCCCGGACCCCAACGGTCAGGGCGGCTGGTGTTCTGCCACCATAAAGTCACTCCACTTGACATCCTGGCACCTCATACGTACAAGAAGGGTTGCGTTCGTCGGCGGACTTGCAGGGGGCATGACCCGCTGCCCTGGGTCCGTCCTAGCCCTGGAGCAGCAATGGCCCGGCCGCGGGTCACGCAAGAGGAGTTGTCACGTGCCCAGAGTCGAAAACATCCTGGATATGAGCGGCCGCGTGGCGATCGTCACCGGCGCGGGGCAGGGAGTAGGCAGGCAAATCGCCCTCCACTTGAGCTCCTACGGAGGGGCAGTTGTTGTCAACGACTACTACCATGACCGGGCGCAGGCGGTGGTCGCCGAAATCGAGGAGTTCGGCGGCAGGGCAACGGCTGCCCAGGCCGATGTCAGCGACTTCACGAGCGTTAGCACCATGGTGGAGCAGGCGATCAGCGCGTTCGGTCGTGTCGACGTCCTCGTGAACAACGCCGGCAACGCCGGGGCCGACCCCGCAGCCGTTAGTCGCGGTCCGTTCTGGGAGTCCCTTCCGGCAGACTGGACCCCCTGGCTGGGCGTCAACCTCTTCGGAGTCCTCAACTGCACCAGGGCGGTCCTTCCCTCCATGGTGCAGAACCGCACAGGCAGCATCATCACCATCATCTCGGACGCTGGCAGATACGGCGATGCCGGATTGGAGGTCTACGCGGCTGCCAAGGCCGGCGCCGCGGGCTTCATGCGCTCGGTTGCGCGTACGGGGGGCCGCTACGGCATCCGGGCAAACGCCGTCGCCATCGCGGCAACGCGGACGCCCGCCACCGAGAGCGCCTTCGACGACCCCGAGCGAATGCGGAAGACCCTGCGAATGTACCCGGCTGGCCGCATAGGCGAGCCGGCAGACGTTGCGAACATGGTCCTGTTTCTCGCCTCTGACGCATCGAGCTGGGTGACCGGGCAGACGTATCCGGTCAACGGTGGATTCACCTTCGGCCTCTGAGGCCGGTCTCATACAGGCTGACCAATGATGAAGAACGACCTCCGCGCCATGATGGCGTCACTCGCGGTTCCGGTGATAGCGGCCCCAATGACTGGCGTCTCGGGGCCCGAACTGGTCGTGGCTGCCTGCCGCGCGGGGGTCATCGGCTCGTTTCCGGCCCACAACGCGAGCTCTCACGAAGAGCTTGGCCAATGGCTCGCCCAGATAAATGAGGGACGCAAGCGCGCGACTGACAACGGGCTCACCCCCGCGCCAGTGGCTGTCAACCTCGTCATGCGAGCGAAGGAGAGGCTGGCCGGCGACCTCGAGCAGGTGGTCAAGCACGGCGTCCCCCTGGTGATCGCCAGCGTCGGCTCCCCTGCTGGCATTATCCCCGCCATGCACGCTGCCGGCGTATCGGTGCTCGCGGATGTGGCAAGTATGCGCCACGTGGATAAGTGCATCGAAGCCGGCGCCGATGGGCTTGTGTTACTGACGGCCGGCGCGGGCGGGAATACCGGCTGGGTGAACCCGTTCGCGTTCGTCCGGGCCGTCCGCGATATCTACGATGGCCCAATCGTGCTGGCGGGTGGGGTCAGCGATGGGGTTGCCCTGCGGGCAGCGATCACGCTCGGCTGTGACCTCGCCTTCATGGGCACTGCCTTCATCGCCACAACCGAGAGCCGGGCCGGCCTCGAATACAAACAGGCCCTGATCGGGGCGAACCTGGACTTCGTTGAGTCGCGGCTGGGGCCAGAAGGTCTCACTGCCTGCTTCCTGCGTGATAGCCACTTCAGTGCCGGGCACAGTGTCTCCGGTGTTCGCCGCCTGTCCTCCGTCGAAGAGCTGGTCGCCCGCCTGAGGCACGAATGGGATTCGGCCGGCTCGCCTGACGGAACGGGGCCGGCAGGCGCCAGGTGATGGGCGCGCCACCGCCCGGCCTCCTCGATGGCCTCACGGTGATCAGCCTCGCCCAGCAGTATCCGGGGCCCTACTGCACCATGCTTCTGGCCGACCTCGGCGCGGACGTCGTCCTTGTCGAGCGGCCGAACGGTGGTGACCCCGCGCGGGGGATCGGCGGGATGAGCCCGTTCTTCGCCTCCCTCAACCGCAACAAGCGGAGCGTCGCCCTGGACCTCTCCGCTGAGGAGGGTAAGCAAGTTCTCTGGGACCTCCTGGAGAAGGCCGACGTCCTGGTCGAAGGCTTCAGGCCAGGGGTCATGGAACGTCTCGGATTCGGTGCGGCAAAGGTCCGGGCGCGTTTTCGCAGTCTCGTCTACGTCTCGATATCCGGCTACGGACAGGATGGCCCGGACAGGCTCGTGGCCGGACACGACCTCAGCTACGCCGGACGCGCCGGCGTACTTGCGGCATCGGTTGAGGCAGGCTCGACTGAAGAACACCTGCCGCTTGCGATCGCTGACCTCTCCTCCGGTACCTTCGCAGCGTTCGCCATTGTGGCCGGGGTCACACATCGTCACGGGACGGGCGAAGGAGCGTACATTGACCTCTCCATGACCGAGGGGCTTGTCTCCTGGATGGGAATCACGCTGGAGCCTCACCTCAACTCAGCTGAGGCAGACCTGCTGCGCACCGGCCGCGAACCCGCCTATGGCATCTACCGCTGCGGAGACGGAAAGCTCTTGAGTCTGAGCATCGCGTTCGAGGACCACTTCTGGCAGCGCCTCTGCGACACCTTCGATCTCGGCCAGTGGCGGGCGCTCGGTTCGCCTGAGCGGCGGCAGAAGGCCGAGGCGCTCCGAGCGCTTATCGCCAGCCGGCTGGAATCGGGCACGCGCGACCGGTGGATTGCGGCGCTCACTGCCGCGGACGTACCCTGTGGCGCCGTCTCTTCGCTGGCAGAGGTCACAGAGGACGCCCAGTTCCGTGCCCGGGGGATGTTCCAGGAGGGACCGGGTGAGAGTGGGGGCTCGCGCTGGCACGTGGGCTCCCCCTTCTTGATCGAAGGGTCGCGCCCGCCCATCCGGCTGCCCGCACCGCAGCTGGGCGAACATACACGTGAGGTGCTTGGCAGGCTGGGCTACGACGCCGGCCGCCTCGCTGCATTGCAGGCGGCCGGAGTGACCAACTGACCAAGGGGCACCGCCGGGGCCACCTACGGGGATGCTTGCCTGCTCAGCCGCGCCGCTGCCGCCGCCCCATGCACAACTGCTGATTCATGCAGTTGCCCTATCTTCGTTTCGGTGTAACCAATCGAACGCAGCACTTCATCGGTCTCGTGCCCCGTGGGGGAGGCCGCGGTCCTGATAGACATCGGTGTGCTGCTGAACCGGATTGGGTGCCCGAGCATCTTCACGGTACCGACCCAGGGGTCCTCGTATTCAACGACCATCTGGTTCGCTCTGTGGTGTGGGTGGTCAAAGAGCTCCAGCGTGTTGAGCACTCTTCCACACGCAATGGAGCGCTCATCAAGGAAGGTGACCCACTCATCTGTCGACCGGGAGCGGAAGATCTCCTCGGCCCGTGGTTGCATGGCCGCTGCCCGCTCAAGCGCTTCCGGCGCGGCCGGGTTGAAGCCTGGTTCGAAACGCGGGTCTCCGAGACTGAGCGCATCATTGAGCCGGCGCTGCTGATTGAGATTCAAGCACCCGATCACAACGAAGCCGTCGGCCGTGCGGTAGGCGCGGTAGTAAACGCTGATTGGCACTCCTGTTGCCGCATCAGTTGGAAGCCCACCAATCCCGGTTGCGCTCGCCTCGACGATGGTGCCGTAATCGACGGCGCTCTCGGACATGGCCCGAACACCGTGGATGGTCGCATCGCGCCAGTCACGATCGCCATCCTCAACCGCGACCATGCGCAGGATGTTCTGAAGGACAACGCCATCGAGCATGGATGTCTGGATGCGCTGACCTTCGCCGGTCCGCTGGCGATGGTGGAGCGCTGCAACCACCCCGAGCGCGGCGAGACACATCCCCGTGACATCGCCGATAGGCACCGCAGTGGGCGAAGGGAGGTCCCGGTTCCGCCAGTCTGGCACCATGCTCCCACCAATGCCCTGCGCGATTATGTCGAATCCCACCCGGTGGCGCTCCGACCCGGCGAAACCCGAGGAGCTGATTTCGCAGTAGACAATTGACGGATTTACGGACGCAATGTCTTCGTATTCAAGCTTGAGCCTGGCGGCGACACCGGGCCGGTAGTTCTGGATGCAGACATCCGCCCGCCGCGCCAGATCGTAGACGATCTCCCGGCCGGCCTCCGTGGTCAGGTCGATGGAGATGCTGCGCTTGTTGCGGTTGAAGTTGTAGGCGGCCCGCATCCGCCCGGCCCGGTCGAGAGCAGCGGCCGGGTTGGCATTCGCGACCGAGGGGTCCAGTGGTGGTTCGACGTGGACGATATCCGCGCCCATGTCGCCCAGGAGCATGGTGGAACCCGGGCCAACGAGCTGCTGCGTGAGGTCGAGGACGAGAATCCCTGCGAGCGGACCGGGCATGACTGTTGACCTCCTCGTATTGACGCCCTACCGGTGGAGTAGAGAGCGGGCCACCACCTGGAACTTCTGCACCTCGGTAGGGCCTTCATAGAGGCGCATCGGCCGGATTCTGTTGTACCAGTGTGCGAATGGCAACTCGGTCGTCACTCCGTAACCTCCGTGAACCTGGATCGCTCGGTCGACGACCCGGGCCACCATCTCGCTGCCTACGAGCTTCACCAGCCCGCTCTCGACGCGTGTGTCCAGTCCCTGGTCGTTCTTCCAGGCCGCGTCGTAGGTGATAAGGCGCGTGCTGTGGATGTCTATGTAGGAGTCCACGATCATCGCCTGCACGGCCTGCTTGGCGGCGATTGGTTCGCCGAACAGGACCCGTTGCTTGCTGTAGTTCACCATCATCTCGTAACAGCGGTCGGCAATGCCGACACACTGGGCGCCGATGTTCATCCGGGCCGTGCTCAGCCCGCGCTGCGCGAGCCTGAATCCCATCCCGGGCTCGCCCAGTACCTGCGATGGGGGTACCCGGCAGTCCTCGAACAGCAATTCGCAGGGTCCCACCCAGGGGTCGTTCTTCGCGGCACGCATGATCGGTATCTGGCGGACGACCTTGTATCCGGGTGTTCCCCGGTCAACAAGGAACACCGTCACGCCCCCGTGCTGGCGCCGCTCGCTATCGGTAACGGCGATGACGAGCACGAAGTCGGCGACATCGGCCCCGGTGATGAATACCTTTGAGCCGTTGATCACCCAGTCATCGCCATCCCGGACGGCCCGGGTCTGCATCATGTTCCCCGGGTCCGAGCCGCCGCTGGGCTCAGTCTGAGCAAAGGCCATTCGCTTCTCGCCGCGCAGCACCGGGAAGAGGTACTTCTCCCGTTGCTCACCTTCGCAACCCTCCAGGAACGGTGCGTTCCCGCCAAACTGGATCGGGAACAGGGTGCGGTTGTTCTCCTCGGTAATGGCGACATTGTCGATGGTGCTCAGTTCCGCCCCGCCGAGCTCCTTTGAGAGGCTTAGGCCCCACAGGCCGAGATCCGTCGCTGCCCTGGTCGCTGCCTTTCGCTCTTCCTCGGTGATTTCGTTCCCCCTGAGGAAACGCTCCTCCATTGGCATCGCGTACCGCTCCACCAGCTGGCGGACCAGTGCCTTGATCTGCCTCGTGTGCTCGGGTAGTTCGAAGTCCATTGGTGGGGCCTCCTCTCGTTGAATTCAGATGCCGCGGGCTGCCGTTGAGGCCCATTGAGCAGGGCCACCTTCTTGCACCCGCGCCCGGAGGAGCATCGCAAGCTCACGGGAGTCCCGGGGCATCACCTTGAACCGGGTGCGCTGGCGGCCGACGTCGCTCGCCACATGTGCATCACTTCCACCGAGGGCAGGGAGCCCGGTGGCCATGGCGAGGTCCATTGCGAGATCGTTCTCAGCGTCAGTGCAGCCGTTGTTCCATGCCTCAATGCCGTGGACCTGGCCCCTGTCGACGAGGTCGAGGAGTAGCGGGTGGAAGGCGGTATCGAGAAGGTGCCGCCTCCAGGGGTCCAGTTGGCCGCGGAAGGGGTGGGCAAGGACGAGTGCGCCACCCAGGTCATACACCTCCGCTGCCAGGCTGGCGAGGCTGCGGCTTCGCGGCGCCTGGTCGACGCCGAAAACAAGGAAGTGTCCCTCGGCTGCCGTCACCTCGATGCCGGCAAGAATGGTCACGCCCGAGCCTGAGTAACGCTCGACCTCGGCGGCGCTCCATAGGCGGTAGTGCTCTGTTACTCCGACCCCCGCAAGCCCTCGTTCAGCCGCAGTGCGGAGCATCTGCTCCGGGTCCATCGTGCTGTCGAGTGAGCCCAGGCGCGTATGCACGTGAAGGTCGAGCTGGAACGTCATTCGCAGCGAATCTAGGCGCTGTCTGACAGAACGTCAAGCACTCGTACAATTGTGACGCTTTGCGCACCATGACTAAGCCTGACGGTCAGTTGCACAGGCGCGGGCGGCGGGGCAGCCCCCCCGGGCAATGGCTGCCGGGGCTGAGCATGCCGGGCAACATCGAGGGCTGCCCCACACTCAGCGTTGGCTGGCGAGGGACCGGCGGCGATACCGCCTTATATCGGCCCCGCTGCCACAGGCCGTGTCCGCCGCGACAAGATGCTGGCGCACCTGATGTGCGTTCAGGCGGTGGACTGACAGAATGCCAGCGTGGTTTGACGACCTGTCAATGGGGGTGCTAGGCTCCGGCCGTCGTTCAAGGGGTGCTTGCCGCAATGCCCCGGTCGCGCTCTGACTGAGCTTCGCGGGCCTGCCGGGCCTTAATGCTTCCACTTGACCGGGTCGCCTGACGATTTCGCACAGAAGAGGAGAACGATGAGCTACGAGACAATCCTGGTGGAAAAGCGCGACGGCATCGGCTACCTGACGCTGAATCGTCCGGACCGGGCGAACACCATCAACGCCCAGCTGGGCATCGATATCAACGCGGCGCTCGACGATTTCACTTCGGATGGCGAGACCCGTGTCATCATCGTCACCGGCGCCGGCCGACACTTCTGCGGCGGAGCCGACCTGCGTGACATGGGCCTTCGCTCGCTCACGCGCCAGCCTTCGGGCCTCAATTTCATGTCTCACATCGAGAACATCGACCTCCCCGTGATTGCCGCCATCAACGGTGCGGCCATGGGTGGCGGGTGTGAGATTGCGCTTTGCTGCGACCTTCGCGTGATGTCCGAGGCGGCCCAGATCGGCCTTCCCGAGATACGGTTCGGAGCGCTGCCCGCCGGCGGCGGTACCCAGCGCCTGCCGCGCCTGCTCGGCCCCGGGAAAGCGAAGGAGCTGATCTTCACCGGTCTGCCGCTCTCGGCATCAGAAGCACTGGCAATCGGACTCGTGAATCGCATTGCGCCGCCCGGCCAGCTGATGGCCACCTGCACGAAGATCGCTGGCGTCCTCATGCAGAGGGCTGGCTACGCACTCGCCGCGGCCAAGTTCCTCATCAACCAGGGGATGCAGACCGACCTCGAAACAGGGCTCAAGCTTGAGCGGCGGATCATCAATAAGATGGCCACGCCAGACGAAATGGCCGCCGAACGGGACCGCGCGGCTGCAACGCAACCCACGTACGCGAACATCTTCAAGGAGAGCACGGGAGCCTGAGCGGCTCGCCGGCATTCCTCCACCAACACCGCGTTCCAGGCGCGGCTGGCCCCCCTGCGCCGGGCAAAGCGCCACGACCGGGCCTCGAAGCTACCGGGCGCCCACCCCCGGTTCCTGAGGGGGAGGCGAGACGGAACTCGCACGACTCTACCGGACCATTCGTTTCGCAAGGGTCGCGGCTGCGCTGGGACAGCGTCGCTGTGGGCACATGGGGTGCTGGCGGGCGGGACGACAGGGCACACAGTTGGCACACATAGACCGGGTGAATTGGGATAATAGTCAGGAGCGTTGACAGATCGGAACCCGCATTTCAGAATAGCGCCACCATGGGACAGACACCGATTGGCCTCCCATGCGGACGCCCGGGCCTGCTCCCCAAAGTGCCCCCAACCATTCAGGAGGGACATCATGGAAAGGGAACCTAACTTCTGGAAGCGCACCGGTTCGGCATGGTGGACGCGAAGACGGTTCCTCGGCGCGGCCGGGGCCGGGATGGCGGCGCTAGCGACTACGGCGATGATTGGCTGTGGGGATGACGATGATGGGGACCAGGATGCGAATGGCGGAGGCGGCACCGACGACCAGCCAACACCCGCACCGACCGCTGTGGCCAAGCCAAAGCGAGGTGGGACATTCGTATCGACCGCGTTTACCGGTGACCCGCCCAGCCTCGACCCGTACGGGCACCTGAGTTTCCTTTCGCAGTACATCGGTGTCCATTCATACGGACGCCTGCTGAACTTCGTCACTGGACCGGGCAAAGTGCCACTCGCCGAGGTGGAAGGCGACCTGGCAGAGAAATATGAGGTCGCCGATCAGGGTCAGACCTTCATATTCAAGCTGCGCTCCAACGTCGTCTTTCACCAGAAGGCGCCGCTGAACGGGCGTGCACTGGACGCTCAGGATGTCATTTCCAGCTTCGAGCGGTTCCGGGCGGGCTCGCCTAACAGCGCCGCCCTGGCTGTTGTAGACACCATTCAGGCAACTGACAACAGCACTATAGTATTCAAGCTGAAGCGGCCTTTCGCTCCATTCATCGAACTGGCCGCTTCGCCGAACACGCTCTGGATCATGTCCAAGGAGGCCAACTCGGGGCAGATCGACCCGAAGAAGGCGGAGGGGGTGGTTGGGACGGGCCCGTGGATGCTCACCGACTACCGCCCCTCGGTCGAAATCAAATTCGCCGCCAATCAGCAGTATTACAAATCCCTCAATGGCGAGCGGATTCCCTTCCTGGCTGGCCTTCAATACCTGATCATCAGTGAGTACGCACAGGAGCTGTCACAATTCGTTGCAGGCCGGACGTCGTGGTTCACGCCACGGAACGCGGACATCAAATCGGTGCGGAAGGACCGTCAGGGCGCTGTTGAGATGCCCGGCCGGCCAGGCTGGCTGTGGTCAGGGCATCGCTTTAATTACGTCGCAGACGATGGGTTCTTCAAGGACGAGCGCCTCAGGAAGGCGGTGTCGATGGCGCTTGACCGGGACGGCCTCATTGACGCATTTGGTGAGCTGGGCAAACTCAAGGCCGACGGAGTAGCGGTCGAGAGCGGTTGGAGCACCACACTTGTGCCTTGGGGCGACGGTGGGATGTTCTGGTGGCTCGATCCAAAGTCAGGGGAGTTCGGAGCAGGGGCGCAGGGGTACGCGTATAACGTCTCGGAGGCAAAGAAGCTGCTGAGCGCGGCCGCCTACAACGGACAGAAGATCGACTTCAACTTCGTTGTCGGCAGGTACGGGACAACCTATGACCAGTTCACAGAGGCCCAGATCCCGATGCTGCGCGACATTGGCCTTAACATCAATCCAAAACCATGGGAGTACGCCCAGATGATCGGGAGCGAGCAGTCGCGCCGCTTCCCAGGCATATTCTACAACTACCAGACGCCTTTCAGCACGATTGACGAGTACGCCTACAACTTCTTCCACAGCGAATCAGGGCCGCGCGGCTACCCGAACCACCAGGTCACGACGCCCGAGATCGTTGCACTGGTCGACAAGCAGCGCGCCGCCTTCGACGCAAACGAACGTCAGAAGATTATCCATGACATTCAGCGGCGATCGAGCGAGATCATGGCGCACGCTCCGACGGTGATGTCGCGCTGGGGACAGATACAGTTTGCGCAGCCAAACGTTCGCAACATGTCCGACTATCGCACGGCGGGTTATGGATTCGGCAGCGAGCAGCTCCCCTATGTATGGTTCGATCAGTGAACTCCCCTGGCCCAGGAGCGCCCTGTGAGCCAGGCTGTCCTGAATTGCTTGCTGGGCGAGAGCTGAGGGTAGCCGCAGGCAGGAATTCATGAGCACATACGTCATTCGCCGCTTGCTGCTCACCCTCCCGACTGTCATCGGCGTTTCAGTAATCGTGTTTGTCGTTTTGCGGCTTACGCCGGGAGACGTGGCGGACTATCTGCTGGCCGAGACCCTTGCCGCACACGACCCGGAAGTAGAGGAGCGAATCAGGAAAGACGTCGGTCTGGAAGGCTCAATCCCGAGGCAGTACCTGGCGTGGATGGGCAACGTGGCCCGCGGCGACCTGGGCGAATCCTACTATACCGGCAGACCAGTGCGGGATGACCTCGCCGAGCGGCTACCAGTGAGTTTTGAACTCGGGATCATGGCCATTGTCATCGCGGTGCTCCTCGGCATTCCGATCGGGCTCATTTCGGCTATCCGCCAGGACACTTGGATGGACTACCTCACCCGTGGGGGCGCGATCCTGTTCCTTGCAGTCCCGGCTTTTTGGATGGCACTCCTCGTGCTCCAGATCGGCCGCCAACAGTTTCACTGGGCCCCACCAGCATTGTACAAGGACCTGTGGGTCGCACCCATTGACAATCTTTACATCATGCTTGCGCCTGCGGCAATACTCGGGATTAATCTTGCCGCGGTACAAGCGCGATACTTCCGGACCCAGATGCTTGAGGTCATGCGCCAGGACTATATCCGAACGGCCTGGGCAAAGGGCTTGGCACCCCGCGTAGTGCTCTTACGGCACGCGACGCGGAATGCGATGGTGCCAGTCGTTACCGTGATCGGCCTCCAGGTACCCACAGCCGTCACAGGCGTCATCATATTGGAGATCATTTTTCTGATTCCCGGAATTGGACGACTATTGGTTGAATCCGCACGACGTGCTGACTATCCAATTGTTCAGGGCGTGGCATTGATTGTGGCATTGACGGTGGTGTTGGTCAATCTTGTGATTGATCTTTCCTATGCCTATCTCGACCCGCGAATCAGAGCAGCATATCGATGATCAGTTCATCGTCTCTCCATACAGCCTCAGATATTGCGGTGCCACTGTTACCGGTTCGCCGGTCAAAAGTGTCTATTGTCCTGCGGTTCATACGTCGGAAGCCGCTCGGGGCCTTCGGCGCCGTCGTAGTATTCCTCATGGTCTTCGTTGCCGTTTTGGCCCCGGTATTAGCCACTCATGATTATGACCGGCAGGTGCTCGGGGACCGGCTCGAAAGTCCATCATCCAGGCACTGGATGGGGACGGACAACCTCGGCCGGGATATCTTTAGCAGAGTTGTATATGGTGCCAGGGTGTCGATCCGCGTCGGGTTCGGGGCCGTCGCTATTGCTACGACACTGGCGATACTAATCGGCGTGACCAGTGGATACTATGGCGGAAAGCTAGATCTTGCGCTGCAACGTCTCACGGATATATGGATGGCCTTGCCGGGTCTCGTCGCGCTGATCTTCCTAGTGACCGTGTTCGGCCAGAGTCTCAACATCCTGACGGTCTTGCTCGGGGTCCTGGGCGCTGGCGGAGCGTCACGTGTCATCCGGGGCACGGTCATTGTCGTGAGTCAGAGCCCTTATGTTGAATCTGCGCGGGTGATTGGCGCGAGCAATCTCCGAATCATGACGTTTCACGTGCTTCCGAATGTGTTGCACGTAATTGTGGTTGGCATGACTGTCTCGGTCGGTACCTTCATCCTCGCCGAGGCGAGCCTCGCGTTCCTGGGCTTCGGCGTCCCACCACCCTTCCCAACCTGGGGTTCGATGCTGAATGTCTCCCGGGAGTTCCTCGACTTCCCGTGGCTGGCGCTGTTCCCGGGGCTCGCCCTCACGCTGACCGTCTTTGCCTTCAATGTCCTGGGTGACGCGCTCCGCGACACGCTCGATCCTCGCATGCGCGGGGTCTGAGCCATCTGGCCGGCAGCGGCGCGGCAAATGACCATGCGAGAACAACTCCGGCGGTCAGGTGCTTCCCGAATCCGGCGTCAGCCGGCAACACCGATCTGCGAGATCTCGTAACCGCCCTCGTCGATCCCGGAAAACGGGACCAGGCGGTCTGGAAGCCCCTTTATAGTTTCGCAGGAGATGGTCGGATGCATGTCGAGGACGCCATCGAGCTGGCCAATGTAACCGTTAACGAACTTGAACAGCTGGGCATTGTCCTCGAAGTGAACCAGGCAGATGATGTCGCAGTCGCCAAGCGTATGGTAGACGGCGCTGACCTCCTTGCGGCTGGCAAGCGCCTGGCCAACGGCGTCAATCTTGTTCGCCTCAACTGACACCCGAATAAACGCGGTTACCCAGAGACCTACCTTCGGCGGGTCTGTGACCACCGCGAGCGTGATTACTTTCTCGTTCAGCAACCGTGCCATCCTGGCGCGCACCGTGTTGTGCGAAACGCCAAGCCGGGTTGCGATGCTCTTGTAACTTGCCCGCACATCTCGAAAGAGCGCGAGGATGATTCTCTTGTCGAGCGCGTCTACTTCGCTTTGCATCGGACACCCTTCGCATATTGTGGAGCACCGCAGCCGGTACCAGGTCGGCAACCGGCGGGTACGTTACTCATGGACGCGATAGCACCGGACATTGTGGCATTCGGGCAGCGATAGTGCCAAATCGTCAGGAGCCCTGCGGTCCGAAGCCCGCCAGCCGGCGACCGTCGGAGGCGTGGGCTACTGCGTTGGCGGCTGGACAGGAGGGCGCCCGAGAACCCGGTGGACGTCAGTAGCCCATCCCCGTGTCTTGACAGGCCGTCACATTCCCTCCGGGGGTGGAGTCGAGAGACTGGCGTCGCACATGGTCACGGCCGGTGCAGGGCCACGCCGCGCAAGGATAGCCGGGGCCTGGCCCCCACGCGAGCACATTGCCTGCCTTGTGAACGGGTGTGATGGGCACCGAGAGACCGGACATTGGCCGCTATCGGGAGATCCCCCCGGTCCTCCCGTCTCCCGTAGGCAGTCGTGCGTGCCGCTGTCGGGGTTGCACCCGATACTGCTTGCCCCCCGAAGGGTCTGACTATTCATTAGGAAGCCGGACGCGGGTGCGGCCGGTAATCTTGCGGAGGAGAACAACAGGATGATTCTGCGGCAGTCCACCATCTCTGTCGGCGCGGCGGTGGCATTTGGAGCAATCGCCGTCGTCCTCGGAGGGTCAGTCTTTTATGCGAACAGGGCCATCGGCGCTGAACGCGATGCGGAGGCCAGGAGAACGGAGTTCACCCAACTCGCGGCCACTGTATCAGAGGCTTCTGACTTCCTGACGAACGAAGCACGCGCATACGCAGTCACAGCCGACCGCACGCACCTTGACGCCTACTGGAACGAGATCAACGTCACAAAGCGGCGCGACGCCAGCGTGGACCGCCTCAAGGAGCTCGGAGCGACGTCACAGGAACTGGGCTTCATCGAAGAAGCCAAGCAGAACTCCGACGCCCTGGTGAACACCGAATCTCGCTCGCAGCGCCTCGTCCTGGAAGCATCGGGGGTGTCTCCGGCGCAAATGCCCCCGGCAATTGCCTCCTTCGCCCTGGCCGATGCAGACCGCGCGCTCTCCGCTGAGGAGAAGCTGGCGACCGCTCGCCGCATCATGTTTGACAACCAGTACCAGGCCGACAAGGCGGTGATCGTCGCGCCAATCGGGGAGTTCAGGAAGGCAATGGAACAACGCGTCGACGACGACGTCGAGTCGGCGCGGAGCGGTACCCGCCTTGCCGTGACCCTTCTTATCGTCCTGGCGATAATGGTACCCGCCGGGATGGCGGGCGTGCTCTGGCTGTTCCAGACCTCGGTCTCAAGGCCTGTGACGGCCTACGCACGAGCCCTGGCGGGCCGTGCGGACGACGACTACAGCTTCAGGTTGGCCGCAGCCGGTACGGTGGAGATGCGGCAACTCGGCGAGACCTTCAATCAGCAGTTCACGAAGAACCAGGAGCATTCGGCCCGCAACGACGCGCTTGTGCGTGAGCTTTCGGCGCTGCTCACCGAAGTGACAGAGATCGGCGCGCAGGTTGCGCAGTCGGCGGAGAGTCTGCAGCACGCATCTACCGAGATGTCTTCGGCGACCGGGCAGATCGCCGGCGCTATCACCGAAGTGACGCGCTCGGCGGTGTCACTGTCGACCCTGGCGCAGGATTCGGCCAAGGAGGTCGAGCGCGTGGCCGAAGGCTCGGCGCAGATGGCCTCCAGTGCGCGCGAGAACTCAACTACTGCGGCCGCGAGCAGGAATGAAGCATCACAAATGGGAGAGCGGATCCAGGCGGTTGCGGCGGCATCAACGGAGGTGGCGGCGGCTGCGACGCGGTCGGGCGAGGCCGCTCAGTCGGGGCAGCGAGCGGTTGCCCAGGCGGTGACATCAATGGAGGGCATTGCCGCCGCCGTGAGCAGTGCCCAGACATGCATCAACACCCTGGGTGAGTACGGCAGTCAGATAGGGAATATCGTCAAGGCGATCGATGAGATCGCCGCGCAAACCAACCTGCTCGCACTCAATGCTGCCATTGAGGCCGCGCGTGCGGGCGAGCAGGGCCGGGGCTTTGCCGTGGTCGCGGAGAACGTGCGATCGCTCGCGGAGCGTTCATCGCAGGCAACCAAGGAGATTGCCGACCTGATTTCCCGCGTACAAACCAGCACGACTGAGGCTGTGGATGCGATGGCCATGGGAGTCGCCGACGTCGAGCGGGGCCGCGAAATCACAGGTGAGGCCGGTCGCGTACTCGAAGAAATCCTCGAGAGTGTGACCACAGCGGCAACGCGCATGCACCGGATAGCATCGGACGTAAACAACCTCTCGGCCGGCGCCGACCGTATCGTGGCCTCGGCCGAGGTTCTCGCAGTCACCGCGGGCCAATCGGCAGAAGGGGCGACGGCGATAGCAGTCAACACCTCGCGCGTGAGCGAGGCCATCCTCCAGGTGTCGGCAGCAAGTGAGCAGACGTCTGCCTCGGCGGAGCAGGTGTCCGCCTCTACCGAGGAGCTTGCTGCACAATCCCAGGAGCTTGCGGCGACGGCCACGCTGATGCGTGACCTGGCTGAGAAGCTGTCCGGGGCGACGAAACGTGCGGGCACTCTCATCGCCCGCACCTGAGCAGGCCCCCTGCCAGTTCACGAGCGCCGTCCAGCTGGACGGCGCTCGCTGTTTCGGCTCCACATCTGCCCGTCTTCGCCCCCATCAAGATGGCCCCCGGGGTAGCTGCACAGCGACGCGCCCCCGGGGTGTGCCCGCGACAACAGGGACTGTCGCTGTTTGGGCCATCGCTCACCGCACAGGAGCATGGCTGCCACGGACCAGTTCAGTGCAGGGCCAGGCCCGTATCCAGAACGCTCCGCGGCCTGGGCCAGGCTCGCCCCGTTTGGGGGCCGGGGGTATGGTTGGCTCCCGTGATCAGCACGACGAGCGGCTGGACCCCTATCCCCGCAGGAGGCTGCGCGTGAGGGGCGCCCTCGGGGTACTGAGGCGGACGCGCGCCTGGGGACAGCGCCCGGCCGGGCGCTGGACGTTGGGTGCGTCGCTGGTCGCTGGCCTCGCGGTCGCGCTGCGGGTCGTATTCTTCATCGGCGTGGTAAACGTTGACCCGTTCACCTACGCCGACGCTGCTATCAGCATCACGCGAGGCGAGCCTGTCTTCGACCCGGACCTGACCGGCCATGTCTACTACACGCAGTACGTTCGTCTCACGATCATTGCCCCTGCGGCGCTGCTGTACTGGGCGATCGGGGTCAGCGACGTAGCCTCGGCCGCGTTTCCCATCGCACTGTCTGCACTGCTGGCGGTATCAGGATTCTGGTTCGGAACGAGGGTCGCCGGTGCGGCAGCCGGGGCCGCGACCGGCTTCCTCTTCGCGATCTTCCCCGTCCACGTCGTGAACTCGACGCAGTTCCTGCCGGATGCGCCCCAGGCGGCATTTGTGGCGCTCAGCGTTCTGCTCTTCCTCAGGATCCTGTGGCTCGATGCCGGCCCACGGGAGAGTATCGGCCTTGCCTTCGTGGCCGGTGCGAGTCTCACGCTTGCCTTCTACGCCCGCGGTACTGCCGTCGCTGCTCTTCCTGGACTGGCCGCAGTCACTGCCGCCGCAGCGAGAGCCCGGCGCCGTTGGTTCGCAGCCGAAGTCACAGCCGCGGCCGCAGGCGCCGCCACCGTGCTGGCCACGGCGCAGGTCTTGCTGGTCAGTCTCGGTGCTGGCCCCTTCGAAGACCTCCGTATCCTTTACGAGCAGACCGGCTCCAACTCACCGTCGGCGACCACCTGGGACTACCTGGACCTGGTCGTGCACGATGCGATGTTCTGGCCCTTCACCGCCGCTACCCTCGCCGGCACGCTCTCATGGGCGATGCTCGCCCGGCGTTCACATTGCCAGCTCGCCATCCTCGGGTCGCTGGTTGTTATCTCGCTCGTCCAGTACGTCTATTTCGAGTTCTTCATGAGCCTTCCCAACGTTGTGACATGGTGGAAAGAGCCGCGTTACATCCTCCCGATGGTGTACACAGGGTTGCCGCTCGCAGGAGTGGGGCTCGGCTTGCTCTTTTCGTCGGCGTCAAGGCGCACCCCGGCCGGGGCGGCGGGAGCCGGCGGCGTTATTGCCTGCACGCTCCTGGTGGCCAGCGTGGTCCAGGTTGAGCAGGAGCACTCATTCTGGGTTGACGATGGCAATCGCTGGGACCTCGTCCAGCGCGACCTCGCCGGCTACATCGAGGGCCAGCCGGAACGAACCATCTTCGTCTGGAATGACGACTTCGCGCGGCCGCTCTCGTATCGCCTGGGTGGCGCCGGAACCTGGTATGAGCGCCTGGTATCGAGGGATGCCCGGCTCCAGAGCCGGCTCGGCCCCGGCGGCGAGAGCGCCGCCGGCCCGGGAAGCTACGTTGTGATCCTGGAATCGGAGGGCTGGTGGGCCTCACCGGCAGCGCCGGCTGCCCACTGGGAGCGGGTCTGGGGGGGCGAAGGGGCCGCGCTCTACCTGGTGCCGGACCCGGTGCCTGCGAACCGGTTTCCGGCACCCCGGCCGCTATCGCCACCCATCTCGCTGGGGCCGGTCGCGCTCACCGCCGCCACGTTGTTGGAGAGCGTGCTTCCGCCGCCCGGGCACCTCGCCATGGCGCTCAGCTGGAGCGCGCCGCTATCCGAGCCGCTGGCCCTGACCGCTTTCGTCGAATGCGAGGAGAAAGCGGGCCCAGGGACGCGAATCACTCTGCCGGCAGGCGTGACGGATCTGTCGTCTGATCTGTTTCTGCGGGCGCCTGCCGGGGCAGCAGGAGACTGCATGCTCTCATTCGGTTCGCCGGCTGGCATTGCCCATGACGTTGCTCCGCTCGGCGTGCCGGCCTTCGCCCGCATCGAGGCAGAGGAGATCGGCGCCGCGCCCTGGCGGGTCGTCACCCAGTCATCCTTCTCGGGCGGAGCGGGACTCGTGACAACTGCCGATAGTTCCGCCCTCTCCCTGCCCATCCCCGGCCTGCCCGCTGGCCGCTACTGGATCGATATCCGCATCTGGGCCTACGAGGAGGGCGAGGGAGCCGTCGTGGCCGAATTGAACGGCGCGAGGTCAGCCACCGCCACGTGGTCTATGCCCGGCGGCGAATATCCTCGGCCAGTCCGGATCACAACGACGGTCGAAACTGCCCTCGCCGGTGACACCCTCGAGCTCTCGTTCATGCGCGGGACGCAGCCTGCGGTGCTCGTCGACGGCATCGCCATCAGCTCGTACGAGCCGCCGCCAGCCGACTGACGGGCGCCGCCACGGCCACGCCCGTCACCGACCGGATGCTGAAGTTGCCTCGTGCGTCGTACGCGCCTGGCGCGCGACAGCAGTTGCGGCGGAACTCATGGGCTCGACCACTGTATTCAGCCGGAGCAGCAATGCCCCCCCCCGGACCGTCGGGAAATCGCCCACCTGTCACCAACGCGGCAGCCCGGGGTCTCGCATGCGAGGCACGCAGAATCGAGCGCCCGGGCTCCGGCGGAGGATGCCTTGGGCCGGTTGTACCACAGGTTGGAATGTGCTGGAATCTCGCCTGCCATTGACTGCGCCTTGCCGGAGGATCGAGAAATGCCAGACGCAACCCACGGAAGCCCCGCGTCTCGTCCGCGCCGTCTTACCGGTGAGGTGTGGCTCTCGCTTGTCACCGCCGCAGCGCTATTGATTCAGGCAGTCGTGGCAAAGAACGTCCTTGAAGAGGAGCTCGACTTCGTCAGCCAGTACGCGGCCCTGTGGGTTTTCATCGTCTTCCTCATCAGCGGCGAGCGCGGCCGCGTAGCCGAACTCGGTACTGCCGCAGCCCTGGTTGCGGTGACGGGCGCCGTGCTCACCCTCTACGCTCTCTGACATCGCCCGGCCGCGGCTGTTCGAGAATCCCGGCTACGGGCACGTACCAACCATCTCCGGAAGCGGGGTCACCGCCGGAACGGCAGCCCAAACTCGCCGGTCGGTGACCATGCAACCGTACCTGGCTGCGACTGGCCATCTTCCCAGAGGCGTCCGCCGGGCGGAATGTGGAGCCAAAGGGCGGTCACCGGGCGCCGGGCTATGCCCCGGCATGCGCCGGCGGAGGGGCAGGGCGGGGCGATGCACGCTACCGGGGCTCGCCGGCGGCTTCCCGCGATTCCGCTGCCGCCGACAGGTAGATGCCGCGGGCCATGAGCGAAGACTCCGTCGCTGCGCGCGCTTCGTAGACCGCGGCTCGGATTCGCTGCACTTCGCCCTCGCCCGGCGCGGCGAGGGAGGCCATCTCCCCCAGGTGGCATGCCAGCCGGTGCTGCCCATCCTTCGAGAGCGCTTCGGCGCGCGCCGCCAGCCGCGCTGCGCCACCGGCGAGCGCAGCCATCTCGCGCGCCAGCTCGGCGTCGGTCGCGGGCTTCAGGTGGGCCGGGTTGCCATCGTACCAGCCGCCGTAAAGGCGCCAGGTGTTTCGCACCACGAACTCCGGCTCATCGTAGACGGGCCGCAGCCATGGCCGTTGGAGGAGGTGCCCGGGTACGCGCACTCCTGCGACGATGGCATCGAGCCTTTCGCCGGCGTTCATGCGGCGAAGGACCTCCTCCACGAGCCCCTCGAGGGCCGTGGCCGCTTCATCGAGAACCAGCCTGATGCGGTCGCGCCCGGCGATCGGCAGGCCGTGCGCCGGGAGCAGCAGCTCCGGTTCGAGGGCGATCATCTCGCGCAGGGCCACCGCCCATTCGGCGGGGTAGCGCTGCACCTTCTGGGGATTGCCGGCGTTCGGGAATACCCACGTTAGCAGGTCGCCGCTGCAGATGGCCCGGTGTTCCGGGACCCACGCCCAGGTGTGGTCGTCGGTTTCGCCCAGCGCGTGCCTGAGGCGGGCCGTGAGGCCACCAACGCGCAGGCTCGCCTGCTCCTCGTACTCGAAGTCCGGCGTGACGAAGCCGGACCCAAAGCGCGCCTGGCGCATCTCCGTGCGGCGCGTGGGGGCAAACTGCCGGGCATTGATGATGGCGTTGTAGCCGTTGGTGAGGTCGTACCGGACCATGCGCGGGACGACATTGGCCTGGGCGACGATGCGCGGGCGCGGGTGGTCACGCCGGGCGGCATCATCGAGGAAGGCCTGGGCGCCGCCGACGTGATCGAAGTGGCCGTGCGTGTAGACGATGGTGTCGATGGGCACATCGCGCCAGCCGCGCAGCGCCTCAACCACCTGCTCACCAAAACGGGTGGAAGATGTATCGAAGACGAGCAGGCCCGCGCCCGTGTCGAAGGCCACCACGTGCCCGAACGCCTCGACCATGGCGACACCCGGCACAATCTCGCTGAGCTCGCCGGTGAGGCGGTTGGTTCTCTCCCCGTTATCGGTTCCTGAATCGATGATGCGCGCCGAAAGCGCGAGCAGGTCCGGCATGGCTATACCCCCTGGTGGTCACGACTGTGGAGGGACAATGATAGCGGCAGTGGCCGGAGCGGTGGGATGGACTTCGCCCGCTGTTGCGTTCGCGGCGCACGGCGTGTGGTGACCGAAGAGCCCCGTACTGGGCGGCCGGCGGGGCGCGAAAGTGGAGCCGGTCCGTACCCCGGGGCGGTGGCCGAAACGACCCGCCGCCTTCTCTCATGGGGCCTTCGGGCCGGGTCGCGGTATACTCGGTGGAAAGCGGGGCCGGGTTCCGCGCCTGGCCAGCCAAAGACGCGCGGCTGTAGCTCAGGGGATAGAGCATCTGTCTTCGGAACAGAGGGTCGGGGGTTCGAATCCCTCCAGCCGCGCCAGCAATCCGAATCTACGCTCGACAATAAGAAAGGCCGCCCGCGCTCCCGGGACGGCCTCCTGCAGCAAAACTGCAGCAAGACTCACGAGGCCTCTTCGAACAACGCATCCAGCCGGTCCATCGCCTCGCGCTGCATCGGCTTCGTGACGTGCTGGTAGATGTCCGCCGTCGTGCCAATCTGCGTGTGCCCCAGCAGCTCCGAGACCGCCCGGAGCGGTACCCCCTCCGCGAGCTGCAGCGTCGCGAAGCCATGCCGGAGGTCGTGGAACCGCTGCTTCGGCAGTCCGGCCGCCTCGACCGCCTTCACGAACTCCCGATACGCATTCCTCGGCTCAACGGGCGTCCCGATTGCCGTGGTGAACACGTAGTCGGTCTGCTGCCAGCTCGCGCCGGCCTTGAGCCGCGCCTCCTTCTGCGCCGTTCGCTGCCCCTCCAAGGCTTCGACGACCAGCCTCGGCACTTCAATCGTGCGCCGGCTCCGCTCAGTCTTCGGGTCGAACCTCGCCAACTCGCGTCCGATCCTCTGGAGCGAGCCCGTCACCCGGATGACCCGCTCCTCAAAGTCGATATCCTCCCAACGCAACCCGAGCACCTCGCCCCGCCGCATCCCGGTCAGCATCGCCACCACGAAGAGAGACTCGAACCGGTGCCCCCGCAGCGAAGCCAGCAGATTCCGCGCCTCCTCGAGCGAAAGCGGTCGCACTTTCGACGGTGGCACCTTTGGTGTCTCCACCAGCGATGCCACGTTCCGGACCAGATGCCCGTGCTTCACGGCCTGGTTCAGGGCGGCGCGCAGCACGGCCCTGACATTCCGGACCAGATACGGAGACTTGACCTTGGCCTTCTCATTGAGGACCTGCTGGATGTGCGCAGGAGTGAGCTGGCTCAGCTTCACGTGCCCGATTGCCGGCACGATGTGCAGCCTGATGGCGCCCTCGTAGCTCTCCCGCGTTCGCGGCTTGAGCGCGCCCTCTGGCCGGTTCGTAAGCCACGTTGTCAGGTACGCCTCGACCGTCTGGCGCGAATCGAACGAGTAGAACCCCTGCGCGAACCTCGCCTTCATTTTGTCAAGCTGCTCGCGGACCTCCTTCTTCGTCCGGCCCGAGCAGTACTTCCGCTTGCCCGTGAGCGGGCTCGTCACCGCTCCCCGGAATCCGCCGCCTGCAACCGGGTAGATGGTTCCCTCGTTGTGCCCACGTCTTGCTGCCATCAGTTCTCCCTCCTTGTTGCTGTTCTCCGATTGGCTGCGAACGTTCTTTGTCTAGCTCGCAGCGCACACTTGCTCTCCGACTTTCCGGGCAACGCCGGGCAATACCGTTGCCCCTTGCGAGCCGGCTCGAACAAGGTCCCGCACTCCTCGCAGCGATGAATCGGCTTCTCATCACGGAGCCAATTGCAGAAGTGCCAGTAGATGGCAGTCAGCAGGTCCCCGCTCGGCGCGAATTCCCAAAGCGCCTCGCTCCCGTTCCACCAAAGCCTCAGCGGCGCCGCCTCGAGATTCGCGTTTGCTACCTCCGCCACGATGCTCCGCGCAGCGTCACGGAGACTCACCCCTCGTCGCACTCCGAACTCCGCGAACCAACCGGCCTTCCGGGCCGCACGCGGCGAATAGGTGGTCCAACCTTCTGGCCTCTCATGCGGATTCCAGCTCTTCATCAGGAGGTCGAGCTCGCGACCATCGGACATGGCACGGACAAGCGATAACAGCATCCGAATCGTGGTCGCATGCCCCAAGAACACCTCCGCCTCAACCGAGTGCGGGAGAGCATCCTGCAATTCGTGATGGGTCACCAACGTCTTGCCAGAGCCCTCGTCGCTGGAGTCGTACTCGTCCGGGTCGAAGTGCCGCTCATAGACAAGCCCGCTGCTCCAGCCACCAAAATGCCCCGGCACACCCCACTCCTGCGCGAATTCGAGCAGCTCCTCACCCGTCCTCACCCGCTCGAAGGCGAAAAGCAGCTCGGGATGCCCAAACGGGTCATAGAAGCGCCTCGTCCCTCCCAGCTCGGTGAGCTTTCGGTCCACCATCTTGTAGCGCTCTGCCACTGGCTGAAGCGGGATGTTCGACAGCGGTGCGACAACTCCCATCGCGTGACCTCCTAACGCCATTTCTAACGGTGTATCACGGTATACAGGTCATAGTGCCGTTACATCACGGTGGATGATGTCCTATTCTGGGCCAATCACCTTCCGATTTCAAGAGGTCTAGACCCCGTGGCATCAGCAACCGCATCAACCCTCACCATCCCTGAAGCCGCCAAGCGCCTCGGCGTGGGCCGCAACACCCTCTACGACGCGGTCAAGCGCAACGAGGTGCCCCATATCCGCATCGGACGCCGCGTCCTCGTTCCCCTCGCCGCCCTCGAGCGCTTCCTCTCCGGGGAGGCCGCCTGATGCCTCTCGAGGAGTTCGCGAGGGAAGTCATGCGCAAATACGACAACCGCCGCTTCATCTCCACAGACATCCGCCGCTCCGAAGAGCTGGCCATCATCGCGGACTGGTACATCCGCACGTACGAGGGCCCGAGCGCCTATGTCCGCGACCTCCAGCGCCATCTCTTGTCGGGCAGGCGGCTGACCGCGGTGCAGCTCGCCGGGGCACTCAATTGGTATCAGAAGCAACAGAGAGGGGTTCGCAGCTGATGGTTGGGCATTCGGTTCGGTTCGACGACGACTGGAACGCCCGGCGCCTTATCGAAAGGGAGACGGGCCGCTATCTCTACGTTGCTGACCAGAAGAAATGGATGGTGTACGAATCCGGCCGCTGGGTCCCGGACACCAAGAATTCCATCATAGAGGCAGCGAAGCGGTCCATGCGCGACCTCTTGGCAGATTCGGCCGACATGGCCCGGGACGAAGGAAACAGGGCCGCGCAACACGCCACCGCGTCGCTCTCCAAGGCCCGCTTGGATGCCGCTGTCCAGCTTGCGCAGTCAGACCCCGAGGTCGCAGCTACCTCCGACACGTTAGACAGGAACCCATGGCTCCTCAACGTGGAGAACGGCACAATCGACCTGCGGACCGGGAAGTGCATGCCTCACGACCCCAAACACCTCCACACGAAGTTGGCTCCCGTTACCCACGACCCGACCGCTGAGTCTCCGACGTTCTTGAAGTTCATTGGCGACGTCTTCTGCGGTGACACCGAACTCATTGGGGACGTTCAGCGGCTGCTGGGCTACTGCCTCACGGGGGACATGAGCGAACACATCTTCGTGTTCTGCTGGGGAATCGGCGCGAATGGCAAGGGGACTCTGCTAAACGCCGTTGTCAAGCTCCTCGGCGACTACGCCCAAACGTTGCCCCTCGGCACCATCCTGAAGCGCCAGAGCGGCTCGCAGACGAACGACATCGCTGCCTTGCAAGGAGTCAGGCTGGCACTCCTGAGCGAGTTCCGCCGTGATGCCAGGCTTGACGACGCCCTCATCAAGGCTTGGACCGGTGGAGACGAGCTGCGTGCGAGGCTCCTCTACTCCGAGTACCGGTCTTTCAGGCCCCACGCGAAGCTGGTGGTTTGCGGCAACTCCAAGCCATCCATGCCCGCCGACGACAATGCCTACTGGCGCCGCGTGCGTCTCATCCCTTTCCTGAGGACTTTCAAGCCGGAAGAACAGGACCACACCCTTTCCGCCAAGCTCTGGGCTGAAGCCCCCGGAATCCTGAACTGGCTCTTGGGCGGTCTGGCCGACTACCGGTCCTCTGGCGTGCTGACCACCTCATCGGCCATTTCCAAGGCCACGGAGGGCTACCGCTCCGAGACGGATTCAGTAGCCCAGTTCATCGACGAGCGCTGCAAGCGCTCCTCAGATGGCCGCCAGCCAGCTCGGGAGCTCTGGAACGCCTACTGCGAGTGGTGCCAAGGCAATGGCGAGAAGCGCGTGAGCCAGAGCGAGTTCAAGAACCGCGCGGAGCAACTCGGATTTGGCCCCAAGAGGACGAAGGCTGGCTACCACTATCGCGGGCTGAGGCTGCTTGGTGACACCGAGCCGCCTCAGGACGCCGCAGCTTAGGCAAGGGGGCTTCGCGCCCCCTGCA